>Ga0247730_1000154_pt1 | contig 66386 bp, 83 predicted proteins | sample UWRJL073202C2_FD_180959 | JGI IMG/M metagenome (GOLD analysis project Ga0247730, IMG submission 180959) | Plant litter microbial communities from Arlington Agricultural Research Station in Wisconsin, United States - UWRJ-L073-202C-2 | ecosystem: Environmental > Terrestrial > Plant litter >...
GACACTACATTTATATACCCTCAAATATGTCAGGCAACAAATCCCAGATCCTATGCTCAAAAACCTAGTGCTCGACGTCGTTTGTTTCAGCAGATACCCGCGTTTCATTTGATGGTGATCGACTGTACACGAAGTTGAAATCTGGTAGGGCCTTCCTTCGTAGTCAGATCTAGTCACATTCTAAGTCGAGCCTAATCTTGCAGACCTCACTGGACCTGTGAGTATTTCTACTGCCAGGAATCAGCCAGGAATCTAACCGTTCTAATCCCATAGATCGAAAACTCTATCGCTATTATTGATTCGACTTATAACCCAGCGACGTGCCCCTTGTATTTCTGCCGTGGATACAGTGTGAGCTCCTTTGGTATTCTGCATATGCGTATTAACTGCTGATGGCAATAAATAAATAAAAGTATGAGGACAACACCAGCAATACCAGAGTGTATAAACCCGGCACATCTGTCAACATCAAGGTCGACCTCGTGGCTCACCATAAAGGCTATGCTGTGAGTATTTTCTATTTTCTTCCAGTTAACTTGCGCATTCTGATCATTTATTCTCTGCTGAAGAACGTCTCTATTGTGCGTTGTACTTATTCTTCATTGTCGGTTTTCTCCGTTCTCGACCTCACGTCAAAAGGTGGACACTGCGTCTAGATCCGTTATCAAGGAAGTTTTCAAATGGAGCGTCTACGCTGATGACACCATCCCAGTTAGCCAATGGCCTGCCAACGAGAGTAAGAGGCTCTTTTCCCGCAATATTGTTTAATTTTCATGGATGCTCTAGCCGACTTTAATATCGTCATCCCTGACCTCGGAACCAAATGCCAAACCAAAGGTGCCTGTGCCATCCAGGTAAATGCATCGAGCTCTTGAGAACATTCTATCTACCAGTACTAATAAACTCTGGATAGTGGTGGTGGTGGGGATCGAATAAGCAAACTTACCTTAACTGCATTGACTTCACCACGGTTTAAGCTGAATGTGGCATGAAGATTCATATGTAGACCCCTCCTTATGGATGATGATTTGATGTTTCGACTGCTTGGGATGAGCTTACTAATAGATGCCTCAATATGTTTCATAATTCTCTACGAAGGGAAGCTGGAGGTCTACAGATAGCACAATAGAACTCGGAAAGTACACAAAGCCTTGGGGAATGTTTCGGCGGCAGATGACTGAACTCTAATGAAGCTTGGGTCAACGTGAACTACTTTTACTGAGGAGATCAGGCTTAAGTATTTATGAGGTTCGTTCTGTAAAATGTGCCTTTATAGACCTACGAGTGGTATATCAACCCCAATATAGAGCTGGTTGAATGATCGGCAATTGTCGTACCATCACCTCATCGTAACCGCGTGCTGAACCCAGGTTGAACCAGCTGCATAAGCCTGCCTTTGGATGAATCGGGGTGAGCCCAGTACGATTTAGCTCTGCAGAACGCAAGACTGTACGTCACAAACATGGCGCCAAAGCTTAATTCAACAAACATTAACAGTTCCTCCAAGATGCATTCAATGTCACTCAGTGATGCGACTTCAGCAGCTATACATGTTCTTCAGAACTTCGTTAACTCTGTGCCACATGTGACTACTAGGCAATGAGGATAAGCCCAGCGACTATTTTTGGAGTCTCTCGTGCATCCCCACGATATGGTAGTCATTTCCTAGGGCTACTTTAGGATTTCCACTGCAAATCTACGATCAACTGTAGCTTCCGGAGGGAATCATCATAGTATTCAGGCCGCACAGATCCGGACTCTATACGAGCAGAGGCCTGCAGAGGCGACCGATAGTAGACTGCAACAAGGTCAGCCACTTGAAACTTTGATCTACAGGGGAATGCATTACTGTATGCAACTCGGCATATGAAATGTACGGGCACCTAATAAAAGCCAAACATAAGCACGAGTCACGACACACACTAGGACTTCCTCCTCCCTCCTTACGTCTTCTCCTCCTTCTTCACGCCCTTTCCTCCCTGTATTTCAACGCCAATCTTCGCTAATAACAGGGGCTATGGCTTCGGAATCCGATAAACTAGTACTATCCGAATTTGGGGCACTGTATATGAAGACCGAATTTGTGCAGGCTGGAGTGCTATTTGTGTTATGGGGAAAGTCATTCTTTACATATGCCGTGTAAAGTGACAGATGATTGATGGTATACGTCCCACAGGCATACAAATCGCTCTTGCATACAATGCTTGTACTCTTCTTTGGTAGGCCATGTTTCTGCTCAAGTTAGACTCAAGCTTTGACCTCTCTTGACCTCTGTGCAATCTAAGGAAACGAGGATTACGCAACAATCTTGGTCGGCGATGGCTATATGCCATGGTGTTGACTATGCTGGCTTCGACCACCGTATACGTGGTCATTTCCATGAAACTGTACCTGCTTAATGTAGCGAGCTATGAGGCAAACGCACCTGATCGTGACACCTCCTATCCTCGCTACTACATCCCATACTTGTGGTTGCAGAGATTGAACGTAATTGAATCCAAGGTTATAGTCTCTGGCATATACTGATATTGCTTGGTCGTCTTAGTATTGTCTAAGCGATTCCATCGTCGTCTGGAGGGCATGGGTTCTCTGGCCGGGCAATCCCCCGGTTCGCTGGATCCTTGGTATCTGCCTTGTCGCAACCTGGGGTCAGTGTCGACTACAGTCCTTTTGGTGAATATAGGCACATAAGTCTGATATATGCTCCAGCATGCTCCATAGCCAATGGGATTTTTGCCTCGTTGACACTAGTTCCCGGCAATGCTGTAGTTATCGGGGAAAATGCATATCTACTGCTATTCGTTCCTCTACTAGCAACAAATACTCTGGCTACTATTTTGATCTCCTTGAAAGCATGGTATGTATATGTCCTCCTGGCTTCTGGCAACAGCTTACAAGTAAGCGAAGGTTGCATCGTAGAGACGTGCGAAGTTTTATCACCAGCAACGGAGTGAACCGCGTGTTTGCGATATTTATAGAGACCGGAGCACTCTATATTGTCTTCATGACAATCGAGTTATTGGGTGAATACGAAGTCTTCGACGAAACAAATGGAGGCTTCACCTTTCGGCTGGTGTGGTCGGCTTGTATCATGGAGATATCGGTCCGTCATTTCACCATATCTACCTCTAGAAGGTCGACTCACTGCGTAATACAGGGCATATATCCGACGATCATAATCATCATGGTCGCAAAGTTCATGTCTCAGAGTGATCTGGTCTACACGACACCTAATGGCCTCAATCAAGACTCTGTGGGTCATGTTATGAGTACGATGAGATACACTCCAGCAATAAATACAGAGGCCTCTTCTTCTTCAGCGGACACTTACGCCGTCATGAACCACAGCTTCAAAGGAGGTCGTGAGGGGGCATGGGTCGGGTCGCAAGATGTTTGATTGTGTGAGAATGCAAGCCAAATTGACTCTGATTCGCGTTGAATTTGGCTTGTACTTCTAGCTTGTGCTGTTGTGCCGTTGTGTAAGTATATCTCAGCGCCTTATAGAAATGTATTTATGGTAAGAATGCCAAACGCGAGTCAGCCGCCCCTCAAGTCTTAAGCGGGTTAGACCCACTCTATTCCTGCCGCGGCGGAGATAGCGCAAATCAAGCCTTGCTCTTTGACGTCCACGATGCCTACAAAGAAAAAATCGAAGGCGAAAACAACCAAGCCTAGCAGTGATATACTCACTCCTCAGTCGACAGTAGAGCCTGAATTCTTTGTCAACGACATCCGTAGCGCTGATAGCTGGGAATCTGTTGTTCTAATTCTTTGTGATGCCCTCCAAGTTCCAAGTTCGTGTGCTCCAGGTCGCTTCTCAGAAAAATCACTTACGTGCTAGTAGATCTGGACACTCGAAACGGCCTCAAGCGTGTTCATAATAACTTTGAGGAAACCTACAGGAGACTTGATCGAGTATACGAACGATATTCAGATAATGACCAGGTGAAAGGTGAATGATAACTGACAATGAGCATACGAATTTGAAGTGACTGATGAGTAACGCATGTAAACAGGCGGAATTGTGGGCATTTATACCAAATTGTGCACAGATTCTATCCTGCGAAACAAGCTTTTTGCGAAAGGTGCGTCATGAAACTCCATAGTACTTAGGAATTTCACTCATTCGATGTGCCTCACAGGATTTGTTCCACGTCTGATACTCCTACTAGACAATGAGGCCACTCGACCCATGGCTGCTCAAGCGCTCGTGAATGTTACCCGCCATGGAGGCCTTGAAGTTCGCTATGACCTTGCCAAAGTTACTCCAGGCCTCACGCGCATTCTTGAAACATACCCTGACGATTCTGTTACCTCCGAACATCTCATCATCACTATAGAGCACTGTGTCGGCTCTGTGCTGACTGGAAACATTGGCGAAGACCCCATCAAAACGAGAATCTTGGCTAGCATCGATATGGAGCGGACGTTGAAAGCAGTTCTGAGAGTGCTTCGAAACCCTGGGATCTCCTTCACTCTACTTGCTCATGCTTCAGAACTCCTGGCACATTCCACATTCAAGGCTGCAAAAGAGTGCCTCGCGATCCCAGCATTGATCAGATTTCTGGTTGCAGGCTTGAGAAGCATGGATTGGAGCCATCGTTGCACCGCTCTCACTGGCATCATTTATCTTCATGCTCGAGGTAGCGAGGTAGATTCTCTCATAGCTGATCCAAATAAATTCAGCCAAGCTATTCAGTCTGGACTTCCCCCTCATCTCAGCGATCTTATGGCAAAGTACGGCCCTCAACACACCACCGCATATATTCGCCTAAAGGTACAGAAAGACTTTCAAGATGCGATGATGAAAGCGAGACAGGACCATGATCTATTTTCCCTGGGAGTGACACTGTCGCAATTCATTATGCTAACCGACTATTCCATCATTGCGGGATCCTTTTACTTCCATGAACCGGACGCCGGAAAATGGACTGCGGACAGTGGAGGACTCCCTTTTGTCATGTGGACTGAGGCTTTGCCATATTGTGCGAAAGCTCTCCGCGAGAAAGGAGAACTCGACAAAGCTGATATCCTCGAGATCAAGTACTCGTTCACGAAGCAGCAGCCAGAGAGGGCTGGTCAGCTTGCGAAAGTCGCACTTAAACGAAACTCATCTGTATCCTATTTCCACTATGCAGTGAGCATGAACGTGGACGAAGTGGAAGGTCTTCGCGCAGCAAAGAAAGGGTTAAGGTGCAATGATCTCACCCCTTTTATTCGACACCAGCTTCTGTGGAGAGCGGTGGAGCATGCGGCATGGATCGGTCAGAAGCACTTAGCTGACTGTGGGTCAGAAACTGAGGCAAGGGTATGGGAGGAGGGAATCGCGTTCATGCTGAGTGCACTAGACGATGCCAAAGAATACGTCGAGACCGCGCCTCCTGATCATACGCATAGAAAAGACGTCTTGTACTGGTATATCATTCTCACCATTACAGTGAAAGGACCCGAGATTAGTCCTGATCTGAAAGAGCTCAAGGTGAGTCTTATTGACCTGATCTTGTCTAGGCGTCTGACCCATTCTTGGCTGGAACAGGGCATCTTTCATCAGCTCAAACTCACTGAAGAAATGGCGAGGTTTTTCGACTCATTGAATCATCCTCCACCGAAGACAATGATCTGGCACTGCGTAGATAATATCCGAAGATTCTACTCCAGCGGCGCTGCGGAGTGGGATTCTGTGATTCGCCTGCTGGATCAACAAACTACGCATCCGGTACCATCGAAAGACAAAGCGGCTGACGACCTCGCTACATGGCTCGAAAATGTGCATATAGAGCATGGAGAACACAAGATGGGCTCTTGCGATCACGGAAAGCCCGTGCGACTCTCGATGGACAACGTTGCGCTGTATCGTTGCTCGTGGTGTTCGAATCCAAGTGCGGTACTGAGGAAGTGTTCTGGGTGCAATTCAACAAGGTAAGAGTGCTAGAAACGGCGAGTGCGTTCGTCTCTGACTATGTCCCTAAAAGATATTGCGATGGAGAATGCCAGAAGAAGCATTGGTCGAAGCATAAGAAAATTTGCGGACTATAGGAAGGCTTAGAATTCATCCGTGTATTTTATCCGTATATCGTGCATGCTATTAAGAATTCGAGAAAACGTACATGTGTTCTCCTGTAGAGCTATGGGTGAGATGTGATGAACGTCACTAGGGTTGCTCCTGGTACAGTTCTACGAACTGCTCCGCTATCTGAGGATCGAACACGACAGGGTTCTCAAATCGGATGCTCTCGTACGTTCCCGCCTCGAAAGATCTCTTTGGGAGTAGATACGGGGCAGCGTCTGGCCCATGCGTGCGAAGGTGTCGAGTTGCATTAGAGCGAACAGAAAATGATTTATCGCAGTTTGGGAACGGACATGGATAAGCTGCAAAAATACAATATGTCAACGGGGATGCCAAGTACATGGCCAGATTGCGGCGTACGCTTAACGTTGTTGTGCATGTTCATATGCGTCGCTAAACCACTTGGTCTACAAGAGCTCAGTTCAGTCATAAATAAGAGGAGTAGCAAAATAAGACAACTGACCGAGGGAATTGCTTCAAGCAATGTTGGCACACGTGCATTTTCGGGCCTCTCCTAGATCGCATACTGCTCGGGGAGTCCTTGCCCTTGTAGATTTCTGCCGCCTCGTCGTCAGCTTCTGGTGTAATAGTTTCCTCTTTGACAGATTGAGGGCTAAATGGGAGAACTTCGGGTTCGTCCACGTTGGACACTGCCGAGACCGACAAACCTCCTAGGCTCTCAGCCGAGTGCGAATTAGGGGTGCAAGATTGAGAGTTGGGTAGATGTGTAGCGGGAAACCGGTGCGACGACAACGGCGCGCTTTGGTCCATAGCATGGGCGGTGCGATACTGCTGTTGCGATGGTACCTTGGTGCTCGGTGATGCAAGGATTAACGAGCTTTCGGAAGATTTGCCTGCGTGTATGGCCAGGGGTGAGGTTGTGTTCCATCCATGATCGGGATTGGGAGCGGAAGCTCTCTCGTTCAAATCGGGGGAATTGGATAAATGGTGTGGGTGAAAGTTAGAATAGGAGGGTATAGGGTATACGGGCTGAGGGAAAACCAGTGGCGGCAAAGCATAAGCCGGTTGGGAGCTTTGATTTGGAGCATTTAGCTGGAAGACGATATAATACTTTGAGTTTCGCAGCTAGATGACAATGCGACAAGATATGCAGACCTGGGATAGCAGCTCATGGTTTATATCGTTCTGTTCTGACCGAGATCTTGGAGGGACAGCTGAGCTTTCATACACCGGCACATTTGTAGCTGCGAGAGGACAAGAGCTTGTGTTATGAGTTGTAACTGGCTGGCGGGGTGGTAAAAGACGAGAGCTAGGCGAGTGAAGGTCTCTGGTGTAATAGTCGTAGTCTCCGTTATTGCGAAATAAAGACGCACTGGCATTGCGACGAAAGTATTGTTGGGGGTTCGGTATTGAGTGGTCTGAAAGCATCGTCAGTGTTAGAGAAGCAACTGGAAATCTGGCTGTCTATTTGGGATGAATTAAAGAAGAGACTTACTCATTACTTGGAATAGGCGTGACAATAGTGGTTTCGACGTGGAATACGATGCTGTGGCCGGTCACTGTGGAGGGAATTGCGTGGCCTAGTCGAGGTTCTTAATTACATGGAGAGCAATCGTATCAATGCACTTACCACTAGTGTTTCCTGGTCGGAGTCCGAACCTGATCCTCGAGGCCATAAGGCCACTCTGGACACGACGAAAGTGCCCCCGATGGCCGAAGGTTAATGTCCCTAATAATTTTCGAGCTTGACGAAGGCCAGTGATAGATCTACAAGCACACAAGAACAATTTGAACTGTGGCGTGAGAACGGATTCGAAGCAAGAACACAGCCCGACGAGTGCTCGAGGATCAGAACAGATGAGTCTTACCACACGCTACGTTCCATTCAACATACCACAGGAACGCGAAGCAAGCGCTGCGCTGGTATTTCCGAGCCCCGGTGGTTTCCTGCATCATTCAGAAGCGCCATATTATGGTTCGAGGGAGCATCTGAGACATCGGGAATGCCTATCGCGGCAAGGTGGACCACGAAAGGACTGTCAAGAACTGCTTTAGGACCACACAACATCTGCTCGACCGGGCGCCTTGTAGTTGAAACTCGAAGTGTGCTCTGTATCCCATTCGGTGAACACATACAATCAAAAGGGGAAAGTCAACAGACCAAGTAATTCCCACGGAAATTTCGAAGAAGACTTGGATCTCGAGTTTGTAGTGAATTCCGCTGCGCCATACTCATGTCAGACCTAGCTGGGTAAGCAATTCAAACAAAATTAATATGCAGATACGTAAAAAGACGATCAGAAAGCAAGTAGCAAAACACTGGTACAACGATAACACTATTAGACTGTGGGAAGACAGAGAATTAGACGTGAAAGTGCAGAGGGTCTAGGGATGAGATACGTACTGTATCCCGGACAAATTTTCACCTCTAGCCGGTCCCTATCCACACCGAAATTTATCCAGTCTGTGAGACTCTCCTGTTGTGGAGCTCTTGGCCACAGGCTCTAGAGGAAAGCTCTTTCTGCCTCGCGCTGTCCTTACAGGTCCAGTCAATACAGGAGTAACAGGCGCGGAAGAATTCGAAGAAAAAGAGTCTTGGGGCAAAGACAGCCTGTGTCTGCCTGCAGGTGTGACATTCGTGGTGGACCTTCTCAAACTGGGCGTGGACTGCAGTGCCCATTTCTGTCTCCAACCGGTGGCCACGGCGCGTGTGCGCACATTATGACCCTTTACCGCCTCCTCTTCCGGGTCGCTCAGAGATTCCACGGTCACTATGACTTCTGTAGGAGACGGAGAGGGTCCAATGTCGTCTACGTCTTCTTCAAGCTCTCCATCTGTGAGATTGGTATCTTCGTCATCTCGGAAGATGTCATTCAGATTCACACCAATCGTGCTTGGCTGGGGCAAAGACTGGTTTCTGCGGGGTGTCGGTGAAACCATAGAACGTGGAGGTCCAGACCCTTTGAATGCGCCCAGAGGGCTCGAAACAGACTCCAGTGCTTCATAAGCACCTGGGCGAACGGGGGAGGATAGTTCCTCTCCGTCTGAGTCTGCAGAAGCCGGAGAGATGTAGCCATCCTCCTGCTCAACAATGTCTTCATCATCGGAAAATATGACCATTCCCTCGTCCTCTCGAACATGCACAATCAAAGAGCCATCCTCTTCATCCACTTCGTCGTCATCTTCCACTACAATGGGGGTGTTTTCCTTATCTCCTGCGATTGGCTGTCTAGATGTACTGGCGCCAGGGGTAGGAAAGCCACCAAAGAATCGCGACTCCTGGGTCTCATGTTTCTGTTTCTTTGCTGCCAAGTCCTGATCCATCACTTCCGCTAAAGTTCGCTTTCCACTCGCTTTGCCAGCGCCAGATTTAGGGGGTGGCTTCGATGAGGGTTTGGTAGGTGATTTAGATCGGGGAATTATGGCATTGGGCCCTACATTTGTGTAAGTACAAAAGTGGTAGCTAGAGCAACAAGCATACCGAAGAATGCTAATATCCCACTGGGCGGTTTAGGTGTACTGGTCGCAGCGATGGTCTTTGAGTTTGGCTTCCCCACAGCAATCGCCTTCGCGTTGGAAACGTCTGTGAGTGGTCGCAAGAAAGCAGGGTTGATATCAACCATGGGCTGATAAGTCGCAGGATCAGCCTCGCCAATGGCTATCAATCGGGCCAGTGCTGTCTCTATTAACCTATAGTTTGGCGAGTGGTGAGCTATATTACGTCACTAACGAATGTGGAGAAAGCTTACGGTCCAACATAGGTATCAGAAACTGTGTCCCATGTCTCCTGTTCGACCTCTGTGAGGTGAACCAATTGCCTAGTTCGCGGGTCGAAAACGCGTTGATGGAGAAAGCATTTCTCCGCCAGGGAAACCTCAGCAAGGTATTCCTTAGGAACGCGTTTCTTCCCTTCCAGTTGTATCGCTTTGACAACTTTTTCTGCTGTCTTCCATTTCCTCAACAATGTGCATGCGGTCTTCAGCCCTATGCCTGGGATACTTGGGAGGTAGTCGCATCCGCTCAGAATAGCCATCATACGGAATTGGGAGTCGTTCCAGCCGACTAGAGAGATGTCGTTGCCTGCTCCGGTTATAGAACCAAAGTCGGAGCGGGAAATGTGCGTCACGGTGGAAGAGGCAGCGTCCATTTTGAATAAGACGTTCTGGCAACCGAAGACGAGGAGATCTGAGTCTTCTGTTAAGATGGCGTCCACGATACCCTCACGTTCCAAGTAGGCCAGCTGTGCGTCTGCTTCGTAAGGGGCAACGACGTATTCCATCTTCTCCTGACGCAACGCCTGTACTCGCACGTATTAGCCTTTAGCAACATCGTTGAAGGAGATAAAAACGCGCCTTTATGAGTTGGAATGCCATTTGTGGTGTCACATCCACGCATTTCGTGAAGCAATCTCGCGCTTGGCTCGACTTCCCCTGCGATGCTAGGAGCTTTCCTTTACGCAGGGCCTCTTCTCTCCTCTGCTTTCTCTCCACTTCAGTCCCTTTCTTCGCTGGTAAAGGCCCGCCATCAAACACAATGTAAGGCTCGATTCCATGGTGTCGCAGAAGTCGAAACTTCGCCATCGCATATCTAACATACCTGGAAAGAACGAGGTGAGCTTTGAACGGTACAGGAAATTCTGAGCAGTATACGCACTTCGTGGTAGGTTCATCCAGTGCTAGCTCGGTGGAACATGTGTATACGCCTCTATGCAGGAAGACATACGCGTCGATAGCCACTTTCTTCCCAGAAAACTCGGAAAGGTGTCGTTGCTTCTGGATAGACTTTAGAGCCGGAAGGAGGCCTGCAATACCCATAGGAAGATGTCCTGTGCTGCTATATCCAAAGCATATATATCGAAATCAAAGTCTAGCGTCGTTAGATGAAAGGAGAGGGGAAGAATGTAGTGGCAAGAGACGGTAGCAAACTAAAGTGGATGCCACTCTGTCTCGCCATTCTCGAAACCAGATCACGTGATGCGATGATGCTTCTCCTCAGGCGGCCACTACCTTTGAGACGTCTGACTCTCCACAGATACCTCTCTGGCCTAAGATTTAGCACTGATGCAAGCCTGAATGGCCAAAGGCTTAACATTGTCTTCTTGGGTGGGGACGAATTCTCTGGGCTAGTTCTAGAGCGTCTTGAAGCTGCTCACGGTACGCTGCTCTGGACGTGCACCTATGAATAGCGCGTTTATACTGCTATAGATATCTGGAAGGACCTTAGAGTGGTAGTAAGGGAAGACAGAGTGACGTCGAGATATGGAATAGATGCAGGTCCGCGACTAACCTGTCTCTTGTGCTGTCAGATTTCTCACGGTCTACATAGCACCCTTGAAAGTCTCTTCAGAACGACTTGGCCTCCCTATACATACTATCCCCTTGAAGAAGGAGCGCTCGCTCTATACGGAATCTGTTGGACCTAGTATTACTCCTAAAGCCCGAGAGGTGGACTGGGAAACCTCACTTCTACAAGAACTCCCTTTCCAGCCCAATGCCGACAACCCCCATACCATCCTAGTCACAGCCTCCTTCGGTCGTATCTTGTCCGACAAAATTCTCTCCAGGTTCCCTGTTGATGGAGCTCTAAATGTACATCCGAGCTTGCTGCCAGCATACCGTGGCGCAGCTCCCATCCAACGCTCTCTCATGAATCGTAATGGAGAAGGCGGACATGATACGGGTGTTTCTATCATCAGTATGCTTCCCAAAAAGTTAGGTATTGATGCTGGCAGTATTTGGGGTACTGCGCGCGTAGTATGTATTTTTGTCTTCGCAGGCTGGGTAACGGACTGATAAAGAACGAGTAGCCAATAGCACCTGACGCAACTTTCCCTTCGTTGCGTGATCAGCTGGCTACTGTTGGCGGTAACCTGTTGGTCTCCGTTCTCCGCGACAGGATTGCGGGAAAGGTAAATAATAATACTTCTAACATCCATATCTGGGTCCTGACGATGTTTTCTAGGCAAGAGCAGTTCCTCAGGCGCATGTGTCTTCGACAATACATTCTCATGCTCGCAAGATCACGTTCGAAGATGCATTCATCGACCCAAAGACAATGACATCAGACGCGGTCCTAGTGCTATATCGTGCATTACTCTCCATCCGACCTCTACATGCACATATGGGGTCATCAACGTGCCCGGTCTCTGTTCAGCTTATGAACGTGTCTCTCGCATCATCTGTTCCCAAGTGGATGCCCACGACGCCGGGCATTGCACGGTTCAGCAAGAATACGTCGAGCGTCCTGATTCGATGTGCTGATGGTGGTGTTCTGAATGTGGAGCGACTGAAGACAGAAGGTAAAGCGGAGTTGGATGCCAGAGGATGGTGGAATGGGGCATACAGTCTTGGATGGGTGACTGAGAATGAACTTCCAGTTGGGGGTGCATTGGTGTAAATTTTCCGCCGTGTTCCTTGCAGAATCGAGGCCTTCGAAGCAATAACACTTCTTTCAATATCTCTGTGGATGCGATGCAGACGCAATTTGATGTTTGAGGACACTCAAATGGACTGATGAGATTTTCCTGGGAAGGTCTGGAAAGTATGTTGCTCACGTGCTTTCCTGCATAACATACTTCCCGCGAAGGATTCGAGTGGGCCTCTGCTAAACTCCGCTGAATGATATACTTCCCCCAGCGGTCTCGACAACACATTCATCATTCAGTGGCTTGTCGAGGGATGCAGGAGACTCGAGAACCCCGTTGGCCGTATTGAGTCGATCCCGGAAGTTAACTTAAGCGAGCCCCACCAAAGCGTTGAACGAATCCAGCAAGCTCGCCAACCATCCCACTGCTGCTTCCCGACTCTCATTCGCGCTGGGCTCTAACATTTTCGCTGCTCATTTTACACTGTATTATTTTCGAGGTCTAAATGGATCGGACATTGCCGCGAGAGTGGGTACCTAGGCCTGTCAAATAAACTTTCTTGGGGCTTCAGCTTCTGTTCGGACGCTCGAAAGCTTCTTTGGCCTTTTCTATATAATAGCTTCAACGCGAGCAGACCTCTAACTTTTCTCGCTCCCTCCCCGCCTCTCTGTTCGCTACCACCACCACAGCTCAGCCCCAGTCCCGCCTGCCTATCTCTACTAAAATGGTTGACTGGATGTCCATCGAAGAGATCACCAAGGACGGCGGTAAGCTGCTTGCCATTGCCTATGTAGCTGGGCATTCTGACGAATTCTTCTTGTAGTCGCCTTTGGCAAGTTCATGCACGCCTTGCTGGGTCTCTATATGTCAGTCCACCGCCTCAGATTCTTGTGCACTATTCTTACGGGCGATCTAGCTGGGAATGGTTCACATCGCTCCCTTTCGACTGGGATTATGTCACTCGAAAGAGACAGTTCCGATGGCCTATGGTACGCCTCTCTATTATATGCGACAGAATACGGCTGACATTGCCTCCTTTTCTCAAGATCTTTTACTTCCTGAACCGGTATTGCCTGCTCTTCGCCTTGATTGGAATGTACGTTGTCATCTCCATTCATGCCTACAGCTCAAATTGACGACGGCCTGCAGTGCAATATCCTTGAACGTGGTCACGCCGGTCGACTGTCAATCCCTCTATACGTTTAACCAAGTTAGTCATACTCTCGATCCTCAATATCGTTAACTGACTTTCATCCAGTGCTTTGGAAATGCGTCAATTGGACTTGCCTCTATCAATCTGTCTCTTCGAACGTTGGGAATGTCCCCGACTCACTCTGATGCATCACTGACGTCTTCTTTTCAGAATGGCAGTCTGGTCGCAGAAGTGGTTCGTCGTTGTCCCTCTGGTGTTGGTTATCATGGGGCACTGGTCGCTGCTTTTGCATGGTATGTATAGGTTTCTTCTCTACATCTCTCCAAGACTGACGCCATCGGATAGGTATTCTACTCAAGGCAGACTATATTCCTGGACAAGGATGTGTGATTACCAACACGAACAGTGCTCTGCTGGCGGCTACTTTCATATACACTATGTGCTTCGACTTTTCTGTGCTTACATTGACTGCTTGGAAGCTGGTTAGGTCTGGTCCATCGTGAGCACTAGTCTATGATCCGCCTTTTATGACTGATACCTCTCTCTCTCCATAGAGCTTCGCAAGCTATGGGACGGTCGAAGCTTTCGGGTATGATTTTCGGTGATGGCCTCATCTTCTTCATTATTGCTTTCTTGTCAAACCTGTTGGCTACTGTGAGTAATTTCGGGATACTACATGTTCTGAAATAGTGATTTGACGATCCATAGGTTTTCATGTTGCTCAACTTGAACCCCGTCATGTCGATTATTGCCAACGTTCCAGCCGCTATCGCATCCACTGTGAGGCCGTTTGCTCCTTTCAGGCAGAAATTTTTCTCATGAATGAAATACGATAGATCGTGGCCTGCCGAGCCGTTCGTCGTCTCAGTAATTTCACATCTGCAGGGCCTGAACGTTTCCAGTATGTTGCTCGTGTGTCGCGTCAACCGCGCTTTGATTCACACTCCTTCATTCTAGATCTTCCAACAACTCCAGTTCGGCATTCCGCGCTCAACGCTCTGCACAGACTGCTGCTGTGAGCAAGCCTAAATTCCCTTCTACGACCGCATCGGAAGGTGGCGTTCATGTGCAAATGGAAACGTTCACCGCAAACTCTCCGATGACCGACAAGACGCTTGTGTATGATGCAGTAGGCAATGTCATCAAACGTGAAGACTCTGAATATGGCCACGACCTGGAAGGCCAAGAGATCAAGGACGACTTCAAGAGGACCCCGATCTAGAGCAGGCCTGACAAGATGCCATTTCCTGCTGTCATTCTCTACGCTTACCGTTTCGCACCCCACTCATTTTACCGCTCGTATACGCTCACCTGTTGTTCAAAAAGTCGTGTTTTCCTTGCAATTTCTTTCCCTTCTGTCTTTTTCTACCGAGTAGCTTTTACTTTGGTTGTTCTGTGTTATTTCTCACTCTGTTGTACTTGCTAGGAAACTGTTTTTCTAGTTCCAAGACCTCCTATATTGTATAGAAGTGTTGTCTTTTCATATAAAATACATTCATCGTGATTGCACCGAAATTGACGGGTATTGGCTTGAATTAAATAATGGGGTAGTCGGCGCCTCGAGACTTGAAGCGAGAGCTTTTTCATAATTCTTCGCCATGGCATGTCAATGCTCGATGTTCCAATTTGTTCTCCGTTACTGTAAGGTATGGTAGAGAATACACGTCGCTAATTCTACTGAATATATATTCATGTGCAATCGTAAGTGGTCCGTAGATGTCCACAATGGTTCTTCTCAACAGCAAGAGCTAGCTAGGGCTCCGAACAGGATGTCAATGCTCTCTCACAGTAGTCTCAGATATTTCCGACGTGTTTTCTTTCTCTCTTTCATATTTCATTCTATGGGTGTTGAGAGCGAAGCTTCAAATACATTGTGCATTTACTATTGATACAGTAAAGGTATTACAGACAACGGCTAGTTCTCAATTTCAACGTGATGATTGGCCATGCCATCTTCTCCTGGAATTACAGTCTCTGCCTTGTCGATATCATTCAAGCAGGTCCCGATGATGCCGATGGCTTTCAACAGCTGATCTTTGGAAATGACCAATGGAGGTGCGAAACGGATGCTACAATAGTCATTAGTGACATGTAACGTAGGCAGGAGGAGACAGACGGACATATTCCCATGAGTAGGTTTGGCCAGAACGCCTCTTTCTTTCAACAGGAGACATAATTCCCATGCACCTCTCTTCTTCTTGCCTGCACGAATATCCTCGGTGATGACAACAGCATTCAACAAGCCGCGACCGCGGACCTCCACAACGTGTTTATTGGTCTTCTGGATCTTAGTTATCTCGGAGCGGAATAGTTCGCCGAGATCGAAGGCTTTGGTAGACAGGTCTTCGTCAATAAGGATCTGCAGAGCTGTTGTGGCTATTGCGGATGCGAGAGGGTTTCTACCGCGTTTTGTAAGCGTCAAAGAAGCATACGGGATAGTGGAGTTATACATACCCTCCGTAGGTGGAACCGTGTTCACCAGGCTTGATGCAGAGCATAATGTCTTTATCAGCTAGCACAGCTGATACGGGATACACTAGATCGATGCACAATAAGCTTGCAATTCGAGAATAAGTGCAATGTGTAGACGCTCACTTCCACCGCTCAGAGCTTTGCCTAGAAGTATGATATCCGCCCGAACGTCATCGTATTCGCTTGCGAGTAACTTTCCAGTTCTGCAGAGACCCTATTATTTGCAGCAATTTCATGAGAAGAGGATGTATCAGAAAGAATAAATAAGACTGACTGTTTGAATCTCATCGCAGATGAGGAGAACATTGTGCTTCTTACACAAAGCATGTACTTTGCTGAGATATCCCTCCGGAGGAACCACAATGCTAAAAGAGTGTCAGTGGTCAATTGGTTCAGAGTACTGAAGAAAGAAACGCACCCCGCTTCTCCCTGTATAGGTTCAACCAAGACTGCAGCTGTCACGTTTCCGTACAGCTCCAGAGCCCTCTCGATGTCTTCATAAACACCGTATCTGTCTCCCGGGGCACAGTATAAGTGCCAAACGAAAACCTGATAACGATTTTGGGACTAACCTGATGACTCTATTCTTTCCGCTCTCGGGGTCGTGGAATTCAGGTCCGACGTTGGGCAAGTATGGCCCAAAATCAGCCCTTGATTCCGGATCTGTCGACATACTATGCATCAAGCCGTCAGATGGCGTGTCATGGGGAAGGGAGGCATTGAATATACCTGACGACTCCTAGACTGCGTCCATGGAAATTCCCTTCCACACTCCAAACCTTCGCGTCGCCATCCTTGATGCCTTTCTTGAGGTATCCCCACTTACGAGAGAGCTTGATGGCAGTTTCGACAGCCTCCACCCCGGTATTCATGGGCAGAACCATGTCATAGCCGAACATCTGCGTGATAAATTTCGCATAAGGTCCGAAGGTGGAGTTGTGGAATGCTCGGGAGGACAGTGTTAGCTTGGATGCTTGCTCAGTAAGAGTTTCAATGAGTCGAGGATGACAGTGTCCTTGATTCACAGCCCTGTAGACAGATATTCAGTGATGTGATAGCTTGAGATCCAATGAAAACGCACGAGTAGGCAGAGAGCATATCAATGTATTCCTTGCCCTCCGGATCCCAGACACTGCAAAGAAATGTGAGTATCAAGGCCTGATATACTACTAGGGAGTTGAACAAAACATACAGAGCTCCCTTTGCCTTGTCAAAGACGACGGGAAGAGGGTGGTAGCTTGGGGTCGAGTCAGCGCACGATTCTGACTGGGAAACCAATAATCTCACGTACTTGTGTGCACTGTGTTCATGCTCGAGTTTGACGGACTGTGCTGAGCTTATAGATGCCATTGTAATTGTCCTCACAGAGATTTGGAGGAAATATAGATGACGGTCAGGAGAGAAAAGCGGGTTTAAATAGTGTGGGAAGCCTAGAATCTAGATCTCCGAGATCACGATTCACGATGGATCTTCAATCAGGCAATTAGGCGCCTAGCTTTAGTATTGCTTCTGCCTCGAGGCAATTCAGCTGCCTGGATCTACACAAGGCCATCCTCTACCAGCTAATAGTGTAGATACTCCATCCAAGTCCTCCTCCGTTTTCCAATACTCATTGTGGAATTCGTCGTAATTATTGCGCGAAGGCCAGTCAGTCCCGCTAATGACCTTCACCAGACCAAAAGACGGCTCGGACCTTGCCAATGCCATGCTGAAACCCAACTGTGACCACTGGATTGTGACTTCGGCTGAACTACCAGGGCACAATCATAACTATTAACTACTGGGTCCGTGACAAAGCTAAGAGGACCACGCCTAACGATGGTAGACCGGAGTACAATCTAAACTGCAAAGGAGATCGAGCTCTTTCGACTGTTGGGATCGACATATCTCTTGCCTTTCCAGGGAAGCGTAGGTACTGTAGTTGACCTCACATCGAGGCTCGAGTCGCCCGAGGTAGGGTCATAAACCAAGTTGGACTGGATATACTGGAGTTTATATTGGCATGCTGCTTAGAAGAACCAGACTTACCTCAAACGATTTGTCGTTGATGAAAAGTCGACGCAAAGATGTCCCATGGGCACTGAACACTTTGCACGCAGCCTCCTGTGTGGTCCAATCTCGAATGGTAGATGTTTTAGCATTGACGATCTTGAACCGTAATGTGTGAAGTGATTTGGGCTCAAAGGGTGGCACCTAACCAAAATGAGAATCGCATCATTGTGTAGCGCAAGAATGCCCCAGATAACGTACCAGAACATTAGTATATCCGCAGACACTCAGCACTTCTAGCTTCATGCACATTTTCAGCAATCGTAGCATCATCTTCGTCCCCACTAAGCATGATTTGATGTCAAGATATTTCAACGTGCACGCATGCCTGTGCGCAAGGTGTTCTGCGAGACTGTCGAAGGAGAAATCGGGTCCAGAGGTAACAAGGCTGTCATCGTCATCTTGAACAAGAGAGAGGCTCTCCAGGGGGGAATTAAATGCTGCTCTCCGAATCCATTTACAGAACCGATCCACCTCATGGCGGTGTTGAATTCTTACATACTGGACTTTCAACGTAGTGAGGTTTTTATAGGGAGCTATTTCGGGAGCCCATGTCAGTTGCTAAGATTTTGTTAGTGGGTAGGTACACGCTTGAATAGTGGAAGGATAGACCATGTAGTAGTACATCGACATTGATCTCAGTTGAGGCAGCTCTTCCAGAGAAGTAAAGATATCCTTGTCAGTGAGCGAATAGGAAATGCCGATGGACAAGACGTGCAAATTCTCTTGCAGATGGGGCAGAAAGGACCTCAAGACGCCGGGCGTAATGGACCCGCAATTATCCTAATAACTGCTAAGGCAAGAGAAGGAAGCAGAAGAGCAGGCGTCTTACTTTGAGATGTAGTTCGCGTAATCCTGGTTGCAAGTTTTGAAGCCAAGCGGGGAGCTCTTGTAGCAATGCTCGAGTTGGGCTACTGATGGAGAGAACTCTCAGCCCACGTATCTGGGTCAGAAGCCGAACTTCTTCTGCATTCTCGTAGCATGATTGGTTCAGATATAGTTCAGAGAGAAAAGGGGCGTGGATCAATAACATTGCTGTCAAAGCGCCCAGAAAGGTTCTACCCGCGAAGGTAAGGGGAGTGAACGCTATTTTCTGTAAGCCTTGGAACCTGGAAATCGCGTCTTTGATGAGAGTGACGACATCTAGTGGAATGCTCCCTAAGAGGTATCCTATGTTGAGGATATGATTTTCAGCACAGTCGCGAAGGTACCAGACTGGGAAAACTGTTCCAAACCTGTTATTTCGAGCGACCGCACCGAAGAGTCATACTTATTCGTAGACAGCAAAGTATGGATCATCGTTCTCTGTTTAGCAATCCATATGAACAATGTGAGTCGCGATGAAGAGTGACAGCGCTCACAGACGCTTCCGTCTGTGCACTTCGAACGCCAATCACGTATGGTGGTGGTGGGTCATAGGCAACAGTTCGGTACAGCAGCTTAGATGCAGCTATGTTTAGACCCTTGTTGACGCGAGAAACAGAGCACAATAAGCCATAGTCGTCTACGAAGAATGATAAGGCTACGTCGAGCAAATCCGAGGGAAGGTCGTGGATCGACATCAAGTAGCAAACTAGGAAGCCAAGTCGCGTGGTCATGATCAGAGGAGTGTAAACGGTATTCCGGTTCTATTAGACTGTCTAGATAATAGGTATTTACGAGTGGGCTATGCAAGATGCCGATGATACAATATGAAGTGCGGAACCAAAGAAAAGCAGAAACGACAGCATTAAAAGCAAGGAAGCAATAACAAATTAGGGAATAGATGAGGGTGGATAAAGTTATGAGAAGAAGTAGGCGCTTTTCTTGATATCGTCTACATTGAACGTGCCTTTCGCAGGTAACGGGGGAAGGAGTTCAACAAGGTTGATGAACTTGCCACGTAGTTGCTCGCTAATTTCGTCGCTCGACATTCTGCTTTGCTTTCGGGGTTTCGTTTCACCATCGTCCTCACCCTCATCTTCAACGACTTCAGGAGCCTCTTCGGACTCGGAATCGGCCTCCGGGAACTGAAGCTGATCGACGAACTTCTTTGTTTCTTCCAGACTGACAGCCACTTCGCCAGGTGCAATTGGAACCGCACTGATCTTAGCAGTCTCAGCTGCATCTGGATCCACGATGTTGAGCAGATGCGTCATGCCAGGCAAGTTGGCAGCTTGCTCTGGCGTAACATTAATTTTGCTTCCTGCCGCACGAAGCTTCTTGGCGAGTGTACCATTCTTCAAGTACAAGAGCGAAATTTTGTGATCCTTGTAACGCTCCATAAACTGAAAGATGATCCGGTAAGACTGGGAACGATGACCATGATCTCTGACTCACCTCTTCACGGAGCTTCTCCAGTACATCGGAGGAATGTAGCGCAATGAACGTGTCGCGAATGACAGCGGACATGGCGTCAACAGAACATGCGTGTGTCCAGTAAGAATCGTGAACAGCAGCAAATGTAAGGTTTTGTGTCTGTAATAAGCGGAAAATGAGCAAACAGAAGTTAACTTGAGTTACGAACATACCGAGCACTCTAGAGCGGTCAACATCATGTGGGTCGCGTCGAGACTGTGAATGAAGTTGGGAGGGAAAGCAGAAGCTTGCTTGCCGGCATTGACTGATAAATCATAAGCAAATGAGGGATTTAGAATGAGATCTGGACACACCTCCAGCAGGCGAGTTCGGATCTTCAATGAAAACAGTTTGAAGAGCGGTCATGATTTGTTTTCTCTTGGCTTTGCGGTAAGGCTGAACGATAGGAAGTCCCAGAGGGGTCGTCCATACGACGCTGGACATCTCCTCTTTCTTCAGCTTTTCCAACGGCACGCTACCGGTATTCTTGTCCAAGACTAAGGTACTTCGATGCTCGCTTAAGAGTTCAGGGAGACGATCCCCAGGAATGGACCTGGAGATCAAAGAGGCACACAAGCTGAACCAGCTCTGGATAGAGGTTGCACCCTTAAACAAGTCTCCAATGCACCCAAGAACCTAGATACAAGTCAGGAAGGAAGGGTTACTAACGACACGTTCATGAAACATACCACTTTAGCGAGGTAGCTTGAAGCACCCCACACGTCTTCGTAGGGAATCCAACCTGCAGCTTTGAGCTGTTTTTCGATCTGTTCTCGTGCCCCAATGAATGTTACACCGTATACAGTCGTCATCACCTGTAGGGTTTCATTAGACAAGATTCGAGAATGAGTTCATGTCTTGGCTTACAGTCTGCTTAACCATTTTCCTGGAAATCTTGCCGGTCAGAATCTGAGCGTATTTGTTTCCACCCTCGGCGTCCTTAGCAATGATAACCTCGGCCATACCACCAACGAAAGAGTAGACATCAGAAGGTTTCTCTCCGGATGCCAGATTAACCTGTGCCGCGCCAACAGCATCGCCACCGAGAGCAGCATAATGTTGCAGACCATTGCAAGTACCATCTTGATGAACAGGTATCTTCGACATGTACTCCGTTGGATTTGGTGATTCAAGGGCAGCATGCAAATCAATGCATACAGCAAGACATTGCCAAGGGTCGTCCGCCTGTGTCCACCATTTCCGACCTTCCGTAGGATTGAGAGCGCTGTCGTAGATCTCTTCCAGGTGCTCGCCAACCCATTTCTCTCGGTCATCGAAACTAGCTTTGTCGTAGCCATACAAGCCAGCGAGCTGAATCTTGAGCCAACGAAGACCGCGCTCACCAAGGGGCTTTGCTTCTGCGAACATGAGCAAGCCTCTGCTGAGATCGTCTCCAATGTGATTCAAGTGAGGAGGAATAGGATATGCACGACCACGGAAGTCAACATTATGTGGCTGGTAAAAGGTATCCCCAAGGAACTGTGAAAATTGATCAGCGATGCGTTGGTGATTCCAAGCAAGTATGCACGTACGGCTCGAGCAATCTCTATTTTATAATTAACGTTGCATCGGTCTGAGTGATTGTTGGCTTTGCCATGGTTCCACTCCTTGACCCTAGCGGCGTACAGAGTTTTCTCCCGAACATCTGATGGATTGCTAGGCGGCTCTGGCTCTGCGACGTCGTAGACCACTGGCGGTACCTTTCCGAGACGTTGACCAGAGTTCCACACTTTTAGGACAGTGTGGAATATCTTGTCGTTGATCATCCAGGGAGTACTCCCAAGAACATCCAAGCCCGCGTAAACCAGTTCGAGATTCCCCTGATCCGACGCATGCTTTAGATACGATTGCTGTTCCACAGAGTCTTTATACCGCATCGCAGTGGCTGATGGGAAACCCGTTAGTAAGGCTCAACAAACAGGCGGAATCGAACCCACTCTTGTTATAAATATAACCGCCATCGTTGTGGTTGACCCAAGCCTTTGGCCGCACCAGCATAGGCAAATGACGGGGATGTAATGTTTCCCTGACATTGTCTTGTTGCAGGCGCTGCGCTACAATAGGGTTAAGCTTGATCACACCAAGCTTCTGCCCGCGTACATGCTCGTACGTGTGATGGAAAGCGGGCTGTAGCTCCTTTCTGTACGCGCACTTATGAGTAAGAACTAGTTGAAAAGGAGATAAGACGCACTGAGTTTCCCCTGTCTCGGGATCGGTACGAGTACGTTCGACCATAGCAGCATCCATGAGACACTCCATTAAAATACCACCGATCTTGGCTCGGATGGCCTGAGTCCACGTTGCGGTCCAAACCTCGCCTTCCTCCATATACTTGGCGGCTGCGACCCGACGTTCCAGCAAAAAGTTGTAGCCCATATTGGAAAAGTGGCTGCCATTCTTTGAAGCAGGGCTGCTGGCGACGGGAAAGACAATATTGTTCTTCTTTGCCATTTGCGCCTTGTATTCCATCTCGACTGCTCGTCCTATCTGGATAAGGACACGCGTGGTCTTCAAACCTTCCGAAATTCGCGATGCGCCGTTCATTTGCATGATCTCCATAATCGTAATGAGAGAAAGCCGAGATGCTTTCACCAAGTGAAGGTAAGGACTCAAGTTTCCGGCTTTGTTGCGTCCATTGGCTTCTAATATGGAGATGTTGTGAATTTCGTCCTGTAAACGATCCGATAGTTTGTTGTGCCACTCCCACATCCACCGTCGCAAGTCTGCATCCCGCACCTTGCCACCACTGACACCCAGATCCGCGAACACCTCCGACTCGTGCTTCAAACGGTTAACAGCGACATCATAAACAGATTCCTCGAGAAGCTTCTGCCGAGCTGTTACGTCCTCTGGTAAAACTCTACGAGCAAAATTGACGTCTGCTAAATGCCGACGCAGATTGTCTAGGTTAAAGGGAATTTCCGTGCTTTCTACAAGCTGACCATCCTCTGATTTGGAATCGACTGGGGTTGCTTCAGGGGTAACCTCGTTGCCTTCGGCATCTAGCATCGACGCTGTGTCCCGTTTCTAGAAGCAATGTCAGCGAGAGTTTGGGCTTAACAACCTGAAAAGCTTGACCGACGGACCTTTATCACTCTACGCAGAACGGGTATGGCTTCTGGGATGTTATCGAGGGGGTCCTTCTTGGTAGAAGTCCCAATAGCCTCAGCTTGACCAAGCTGAGACACAATACGAGGGAAATTGAGCTCTACGGCAGTTTTCGACAATAGCCGTATGATCTCAGACGCTTCTTCCGAGGAAGTAAACACACGGTCTGACACCACAAGCTGAGGTTGCACTTGACGCTCAAGCATACTGGTAAGCATGATACGTGGATTATAAACTGTGAGCTCCGGGTCCAGAGAGCAGTACCTGCGAAGACGGGTTATTGAGTAAAGAAAATGGAACTATATAAAGAAAACGCACCTGTGCCAGGCCTGGAGCATGACAGCGTAAGTCCCTTCATTCGGTTTCGCGCTTTCTTTACCACTTTCCATATTTCCGTATAGTTCCCAAGCGCTATCTATCCAGTACCTCCAGTCATTGCTCTCTTTGTGTGCCATCTTAACAAATGCTTCCAGCATAGAATTGTACACGCGAGTTTCCAACATTGGGTTACCGCCAATTTTGTCGCGCATTAGGTCAAAAACCATCTTTGCACGTTTGACATCATGGAGGTCATTTAGACACGCATTCATGATCCCGAGCGAGTCTTGCGTTGGTGTGTCCACGAACCAGAAGTTGTCTGCACCGGTATTGTCATTACTACTCTTCCCGTCCGGACGCGGTGATGGAAGGATAGTGTGGGGTACACCTCGCTTGAGGAATTCGTTGAGGTCCGATGAGACAGAGGACTTGTACCCAGATGATGAGCTGGCGAAGGAAGGAAGGAGGTCGTCTGCAGGTGGTGGTGACTGGTAAGCAAGTGCGCTGGCTGCTGCATCTCGGCGTTTTGAGGGGGAAGAGTAGAGACGAGCAGGTCTGACGAGAGCCTGACGAGACACCAGTAAAGTTGTCTCCAGCCGCCTCCCGTTTCTCACAAGCATTGGAGTGGACGGAGGAAAGTGAAGAGACGTGCAATTGCAATCACTGCCAGACATGGATATTTTGGACTCGTCATGTGATTGGTCTAGACCTTCACGAAAGCTTGTTGCGTACCGGCGACGCGTCGTGAAGGAGAGCATTAGTAGGGAAACAGGATAGAGCGCAAGAAATTTTTTGAAGACTGGCGATGTCCCATGAATAGCTATATAATCAACAAACAAGGTATGTGCTACTACAAGGGTATTTACAGGTGATGCGAATCTGAGGGGCCACACAATGCTTCGCAAGCTCATTGAGACTGGGACAACTTGGCCTTCCTCGCATCTCTCTTGAGAGTCAGTTCCTTGTGGATGAACGGAAGTACTCCTCCGCCAGATATAGTAGCGGTAATGAGTTGGTCGAGTTCTTCATCTCCTCGAATGGCGAGTTGCAAGTGGCGCGGTGTGATGCGCTTTGCTTTCAAGTCTTTTGTTGCGTTTCCTATAAGTTCGGGGTCAGAGAAAGGTCAATGTAATGTCGTGTATATCCTACCTGCAAGTTCTAGCACCTCTGCAGTCAAGTATTCAATCACAGCGGTGGTGTATACAGCAGCCTTAGCACCGATGCGAACACGGTAAGCGCTCCTCTTTCGCATAAAACGATGGATCCTTCCAACAGGGAACTTAGTTGTGAAAGGCGAATTAGCAAATGTCCATGAACTCGATCTGCCGAAGCGAACAAACCTGTAATCCCGCGCGTTCACTTCGACTAATATTTTTTGCTCTCTCCTCATCGCTGACTTTCCTGGAACCCTGTTTACCGCCTTTTGCGAAGACCATTAGGGTGGCCGGAAAGAGAGACCGGTCGGATATGAAGGTTCGATACTCTGAGAATCGTCATATTAATATTACGAGAAGCAACGGTAGATACAATAAACATACCAAGAATGCCACTCAAGGGAAGAATAAATGCACAGAGTAGGCAATGAGATCTCAAAGGTTATCAATTGTGAGAAAACTGCGCGGAATATTCAATAACTGACACTCACAAACAAAGATTGCGTTTGGGTCCAAGGTTGAGTTTAGCCCAAAGAGGACAAGTTAGGAATGGATTGTTCACACGCCCCACGTGTTGTATATATGTCGCTGAGCGCTCTGTCACAGTCACCTATTAGCTTGGACTTTGACTTGATCATTGCACTATCCTTTTGAAGCAATGGATATCGAAACCTCTCTTGGGTGCAGTGTATATGATGATGCAGGAAATTCGGTTGTCTTTGGTACACTATTCTCCCATCAGCGAGCAATAGTAGTGTTTGTTCGTGAGCTCTTATCTCTTGTTCATGCAATTGAGATTTGTGCTCATACAACAACTCAAAATTCCAGGGCACTTCTTCTGTGGGGTGAGCATTGCGTTCATTCCAGGGTTATAAATTGCGAAAAGCTGACGTGCCATAGAGCTGTCAGGTTAGCGAATCCATCTTTTATCGCTCCCATACTCCTGGATCACCAAGGAAATCCTGTTCCAGGCATACGTCAAGGAATTGGCTACTCAAGTATCGAAGGAAAGTTTGGAAAGCACGGACACAAGGCTTATTGTGATCGGGTGCGGCGAATGGCAAGTTATTAAGACCTACGCCGGTGATTGCGACCTTCTGCATTTGAGTCTTAATCATGGCACTGCTCATGCAAGAGATAGAGATCACTGGCTTTGGAAATGGACAAATCTTTGCCAACCCAGATCGGAAGCTCTACAAAGCTCTGGGTCTCACCATCGAAACGACTGAAGGAACGCCTGCAGGAGAACAGAAGAAGTCTTACAACCAGCAAAGCAGGTTTAGGAATGCGTTGTCGAGCGTCTGGGTACGTGCCGAACTTATCCGTGTGCTTCCACAGACTATAAAGGGCTCTGTAGACTGCGCTGCACACTCCAGCCCTGATTGGAAAACAAGGTAATGTATCGCAGCTTGGTGGTGAGTTTATCTTGGGCCCAGGTATGTATTCACTACAGATAACACATTGGGACGATGTCAGTAACCTGATGACCAGGAAAGACGTGTTCGTATTCCCACATGATGCAGCATACAGAAGATCGTGAGTTTCCACTGCATTTAGGTTGGCACGAATGGGTGTTGATAATACCTATAGATGCGGAGGTGGATGATCTAATGAAGGAAGCAGGTCTTGCTAGTGCCATATCCACTTGACCAGGATCCTCAACCAGGCTTGTAGCTAGTCAGTTGCAATCGAGTGTAACATTGAACGCCAGTGAGAGAAACCTTCAAAGTCTCTTCAACTTTTCGTTTTCAAGAATTCCCTTCTGTGTTGTCGGGAGCTGTCTGGAATGCTGGAACTGGGTCCAAAGGGAAAAGGCTGGCGCTGCCAACAATTCCATCAAAACACGGATGCAAACCCACGAAATCCCGTCTCCAGTGCTGACGTCAGGAGAATCCTATTTCACATCTCGTACCACCATGTCCCTCGACTTAGAATCCGCGTCCAAGTTCGAAGTGATAGACGAAACTGGCAAGAAAGTTGCCTTTGGAACTTTGTTTGCGGACCAGAAGACTGTGGTCGTCTTCATTCGTATGTTCTACGCCACCAAGTCAACAATGTACAAAACTGACGCTTTCTAGGTCATTTTTTCTGTGGCGTAAGTTCCTATTTCTAGTACCCCAGGAAAAATGAGCACTTACATATGAGCGTGGGACCGTCTCAGTTCTGTCAAGTTCGTGTTGCTCCTCTTAGCATCTTGCATTTCAATACCAGTTGCTCAAAGGGGGTTTCAGGCATATGTCGAACGGCTAGCTACCATCTCCCCAACAACCTTGAGCCATTCAGGCTTGAAACTTGTAGTCATTGGCTGTGGTGACTACCAGCCTATCAAGTCCTATGCTGGTATGACCTACCTTCATGACCTCAACCCCCTATGACATGCCAAATACATATTGACAGAGAACACCAAGTTTCCCGCTAGCCAGATATTCGCCAACCCAAAGCGTGACCTATTCCAAGCCATGGGATTGACGACAGAAACGCTCGAACGCACCCCCGTAGACGAGCAGAAGAAGAGTTACCTCATCAAGAGCCCGTGGTCCTACATCGCATCAAGCATCTGGGTAAGTGTCATTGCACATACACACTTCATCTACTTTCCTCATGCTGATGCGCTTACTTTTCCCCCTTGCAGAGTGGACCATTGAAGAACCCTAGCTTGATCGGAAAACAGGGCCCAATCGCACAACTAGGAGGAGAATTCATATTGGGACCAGGTCTGTAGTGAACTTGTCCCAGCTCGAGTAGAAGCCTAATGATGTTCCCCCAGGAAATCAATGCTCATTCTCGCACCAGATGAAGCACACAGAAGATCGTAAGTGCGATCTTACAATGTTTTCTTCTTGTTCAATATTCCGTCGTAGACATCGAGGTGAATGAACTTCTCAGCAAGGCAGGCTTAGAACCACTATGATCGGGCGCGATGAATGTGCAAAGTGGAATGTTTATTCTTACAATACTCTTCTCTACATATGTGCAATTAACGACATATCTCCTAAACCATGTCCGACGATAAAGTAGTGGTATAGAAATGCAGACGAGCAGATCAAGAAAATGACCCATGGATCAAGGCGTCCCATGCACTCTTCGAGCTTAAAGTCTCAATAAAGCGACCCTTGGGCGTCTCTTTGCCATTGGCGGCTAACTCGGCTAGAGTACCTTCACTGTGGCGCCTGGTTACGGATGGCCGACGCGCCTTAAGTGTCGGATTCTCAGGTGCTGCAGGTGTCACTGCACTGGAAGGCCGATCCTAAGTGGATAGAGGTCAACATCCGCATCAAATCTTCCTGTCTGAGCACAACATACTGGGATAGATGCAACTGGGTGGCCTACATCGCCGATAGGCATAGCGGTCTCGAAATGAGTCGAGGTTGGTGTGTGGCTGGGGCTGGGATCTCTCGTAGATTTCTGGGACGCATAGGAGCTATGGGTGAATCCGTTTCCTTGTGAAGACATGGAGCGAACAGGCGGTGAAGGGCGTCTCTATTACGTCAAAAAAGAGATTAGAGTCATTTACAGGTGCTCGACAAGATCTGACACGCACCGGCGCTAAAATGCTTCCTAGAGCCATCTTCAGAGCCTCGCTATGTTGACGTTGACCTTGCATGGGTAAAGGTCCTGGAGGCGCGAGATGATGAGTACGTGTAGCAGGATGTTGTTGGACTTGGGTAGGCTATCAGAATAAACCGTAGTCAATATCGCCCACGCCGACAAGATTGCGATCTCTTGACTGACCATAGCGTGAAGTCTCTAAAGGTCTGAATCTCTCTAGTAATAGATTGCGGACGATAAATAGAGGCTGAGGCTGTTGGTAGTCGTGGTACGAAACAGAGCGAGTTTCCGACTCTGCCCGCAGGAGGGAGTTTGGGAACAAGCCTAGGCGAGGCTCAACAGTCACGAGCTTGACCTCGAGTGCTCTTGTGGGGCAAAGATGGCGTAAAGTGTGGGGTAACCTTGAATATTTCAAATTGATTTAAATTTCCATTTTTGGGTGGTCGCGTGGCTGCCAAGTGCCCAACTGCTGTAGTGATCTTCAGCCGTACTCAGGCGTAAACAAGTGAATCTATCTGGCAATATCGAATGAAATACCTGCTGGTAACAAGGTCGGGTTACTTCAGTCACATCCAGTCATTCCAATTGGCATAAGCAGGCTGAGTGAGGTGCTAGCAAATTGTCTTTTCTCTGGTCCATAAACAAGTGTCGTCAAGTCCGCACGATAGTATTACATTATCCTAAACGAAAGATGTTTAAACTGGGGCGTTGGTATGTAAAAGAGGTACTGGGAAAGGAGACTCGTGAAATTGGAGACCTTACTTTCCCCAAGCTAACGAACTTATTCGAGATCCTTGGGTGCTATTTTGATATGATATCGTCGCCCTTCCTCTATCAGCTCATCCACTCCGTTTTCTACAGTGAAATCGACGTCGTATGGCGTTACTGCCACGTACCATATACGGGAGACACCTGTGAGCTTCAACAGCCAGTCGAAGAGGACCCTTGATACCGTAGGTGAATGCCTGATCACGGAAACCCAATTTTTAGTCGGTCACAATTTGCAGATTTTTAGTCGGTCGGTGATCAGGCATCCACCAAGGTCCGATTTTTAGTCGGTCCTACGCATGAGGCATCAAAAAACCTCGAAAAACCTTCGAAAAATCGCCTGAAAAATCCAACGAGTGATTCATGTCCCTTTGGCATGATTGCATCTAGCAATAAATATATACATTACAAAGGATCCGGTTCTTCAATGCCAGCTTTATGTTGCTGGTGTTTCTTCAGAAAAGCAACTAGCGCAGGCTTGTGTACGTCTAGCCTGCACTGAAGTTAGGGGGAGGCTCGCGGAGTTTTGAGCAGTACTCGATGAGTGCAGGTAGTGGTGTTGAAGGCCATCATTTTCTGGTTTGGATCCATGGTGGTGGGAGGCAATAAACTTGCCTTCCGCTGTTATTTTAGCTAGTTCACGGTATTGTACGTCAACAGGCACTATGGGTTCTACAGTAACAATGCCCACAATACTGCGAAATAACGAAACGCATTATGTGCCTATACGCTGACGATCTGTTATGATGGTTATGCTAGCTGAGGTCAACGGTTCGGTTCCTCGGTTCCTCAACTACCCAACTTTTAGTCGGTCACGCCTATGGCCACACCAAGATCGGTCAGTTTTTAGTCGGTCGCCGGCCTCAGGCAATTTTGCAAAATCCGACAAAATCTAGTCGGTCAGTGCTGTGGAATTTTCAAAAATTTCCTCGAATTCTAGTCGGTCCTATATCAGGGGTCCACCTACGGTCTCAAGGGTCCTAGTCGAAGCCGCTTTTCTTCACGGTGTGATTATCATGATCGCCGACCGCTGTCTGGAACACGATAGCCAGACCATCACCAGACCATAGGAAGCCATCGAAATTCGCCTGGTCGCGCCAAATGGGTTGATAGTAGCAAAGGGACCCGCGTAGACTTAAAGTATCATCTTTCGCATCATATAGGTCTATTGGCACTTCGAGCGGTCTGGAAGTTGTCTCGCACGCTGGTCGAACTCCCGAGTTAAAAACCATGTACTGAGGAATAGGTGCTGGCGGCAAATGCGACCTCCAGTGGACCAGGCTGTTGCCAAAACGCCTTGATAGTGTTTGGACTGGCCATTGTCCTGTATGCAGCAGCGTGCGGTGGAACGTGCTAGCCAAGATCCATCCGGCAGTCGTTTTGGAAAATGGAGGCTGCAAGAATAGACCATATAGTTCCCTCCTCCGGTTGGTATCCCCCTTGATAACAAGGATATCGATTTGGTCAAGTAAGTAGCGAGAAGGAATGCTGACGAGCGGGCCACGCTTCCAGTTGGGATCAAGCCGAACAAAGGATTGTGAGATTGGCTCTGGTAAGTGATTTGCAGAAGCGTCAGTCAGAACTTTGTATAAAGTGTCGAATGAGAGTGATCGTAACACTTCGATAACTTGGTCATTGTAGTCCGTTATAAGACCCGCGGATTCGTAAGCCTCCCGGTCTGAGGGGGCGTATTTCTCTGAGAACTCTACCAGCTTATTCTCACCTTGTGGTTGGTCCTGAAAAGAGTTACTGGAGACCGGTTAGCTTTCGATTACAGGCGTCTGATTGGAATCTTACGCCATAATGAGCTCTTGGGTATTGAAAGGCACCATGTACCAGAAACTGGCTCGCTTCTTGCCAGCCCAATCAAAACACTCAAGGAGCGGGGATGCAGCTTGAACTATGAACAAGCCAGTAGCTGCTGTCGCGGGAGCGAGATTGTTCTGGTTGGAATCAAAGAGGATCCACGTATACTTTGGGAAGTAATCAGCCATTTCGCGCAGATCGGAGGGACCAGCTAGGTAAAGGGACACCTGGAATACGCCCTTTTGGGTGAAGGCATAGAAATGTGTCGGCGAATCCTGCCAAATAGTAGGGAGTTTGGCATGAAGACGCAACACAAGAATGAGAATCAGTTGAGCGCTTTTGCCTGATAAGATAGTAAGCGAGCGTATAATGAAGAATAGACAAGAGCGAACTCACCTATCCCGGGCTGGCCCGACACTTTCACTCCTGCAGAAAGCCACCTGCCTGTCTGGCGCAAGGCTTCTGCATTGAAGGGATTCGGATAGGAAGGATGTAGTAATTTGGCATCACCGTGCTCGTCAAAGAGCTCGTCTCCAGTATCAGACTGATGTGACGTCTGGAAATCCTGCTGATGCCCAGTGAATCGATGAATAAGGTCGCGAGTGCAATTATAGTTCTCGCGCCTGATCATGACAGTCTGAGGCGCCAAAAGAAGCTCGAAGACTGGGTCTTCCACGACCCAGCATTGCGAAGGAACACTGATTTCCTGTGCACATTCGCCAGTGGGTCGGCGGGTGACTGTCTGGCGCCTGATAGGAAAATGTCCATCCCGCCATACTGAGAGGTACAGAGCTGAATATTGGCTAGGCATCTGCGTTATATCAATGAAGCGATGCTTGTGAAGGCCAGGGCTGTCCATAGAGAGAAGGCCTAATTTAGTGCGTTGAGGACTGGACATGGCAAATCAGTTTAGATAAGATAGTGGAATGAGGGAAGATGCAGCGCTGGACCCACGGGAGGATTGTGGAAACTGCACAGCCACTGCATTTGGGTGTTCGACGTAGAACTGGATGAGCGTGCGAGCCCAACTGAAGGCAAAGGTATGCCACAATCGTCTAGGGACTCGTTTCCAAATTGAAATATAATACATTAGAATGTGTAGGTTGTTATATGATAAGGTAGGAAGCTCTCTTCGACCCAGCGCAACCTATCTCAGGCCTCCTTTCCTTCAGCACTCCTGTATGCTCCGGAGAGGTCATCGTTCGAAGTGGAAGGCTCGACATTCCTGCTATCCATTGACCTGAATGGTGGACGCTGCGGGAAATCGAGCTGAGAAAGTTTGTCTGCGAGAAGATTCTGCGCAACGCTAGGAATCCTAGGACGGTGGCTCTTCTGGGCGGATGGGCGAAGGCGCTGTTCGCGCAGGAGCTCGCCTGAGTCTGCGATGAAATCGTCCCGAGCATCTTCGAAGTCGGCTGAAGAGTCTTGCCAACCGTTTGGCATGCCTCGGTAGAGAGAGGTTTCACGAGACATCTCATGGCTGGAGATGTCTTTGGTCATCACGGAGGTCATAGAAGTAAGGCGAGACATGATTGTGGCAGGCACGCTGTCAGAGTTGGGGGATTTGAAGGCGGGAAGTGTGGGTTCAGAGATATTCAGGGGGGAGAGGGTAGGGAGGAGTGATGCAGGCAGCAACTCAGACGCGCTCGGCTCGTTCTCCTTCGATTCTTTATCCTTAGTTGCCTTTCTGCCAGCCAAGCCAACAGCAGCATCCTGTGCAGACGTGTCGGCAGTCGCTGTGTTTCTCGCCTTGACCATGTCGTCTGGGCGATACGTGTTTGTCTTGACTATAGCGGCAAATCCTTGCACAAGTTGTTCAGGAAGGAAGTCGTAAGCGCAGACAGGAGGTGTAGTCATAAGATCGCCGTTTTGTGCCATGGTGCACAAGATACGGTAGAACTGTTCTTGCACTGCGATAGGGAGTCCGCGAGAGCTCGCAAGACCGGCGGGGTCTCCAGGAAGCAACTTGACGTCCAACGAAGTGCGGCGGAAATTCGCGCTTGCCCACTTGCGATATTCGGAGTCCTCCTCGCTCGAGTCGATAGCGTTGAGTATGCTCTGATACGCCGCTCTCGAGATGATAGTCGTCTTTTCTTCTGAATAAGAGCGTTTCTGGAGGACGTCCTGCAAAAGTTTCTCGTACTGGCCTATCGAAGGTAGCAACACGGATGGTGCGGTCGGAATGTTCACGTTCTTCGGAGCGAGAGACTCACGCCTAATGGACATCTCGCTGAGTGGGTTGAGCTGCAATCTGAGAGCGTTGTACGTGTGCTTAACGAACCTCACTCACAAAGTAGGTAGCGCAAGAATAAAGAAAGGTGGTGGTGGTGGTAGTAGTCAATAACAAAGCGGATATGTCACAAGTGACCGTGATGATCGATACCGTTTTTGCAAGACATTGCTTTGACCGACTACATTCACTTTCAAAAACTAGCGATGGAAGCCTTTGAAACTTATCAGACTCCATTGTCGAGGTAAATCAAATACTCTTCTACAAATACTGTAGGCTTATTGTGTTGCTTTCCAGTCGTTATGCAAGCAAGGAGATGGCCCATTTGTTTTCTCCTGCAGTACGACAGTTCCATTTGAATCCATATGAATGAAAGCTGAATGATACCGTAGATGCGCTTCACAACATGGCGGAAACTATGGCTGAACCTCGCGAAAGCCGAGAAGGAGCTTGGTCTCCCCATTTCCGATGAAGCTATCGAGCAGATGGAGAACAACCTTGTGTGTATCTCTGTACACTTTCTCTCGTCAGAGTTGCTCAAAAGATGTTCGTATCCAAGTCGTTGACCCCCGAGCAATTTGACGTCGCGGCTGTAGAGGAGAAGAAGCGACGCCATGATGTTATGGCTCATGTCCATACATTTGGTACGGTTGCCCCTGCTGCTGCTGGAATCATTCAGTACGCCCTTGCACCTATCCATATCCAAGCAGCCTTTTACTCATTATTCTATTCAAGTCTTGGTGCTACGTCGTGTTATGTTACAGAGTTGAACCATGTTCCCTCCATTACCTCTTCATCAGCTCATTGTTATTCTCAGTAACGCAGATCTCATCTTCCTGCGAGACGGTCTCGATTTCCTCATCAAGAGCTTGGGCATTCTCATCTCGCGACTGTCTGCATTTGCAACCCAGTACCGGGACTTGCCAACATTGGGCTTCACCCACTTCCAGCCGGCTCAGTTGACAACAGTGGGCAAACGTGCTACCCTTTGGATTCAGGTATTACCGCATTTGTAAGGTCTTGCCATAATCACTAAATAAAACTATTAGGAGCTGCTATGGGATCTGAGAAATATAAAGCGTGCTCGTGAGGATCTTGGTTTCCGTGGTGTAAAGGGAACCACTGGAACTCAGGCCAGCTTCCTCGCCTTGTTTGACGGTAATCACCAGAAGGTATGTCTATGTCCAATTTAAATTTGGGAAAGTATTGACATCCTGAACTAGGTCGAAGACCTCGATCGACTCGTAACCAAACTCTCTGGATTCGACTACGCGTATCCCGTCACATCTCAGACCTATTCACGCAAAATCGACGTCGATGTTCTCGCTCCTCTCGCATCCCTTGGTGCAACGGCACACAAGATTGCCACGGACATCAGACTATTGGCTAACTTGAAGGAACTCGAAGAGCCATTCGAGTCTACACAGATCGGGTCGTCTGCTATGGCTTACAAGAGGAATCCCATGCGATCTGAGCGTGTTTGCAGTCTTGCCAGACACTTGATGGTGCTCCACCAAAATGCCTTGATGACCTCAAGTGTACAGTGGTTCGAGCGTACGCTAGATGACAGGTATATCTCGCACCCTCAGGTAGCCTTCTTGAGGTCGGCTGACAAGACTTCACCACTAGTGCTAACCGGCGCATCACACTCCCTGAGGCATTCTTGACCGCTGATATTGTCCTCTCAACATTGCAAAATATCTCAGAAGGAATGGTTGTATATCCCAAAGTTATCGCCCGTAGGATCGCTCAGGAGCTTCCTTTCATGGCCACCGAGAACGTCATTATGGCCTTGGTGAAGAAAGGAGGAGACCGACAAGAAGCACACGAGAAGATTCGCGTACGTATTTCTTCCCGTTATTTCCTCTTTTCGTCGACTGACTCTCCACAGGTTTTATCGCATGAAGCCGGGCATCAAGTAAAGCATCTCGGGCTGGAGAACGACCTCATTGACCGCATACGTGCCGACCCCTACTTTGATCCAGTCAAAGAAGAGTTAGATGCGTTGTTGGACCCGAAGACTTTTATTGGAAGAGCACCAGAGCAGGTCGATACTTTCCTGAGGGACTGGGTTGAGCCCGCTTTGGCAGAAAAGTCACTTCAAGAGGCTATCCAGAAGTCGTCGAAGGTAGAATTGAATGTGTAATACGTACGTTCTCTTTGGACATATCCCATACGAACGATTACGAACCGAGTTTAGACTGATTGGTAGACTCGTAACCAGTAGACATTGCATTTTAGGGCACTTATCATATTTTGTCCTCATAGAGGAGAAACCAGCTCGTCAAAGCCTGAAATTCCTCTGTCTCTGTTTCTCTGAAGCAAGAACTCATCTAGTGTAAAATGTGTCTGTATTGCGATGCTCGAGTGTCAATTATTTTTTATTTTGCAGGTTATGCCATCAAATACTAGTTCCGGGTCCGATTGAGCTATCCTGAATCTCGACTCTCGCCACCATCGTCTCTAATTTTGCTGGGCTCTCCGTCGAACATATTCAAGGCACTTTCAAGGTCGATCTCCTTCTGGAAGATGAAAATGCATAGCCATCGTGGACTGCATGGTCCATCTGTCAGCTTTGTGATGATTAGATTGCCGGAACCTCGCTTGCTTTGGCACTCAGCAATTTCCATCATTCGAGGCGCTGCAAGACATATTGCATATATATACACTGCGTATTGCTGGTGGCGCTCAAGGATTTCCCCCACTATCTAGTTCGCTCCCAGACAGCAAAGATGTCAGATGCTGTTTGTACTGTGATTCCAGCAAATCCAGACGTGTCTGGTATTGGCGTACGTGGCTCTCAGCTCTTTTGTCGCAAGCAAAGATTGACTATGTATTGGTAGATTCGAGTCAACTTCTACTTTAATTGTCTGCTGCTTGCTGTCATTCCTTCCATGACAGAGACCGAACCCCTCCTTGGAGCTTTGCACACCAATGTCGGCGTCAGTTGCCTGGCTTTGCTCATAACAGCTATAGTGGAAACCTCGAAGAACCAGTTATCTCTATTCCATGCTATATTTATATGGCATATCTTATTCTTATTTGGGATCAGTGCGTCGCCTGTCGGTGTGTCTGATTTTATATCCTTTGCATCGCTGTTGAACCATCTGGACAATAGGACGATACCACTTCACCAATTTCAGAGTGTATATCCTGGTTTTCGTCTCGGTTCTAGGGTTTATTGGCATTATAGCTTGGTCTCTGAATCTCTGGCTTCATATCGAGACTTTTGGTTCGGTTCCAGAATGTAACAACCAAGTCAAATACGTTGTCCTATTCATCACTGTGCGGGCTACAGTGAAGTGGCTGAAAACCCTCGTGATCATTGGACTTATTGCTCCGTTGGCGATCACAGGCATCATACTTCTTGTATTTGCATTCTCGTTCTGTTGTTGCAGAAACAAATGGACGAGGACTGACGGAAGCGAGGGAGAGGGGGGAACGCGAAGATATTTCACTCTGCCATTCGCGAGGATTGTGTGAGTGACTACGATATTAGTGGAATAATATTGATTAACGAGATTGTTAGTGGAGCAGTGTACAGCATTGTTATGCTGGAGCTTACGGTGAAGGGTCTGGAGATAATTCCTGGTGCATGAATGCTAATTTATACGAATTAGGTGAAGCGTAACACCATTGTAGAAGCAGGAGAGACGGATTGGTCATTTGGACAGATCCTCTCTGTGGTCATGATTGTCACTTCCCTCAATGAAGTCATGCACTTCGTTCTTGCCCTCCTTAGACCTGAACGTAAGAGTGAGAGGGAGGAAGAGTACGCACTCGCATAGACACTCATACCCTCAGTGAGCACGGTTTGAACATTCCACAAGCGTCTATGTTGACGAAAAACGTATCCAGAAAGGCCCTCACGTAGGCCTTGGGGGCGATCTGGAGAGACCACGACAACAGTTGAACTCGGATTGCTACCTTGATTGTCGACGTTCTTATACCACGATGCAACGTGGTCTCTACTTATCTCTGGGAGTTAGAGTGTTTGCACTCTTGCGGTCAGAAATGACAACACGGTGGGAAATGGGTCTAACGTATGGTCTTGTCCTTCGTGGTCACTTCAAATCTACAAGATAAACGGGCAGCTTGGGCATCCCAGTAGTATTCCATTGTATCCCTATTGACGGTCTCATGCTCAATGAAAACGCTCAAGAGTAGATCATCAGAATTCCACGGGAGTTTATGAGTTGTGAGAATTGAATGGTGAAACCGTTGAGCGGGGTAGAATTTGCTTAGCGGGGAAATAGAAGATCATAAACCCTAACCCTATATTATCCACGTGGATCGTTCTGTTGGCTTGGGCCATTCGAACGTTGCCGCTTTCCTCCTTTCCTTCATTCATACGTCGACCTCCTGGTCGACTACATCGCCGAAACCTGAAAAATGGCGCCTTCAGCTAGCCTGCAGATACCTGCCGGCGACTCCAGCGCTGCTGGCCCTTCCAACTCGCAATATACCTCTGCAACATCCTCCGCAAGCCGGCCAGTATCAGTCACTGTGTCATCAGCCTCCGCCACGCCGGGCTCATCGCGAAAACAGAGGGCATCACACCAAGTTGTATCGCAAACTTCACCACAGAACCAGAATTCCAATGGTCGCGCTCAAGATGACGGCTCCAGTCCATACACCGATGTCCAGTCACATCCAGCTGTCGTTGCCTACGCAGCGGCGCATCCGCGTCGTACTATTCCACGGTTTGGACCATATCTGCTGTTGCAGACGCTCGGGGAGGGGGAGTTTGGGAAAGTCAAGCTTGGTTTACACAGCTCTTGGGGCGAGGAAGTCGCTGTGAAGCTCATTAGGCGCGGGAATGTGGACAGTGCGGTGCGCATGAGCAAGGTTGAACGTGAAATCGAAGTTCTCAGGGTGAGTGCTTTCAACACCGACCATGTTTTCCAAATCTCCGCGTCCACTCCGCTGGTCGGCTGCTTGCTTCGTCAGGCGTTTCCCGGTCCCCGCGACGTTCTCCGCCGTGTTCCCAGTCAATTTCCATGCGGACTGATAAATCTTCTTGGTCCCTCTCCCTCTGCTGAGCTGATCCTTTATTCAACAGACTTTGAAACATCCTAACATCGTTCGCTTATACGATGTTATTGAAACCGACAAGTATATTGGAATCATCATCGAATATGCTTCTGGTGGAGAGCTGTTCGACCACATTCTCGCTCACCGCTACCTACGCGAGAAAGACGCGGCCAAACTCTTCTCCCAGCTCATTTCCGGCGTGTGGTACATTCACCAAAAGAAAATTGTGCATCGTGATCTCAAGCTGGAGAATCTCTTGCTCGATAGAAACAGAAATGTCATAATCACGGACTTTGGCTTCGCCAACCGTTTTGAGCATCGAAGCGACGACCTGATGCAAACTTCCTGCGGATCGCCATGTTATGCCGCTCCAGAACTAGTCATCAGCGAAGGATCATATGTGGGAAGTGCTGTGGACATCTGGAGTTGCGGAGTGATCCTCTATGCTATGCTGGCCGGTTATCTCCCATTCGATGACGATCCTGCTAATCCAGACGGCGACAACATCAACCTCCTCTACAAATACATCGTCAATACCCCTCTAACATTCCCAGAGTACGTCTCGGATTCCGCGAGGGATTTGTTGCGTATGATGCTCGTCCCCGACCCTTCTAAGCGATCTAGCTTACAAGCCGTCATGCGACACCCATGGCTAGCCAGTTACCACGTAGAACCAGATCCTCTCAACCCCGATCCTACCGCCTTCGGCCGCTCGGTCAATGAATTGGAGACGGCGGCGTTAGAGCAGCACCAGCAGAAGCGGCAGGCCTACCAGCGAATGATGAAGCAAACGAACGTCGGCTCTCAATCTTCGCGCTCACGACAAGAGCGCCCCGACTTCAACGGCGCATCCAGCACGCCCATTGTACATGCACAAACCGCCAGCGGTACTACTCGTAGTCGGTCCACGCAGCCAGAATATCTTTATGAATCACCAGTCCATGACGCTCCCAACACCTCCGCCCCAGCTGCCTACGAACATGGCTACAACACTGAGGACGACCCATTCGCTGCTCCAGGAGGTCTCGCACCTGGAAATGCGACTATCGAGGTGGAGCCTGGTGCCAGAAGCACCAGACACACTATCCAGGTCGAGTATTCTGATACAAGGCCCAGCTCAAAGAATGCACCTGCGAAGCGTGGAAGAGAAACCACAGGAGACGCAGGCAGAGAGACGCCCAAGAAGCAGAAAGCCCGCTCCCGTTCTCGTGGTGCTCAAGAGTCTCCTGCGAGTGGGCATGAGCGAAGAAGAACAGAAAGCGCTACCAAACCGCTGCCTACGCCTCCCGATGTTGCCGAGGATGTTAATCGTACCCCCTCAAAACGCACAACTAGACAGCAGAGCTCACCTACCACGCCCACTTTCAGGGAACGAGCTCCTGTCCCTGTTCCTGCTGTGGACTTCGAGGCACCTAGCATCACTCTTGCGAGCCCGCCAGTGATTGAGCCATCCGAGGAACAGTCAATGTATGTTGACACAACCGTTCAAGAGAAGGATACGCAGTCCCAAGCGTCTTCTAAAGAAGGGAAACATCGCCGTGGCTTGTCAGGTATGGGAGGAGGGTTATCCAAGATGTTTGGTGGTTCAAGCACTGAGAATGAGAATCCTTCGAGTTCCGAGCTGGCACCAACTACTGAGAAGGAGAAGAGTGACAAGACTTCGGGGAAGAAGAGTCGGCGCAACACGCTGACGGTGATGGTGGGCACTATCAAAAGTCGGGCCCAGAGGGGCAGGATGTCTACCACGCCTGTCGAGACTAGCACATCGAGCGCTACACCTTCTCCCTCACCCCTGCCAAACGAGCAACAACAACAGAGCGATACATCCGTCAATGGCACTCACTCGTATGGCCGTGCGTCAAGGCCTGACGTTGATGTTGGACAGTCTGGACATGATCTACCGGCGTCGACTGCCAAATCCAGAGGCGTCATGCAATGGTTCCGATCGAAAAGCAAAGGTCGTGATTCATTGGGTGGACCTGATAACAGTGTCAGCACTCCCAACCAAAGCTTCGCTGAACAGAGGCAGAACACTGAGCGAGGAAGACCAACTACCTCCAGGACACCTACAAGAGAACAGCCAACTCCCATCCATGTTACAGTTCTTCCTATGCCAGCTGTGCCCTCTGCGAGCAGACCACCCCGCTCTCAACGTCCCCCGTCCACTCCTACTGAGCCTGGTGTTATGAGTGGTCTAGCTAACAGATTCAGAAATTCGGTCACCGTTGGTGGTGCATCTGGGGGTACAAGAGCGAGGACTAATGGCACCAGCAATGCGCCAAGCGCTATGCGTATTCATCATGGAGCTGTGGATCAATCCACTATCACCACCAGGCCACCTCCAGAGGTTATGCAACATGTCAGACAGATTCTGTTGGACATGGGTATCGAGGTTCAGGATGAGATGGAGTTCAAATATAGGTGCATTAGGATCAAGAGAAAGAAAGTACCTGGTGCCATTAACGGCTCTGGGTCTAACGTCGCTGCTTTCACGATGGTTGGAAGTGCGGGCTCCAATGGGGTAAGTGTCTGCTAAATCCCTACCGCTGGATTTACTTCTCACACTCTCTCAAGGTGGATAGACGTGGTCTCCCAGTTCCGTCCTCAGCTCCCACTGGCATGTTACGAGGTCTATTAATGCGTCGTCAGTCATCGCAAGTGTCCTCCGCTGTCACAGAGGACGAGATCACGCCGAACGGCAGCATAGCTGGCGATGCTAACGGGATTACTGAACCTGTTTACGGAGACCCGAGCGAGGATGTAGGAGACGAAGTCCGGTTCTCAGTGGAGTTGACCAGGATAGATCGATTGAACGACACGTACAGCTTGGATATTAGACGTCTTAAGGGCAATCTCAGGAGTTACAAATTCCTGTACGACACCATTCGAGTGTACGTAACTTCTTTTGACGCATGTGCTTACACTGAGAATCTCCTCAATAGACGCGCTGACTTGCGATAAATGCTGTTGGCTATTTTATCTCCTGGTATCATTTTCTCGCATCTTTTTCCCCTCTCAACCTTTTTAATCTTAATCGAAATACATTTGACGTTTTCGCTATGCTTTTATACTACGCTTTGGGCTGTCTTCTTTTGTTCTTCTTTCTTTCCCGTGTACTTACATTGTCCTCCTTTTTTTCACCAGCAGTTCCCGCTTTTTAGTTCCTTGACTTCAGTTGATGTTACCTTCACTTCAATCGTCATACCCTTGGATTGTCAACGTTGTTCAGGACATATCGTATATGCGGTCATTTTTCAACGCTCATGAGATGGTTCCCAGTCGATCGGCCTAGTTGATTCAGATGACGAGCCCCATGATATAACACAATTGGTTATAATTGGTATCGGAGACTACGAACTCCCTCATTGACCTTCCCTTATGTTTTCCGACCATCTCGACCTCGACTTGGCACTCAAACGTCGGAACGATGTGCTGCAGCATAATCGCAACGTGGCCAATATCGACATGACCACCCGTGCTTCAGACTGGCTATGGGCAGTATTCTGTATCATGGCTGTCTCGGCGCTGGGGATGATTGTGTGGGCACATATGAGACCAGTTGGACAGAGAGCATTTCACTTTCTCTCAGCTGTCATTTTGACTACAGCGAGTATTGCATATTTCTGCATGGGTTTGCGGTGCTCTTTGTCAAGTCTGGCTGATAGCTGAATTGCGGAATCAGCTTCGAACTTGGGAGGGACGCCAATTGTCGTCGAATTCTTGCGAGGAGGATCACTAGGAGAGAACTGGATTGATGCTGGCATACCTGCGAACGAGATCACACGGTCGATCTGGTACGTTCGTTACATCGAGTAAGTCTTTTACATTGTTTGTTCCAAAATCTTATTTTGACTGGTTTATTCAAGTTGGACAATCACTACGCCGCTTCTGCTGCTGACGTTGCTTCTGACCACTGTAAGCTGCATAAAACCAATCGACGAGGATGGCAGTGGCTCATGCCTGCAAATAGGGACTTCCCCTATCCGAGGTCTTCGCCACTGTTTTCTTTGACCTTGGTAAGACAATACGCAGAAGAAATACGAATTGGACAACGCTTATCCCATTTCAAACAGTTATGATTATTACTGGTCTCGTTGGCTCCCTCGTTGTCTCACAATACAAATGGGGCCTATACTCCTTTGGCTGCGCTGCGCTGATTTACATCTGGTACAACCCCTTTCGACTTCTCCACACATTTCCAAGGCCCACATACTCATGTTCTGTTCTACCAGGTATATTCTTTTAGGACCAGGACGTGCATCCGCATCAAACCTTGGACCGGAATATGGAAGCGTTTACAAGAAATCAACAATATTCCTGTCAGTCGTTTGGCTCGTATATCCGATTATCTGGGGGTGCGCAGAAGGCGGAAACCTTATTACCGTCACGAGCGAGATGATAGGTAAACACAAAGCTGCTGTCTGTCCCAGTGATAACATTGCTGACTTTGTTTGAAACGGCGGCAGCTTATGGCATCCTGGATATCATCGCAAAGCCAGTATTCACATATTATCATATATATTCGATTGGGAAGGTGGATACTGCGCGTTATGCACTGGTATGTGATCGTTTCGACCTCTTTGGCTCTCACTTCTGAACATTCTTGATATCACGCTAGACATCTGGAAAGCTGTCTGACGGCTCTGTCGCACCAAGCAAAGCGAGTATTGCGGAATCAGGAAATTTGGACGCAACCTCTCGAAACCGGCGGGTCGATTAGTGTAGTACGAGATCTTAGGATGAGCGTAATTCCTTCAATATGATGGCATGGATCTTTGATATTTCATCAATATTTATTCCTATTCCTAAGTACTGAATGGCCACCACCAGCGTCCTTCTCTGCGGGCCAAATGCTCGTCGTCCTCTCCTTCTTGGGCTGGGTTTTGTTCTTCGTTTGCATCTTCAACTAAACATGGTGTCAGTTCAAATTCATGCTTGCGCTGATCTGCTTAGGAAGCTGTACCTCTAGTAGTTCGGCCGCGCGAAGGACTTTTCTCTGGTGGAATCAAGACCACTAGACATACTCCAGTCCATACCCCAATGACGACTGGTAACAATACTGTTGGACTCGCTTTATCATGCATCGGATGGTTGTAAAAACGCACCGAAATAGGTTGGCGCAATTTCTTGCATCGTAGTCGCAGCTATAATGCATGCAGCGATAGAAAGTGCCAGTATTACCACGGTGTGATACTCCGAGACGTCAACTGGTTCAGAAGAACGCCTGACTCGACGATATTCTCGTAATTGTTCACGAGTCGTTTCAGCTGCAGGAGGAGAGGACATATTGAAAAGGGTAGTAGTGGGGGTTGGAGTACAACTGGAAGTGGGGTGTCGTTGGTGAACTCATCGAACTCGTGTTTTGCGCATGTTCCGCTGCCGCACGAAGTCCACCTGGCCTCCTGCTGGTTACGCTTTCGGATACATGTATTTTCACGGCCCAACTAAAATGAGGGCATTACAATCCAGATTTATAAAAGTGTTTTCACAAACTGAGCCGAGCTTCTGGAATTTGGGGGGAACTGTTCGATATGTTATATGTCACGGAGTAACAGATCGGTCACATTGGTTCACTTTCCGATCGAGGCCCTCTTCCTGACGTCGATCTCGGTTATATACAGTGTAATAGTCTCGGCTAATCCCCCATCGTACGAGTATAAAGTCTCGAAAGCAGACCTCCTTGCCGTCGCCTCCCACATCATGGACCCTGTCAATATTCTGGACAAGTATTACCTCGCCATTACCCTCCTCATCACTGTGGGCTATCAACTCTCTGGGTTCTTCATCGCATGGACATTCCAGTTCGACAAAATCACAGATTTCACAGGAGGTTCGTTCGTAGAGTCCTGCAACTCCTACTCGCAAACTAAACGTCTGCAATGATACAGGATCTAATTTTTTCATTCTTGGTGAGAATAGGACAATATAACTTCAAAGCGGTTTCTGAACCGTGGCTCCCAGCATTGTTTACATTACTCGTCGGCCAGCATTTCCATGCTCGCAATATAATCGCGTCTGTATTCGTCATGGTCTGGGCTACGCGTATTGCTGGTAGGTCCAAGCAGCTGCGTCTCACTTTGAGATTAAGAGCCGACGCCCTCCTTCTCAGGGTTTTTGCTCTACCGAGTGCTTAAAACCGGAAGCGATACTCGGTTCGATGATATCCGCTCCCATTTCTTCAAGTTTCTCGGTAGGTTACTTTTGAGCCATTGCTGGGAGCTGTCAGCTCAAGTTACCTTTCTTTAGGATTCTGGATTGGTATGTGCTAGGATCAAACCAAACATGACATTCTTACTGACATGACTATACAGGTCAAATTCTCTGGGTACGCGACTTGGGATTTGCCTTGCTTTCTTATTCTGATCTGGTGTTCATAGATCTGGACAGTGTCTCTACCTTTGACTATTCTCAACTCGCCTGCCGTGTCTAATGGGCCAACTCCAGCTTTTGGAACAGGCAGAGACATTGCAGGTGTTGTTCTGTGGGTTATAGGTTGGTTGATTGAGTCGATCGCCGATATCCAGAAAGTAAGAATGTTCTTGATGCAGCGATGGTCTGACCATGGAACTTATCGTGCTGCAGTTCCAGTATAAACAGTCGAAGGTCATCCCTAAAGACCGTCAATTGGCTGTGAGTTATGCCTGTTCCTTATTCGTGCCTACACTGCTAATCCATCAATACTGTATGCAGAAAGGCGAGCAGGAATCGTGTCTGTTGAAGTCTTGGCACTGACCTTCTGGGATAATATAAAGGACTTTGGGCATGGTCTCGACATCCCCCATATTTCGGAGAGTAAGTACTGTTTACTGTCATGAAAATTTCTTTCATTAAGCAATTTCAGGATGCTCTGTTGGTGGGGAATATGGACTCTCACCCTTTCTCCGACCACAAACGGTGATCTTCCGTCCTCTGTACGAGCAGCTCAATACGGATCTGTGGTTTCTCCCCTGTTTACTTTTGTGTAAGCTCTCAGTGCATCTGTTCATCCTAAATTCTGACCGGCTTTGTGTAGTCTATTAATGTTCGGATCTGGTCTACCGACTTCAGAAAAGCCCACAGGAAAGAAGTTCTATTTGATGAGCCATGGACCAAATGCCTCATCGCAAGATGCTTGGCTGGCCTATAACGAATTTGTCCGTAGGACATCCATTCTGATCCCTCTGCCTCCCATGTTGTATTCTCTATTCCCCGCCTTCGTCAAGAAGACAGTGTTGCTTGATTTCCCGTTCTATCAATTCGATGAAGCTAGGGATGGGCCCAAGGCAGTGAAGGAGGCGACAGAGAATCAGGCGTAGAGTGGGGTTCTGCAGTATCTGCTGCTCATGTGCACTGCTTCTTGCCAAGCAATACCCTCTTGTACACCAGTGACATGTACACCTCGCATCAAATAACGTTCTTCTACTTGGCGATGACACTGAAAACTATTCATCAGCGACGCGTAAGCTTCAGTGCCGAGATCCATGGACGCAAAGCACATTACACGCCATTGGTAACATGTGTAGGACCCAAGTTTGTAAGCTGCTGACAATCTGTAGACTAAAAGCAGGGCTAAACCGTCACGCTTACAGCACTGTCTTGAGTCAACTTTGAGCCACCTGACGGTTCCCATAGTATAAGTACCAAGTCAAATCGATGCTTTAAAACAAAGAAGCATCACTAGCTAATAATCCCCTCAAAGTTACCTCTTTTTACATTTACATTCATTATGTCCGACGTCGACAATAGCAAAATGCTCGCCCTACTCCGAGGCCTCCCTACCCAACCTCCAGCGATTGATATCTCAGAGTATTCGAAGCCGAGCCACGTCGCTGGGCGTGTTGTTGTGATCACAGGGGGAAACGCTGGACTGGGATATGCAGCTGCAGAGCATTTCGCGAAATTGAAGCCCGCACGCTTGATCATATCCTCTAGGAATCAAGAGAAAGGAGACAAAGCTGCTGAAAGTTTGTGTCTTGTACTCCAAAATACATTCTTTAGATACAATCTCTTACTGGGCCTTTACAGAATTGAGACACTCCACTGGGTTCGATGCTGTTGAGGTTCGGCCATTGGATGCTTCCGATTTCACGTCCGCGAAAGCATTCGCAGATGGAATTGTGAAGGAAGTGGGACGAGTTGATATACTGATTCTAAATGCCGGAATTCACAATATGGAGGACACCACTTTTGTGACTGCTGGCAATGGAAACGAGCTCCTGTTCGTGCTCTTCTCTTTTTGTAGCCCCTCTACTAACACGGTAATGATCGTGTTTCCAGTTTGCAGACGAATAATCTTGGCCAGGAACTACTCACATTCCTTCTCTTGCCAACCATTCTCAAGACAGAGAAGGAGAATCCAACAGGTTCCAAACCTCGGATTGTGGTTGTCAGCAGTGCCGCCGCCAATTACACTACCTTGGATGAGGATTTGATCAATCATCCTCACATCCTAAAGCGAATGTCCGAGGCTGACTACTGCAAACCAGAGTTCGTTGTCTCTCATGTGCATAATTCCAAGGATCTAATAGTGTATATTTAGAGTCATGAACCGCAGATATCCTGATACCAAGCGTGCGTGACCCTTCTATCCTACCACTCTCGAGGCTCACTCGAATGATGTTCGATGGGCGAATAGTGTTCAATATCTGGTTCGCAAATGCTTTGCAGGATCGTCTCACCGCAGCTCGCTCCAACATTGTGGTAAACTCCTTGAACCCTGGATTTGTGCTCACAAATTTTTTGGAGAAGATCCCTGATGTTAATATGCAAAACGCAATGCGGGGGCTTGCAAACGAAAAGGCGTATACGGCGGAAGAAGGTGGAAGGTTCTTATTACAGGCTGCGTTGGAGTATGCGGATGATAGTGAGAAGGAGAAAGCGTTCATGGGAGTGTTCTTTGATTATGGAAAAGTGACAGAGGTGAGTGAATTTGGAAGGGGAGAGGTGGGAAAAAAGATACAAGAGAAGCTCTGGGTGAGTGATTCTTGTTATCATCCTCGGTTCGCAAGCTTACCGGCGAAACGACCAGCTCGAGACGGTGGACGAGTTGAACAAGGTGGATAACCGAGTGCGGGGTATTGTTGAGAGCTTGTCGACATAGATTGCACATGTATGAATTACGAATGTAACCTAAAGGGCACTTGCTGGCAGCTGACATGGTATCATTGATATTCCGAGTTGGAGCCCCTTGATGAAGGAGTTAAGTCCAGCTCCTCTCATAGTCTTATAAAGCGCTTGGAAGCGTATCCTGCCTTATGGACGCGATAATACTTCGGAGGCGACGGATAACTTGAGATGTTACGCCAAGGATGGTCTGGATTAAGTCGCTTAGCTTCATCACTGGGAGCCGAGGAAGGCTCCAATATTATTGAATCGCCTATGTACTTCCATCCCACCAGGAACGGTTTCAAGCGTACGGGTGAAGATTTTGTTGTTGGGGTTTCGCCTGGTTTCGCCCCCAGTCGCTACCCCTTCTCATCCCAAGTCCTCTCAAGAATCGATTGCAATTAGCGCCTGTACAAACTCGTGGACATAGCTCGAGCCAATCTAATGGTGGCAAACATGAGTCCTTCAGCCTTCGGGGCAGTAACGGTAAAAGATGAGCTGGTCGGCTTCAATACTAGGGGCTGGAAGAGAGACATTGGTGGTCGGCTTTTGCACATGCAATATATTGAAGCGTACCTTTGTCCCCGACCTTCACCTCGAGATATGGGGTGTCGGAGTAGACAGCGACCTGCCAGTCGTCTTTTATATAATTCGTCTCTGTCATGCTGACATTAAGAACGTTTTCTGGTGCATCGAGGAAGAGTTCGCTGATTGCATTGAATGGTCCAGCAACTCCACCATCCTTGTCGTAAACAGTCGCTGTGTAGTTCATGATTACACCGCATTGAGCATCAGTGTAATGAACTGTCGAAAAGAGATCTTGTTAGCATGTCGCAGCGCATGGGGTAAACGAATGCATGACGCGTACTAGTATTGGCGAGCGACTGAGACGCATCACCGCCGTATGCAGTGTTCACGGTGAAGCCAGTTTCTATCTGTAGATTCGATCCCCTCCCAGGAGTATCCCCATCGAACAGAACATTTCGAGAGTACTGCGAAAGTTTAGGTCAGTCCAGCAGAATATCTAAGAGTTCAGCCACGCAACGGTAAAGATAACTTCACTACTTTCATCCCCAGAAATGCGCCATCCCGCTACACCAGCGGTGAAGGTGATAGAAGTTTTGTCCTCAACTGGGAACCAGTCAGTTCCGTCAGTCCACTCAAAAGTGTCATTAGGGTTTGTAGAGGTAGGGAGATTTGCAATAGCAGTCTCCCTATAAGGGCCTTCTAGATCATAAGGTCCTCCTTGATCTGCGAGTGACAGAGATGCTAGACCGAGCGACACAAGGGCAAGGCCGAGCATGGTGGTACGAGTGTTGGGAAATTCGAACACAATCGCGTCGGGTATTTATACGGCACATGCATATTACATTGGAATTTAGGCAGGTGATTGCGAGGTTGCAAGTCCATTGAAACTTACGCGAAGCCGTTGCGAGAAGAAGCACTACGAATTCCGATACTTGTCCGGGCGATATGGGAGAGACTGCTCGATAACGAAGTCACCCTAACAGAGAATTGGTGAGGAGGTTCCAGTCCCTCGTCCGCGTCAACGCCCACGCGCAAAGGGAATCGACTATGGGTCTCCCCGAACCATTGTAAACGTCACCGTGCCACCAAAAAGTCCATTGAAACGAGTTTCAAGTCGGTTCATTCCCCTTGCCTTGGTCTAGTTCATAGAAATAGCCGATGAGTCATCAAATTATCAGCAAAGACGGAGCAGAAACCAGAGAGCGCTGCAACGACAAGAAGACAGGACTGGAGAAGGTCCTGGCCAACCCGTCAAGTATAACATCCTCCAAGGGGATTCTTACTCTTTCGCCCAAATGTATATATATTCGGCCCATCGTAACATGACACAGAAAATTAGGAGAGAAAAAAGTGGAAGGACATCTACAGAATCTCGTCAGTTCGCATGCTTGGTCTTGAATCTCATTAGTGGCGCAAGGCCAGACGTTGCGCAAGCTTTCTGCAAGAAGTCATGCTGTCGAGACCCGTCAGTGATTGTGCCCACCGAAAAGTAGGAGAACAAGACAAAACGCACTTCAAGTAGTTCGTTAGCTGTCGCTCGCGACGCTACATCGACGCATAAGCACACTGCCAGGAAACTCTTCAGTTCTCTGCTTAACGCTTCGGGGCGTTTCAAGGTTGGCGTTCCGTTGGTTGCAATGAGGTATAGTGCTTTCAAAGGCTCTTCGTCAAGGTATGGCGGCTCGTTCTCTATCATCTCTATTGCCATGATCCCCAATGACCAGATGTCGACTTTAGCGCCATACTCCTTCTGTTTGACAACCTCGGGAGCCATCCAGTACGGAGTACCAACCATGGTTGCACGCTTAGACTTCTGGTCCGTAAGCTTAGCACAGAAACCAAAGTCAGCTACGAAAGACCGTTAGCAGCAGTCACAGGTAAGAAAAGTTAGCGCCAGAACTTACTTATCTTCACGCGTCCCGTGGAGTCCAAGAGAATATTGTCAGATTTGATATCTCGGTGAATAATGCTTTGACTGTGAAGATGACCCAAGCCATTGCATGTCTGAATCGGAAGGAGTTAAATTAGGGAACTTCCCAAGTATAGAGCAAAGGGCCTACCTCGTTGCATATTGCGGAAATCTGGTCTTCCTCAAGAGTGTTGTTCTCAATAATATCTGTAAGAGCACCTCCCTCCATGTATTCCATCACCACCCATAGTTCGTTACTCTTGACGAGATAGGACTCGAGAAAATTCACGATATTCGGATGCTGGGACTCTTTCATGACCATGATTTCGTTCACGATGAGCTCTTTCCTCTGCTGATGCGCCAGGTCCATTTCCTTGATTGCAACCTTCTTGCCATCAGCCAATGTCTTGGCGACATAGACGTGGCCGGATGCTCTCATCAAGTTATTGGTAACATTCTAGGCTGGTAGAAAGGAGCAAGACTCACCCCTGTCCAACTTTCTTGATCTTGCTGTACAACAGTTTTGGATCGTCATCACATACAACCTGTCTCAGCTTTTCCATAATTTGGACCTCAGTCATCGTGCTCATCCTCTTTTCCTTCTCCTTTGGCTTCTCCAGAGCATCTGCTGCTGCTGATACTCCTGCCGGCGTTTTGGATGGCTTCGTTTCGGGCTCCTTGACATGGACTTTCTTTGCAGGTTGCAATGGCTTGACTGGAGGTGGACCGGCGGTGGCTCCCGCAGCACCATTGACAGGCTGGCTTACAGGTTGCGACGTGGCGGGTGACGATTTCGCAGGACCATTGAGAGGTGGGCGCTCGGGCTCTTTTCGTCTCTGGGGACTGGCCGGGGAGTCATTTCTAGAGGGTGCTGATGAAAGAGGAGGAGGCTGAGGTTTCTTGGGAGTCTGGTAATTCGGTGCTGGAGGAGCAGGGCGAGTAGCAGTCAAATTCGGTCTGGGAGGAGCAGGACGAGATGCTTGAAGTGTGCCTTCCGGTAAGCGAGTTCCGCCACCATTCACTATGTCAGCAGCGCGGCGGGCATCAGATGCAAGATCACCAGCTGGCGCAGTGTCTTGCCTTCGCACATTCGGTCTCGAGGAGCTGGTGCTTTCAGAAGAAGGTTTTGACATCCCGCCTAGACCAGTACCGGCATTAAATCGGGCAGGGGCGCCAGTGTCACCATAGTTGTTATTCAAATTCATCGCAGTCGCAGCAGTAGCTATCACACGAAGGTCAGATAGATATTTCCCGTGAGGGATTGTACGCACCAAATTCATCCATCTCCTCTTTATTCTGGCGCTCAGAGTAGAATTCGAGAACTTCGAGAACTGCCTGAGGATCTTTTGCGTAGTCATCACGAGTGAGCGCTGATTTCTGCAGCAGCCTTCCCCACGCGTCCGGTAAACCCTACACAAGCAGTCAGACGAGGCAAGGGCTCAGCGACCTTTTACACGCACAGTGAAGGCCCCGGATATGGGATCGAACCCAACATGGACTTTATGCACAAAATTGGTTGGATTGCCTACACCGGCGAGGGGAGTACGGGAGTAGATGTCGTCTTGCCAACTGTATAGCTCTTCGTCACTCTTTAAGGAGAAGAACCATCGCTTGTCCTTAGTCTCAAGGCAGAGACAATATGGTTTGAGGTCCGTACGCTCTATAGCGGTAACATCATCGAGGATAACGACAGCTTGCTGGCCAGCTCCCTAGAACCGTGATGGATGAGATTCCAGTGGTTATGCCCACGGAAAGACAGATACGCACCTCATATTTATGGAAGCTCAGTGTGTGATCCTTAAGCACCAGATACTTGACTTTCCATATCCAGCTCGCAAATGTGCCGTCCTCTTTTACGCTCACAGTACCCGTCCTGACAACGCTTGTATTGTTGCCAGCGTTGTTGTTGTTGTAGCCCATCATGATGAACTCTGGTTATCGTTCAGAGAGTAGAAAGGGGATGCTGGCACATATAACAAAGTCCTCGACGCGGTCCACCCGTGGCGAGGTGGTCGTGGTTTAGAACAAAGCTGCATCAAACCCAAATCAGACATTTCCTTATTGATCAAGCCTGTGGTTGAAGAAGATTCCTCCGAGCCAACTCCGTCTACTCTTACTGCAACCTGCATGCTATTTGGCTTGTTGGACCTGTCTTTGCCTGGTAGCCTCCGACTAGCTGCTGGAAGCTATTGGGGTCATTAACGCCGGAAATGTGAACAAGACAAGACATAGCACCATCGCAACCACTACAAGGCACGATGATGGAGTCTCTGTTGTTTCGTATTCAGAAATATCATGAGGACTCAGCCTGGTCAATAGAACAGTATTACAGTATCTATTGACTTCGGCGGCATTTCGTTTCTCTCTTGACCACCATCTGCCTGGCTGCTCTTACAATGGCTTTGCCTCTGGCCTGGCTAACCTCGCTCGTTGGGTCGACTTTGGCTGCCAAATCACTGGCGAGAATGCTTTCCTCATCGTGAAAGCAGAAGAGCTGACCGAAGATTAGACTGTGCTTAACAATTGCAATTCGACAATATGGCCGGCTCTCTACGACAACGTGGCCACCCAATCAGGTCTGCCAACTGGCTGGGAGGCTGCTCAGCATTTCTCTCAAGAAATACAAGTGGCGGATGATTTCTCCGGGAGAATCTGTGCGTTTTCATACATTGTGCCTAATCTAGACACTTATTTTATGTCCCAGGGGGCCGACAGGAATGTGACAGCAGCGGAAAATGCAAAACAGGCAATTGTGCGATCTAGATATCACATAACTCCCTTTCATCAGCTAAGATATAACATGTAGGCGTGGGTGGAATTTCTTGCACTAGTGTTGGAGCACCCCCAGTGAATGTAGCGGAACTCGCATTCACTTCTGCAGGGGATTACTATGACATATCACTGTATGTTTCCACATATTTTTGCACAATGTGCTGTATTCTCACGACTCGCCAGAGTTGACGGCTTCAATCTACCTGTGGAGGTAACCGACGACCTAGCCACCGTTTTTCCTGGAACTATGCTGAAAAAAAAGGATTTTCAATAGATTCGACCAAAAGCAACCAAATGCTCGAGCGTCTCTTGTGCTTATGACTTCAATCCTGAATGTCTGTGCCTGCATCTCTAATCCTTCCAGTAAGATTCTTGCTGACCTGTTGGCACTAAATACAGGTCCCGGAGATGCTATAGGTGTTGTTTCTGATGATGGGGCCACCCTTGCATGCAACAATTCGGAGAATTCTATCAACCTGCAATACCGTAAGCCTCATGATTGGCCATAGCATGTCAATGTTCGGTTCTCACCAGTAACAGGCTCAAAATGTCCCCAAGTATATCTTCATAGTACGTTGCTGAGTTCTTCTACGTCTAGCGGGGATCTGATCATGCATCCTATTAACAGGTAGTGACAGCCCTACCAATGTGCAGTTTGTATGCGACAACTCTCAAGGGCTTATTGTAACATTTTGCCCGTATGTTCTATCCTGCATTGGCCAAGAGTGAACTTTCCTCACGCGATCCGCAGAGATGGAAATTCCACGGGATTAGGAGGAACCAGCTCGTCTACCGCATCAGAATCTTCAACAAGTTCTTCGGCGAGAACAAGCTCTAGCTCCAGTTCTACCTCGTCAATCGCGCTTGCCAGTAACACCTCTCCCCCCACTGATCAGGGTTCTTCAGGAATCTCAGGGGGAGCAATTGCCGGGATTGTCATTGGCGCTCTGGCCGGAGTAGTAGCCACTGTGTTGGCCTTCTTATGCATGCGACGGAAGCGTCGAAGAGGTTCTGGTACTGCAGGAGCCGTTGAGCCATACCAACCACATAATACTACTTCACCTTCTACCCAAGATCTATCCTCCCCAGTGCTTGTCGGCTCAGGACACAATGGTGACCCAATTGGCATGATCAGCGAGAAAAGAAAGCCAGTAATCCCTAGTGACAGTAGGTCTCTTGATGCTCCTAACACAGCAGCAGCGTCGTCATCCACGCAAGTCAACAATGCCACCACTCCTGGCAACTTGCCGGCAGAGATGGCTGAGACGTCTAGCGAACGCAATGTCAACATACAGAGACTGTTTGAAGACCGCAGATTTGAGAACGAGCTATTAAGCTTCCTTTCACAACGGATGGACCCTCCTCCGGCACACCCACGAGAGGACATGGATGAAGATTTTGCAGACAGCGTAGCACCTCCACCTACATATAGGGAGTCATGACCTGGCTCGGGTCTTTGCCATTCTAGATATCGTTTGATACACTCGGTTTTGCAAGCGTGCTCAAATACTTTCTCTTTTCGTTGGCGGTCACCTCTTTGATACCCTCCTCATTACACGTGTAATTTACGTCTACATCCTGCGCAATTAGGCGGCACTATGCTAGGAGACATGTGTTGTGTTGCCTACATTTTGTGGACTATCTCGATACAAATAGTCCGACTAACGCTCCTAGAGCAGCACCGATGGCCCCGAGTATACCCGATATGATAGTGCTACCGCCTCCAACCATCACAAACGCTTGAATGCTAGCCAGGATGCCACCAGCAGCGAGGAAAGGCGTCTGGAGAAGCGCAAATAGCCCGCCTGTAGAGATTGAGAAAAAGCACAGAGTTCACCAACCAAACGACTCTGCCGTACCTGCAATTGGTCCTGCTGCTCCAATCCCAAAAATTGCGCCTATAATTGCAGGTCCTGCTGCAATGGCAGTTACTCCAGCCACAATTGCACCGACGATTGCTGCCATTATCGTGGAAGTCAGTCGCCATTATATACCTGCTATCTCACAGTTGACTGACCTCCAATTATTTCACTCATAGTGCACGGACGTTGAGAGATGGAACACGAAATTATTGCCGATGTACAAGCATCCAGCGGTGAACAGCCTTAGTACGTGGGAACGAACGAACGGCCACGCTTAGATGCCGACGTTTGCAATTCATTTGAATTAGGCGCTCACAGTCATTTACGCGCCGGCACTACCTCAAGGCACTAGCTAGATTCAATTGAAATGTACGTGGCAAAGAACATAGTTCGGAGGAAGACATCGAGCAGAGAGCGAAATGACACATTCAACGAATGAAGGTACAACAAAATATGCCAGGGAAGGTTCGACATTTTGATACAATAAGGACAGTGGACACACTACCCAAAGAAGAACCCAAGTAAACCTCCTATGGAGGCCAGAATAGTCGAGATGACAGCGTTTCCCCCAGCGTTCATGACAAAAGCCTGGATGGCGGGAAGTACTCCTCCTGCGACAAGAAGAGGGGGCTGCAGCACTGCAAACAGACCACCTGGGTGAATGCGTTAGGGCCTGGAATAAATTCTTGCCAAAGAACAACACAATGTCGCACCTGCTACGGGCCCTAGAGCTGCGACACCAAGCACAGTACCGACGATGCTAGGTCCTGCAGCGGCCATAGCTGCGGCTCCAGCAGCTGCGGTTACAATTTTGCGATCTAGACGAGACAAAGTGAAGGTCAATGGCGAGTTCAAGGACCGTGACAGTTGCGTGGTGGCGAACCGGCCATAATGCTTATTAGCGGAGGATTGGGAGAGAATTTTGGACTGAAGGAGGTGAGAGATCCGAGAATGTTGAGGGAAAGTTGAGGGAAATTCGGACGCTGAGTACTTATAGGCTCACCTCCGTGGGAAATTTGGGAGCTTTGTACCCTCAAGAAAAGCGCCTCCGGCGCTTAGAGTAGGCGCCAGGTTTCGCGGAACTCAGCGCTTAATGTCGGATCCCAATCAAGTCGAGGTAAAGCGCACGGATTCAAGTAGTTTCAAGCAAGCTCTTTAATCCAATGCTTTGGAACAGTTGATTATTCTAAGGGGGCGCTGAAAGTAGCGGTTAGTTTAATTGCGAGTGAGGCAGATAAGAAGGCGCCTCACTTGGAGTGTTTAGTATTCAGGTCGATGCACCATGACGAGCGTTCTTTCTACAATAACCCCTGTAGCGACGCATATGATGTGAATGACTGCTGGGAAGTTGTCAGCTGCGCATCCCCAGATAAAGTACGTACTTTGCTTTCTTAGGAGAGCCGTGACTGAAGAAAAGATGCCGGAAAGATGCAACAGGACTTCCTGCCTTCTTGAAGGGAGATAAAGCGTCCCTGGCTGAGATACGAGGGGTACTTCTCATCAAGTTAAACTCGAGGGTCGACAGGCAGAAGGCGCCAGTAGACCTTCCTGCAACAGAACATCTGTCAAGAAGACAGCAGAAGGTCGTAGCGATACGATGCCTCTGGCATGGCAAGTCACTGGTGAAGAAGCCGCGCCTGACCTCGTACAATATTTCTCATCAAAAATGTATGGATAATTGCCAGAACAGGTCGCTGGACGATACTTATCGGCATGACAGGACCAGGGAATCCTAAAGCTCGCTCTTCGAATTCGTAGTCAGAGTCCTTAAAATGAGTGTTGATTACATTGGTAGTCAATTTCAAAATATTAAGAATGTTTCTGGAGCATCATAGTGAGAAGACGTGGTTATATGCGCAATTTTTTGCACTCACTAGGTGTCGGCGTAGAAGGATGGGAGCTGGAGTGCACATTGTCAGCCGGTACTGTTTAAATTACAAGTGGACAACACAGACGTCATCGAGAACTCGCTTTAACGTGACTCCGACAGCTGCACCAGCTGCCCCAACCATGCCGGTGATTACAATGTTTCCGCTACCACCCATGGCGTACGACTGAAGGATGGATGGTACGCCTCCTCTGGAAAGATATGATGCTCGACGTGACCGCTGATAGCTCGCAAATGGACCATCTAAACTAACAGCAGTTGAAGATTTCTGACAAATAAAATAATGTTAAAGTGGTGCTTGCCTGCATATGGCCCATCGCTTGAGACGCCAACGATTGCGCCCACAATTGGGCGTCTTAGCAACAAGAAAATGCCTCCTGTCCAGAGCGCCCAGCGTATGGTTGTTGCATCTGTGTTGGTCATAGCAGCCAAGGTATTCACGTTGAAAGATCGGGCAAGGTTGACTGTTTACGGGATCAGCAAAATTGAAACTTGCTAGTGTGAAAGGAAAGGCGACATACTCACCATTTCTTTGACGGCTTTACTGTCAGGATTGCTATCCATGCTAACAGAAATCCGCTGTGCAGTAGCCAGAGAGTAGTCTTTGAGCCATTCATACAGGCTGCATAGAATATAAGGAATGTCTTTCGTTGCAATTTCGAAACAGCGGCTTGGGCCAATGTAATAAACAAGTATTCCTGATTTAGGAATCTCAGTGGGTCTCGGAAAACATGGGTTTGCTACCGACGAACCTGGTAAAATCAAGTCGGAAAGCATCGCGGTAGCTTTCGAGGATGGAAGACGAGTTCGAAAAGATCAGCTGCAGATTCTCACGGTAACCAGAGGAGTCGTTCAGATTCAAATTAGCACAATCGTGAGCTCTCATATGAAGGTGACGCGAGTAAACATGTGACTGAAAGATGACGGAAGAAGTGGATGTTCATCATTCCATTCAATCGAGTGTATTCAGAGGAAAACGTCTACAGGAAGGAGCACAAATGTGAAGACAGACACGAGAGAATATTTCACAACCTCAGGCAGACTGTACACGACTTTTGGAGAAATGTAGAGTCAGTAACCAGTAGCTGGACGGACCTAAGGCACTAGACATACCATAGGATAGTCTACGTAGAACGACCAGCTCGCCTCCTTGTTCCCATGTATGCAAGCAACCCCCCAAGACCAGCACCAAACAACCCAGCAGCGCCCAAAACCAACATGGGAATAGCACCACCCATTGCGATGGACTGAAGCATTGCATACACCCCGCCCGCTACAACAACTCCTGCAGCTTGCAGAGCAGCAAAAACCCCACCTAGGATTGACCGCCGTCAGACTTAGACAGGCCAAAAGCTCAGAGGATCATTGCGACGTACCGGCAGCGGGGCCACTAGCGCCAACCCCGAATATGGCGCCAATGGCGCCAGGAGCAACGAGCGGCACAACAATTACTGCAATGATCGCGCCAGTTACGGCGCATAAGATGATGATTTCTTCATCGAGGAATTAGCGGGATTCAGTCATTTGGAAAGGGCAAGCTCACTGGTCGTTTTGGACATAGGCATGGTGGTAGGGAGGGTAGGGGAGGGGAGGGGGAGGAAGAACAACTTAGGTGCGCTTCCAGGACGCCGCTTCTTCTTCTTTAAAGGGGAGATAAAGCGTAGGTTTGGCTACACAGTGCACATTGATTCCGGGGGTCCATCGTGCTGAAGCTAAAGTTGACTAGAACAGCTTCCATAGAGCGTTTCAGATCAGATGCAACTCCCACATTATTGACAGTTAGACAAGCGCGAGACAGCTCAGATGCGTGAGAATGAAGGCGAAGTATTGGTTTAGAGCGAGCTCAAAAATGCGAATGAATAATTCAATGCTCTACATGTTCTCGATATCCTGTCTAGTGATGATGAGCGTCGGGCTTTGGGAGGTCAGCCTCGAGCATTTCCAAGAATGCCTCGGCACCGTCTGGTCCATGGCTTTCGGTTGTTACAGCGACAGCCTCAGCCTCTGCTAGCGTGGGCTCGGAAGCATCGTACGCCGAGAGCTCAGAGGCAATGTCTGTAGGGAGTGAAGGAGCCTTGGGGGTGGGAGGCAAAGAATAAGACTTGACTACTCCGACATGAGCATCTTTTGCCTGGGGTAAATAGAAAGATTATTTTACATGAATATTCGCGTCAAAATAAAGGAAGAAGCACGCACCACAGGGGCAGGCTTGAAAGCCCTCAATTGCTGGAGGTACAAGTCCTGAACAAGATCTGCGGGGGAAGTCGGAAATTTAGCTATAGAACTGGATGGCTCTAGTTGCCAACGCACCCTTGCGAGCTGCAGCAGTGCTCGAGAATGCGCGGACGCGAGACTGAGAACACAGCTTTAGTTTATGTTCACGTACTACCAGAAAGACAGCTCTGAACTCACTGCTTTTGCAACCTGACGGAGAATGGTCGTGGACATGGCGAGAAAGTGTGATGCGTGATGGTCACACGGCAGCATACGGAATTGGTCGAGACAACTTGTCCAATGCCGAGGCCACGCCGCATCAAGTCCTGCTCTGAATCTTGACCCTTCTTGACCTCATACCACCACCACTATAAACCACAATGTTAGCCCGTTTCACCGCCACACGTCGCCTTCCGTCTGTTATCTCTGTCTCCAAGAGATTTGTTAACGACGGCAGCGTCGGTTCATCCAAGGAGTTTAGGTACGTCAGATTTTGCTCTGGTCTGTTCCCTGCAGTGCTGACATGTCTTTCGAATGCAGTGAGAAAGAGAGGGCTCACGAGAGTACGTCCTTCGCAATACAGAATAAAGCTCTTGTAGAATTTACATCACTTCGCAGCCGAATACGTCCGCAGACATGAAGCTGAGAAGCTAGCCAAGCTAAAAGAGGAGGTATGTTTGATGTTTTCACTGTACATCTAATGTACTTCTCTGACGTGCTGGAATCGTAGATTGCGAAGCAGCAGGCAGAACTTGTGAGTACAACACAGCAAAGCTAGCGCAATGACGTTCTGACTCTTGATTCAGAAAGAGTTGCAGGAGTCCGTAGACAAGAAAGATGCGAAGGCGAAGAGTTCCTAAAGTGCTCGCGCTACGCAGTGCTGCAGAAGTGTTTGGCTGAGATTCGGCCAGAAGGTCGACATAAACTCGCTTGGCCTTTCCTTCGCAGTTACTAGCCATGCCTAACAATACAAACGAACGATTTTTCCATCCATTTACTCTGCATCTGGATGCGTGTCCCTTCTCTTGGACCTCCTATCTGGGCTTGCAATAGCCCCAGAGCCTTACTTCTCATTCAAATCTGTCTGCGGACTCAGTTGCTTCTGGAGCGAGCGTTTGAGGTCTCGAGCATCTAGCCTCAGTATCCTGTTTGATCTCGAATGAAGCTGGACCCTCTCCATCTGCCCGTTTATGTGGGGTAGTTCACGACATGCAGTCCTGCTTAGCAGTCTTGCATTGCTCACAGTATGTCCGTTTTATCTCTCAAATGCTTCCCGTGTCTAACCAAAATTGAGTACGAGATGCAATCCTGGCAGGACTGTTCATTCTTACGCTTCTACGCTGCTACTTCTTGCTCGCCAAGTGTCTATTTATATGTCGTCCCCTGCACCAAACGCTTCGTGAAAGTTCAAAACAGATGTCACCTGAGAGTCAACGTTCCGAGTCTGTAACGCCTCTTGCTTGATAGACTGCGGAAAGGTTGGGTCGAAGAAACGACTTACGGAGTTGAGTAAGGTTTCGTTCGCGCGTTAAACATCCCAGTGCGCGATTTGCACACAATGTTGATCTTGTTTCTTATTTGAACGCGCCATGCATGTTCTGCGATTCACGGCTTTGATGCTTGCACTCTTGAAGCGCCATGGTCTGTTGGATGATGCTTAAATGCTTCTAACGCACAATGCTTTTGTTCACAAACCAGCCATTTCTAACGCATTCGTGATTCTCAGATGATGTCGTATAGTCTCGAAAATTCTCAGTGCCTAATGCGACAGCTCAGCCAGTCGTGGCAGTGAATTGTAAGTAAGTTTGATTGATGTATCGTGTCTATAGTTGACAAATGGCTACCAGCGCCGCCACAGCTATAACTTCATCCACAACCATCATATGCTGCCCTTCCAATACAAAGTCTTCCCTTCTTACAAAGTAGACCGCGAGAATGGGACACTAAAAGTGGGAGCAGGATATATTCTATGTTTATCGAGCAGCCGCTAACGTACCTGTCGACGCAACGGCGAAGGCTTTCGCCGCTAGTGAGGCGAAGACTCCTCTGGATGATGGCATTGTCCGGTATGCTGCCACACTGAAGGGTCAGCTATGTGTATTACAGCGTGATTTGACCAGCAAGGCTGCCAAACGCTACGCAGAGGAAAGCTTTGAGGAGGTTTGGACGCAGACCTGTAGTGTTGAAGAGCGAAGGAAGTGGATTTTGGAGGGCTTGGTAAGAACCTGCGAAGCAACCGTCGAGTTCGAGCCCTGGAGACAGTGGGCACCTGAGACTGCTCTTGATGTCTTGCAGGCCAACTCTGGTCGTGGCTTCTTGGATCTGTTGCAAGCGATCCTGCTCCCCGATCCAGACAAGATCCCGGACGATTATCGCAGAATTCCAAACGCCGCTGTTGAACAGAGGATGGGCCTCTCGCATAGTACGGAAGGAAACAAACCACTTGTTATGCCACTATTATTGAGTATACAGCGCACGCTGTTCATTACAACATTCTGTTGGAATGTTATTCTCGCTTTCGTACGTCTTTCTGTCTTTCCGCTTTATCTGGGATTTTCACTAAAGCGAACTCCAGTACGGCGAATCACAAGATTACGGAGTCCAGACAACGCAAAGCAGGTCTACAGCCAAAAAGGAGATAAGGAAGAGGATCAACACAGGGCAACTGGACAAACAGGCTTTGAAGGAGGAGAAAGAAGCTCGGTCTGCTGTCGGCGGTGCTCATCGTTGTTGCACGACTTGTGACCTCAGCGCTGAGGCTGCTGGTGTGAAGTCCCTTCAGGCGTGTCAAAAATGCAATTCCATCGGACGCCCTGTGTTCTATTGCTCAAAGTACGTCTCCATCATGACCTCTATTACTGAAACGTTACTGGCGAAGTGTTGATAGGAAGTGCCAGGTTCATGACTGGAAATCTGGCAGACCACCGCACAAGACAATATGCGGGAGCAAGGAAGCTTTATTACAGGCGTTAGCCTCTGAACCCTCCACAACATCTACTAGCACATCCAATTCTCGATGGGGCGAGCCTGACCCAGGTTCCGTTCGTTCACCCGGGCTGTGCCAACAGCTAGCGTTGTTGGAGAAGGATCCACGAGTTTCCTACATTTTCATTCCTCGTGGTGCACATATAGCTCACGGAATGCGATCTCAGAGCCCGGGGCTGTTTGAGACTTACTTCCGCAAGGCGATGTCAGAGTCGTGGATGGATATCTTGATACTGCACAAGATGTTGGAAAGTGCAGCAATGAAGATTAGTGGCTATGGGCGGGATGGACTGCGTAGGCAGACTCTTGAGGAGTTTGGACTCGATCCTGCTGGTGGCGGGGATGCCGCAGAGCTGGTACGGAATACCTTGGACAAGATGAAGGTACAATACCCCGACACGTGGAAACTTCTGTCGGATGTGTCAGTTCTGGAAATGATATATACCCACGACATAGAGAGTGTGCCACGATGGGGGTTGGTGAAATCGGAGCATACTCGCTCTGCAGCTTTGCTTCACCAGTTGAGGAAGCTTGACGAGGACGAGACAAGGGATTACTTCCTTATTCTTCCTCGTCCTCACCCAGATTACGGAATCCGGTTTCCTGACCGCAGTTCCTTCTGGCCTGTATTCTTGCAAGTCATTTGCAGCTTCGATCCAATGGGAGTTCTTGTGCTTCACAAACTGCTGAAGCCATTTGCAGTTCAGATGCCAAGATATGGAGGTGATACGGCACTGAAGAAACAGCTCTTTAAGGAGTTTGGGGTTGACATTGCTAAACAGGGGAAGATCTATGATTCTTCGAAGAGGAATCGAGTATAGGACAGTCGCCACATTTTGTGATGTGTTCCTCCTACCATATCCACGTCGCTATTGAAAATATGAACTCCCAGAGAAGATCTGTGGCTTGAGCTTCCATGCCACGCGAGGCATAGGCGCGCGCTAATCACCCGACCTCAAGATCTCCCAGACGCCCTATTGCCACACTTGAAATTTGAAAATTTCCATCCTCTCAGTTCTATTATCATACTACCACTACTATGGGCTTACCAGGTATGTAGACGGCTCTCTATGTATTATAACCTTACAAACTTCAGAAAACAGGTGACTTCTGGGCAGCGTATGCAGTATCGAAAGGGGTCGTCGAGCAATTCGCCGGTGAGTTTACTATCGCTCTTGAACGCAGGTACTGATTCGTGATCTCGTCTACCGCAGAGAATTCAGCGCCATATATAGAGCGGTCCAAGGAACATCTCGAGGATGTAAAGAGATTGGCAGCAGGCAAGTATACCCTCCGATCCAAGTTCCAATTAGCCCAACGCCGTCGCAGTATAAATCTAATTATTCTTCGTACGCAGAGTCTGCTCAAGCCGCCTACGACAATGCGCCTGAGAGGATCAAGCAAGCCGGGAGAGATGCACGAGACGCTGTTGGTGAGTCCAAGTTCGAACTTTATCGACTGTAGAAGCTACTCCTAAACCTTCGAATTTCAGCCAAAGTCCCTACTCCATTTGCAGCTGTAGGAATTGGTGCAATTGGACTAGTGCTGGCTCCTGTGGTTGTGCCAGCCGCTCTGGGTGTCATCGGTCTTTCAGCTGTTGGACCTATTGCTGGTACGATTAGTTTTCGCCGATTCCTTCTCTCTCGAGTCTTGTAGGACCTGATTTCGTGTTGTTGATATCACAGGTGGCTTAGTGACGATTGGACAGTCCATAGCGATGGGAGGGGCATTACCGTTGTCCGGGTATCTAGGTGCAGCTGGGCTGGCAGGCTACGCTAGCAGTCGTATTGTGCATTCATCTCGAGTAGATTATCGTGGTGCTCAGATAATTGCTCACCAGGATCAGCTATAGCCAGGTAAATGGTATACAAACGAGTCAGCTTATAGCATTAGCTAAACTATGACCTTTGTCATAGAGGTCCAAGACGATTCGCCACCACCTACCATCGACGAGCGTTTGACTGAGCTGGAGAATCTCATTCATCCCTCTTCAGAATATTTAGACTTGCTTTAATCCCAGATTCTTTCTGTGGAACGTAAACGTGTTCGTCTTCATCTTCTTGACCTTTGACAGGTCCATTCTGACGCGTAACTTATACTCCAGGAGGAGATGATTACTGAGAGAGACCTGTTGCTCAGGCTCTCGGATAAGTAGGATCTGTGTACCATAGATATGTACCATCTACTGCTACTGTGTACCCATCGAAACTTCCTCCCTTCATAACGTATAAGTCTCTTGAACGCCCGAGCTCAAGCCTCGCGTTCTGATCAGAGGCACGTGATCGCGTTTAAATTTGGTAGCACGAATCAACAACATTACTAGTCCCTAAGTTGCCGACAGTATTTCTTGAGGGACGATCCTAGGAAATTCATCGCCTTCCAATATCAATCGGGAGCTGTGCAATTGAATTCGGAGAGGCGAAAATGCTCCTTGAATCTGGAGCTCCTGAGATGTCAATGAGCGGCTGTGAGGGGTTTCAAAAGTCAAATCTAAGTCTTCTCCCCTACACTTCCTTCGAAATGTCCCCGAAGGGTAAGAGATTCGCTAGTAGGTAGGCATGTATACAAGAGCAAAAATAGCTGAGCACGCTGTGCTACCACTTTGCGATAGGTTCGCCAATCGGGCCTTCAGAGGCCTCGAACCAGTGTAATGTATATTTACCAGGTTCAAGTCTTAAGCAAGCCAACTTAAAAGCCACATGCCATGCTGAACAACCCAAGAGGCAATGTAAGAGCCAAACTCCGTGAATCGGTTCCTCGGAAGATTCAACGCTTGCAAGCCGTTGCTGGTCTTTGGTGTCAATGTGTTTCGAAGAGTTTCCGCATGACTGAGTCTTTCACTCATATACTCCATCTTAAACTGACATCCAGCCGAACAGCATTGGAATACAGACCGAAATATAACATCAATACCCTGGCATGTGTACTGTTGTGCAAATGTATCATCGCCTCGTTGTGTAAACGCTGTGCACACAGCAGCATGCCCTTCTTGTCTAACTATCTACCAGTTGACTCCTCGCGTATCTGTCTAACTGAAACCTTCATGCCTTTGCCTCTCGGGCTGTCTCTCGCTCCTATAAAAAGCCACTCTGTCTTGAGCGTCTGACTATCACTTTGACTCCCTTCTTCCTTCCTTCCAATGGCCCATACAGCATTGGAGTCGCTGTTTTTCAGCACATCCTCAGTACACGATGTAACCATCTCTCAGACTCTCTCTGGCCTCCTCCAGTCTATATACACCGTCGAAACTAGGCCTACTACCATAAATTCAACGCGCAAGACTACTACAATCGTTCGACATAATGAGAGAGCAAGACTATCAGATCAGAAAAGCAACGTAGGGATGATCCAGCTACGCAGTTTGAGAAGTTCCGATGTGGTCACTTCGTATAATGGTAAAGCTATAAGGCCATCTCGGGGTGTTGGTTCTGGATCGTGTGTTTCTCCTCGTTTTTCTCTGAGAACAATATACTAATATATAGAAATTGAACGAAGGTCAAAGCAGTTCCGTGCTACGGAGAATAAGTCACGATATCTGTGGAAATGGAAGAGTGCGTTCGGATGGGTTGTACGTCTCTCTCTCTCTCTCTCACTCTCTCACTTCATTCATTTTAACCAATGTATGCTCGAATTACAGCTTAAAGACAAAAAGAACCAAGCCATCGCAACACTAACACCAAACATATCCGACCACTCCCTACCCATACTCACATTCTACCGATCCGTATCGCTGCGGATGCAAGATGACATCGTGATTACTGTGATTTACCTCGAACAGCGTAGACGAAGGGAGAAGGGAGCGCTGGATAATTCAAAGGGGGGATTGTATTTTGGTCCTTCTATTGTTCCTGCCCCGCCAGCTCCTGCTCCTATGAGGAGTAGGAGTGCGGTGTATGGAGCGGATACAGACGGGTCTGGTAGGACGACAGTAATCGGCGCAATAGGCAGTGGCAGAGCTCCGGCCACAACTGGAAGAGCACCAATTACAAGGGGCGGCGGGGTATCAACAACCAGAACAGGTGGAGATGGGGGAGGGGGAGGGTATTACAGTAGCATCAACTATTATGGAGCAGGTGTGGGCTACGATTTAGGTGGAGGAGACAGCGGGGGAGGAAGTGGTGGTCATAGTGGTGGTCATAGTGGTGGAGATAGTGGAGGAGGCGGAGGAGGTTATAGCGGTGGTGGAGGAGGAGATGGAGGAGGAGGAGGAGGAGGAGGCGGCGGTGATGGGGGAGGAGGGGGTTGTTGAGTTTGAGGATTGTCAGTGTCATTGTTCCGAACTTTTTTTAGTATAATATTTATGCGTGTACGTATTTATCCCTCGAATTTGACAGATTCATTGAGCGCTGAAGTATGAAGCAAGATCTCCTTCGTGGGGGTGTTTTCTGAGGGCGGAGACCACTTTAGTATATATCTCGATACACAGAACCCTGATCTTCGTATGAATTCCTGGCCAACAGTACCGTTCATTCCTCAAATATGTTGGCTTTGTGCATTATGCGCTCAGGAATGGACACCTGGATTCAGTCTTTCAGAGCATAACTTGAAATCGCGACCTTGTATTAGGGATCAAAAGCCAAACAAGCCAAGCGCTCCCACAAGTCATCCATGAGCACAAAACTGGACGTTCACTTATTAGAGCCCCATTCCACTTGTGCAGCGATGGACCTGGGGATTAGAGGGCCCTCTTATTACGAACAGGTTCATCGCAAAGAAGAGGAAAGAAGAAGAAGAAAATCTATCGCCGACACCTAACAGTGTTGTTGGCACAATA
>Ga0247730_1000156_pt1 | contig 65765 bp, 78 predicted proteins | sample UWRJL073202C2_FD_180959 | JGI IMG/M metagenome (GOLD analysis project Ga0247730, IMG submission 180959) | Plant litter microbial communities from Arlington Agricultural Research Station in Wisconsin, United States - UWRJ-L073-202C-2 | ecosystem: Environmental > Terrestrial > Plant litter >...
ACCGGCGGCACGCTGCTGGTCCTTCACGAACAGGTGCACGGCCAGCGCGACCCCGATGACGACGAGGGCCACGGCGGCAGTCACGAGGGCGTTCGAGAGGTTGTCGTGACCGCCAGCGGTGAACGCGTTATTCATAGGGGTAGAACCTCTCATCAGGTCGGATGGCCACCGCAGAGGCTACCGGGTGCGGCGCAGCGTGCCGCCGAGCGGTGGCCCAAGCGACGATCCACGAGACAAGAACACCACCGGCCATCTCTGGCCGGTGGTGCATGTCGTGCTTGGTGTGTCCGAGGGGGGACTTTGGCGAACTCCCCCACCAGAAAATCCCGTGCTGTCGGGCAGAATTTACCACTCCGCGACGCCTGATTCGGGGATCTGACCATTCGCGTCAGTTTGAGTCGCCGAGGACCGGCAAGATCATGAAGGCCAAGAAGCGGAACAAGTAGCCGCTCAGCCGAGCGCGTTGTCTCGGACCGCCGCGAGCACGGACGCTGGCTCACTGCCCAGCGTCCGTGCCGAGAGTTGCGACATGCGTCGGTCTCGCACTATCGCCGAAAATGATCCTTGCGTCGTGTTGACTGAGGGCCCCGACACGACGTGGAGAAGACCATTGGCCATCGAACTAGCGACTCTCCTCGCTGAACTCTCTGAGCGCACCAAAGAGAAGTTCGGCTCCATGCCTGCTGTCGTTATTAAGGACGACTCATTCGATGTGTCGGCGCTCCCTATCAATAAGGCGGAGTGGCACCGCCTGACCGATGTCGTGGCCGTAGTCGCTGACCTCAAGTCGTCCACGCAACTGGACGAGCGGCGCAAGCCTCAGAGCACCGCCAGCATCTACGACGCGGGCGTCGGCGGGGTCGTCCGGGTCTTCCGTGACCTCGAGGCGGACTTCGTCGACATTCAAGGCGACGGAGGCTTCGGGCTGTTCTGGGGTGCAAAGAGATACGAGCGCGCACTGTGCGCTGCCATCACCATCCGGACGTTCAGCGACCAGTTCACCAAGCAACTAGAGGCCAAATGGCCTAACGCGCCCACAACTGGCTTCAAGGTTGGGGTGGCCAGCGGAGGCGTGTTGGCAAAGCGGGTGGGGATCCCACGTCACCTCGACTTCCAAGAGCCGGTGTGGGCAGGGAAGCCCGTCAACTACGCGGCCAAGACAGCGCAGCAGACGGTGCCGGAAGAACTTGTGGTCACTGCCTCGGTGTGGGACGTGATCGAAGGGAACGACTATCTCCGCTACTCGTGCGGCTGTGTGGGCGGCGAACCAGACAAGGGAGTGGTCGCACTCTGGGACCCTTGCGACATCGAGAAACTCCCCGATCTTGAACAGCACGGACACAAGATCAAGTCGGTTTGGTGTCCCACCCATGGGGAGGACTTCTGCCGCAGCATCCTTGCAGGACTCAAGACTCGGACTGACGTCCCCGACGCGGTCCGAGAGGAGGTTGCAGCGCTCACAGCGGCAGCGTCCTTGGAGTTCTCCATCGAGAAGTTGCAGCGCGCTGTGATCCGAGAGCAAGTTGCGACCGATCTGAAAGAAGCCCGCATCAACCGGGCGAGAGGACTGTGATGGCACGCCCCCTCTCAAAGGCCGCCGCCGACGAGGCACGCGTGATTCTGGCTGCCGCGCGCGAGGAGTTGACTCGAGCGGACGGCAAAGCGGCTCTGCTTCTAGCCGCCTCCGGAGTAGCCATTGGCGCACTCATGGCGGCGCTCCTAGCGGGGGCATGGTCGCCGTCCGATATCGCGAACGGCGTCGAGTGGATTTGGTGGTTGGGCGCTGTCGTTGCGACGGCAGGCGTGGGTGGGCTTGGGTATGCCGTGTTCCCCCGGACAACCTACCGGGGCAAGGACAGACCCCCAGAACTCATTGCCTACTACGGCGACGTCGTCAAGACCCCGAAGGATGACTTGGCAGATCGTCTGACGGAGACTGCTGCAAGCGACGGCAGTTCGCTCGTCGATCAACTCGTCAGCGTGTCGAACATCGTGGACAAGAAATATCTCGGGATTCAGATCGGCCTCATCGGCCTTGCAGGCGCAGCAATTCTTTGCGCCGCCTCCGTACTGCTCAACCTTGCGGCGAACTGATATCGGCGTCGATTCCGTTCACAGTAAGTCTCAAGCCGCAATCAACCCGACCGCCTCGTGCGCTAGCGTCCTGGCATCGGCTTGAGGGATGTCACGAGTCGTGAGGCCGTGTTGGAAGCGCTGGCGGAGTACGACGAGATTGGCCGTGACGCCTTCCTCAGCAAGTACGGGTTCGCCACGACTGCCAAGTTCTTCATCGTCCAAGGCGGCAAGCGGTACGACGCCAAGGCCGTCACCGGTGCTGCCCATGGCTACCAGCAAGGCGAGCCGATGGGCTGGGACGACTTCAGTGGAGGCCGCGCCACAGTCGTGAAGCAATTGGAGGGTCTCGACTTCGTTGTGGACGCGCCCGAGCGCTCACCGGACTGGGCACGGGACGAACTGCTCCTCGCGCTGGACTTGTACCTGACGCACCGGGGTCAGATGGGCTTCGGCAAGACGACGCCGCAGGTCATCGAGTTGAGTGGGCTACTCCGTGGTCTCGCCATTTTCCCGGAGTTGGTCCGTTCCGCTCCCAAGTTTCGTAACCCCGACAGCGTCGCGATGAAGATCCACAACTTCGAGGCGATCGACCCGACGCACTCCGGCAAGGGGATGCCACACAGCGGACAGGGCGATCAAGTGGTCTGGGACGAGTGGTCGGACCGGCCCCATGGATTGGCATCGACGGCTGCCGCCATCCGTGCGAACGGCACGTCGGACGTGGCCGAGCCTCAGACCGGCGAGCCTGAGGAGTACGAGGCCGACGAGGGGCGCATCCTCTATCGCCTGCACCGGCGACGCGAGCGGGACCGCGCCATCGTCAAGAAGAAGAAGGCCGAGGTGCTCGCCAAGACCGGCAAGTTGGCCTGCGAGGTGTGTGGCTTTGAGTCGGGCGTCTACTACGGCGAGGGTGTTGAGGACGTCATCGACGTCCATCACGTCGTCCCACTTCACAAGATTGGCGAGAGCAAGACGCGCCTGAAAGACCTATCGGTGGTCTGCCCGAACTGTCACCGGGCGATCCACAAGCACAAGCCGTTCGTCACACCAGCCGAACTCCGGGCCAAGCGCGAGGCCCTATGACCTCCGCCTTCAGGTAGTCGGTGTGCGGGCCTCAGCAGCGGCGATGATCGCTCGCGCCACATCGAGCGGGTCTTCGTGCTCCCAAAAGCGAAGCGCCGTCCACCCCGCCTGCTCAAGGAGCGCGTTGGTCTCCGCGTCCCTTCGCACGTTGCCGCCGATCTTCCCGTCCCAATAGACGGGGTTCGTCTTGGGCCGGTTGAAGTGCTCCGTGCACCCGTGCCAGTAGCAGCCGTCGATGAACACCGCGATCTTTTTGGGGCGGAGAACGATATCCGCTGTGCGGCGCAGGTCAGGAAGTGGTCGAGTGCTCACCCTGTAGCGAAGCCCAGCGGCGTGGATCTGCCTTCGGACCAGCATTTCCGGCTTCGTGTCGCGGCCGCGATTTCCCTGCATCGTGCGTCGCACCGCGTCGCTCGACGCCCATGAGTCTGTCATTGCGCTCACTACGCTACGTTCGCCTTGACGAGGTCGCCAGACAGACAGATTCGCCGTCACCGCGACCTGCGAAAAAGCTCGAACACCTGTTTGACGGCGTGGCTACTGCAAGGGTCAGGGCGTGCGTCTACCCTCTATCCTGTGACCTTTTCCTACACTGACTTGTTTGCCGGGATCGGCGGGTTCCACGCGGCTCTCGGAGCAGCGGGAGGAGAGGGTTGGTTCGCGAGTGAAATCGACCTCGCGGCGAAGAAAGTCTATGAGGCCAACTGGGGCTTGAAGGTTGCGGGGGACATCGTCCCGCTCACCGAAAAGACGATGGCAGTGCCTCCCACAGACGTGCTTGCCGCTGGCTTTCCGTGCCAGCCGTTCTCCAAGTCCGGTGCTCAACTGGGCATGACCGAGGCACGCGGCACGCTGTTCTGGAACATCTTGGAGATCGTAAAGGCGCACCAGCCGAGCGTCCTGCTGTTGGAGAACGTCAGGAACCTTGCAGGCCCTCGTCACCGTCACGAGTGGGAGATCATCGTTCGAGATCTCCGCAACGCTGGCTACCGGGTGTCGGCCACGCCTGCTGTGTTCTCCCCGCATCTGCTCCCGCCCCACCTCGGCGGACGCCCGCAGGTCCGTGAACGCGTCTTCATTACCGCCACGTACGTAGGCACTAAGCACTCGCAGGTCGACGTCGACCCGATCGTCTACAACGCGCCAGTCGGCAACTGGAACCCGAAGGACTGGGATCTCGACGAGCACCTCCTCGATGACGACACCACGATCGAGGGCATCGAGAAGTACCGGCTGACTGACGCCGAGAGCAACTGGATCGAGGTCTGGGAGGACCTCATCTCGAGCCTCATCGACCGCCTCGACGGCGGCAAACTGCCCGGCTTCCCGATCTGGGCGGACGAGTTCACTCACCCGGATATCCTTCGCGTCGCTCCTGAGACCCCGGCGTGGAAGGCGGGATTCCTGCGAAAGAACGCGGAGTTCTACGCGCGGCACATGGACGTGATTGACGAGTGGCTCGTGCGGCACAACAATCTCGAGGGCATCCCGGCGTCACGCCGCAAGTTGGAGTGGCAGGCTCAGGACAGCGGGTCGCTGCACGACACGGTCATGCACTTCCGTCCCTCAGGCATCCGAGCGAAGCGCGCGACGTACCTGCCTGCACTCGTCGCCATCACCCAGACCAGCATCATCGGCTCGCGAGCGCGCCGCATCACGCCCCGTGAGGCAGCGCGGCTTCAAGGGCTGCCCGACTGGTTCGACTTCTCCCACCTCGTCGACGGCCAGCGCGTCCCGCAGGCGGACTCAGCCACGTACAAGCAATTGGGCAACGGTGTGAACGTCGGCGCGGCGTACCACGTCTTCCGGAAGCACGTACTTCGCGACGCCGACCTGCTCGCCGACCGCGCGCCGGACCTCGTGGAGGCCGTCCTCGCCTCGCCCGAGAACCCCGACGATGCCCCGTCGATGCAGCAGCGCCTAGAGCCCCGCCCACTCCCGGTGGGAGCGCAGGGCCGGGACAGCCGGGTAGTTCCGCTTCTCACGAGGTAGCCGCAACTTTCGCTCGGCCAGTTCGCCGTAGGCCGTTGGGGCGAGGTGCTCCTTGACGAGGATCTGCTTGGTCGTCTCGTGCACCGCGATAGCGCCCCGGTCGTAGAGCGTGTGGATGTCTGCGCGCAGGAGCAGCCCGTTGGTGATGCGGTTCGACGCCTGCCCCAGGTACGGGAAGATGTGGGCGGCCTCCAGCGACTCCGAGGCATCGAAGCCGGTCACTGCGCAGCGTCCGCCGTACGCCTCGATGAGCCCCGTGCGGAAGCGGTTCTGGCCCTGTCGCGTGACCATCAGCATGAGTCGTCGGTCGCGGAGATCGTTGAACGCCGACAGATCGATGTCGAGGTCGTCCTCGTCGCCGTCCATCTCAGTCAACTCGATGCCGCGCACGGGCGGGCGTCCCGCCACGCCATGCTCGATGATGCCGTCGACGATGGCCTGCAGCGCCTCGTTCGTCACCGTCGCGCCGGGCGAGAAGAGCGTCGGGTCCATCGGGCGGCGAGTGGCGGCCTCAACGGCGCGTCCAAGGACATCGTCCTTGCCCATGCCCTGCAGCGTCGCTGGAGCCTCGCCGAGCGCCTCGGCCACGGCTTCGAGGAAGTCCTTGCGGACTGTGCCGCCGCGTGACGTGGTGAAGTGCCGAATGCCGAGGAGGTCGGAGATCACGCCCATGAGTGCGCGCTCCGGGTACTCGTCGCCGTAGGTCTTGGCCATGCGACGGACCTTAACGTTCTTCGGGATCAGGCGGCGCGGAACAGGCGTCAGAGAACGATCTGAGTTGGCCCGTTGTCCACGGCAGCGGCCACTTCGGCATCGAGGGTGAGTTCAGGCTGGAGAGCAGGCGCGAACTCGGGCAGTGTCGGCACAATCGCACCCGGCCACGGCGCGACCCAGTTCAGGCTCTGGGCCTGATCGAAGTAGGCGAAGTTTGTATGGACGGCAGACAGGGCTTCGCGGAGGTGGCCCTTGAACAGTTCGACGCGCTCGGGCATCGACGAACCGGCCGGAAGGCCGGACGTGAGCAGTTGACCGGACCGAGACAGAGGAACCTCGACCCAGTCACCGAATGCGTCCGCGCCTCCCCGGAACGGGTCAGGCCATCCCGAGAGCGATGTGATCCACTTCGTCACGCTCGCGACGCTGGCGGGTGTCTGAGTCCGTAGGTTCCACCGGTCGTCGAGGTGGGTAGCCGGCGAGCCCTCGACCAAGTGCCCTTCGGCACGGAGCCGGTTCACGATATCGACGAACTGGTTGGGCCGCTGGGTTGAGGCCGTCTGGAAGACCTGCTCGCTGAGGCTCGCCGGACCGACTGCGGCTGCCATGCAACTCCACCAGACCGGCACGTTGTGCGGGTAGTCGCGGATCGTCTGCAGCCCGCCGTCACAGTTCGCGACCAACCACGGCAGGTAGTCGCGATCGAACAGTTTGGGGCTTAGGTCGATGACCTCGAGCATGGCGAGAAGGATCTGCGCGGTGCCTAGCGGGTAGCGATAAGCCGCCGACTTCGGTCGCTGAGCATCGCCCGCGTAGGACCCCTCAATCTGGGCCCAGAGGGAGGGTGTCCCCAGCAGCATGGTCTGGCTGCGCTCGATCAGCGCAGCGTCGTACGCGTTCGCCGCTGCCAGCGCCTCGCGTGAGGAACTCGGGCGCTTGCCGCCCCAGAGCGCAACGTGGTTCGACACATTGGGGATGTAGGCCGAGAACACGTCCACCCCGAAGGCCGTGCTCAAATCGAACGACTCGGCGACGTCTGGGTGCAGCAGCACCTTGCCCGACTTCACGATCAGCGCCACGGCGTCCCAGTGAGGAACGGAGCGCTTGAGCATGGTCGCGGAGACAAGACCGTCGATGTCGCCCGAGACGATCATCTGCCTTGGGGTCTCTTCGGCGATCAGGGTGCGAAGTTTGGAGGCCGCGCTCGCCTGATTCTTGGGATCGAGTTCTCGCGACAGCGTCTCGATGATGAGTGCTCGCCGCTCGCCCGCAGTCTGACGACGCTGGTCATCGACCGACACCCGTGCTCCTCACGACCCAGAATTGATCTGGCCATCGTGTCACAGGCGGAAGCCCGGTCAGGTCACGCCACGGATAGGCAGTGCCATCTCGGATCTACGACCGATCGGGTCGCCGGAATGGCAGGATCTTCGTGTCGTAGGTCGGTACCTCGACCAGCGTCCAGCCGAGGTCTCGTAGGTGATAGCGACCCTCGTCGTCGGGCTCCAAGATGACGATCTCGTCCTCCGGCATCTCGGGATCGCTGGCGGCGAGGATGACAGCGCCCTCGGTCCGGACCAGCCACTCCGCATCCTGCAGGACGTCGAAGACGGTCTCCCACAAGACGATCGGCGCTGCCCACCCATTCCAAGGCTCGTCGAAGCCGTGGCACTCAAAGATGAGATCCGGGTTCGCGTCCGCGCGGAATGCAGGCATGACAAACATGCTAAGCGCCCCCTTCCGAGTCGGACTCGTCAGAGATCCACCACAAGACCCGCTGCGGAACCTGAGGCGGAACGTCTCAGAGTCGCTGGCGTCAGTTTCGCCTGACACACGACGCCGTACGTGCCAAAGGCGTCGATGCGCTCGACGGACTGCTTGCCGCCGTCGAGCCCGTAGATCCCAGTCACCGTGTCGCTCTCGATGAGCCAAGCGCCGAGGTTGATGAGCGCCGAATAGCCGACCGCCACGACGGTAGACTCGTGCGCCCGCTCCCAGATCCTTATGATGCCCCTATCCCACACACTCGTCGGACCGTCCGCTCGCTGACCGCCAGCACGCGAGCGATCTCAGCAACGGCACGTCCCTCGGTGTGCATCCTGCGAGCCTCCTCGCGACGCTCGTCGCTCAGCGCGGGTGGGCGACCGCCACGGCGTCCACGACGACGAGCAGCCTCCAGACCCTCCCGAGTCCTCTCGATCAAGACCGTTCGCTCACTCTCCGCCAGCAGCGACATGATCTTGAGGATCAGCATGGACGTCTCGGACGCGCTGCCGGTGTCCAGTCCCATGTTGAGCACACGGATCCCGATGCCCCGATCGCCTAGGTCTTCGATGAGCCTGATGGCCTCCGAAGTCCGTTGTCGAGACAGGCGATCTAGCGACGTGACGACGATTGTGTCGCCCGGCCTCACGTACGCCATGAGCGCGTCCAGTCCCGGACGCGATGACTTCGCTCCACTCACTCCGTCGTCAACCCAGATCTGATCTGCGGCGACACCCGTCGATGTCAGCGCGTCGATCTGCCGGTCGAGCACTTGGTCCGCCCGACTCACTCGCGCGTACCCGAGCAGTCGACCGGCAGGAACGTGCCTCTCACGCTCTGCCAATCGCATGGGGTTTTCGCCCCTTGTGCCCGTGCTGGGATCGTTGTCGTCACGCCCTTCGGCATCCAAAGGGGCAGTTCCGCTTGTATTCGCCATGCACCTGTTAAGGGGGCAACGGGATCATCCGGCATGGCGCATCGCGTTGCGCTGCCTGCTTACTTTCTGAACAGCCGCCGCGCTGAACGACGCTTCGACACCATCCGGTAGGTACCGTCGGCCTTCGGTCTCAACCTCTTGAGGACGGTCTCGGGCTCTTTGACTGGGCCAGCAACTGGCTTCTCGACCTTGGGACGCTTCCACGGCCAAACCCTCTTGCCGCGCGCCTTCTGCCTGCTTGACCTCTTCGCAGCGCGGGCCTCAGCGATGAATTGGTGAGTCGCCCGCATCTGACCGGTCTGCTTCTCGCGCTTTATCTTCGGCCGAGGCGGATTTGCAGCCTTGGCCGCGCGCCATTCTTCCGCCCAAGTACGAGTGACGGGGTCGGCTTTCCGATCGGTCGCACTCGGCCGCACCGGACGAGGTTCCGGGACGATCTGCGGGGCAGGTGCGTCTCGTAGTCGGACCTTCCTTGCGGTCGCATTCACAGCAGTGACCTCGCCGCTCAGGTCGTAGGTGAACAACGCCGTCTGAGTTGCATCTGCGTGGCGCAAAGCCGACGCCGTGTACCCCGAGCCGGAGAAGAAGATGCGCTGCACATCAGGCAGGACAGCAGCGGCTCCAACGAAATCGCGTATCGCGCTGGCACCGGTGGCTGACGCTTTCCACTTGACCTGCGCCACGACTCCGGTGCCGATCACGTCGAGTCCGTCGTCCGGACCGGGCGGGGTGACGCGTGCATCCGACCAGCCCCATCGTCGAAGCCAGCGAGCGGCGTTCTCCTCGGCAGCCTTCCACGAGCCAGCACCGAAGCCGGGACCGTCAACCATGCTGCGACCTTAATGCGCGACGCCGTCTGACACAGAGGATTCGTCGCCGGTCTCCCGGCTCACCTCTCCGACTCGGACCGATTCAGCGGCGTCGCATCTCCCGAACGAAGATCCAGATGAGCCAGAGTCCACCCGTAATGACGACCAGCAGGACGTCGAACCCGAAGCGGAAGAGGCCGTAGCCGTTGCGAGCCACGAATTCCTACCGCGCCTTCGTCTCGACCGGCTCCAGCCTCAGAAGGCAGGTCTCCGCGTTGTACCCGTCAATAGGATCGATCTTCGCCGTGAAGGTGTACTGCTGGCCGACCGCGAGATTGTCTGGGTAGTCGCCGGTCAGGTTCAGACTGAGGAAGTTCTTGTCATAGAACTGGAAACTCGGTCCGACCGCTGAATTCTCGTCGTAGTCGCCCGGCCCAACGAGCATGTCGAATCGCGTCTTGGTGTCCGCGTGTCCCGCGAAGTCAGCGATCGATCCGTCAAAGCGGAACTTTTGATCGGGGTATTTCTTGGCGAAGCGCGCGATTTTGTCAGAACAGTTGTCTCCGAGTTTCAGGAGCGCCGCGAACTCGTCGTTGTTCTTGGCGGTGAGGACGTCCGGCACCTTCGGCTTGGCTGGCGTTGTGGCGGTGGGCTCCGGCTCTTCCGTGGGGGTGTTGGTGGGAGTCGGGGACGGGCTGGGCTTGGCAGCAGTGTCGTTATGGCTCTTCTTCTTGCACGACCGCTTGACGGTCAGTTTCGGTTCACCTGAAACGACCTTCCCGGCGACAGGCGACTGCGTGCACACCGTCCAGTTGCTCTCTCTGACGATTCCGAACAGGCCACCGCCGTCGACCTTGATCTTGTCCTCATCGTCAATGCCCGCGTCCTTAATCTGTTCGTAAGCGACGTCGAGTTTCTTGCCAGCGACGTCGGGCATCGTGACCTCCTTCTCGCCACCACAACCAGCGAGAGTGAGACCGATAACGACTGAAACTGCAAGGTGAAGCGCACGCACGAAAAGCCCCCGGGAGTAGTAATGACTGCGTGAGACTACCGGTCCGCACGTCCGGTCGTGCCAAATTCCCTCTAGTCGTTCGCGAGGCCAAGCGCGACAGCCAGACCGTCGCGCCGAGCAGCACGAGCGTGAGCAACAACCTCGACGTGACTCCGGCGGTACACGCGCCGCCCGGTCGAGAGCGTCCGGTAGGGCACCTTGTCACGTCGTACGAGTTGGACGAGCCGCGTTCGCGAGATGCCGAGCAGCCGAGCCGCCTCACCGCCGGTCAGCCACCCGTCCTGCGCCACAGCGGTCACGTCGCTGCGCGAGCAGGTGGGGTAGCCGTCGAGCCGCACGAGGAGGCCCTCGCGCTGCATCCGGACGATGGCTTTCTCGCCGACCCTGAGCAACTCCGCCGCCTCGGCCTGCGTGATGCGGTCCGGGTCGCGCGGCTTCGGGCGAGTCATAGGGATGAGACTGCCAAATCCGGGGGCGACGCGGAAGGCTTCGACTCGCGGCAGGTCCTTGAGGAAGTTAAAGGCGAACCCGCACTAGTCGAGCCCAGACCAAATCTCGAACTCGTAGACCTGCCCGCAGCACGCTCGCCGCTTCTGCCGGCTGACGGCATCCGCCTCGGACGGGAGGACCGGCAGCGTGATCTGCACGGTGCCCCTCTGCTTGCGCTACGTCGGGTGTGGTGCCCACCTTCCGACCACGTGGTCCTCGGGGAAGTTGGAGGCAGTGAGCAGTCGCTTGCGCTCCTCGTCGTTCAGGCACGGGTGGACTCCTGCGCGAACACGTCCGGCACGCCGTCCGCGTCGTCGCGTGTTGCGATTGATGAGGCGGCGCAAGAGCGGCCTGAGTCGACCCCGAGGGCGGCCTCCCATGACGCGGGGCGGGAGCGGACGGGTTGCTGCTCGTCGCCTTCCGCTGCCAACAGCAGCGATGCGAGTGCGGCAGGTGGCTGATGGTTACTCATGAGGGGCGACGGGGGTTGCACCGTTGACACTTGAGTCTTCCGATGTCGCGCGCTCGTCGGCCTGTTGCGCGGTGCGTCTGCGAGCACGGCGGATGGCGGAGGTGACGACCTCAGACCTCTGCAAATTCCGCCCGTCGGCTGCTACGGCGTAAGAGCCCTGGCCCATCCGGGAGAGAATCGCCATCACCGAGGAGCCCACGGCGGCGAGTTCACTGGCGTACTCGTATACGCCCCAGTCCGATGGCCCGGGCCTGATCGCGGTGGGGACCGCATGGATCGACTCCGCTTCGAGGATCATGAATGGCTCTTCGTCGTCATCCATCTTGAACCAGATCTCCACACCAGGTCTCCCTCTACTACGTTGCACGTGCACTCCCGCCGCTCAGTAGACACTGTGACTCGGACACTTGTGGCCGAATCACAGGATTGCTGACCCCCACTCCGGTGATGATCAGACAAGTACTCATCAAGGTCGAGATCGGTCGGGCGTTCGGTTGAGCAGCGGGAAGGGTGGCGAAGTGCGTTGATCCGACGGGTCGCGGAGTCCAAGGCCGTCTTGGACGGGATCGCGCAGACCACCGGGGCCACGACCGAACGTGTGCAGGTGGTAGTCGGCGCGATCAGAGACATCGTCGACACCTGGCTCGCTGACGATTACAGCGTCATCGCGCCACCGCTCGTCGCCATGTGGCCAGGCGACCCGGTCGCCACCCGCTTCACCGACTGGGCGGGTGACTGCACTGACGCTGAGTACGCGCGCTACCGCGATGCAAAGACGAACGACGAAGTAGCCGAGATCCTGTCGCTGCCAGCCTCACTCGTTCACGCACGCCCCATCGCCACAGACGATGACATCGTCAGGGACCTACTCGACAGGCTCGGCCTGATCGACGAGCCAGCCGACGACACCGACGATGACACCGAGGCGCTCGGGGCGGTCGAGATCTACTTCGCGTGGCTCGACACCTTCAAACCACACCGCCCTTATCGGATGAGCCATCTAGGTCTAGAAAGGCACCTGGAGCGGTGGCTGATCGACAACCTGGAACGCTTGGCCGACCATGACTATCCCGTCCGCCTTGGAGCAGGCACCCCAGATGACCCTGGTGGCGCACAGTGGGTGTTTCCGAAGCAACGACAACGTCCGGACCTCATCTGCCGCCTCACCGTAGACACGTCATGGGCGTCGGCGGGCGACTGGCTTGTCATCGAACTTAAGGCGACCGGTGCCTACATGGAAGCGGTCGACCAGACCGCCGGATACGTCACGACGATCCGTGACGAACTGGCCAGGGATGGGCAACGAGTTCACGGTCTGATGATCACTGATGGCGCCCCGCACGACGTGCAGGAGTACGCGACAAAGAGAGGCATCTGGTACCTGCCAGTCACGGCCCTGGGGTACCGACAGGCGCTGATCGAAACAGCCACCGTCCCCTCACCTCGTCGTTGAAGGCCTACCGCGGAATGCCGTCCAAGGCTTGGTGATCCGGAGGCCGATCAGTCGATCGAGAGCACGCCCGGTAGTACCGACGGCAGAGAGGGCGCAACCTTTGCCCACTGTTCGTCGGTCATCGCCCCAAGGATCTGACAGATCTCCGTTGAGACCTGCTCTATCTCGGCCGCCTCAGCCGTCATGGCAGTGACCTGTTCGCTCCATCGGTCGATCACCTGACGTGTGGTCCTGCCAAGCGCGTCGCCGATGGCCTCCCACGGGGTGTCTCGGTTCCGGAGGGCGAACACAACGTGACGGGCCCGGTACATGCTAGGTCGGTCTCCGGGCTCCCCTCCCAGGGAGGAGAGTTCGTTGAGGAGTGCTTCGGTGCTCGGCAGGGTATCCATGTTTGGACGTTATGGCACAGGGGTGACAGTCCAACCGTCCAACAGTTTCGTCAGGATTCAGCGGCGAACCTTGAGGGTCTTCGCGGTGGATTTCGATGACTCGTGATTGCTGTCTGGCACGTAGACGGCACGAATCTTCTTCTTGCCAGTCGTCTTGATCTTCGGGAGCCGGACGACCATGTCACCCTTGGCGGACGCCTTCAGAGTCACGGTCTTGAACCTCTTCTTGCCAACGTAGATCGCGACTTTCCCGGTCGGACGGAGACCGGATTCGAGCGACCGGACCTTGACACGGACGATCGCTTGTTTAGTGGCCCTGACCGTCTTCGGGGCAATTAACGACACCTTCGTGCGGGCCGTCGGGATCTTCAACTCGATTGCTCCGGCGAACGGGCCAGTCCCCGCGGACATGAGTGCAGGTGCTGTAGCGGTGTCGCCACCCTAAGAGAGGTCTATGACATGCCCGCCCGCGGCCAGCGTCCGCGGAAAAGCCGCGCTCCCCTCACCTCGAGAGTCGAGGTTGACGGTGGCGACCACCCGGCCATCCAGAATGATCTGTACCTGCCCGGTCGGCGTCACCTCTCCCCCGGTGACGCTGAAGGCGACTTCGGAGCCTGGTGTCCCGTAGGCGTACCCACTCGCCGACGCTGCGATGCTCGCGGTGGCCCGAAGATCCCCACACCGTTCTGTCGATGTTGACGTGTTCTCCGAACCGCTTTCCGGGCTTTCGACCGTCGTCCGGGTCAGCGTTGTCTGGCGGCCACCGGTGCACGGGTACACAGTTGTCTCAACCGTCGTGACAGTCTCACCACTCGTAGTGGTCGTCGTCGTGGTGGTCGACCCGTCCGGGTTCGTGATCGTGCCGTCAGCGAACGCAGGGGCACCTCCCAGCACTAGTGCGAGGGCGGCGAGCAACGCGATCAAGATGCGCTTCATGACGGGTCCTTTCGTGGCCGGCCGCGCTTCCGGGGCGACGGGAGGCGCTTAAGCATCTCCTGCACCTGCGCTTCCGTCCACACGTTGCCATTGAGTTTGCCGATCGGCGGGACGAGTGGCGACTCAAAGTCACTGTCGCGTTCGCGCATCTTCCACGCGCGGATCGTGGACTCCGACACGCCTAGACGGAAGGCCAAACGCCTCACGTCGTAGAGGCCCTCAACGGGGCGCTTGTCCGGTTCCATGACAGAAGAATAACACAAAGCGTTGTATTTATTCGAGACTCGACATAGGCTGTTTTATACAACGGTATTCGTTGCTTAATGCGCAGGAGCGTCCCATGACCATCATCCACACCGACCTCGACCAGCACACCGCTGAACCCATCGAGCGCCCCATCCACCGCGGCCTCTACCGCGCAAGGCACATCGAACAAGCCCGACGACTCGCCCTCCACGACCCCCACCGCCCCGTGGACGGCGAAACAATTCGGCTAACCGGATCCCGCATCATCGTGGTCATCACCGGCAACCCACACCTCACCGCTATTCCTGGACGGGTCAGCGAGTACACCTGGGAATGCCGGGTCGCTCCGGCCAGCGCCACTCGTGCCATCTGCCACCAGCAGATCGAGGCCATCGAAGCGTCGCTGCGGCGAGCGGCCACGCAAAGCGGGCAAGCCGCCTGACTGCTCGGAGGTGCGTTCCCCGGCGACGAGCGTCAGAAAAGTCCCGCCGATGCCCGTCAGAAAAGTCCCACGGTGATGACTAACGGCCGTCAGAAGAGTCCCACGGTGAACGTCAGAAAAGTTCCCACAGTACCTAGCCCTAAAGAACTTCCTGCCCTTCCGCTTCATCTCCTCGGCCCTTCATGCACCTCACGGACTCGCGCTGGCGCGCTCCTCCTATGCGCCTCGCGGCTCGCTGCGCTCGCCACGAGGCGCCGGGACCTCGTGCGCTCAGCCGCCGCGAACTCGTCGACGCGAAAATCAACGGCTCCGATCAGCCGATAACAACTGGAGCCGCGACACCAGTCACGCGCGCCGTTAGAACCAGACCAGACAAATAGAAGGTCCCGCAGGTGCTGTCACACCTCGGGACCGCGAGCCAAGAAGGAATTCGAATCACAATGGCTACCAGCAATCTAACACCGCCGGGCGACGCTCTCGCTGCGTCAGACGCTCAAACGGTCTCCCCACACTCCCCGGACGCGAGCCCCGAAGTAAAGCCCAACTCCAAACAGCCGTCCACATGGGTGCCACGCGAACTGCTGCACGCCCGCATCCGCCACTCAGCACGCCTTCTCTTCCTCTGTCTAGCCGATCAGGCCCACAACACGACCCACCTACTCACAGTCGACATGAACAAAATTGCCGCGAGGTGTGGAACGACAGGCAAGCCGATGTCGCGGCGCACGCTTGAACGAGACTTCAAAGAACTGCTCGACGCCAAATTGATCGAGGCGGTGTCCCCCGCAACAAGAACCCGCGGGAAGGTGCTCCGCGTCGACGTTCCGGCTGACCGCCACCTTGAGATTCAACTCGGATACTTCTGGGACGGATCCGGCCATCCCAGCCGACATGCCGACGCGGCACGCGCTTTCACTGGCCTGCTGGCGATCCTGAACGTCGCCGACTTCAAGACTCTCAAAACGGCAATGAAAAACGCGTCGATAGCCGCCGCGGCGCCCGGCAGGGAGAAGGGTGGAAACCCAAGCAAGAACCGATCTGCGCAGAAACACCCAGGGCCGCGTGCGTCTCGGAAAACGTTCCAGAGTTGGGTGGAGGCACTTCAGGCGTGTGCGCCACCCAACTCCTTCGTAGTTCAGAGAACCCGTGACAACGACGGCTACTTTTCCACCAACACCTATTCGTTGAACCCGAAGGCACTTCCTCCCTACCAGCGCGCGGACACAACAGCGGTCGACGCAAGGGCAAGCACAAGTAACGCGGCACTGAGGGCTACGCCCGGCTGGCGGTTCATGACGAAAGCGACACGCGTCGCACTCACGAACGACGCAAACAGGTGGCCGAGTCCAGTCCTCCTCCTCGCGTCGCACCTCCGCGACGGCATCCAGACACTCAAGGACGAGGGCGCCACCACCTCGGCGCACGATGTGATGATTTCACCGTCGTGGCTTCACACGCTGGCAGAAAGTGTAGGCGAGAGCGGGTTCAGCCTTGAGGATCTGACCAATGTCATGGACTTCGCGTTGGCTTCCCGTTTCGAGCGCGGGAACCTGCTCGGTAACCGGCACTCAACTCCTGCGGAAAAGTTCCGCCAACACGTGTCTCGACTTGCCCTTACACCCGAGTACGGCGAATGGCGAGAGATACACGGCTACGTCGAATACCCCGCAGAAGTACATGATCTGTGCGCGTCGATGGTCGAAGTGCTCGAACACATGTACCCGGGAGACAAGCACGAGGTTGACTGGCGGTGGCGGCCCGTCGCCCGCGACCTGCTGAAGCAGTACACGATCGACGACATAGAGGACATGATGGTGTGGGGATCTGACTCGCCTCGGCACACCAGCAATGTCGGGTCTCTTTTGATGTTCGGTTGGGTCGCCGACCGCATCCGACAAGACAATGACTTCATTGGTTGGGCGCAGCAAAGGGAGCGGCCGTGGGCGTTGGCCTACCCGTTGGCTGAGCGCTCTACCCGCAGTCTGGCCGCTTCGAACGGCAAAGCCAGAGGGCAGCGAACTGGCGCCCGAACGCCCGACAATGAAGTGTTCAAGAAGTACGCCGAGCACACCCTGGGCACCACAACTCGTTCAGACTCTGACATCGCAGCCCGCAGAGCCGATTACATTGCCATGCACCCGAAGAACCCTGCGGCTGCGCTGACCGCTCGTTCCCGACCAGGGTACGAACCCATCGGGTCCGTAGACGACTAGAAGGCTCACCATGGACATCTTCGACTTCGCGCCACTCACGTCGACCCAGCGGGTGACCGTGCTCTTAGGAGAAACCGACTGGGCCTTGGGACGCGGCCTTCTGACGTTCGACGCCGATGGCCTCAACTTCACCGCCCTAGGCCGAGTCATTGCCGGAGCGTATCGATCGGTCGAAGCAGATGACGCGGAGACTGGACGCGCCTCAGCGGCGTACGCGGAAGGTTGCCGCTTACATTGGCTGGCCGTCGCCCTCGGAACCGGAGAGCCGATCGAGGCGGTGGACTCGCCGCACCTGATTGAGTCGAGCGACCAAGGAGCAACGCTCCTCAGTTTGGTGACGGCACACCTTCCGCGCAGATAATCGGTTTCAGGGATCCTTCATACGAGTCCTCATGGGTTGGCGCGCGGTGGCCCTTGAAGGATTCATTCCAGTCCTCACTTAGGGCCTCATTCGTATATGAGGGCTTTCACATGAGGGCTTCCTGGGATTACGGGCGAAACGAGCCAAATAGAGTCCGGAACCGTTGCGACTAAACATTAAGTGCACAGAGCCGCGGCGACCATGAAGAACAGGTCGGGACTCGTGGGCTCCTCCGTGACAGGGGTGGTGGTGACCGGGGCGCCCGGTGGGGCACGTGTCGTGCAACATCAGCGCGTTGTCTACAGATGTGGACAGGAGACCGTTGAGGGTGCCAGAGAGATGCCGGGGTGTTCGTTGTTGGCATCTGGATTCCTGCCCTTCTGCCGCCTTCGCCTTCAATCAGGGTCGCGCTGTGACCCGACGCTTCGGTTGGCGTGTCGTCTGTTGGGTCAGTTGATCGGCCTACAGGGTCGTCATTCTTGTCACACCGGGTTGCCGCGCGCCCTAGGCTGGCGCGAATCTCTGGTGCTTGTGCAGTGCGCTCAACAGTTAGGTGCTCACCTTGAAGCGTTCGCGGATAGTTCGGCTGGCAGTCTCCGTGGTGGTTGTCCTGGCTGGGTTGGTCGCGATTCAGGCGTCGCCGGCCGCTGCGGACGGCTACAAACTGCCGTGGGCTGCTGGCAACTGGAATGTCGTTCAAGGCAGGCATGACTCATCGGGCGGTAACGCGTGGGATTTCCAGCCGCCAGGAGCGGGTTCGCATAACGACGAGGTACTCGCGGTTGCGGCCGGGACGGCGCGCATAGCCTGCTCCGACAGTTCTGGGCAGGCGACGGTGATCTTGACTGTGGGCGGGGACGTTTTTAAGTACGCCCACCTTCAGGCTTCCGCGGTCGCCGGTGTCGGAATCACGACTGGCGGTGTTTCCGTGCAGCAGGGTCAGGTCCTTGGACGGCTCCTTCCCGCGTCTGGGTCCTTTACTGGCACGTGCGGATATGGGTACGCATCGCACCTGCATCTTGAGATGCCGCGGATACCCTTCACGCTTGATGGCGTCACTTTCTCCGCCTCGGGTCCGAACGGGGTGACCTCGATCCGGTCTAGCAATGTTCGGAACTCGGGCGGTCCCCCGCCCGGGCAACCCTTCGGAAGTTTCGATGAGATCTCGTCGCCCGGAAACGGGTTGATTAATGTGCGTGGGTGGACGGTTGATCCCGATGCTCCGAGTCAACCAACTGAGGTCCATGTGTATGTTGGCGGGCCGGCGGGGTCAGCCATCGCCTCGTACGCGTTCACCGCTTACAGATCTCGACCGGATGTAGCGGCGGTAGTTGCGGGCGCCGGTCCTGAGCATGGCTTTGATGAGACGATCGATATTGGACGGGCGGGTTCGTTCCCGGTCTACGTCTACGCGATCAACCGCGGTGGAACACCTGGCGACAATGTCCTGCTGGGTTCGAGGTCGGTCGCTGTGGGCGACCCAGCGCCGAGAGGCCAGTTCGACTCGATTTCTAGCCCAACGGCTGGCCAATTTCAGGTTCGGGGCTGGGCGTTCGATCCGGACAAACTAACAGCCGCTCTCGGTCTGCACGTGTATGTGGGTGGTCCGGCCGGGACGCCGGGTGCGGATTCTTACGCAGTGGGGCCGGCGAACAAGTCCCGACGTGATGTCGAGGAGGTGTATCCCGGTGTCGGCGACAGTCACGGATTCGATGAGATCATCACGACTGGTCGAACTGGGATCCAGTCTGTTTATGTGTACGCGCTCAACGAGCCGGGAACATCGGGCCCGAACGTCCTTCTCGGCGCAAGAACGGTGTCGATCGACGACCCTGCCACACTCGGAAACTTCGAGGCTTCTTCGGCACCTACGCCCGGTGTCGTGAACGTTGCGGGATGGACCATCGATCCGAACACGAAGAGTCAACCGAACAATGTGCAGGTGTACGTGGGTGGCCCCGCCGGGACGCCGGGAGCCGAGGTCTTCACCGTCTTGGCCAACTCGTCCCGCGGTGACGTTGCCGCGGTGTATCCCGCGGCCGGTGATCGCCATGGGTTCAACGCGACCTTTCGAACCAACAAGCGTGGACCTCAAGCAGTGTTTGTGTATGCCATCAATGCCGCTGGGACGCCCGGAGCGAACGTGGTGCTCGGCAACCGGCCGGTCAATGTCTCGGAGTTCGCTCCCAGCGCCGTAAGAATCCGTCTCGCTCACACGAAGGTCAAACGCACACAGAGAGCCAAGATCAAGGTCACGGTGGCAATCCCAGGTCGTATCCCGTCCGGGACGGTCCAAGTTTTCATTGGCCGCAAGAAGGTCAACACCGTCACTCTGAAACCAGGTGCGCGAGGACGTATTACTGTCCGGCTACCGAAGAAGAAGGTAGGCCGATACCAGATTCGTGCCGTTTACAGCGGCGACCTGTACGCGGCGCCCGCTTCAAGTAGTCGCGCAAGACTAAGGGTTCGGTAAACCGGCCACACCAGACGGTGCGCGACTGCCGTTGCATTGGCGATGCGACACGGGCTTCATCCCCCCGCGATGCGCGGCGACTTCGTACGGTGCGGGCATGGACCACATCACTGAACTGACACTGTCGAAGATCGCAGCGGTCTCCCGTTTCGAGACTCTCCGCGACGGAGCGGAAGGACCAACGCTCAACGTCACACAAGGTCAGGATTTCCCGCTCCTCCTCGCGTCATATCCAGAGGAGGTTCAGGCGGCAGGCCGGGACGCCTTGGCCGCCATCGACGCTCTTCTCGCAACCGTTCGCGATATCGAGGGCGTGGCTGACTTGAAGCGTGAGCGAGACAACGTGGCCGCGTACATCGACGGGGAGGATTTGGCGTAACGGACGCCTGATCGGGCGAGACCTCTCCGGCGGCGGGGTAGTCGCGGGTGACCGGGCGTGGGGCCTCTCCCGTTTCTGCGGAGGTCCCCCGCACACCGAGCGGGTGACCGGGCGGGGGCCCTCTCCCGTTTGCGGGTTTCGTCGCGGGTGTCCCGGGTGACCTTGGCGGATGACTCTGCCGCCTAAGCGGGCGGGAGACGCGTCCGCTTCAGCACGGCTCTCCTGGGCGCCCGCTCGTTGCATTCCTGGTATCGCAGCGGGTTTCTGCCCGGACTCCCCCGGGAGCCCCTGGTCGCCCGCTGGCGCGGGTCTCCGCACAAGCCCGGCCCGCTCTCCCGTTCCTGGGCGGGTGGTCTCCCGCAGTACGCCCGTTTCTCCAGCACGCGCCAGGTACTCACCCACCCGCCCACGCGTCGAACTCCCCCGCCCCCCGGGTCAGGGTTGGCATCTCCGCCCGCGGAGTCCAGTGCCGCTTCGGTGCGCGGTCAGTTCTTTAACTCGAGGTAGCGATCTCGAAGATCGGAGAGCGTCACGGGACCCGAGGGAGTTTGGACCTCCCAGAAGATCCATCCGTTCGTAGATGACCCTGTGATGGTGTTGGCGAGCGGTGATGGATTCGTCCACGGCTGATCGTCTACTTCCAGCGCGCCTCCGACAACGACTACGCCTTCTGCTGGCCACTTGGCGACCTTGGACCGTATGCGCCAGCCCGGCTGAAGGAGTCCCGCATCGGCGAGAGTGCGAAGGCTGATGCCGTTGTATTTGCCTGTACGGCTCCGCTCTACAGGGGTCCGAGATTCCGTGGGCGGCATCGGGGTCACCGGAACCGAGTGCGGGACCGTCGCGGCTTGCACAGTTCGTCCGGGCGCGGTTCGCGTGCCGGAGGAGGTGTCGCACCCCATCACCCGTAGGGCTCGTTCGATCGGGTGCACGGCACCTTCAAGCATCGCCTTCTCATACGGAGGCAGGGTTTCATCGGACGGCCGGTTCCCGTTGTGGAGCCGCGCTTTCGGGGCGTCGGCCAGCAAGTCGTACAGACGACCTTCGAGCCAAGCAACTTGCGCCGAGTTGAATCCGTGCGTCGTATCACGCCGGATCGCCAACGCACGCCGCCAGTACTGCTTCGTGCGGAGATGCTCACTCAGCCGAACTCGCACACCGGTGGTGGCTTTTCCGACGTAGCAGCCGTACGACCCGTCCGTCGCCGGCGGATCGAGGAGGATGTACGCACCGGGGCCCTCCCACTCCTCGCCGAGGGTTAGCGCGTGGTCTCGTTCGACGATCGCGAAGATGAGGGCTGCGTGGGGTTCGTAGATCGTGATCGGCTCGGCGACGCTTTGCGGCACGAGCACCGTGAACGGGACCCCCGTTGAGCCGTTTCCGACGCTTGCCATCTGCCTCCACCGCCGATCTGTATGTCCCCCACCAGATCTTGTCACGCGCCGGGGCTCAACACCGGGACCACGCCAACCCGGACAGAGCCTCAAACAGCCCGACCGACGCGATGTCCACTTTAGGACCGGCTGCGCCAATGCCCGCGAAGCGCCGTTCCCTAGCACTAACGTTGGATGCATGGAACCAGTCGTCACCGAGTTGTCCGCCCGCGCCGCGGAGTCAACCGTGCAGGCGACGCGCAAGGGATGGGGACCGGCGATCCTTTTCGCCGTTCTCGGGGTCGTGACCGTCTGCGTCTCGCTACTACCGGGGCCCGGCATCGACGACGGGTGGGCACGTGACCTACTCATGACGATAGGAACATCCCTAACTCTGTTCGCCCCGTTCTACCTGATCACCCGCTCCCTCGACAACCACCTCGACAAGGTCGTCACAGACACCCGCCAAGAAGTCCAGGACGTTCGCACCGAGGCCGCCGCGGCCACTGCCGCGGTCCAATCGAACTTTGAGACCCTGCAGGCCGATGTTGAGCAACGTCTCAACGAGTTCGGCCAGGGCGTGAAGGACCAGTTGGACGCCGAAGTAGCGGCCGACAGCGCGGCGTTCGACTCTCTCCGGACTGAGACGCCCACCTACAAGTCTGTTACGGAAGCACTAGGCAGGGCGCACCGACTCGGGCTGACCGCGTACGGGCGACCACCGCGGGTGGACATCAGCGACCGCGAACACCTTTACGTCGCCGTGCAGTACGACCCGGACGAGTGGATGAGCCTCACACTCCGAGTCGAGGAGGTCAACGGCACCATCATCGACAGCGTCGATTGGACCTTCGACGGCACGGCCACGCAAATCATGGTTGAGGTCGGGCAGATGATCCGGAGGCGCACCGGCGAGACGTTCGACCCGACACGACTGCTCGTCGGGCTGGCCGACCTGCTCGATGCCGCGGCGAGCGTGCCCGAGCGCCGCCCAGCCATCGAGTTGTGCGACCCGCAATGGATGGTCTGCGACGGTCGAGTCGTCGCCTCCGGCCGGGACGGCCACAACTACCCTTACGGCCTCGCAGTAGAGAAGATCCGACCCCCGAACGACCTTGGCTTCGTCTTCGGCAAGAACTGGGTCGACGCCGACTCATTCGACCAGGCGCGCACCGTCGCGCTCGAACTATTCCCGCCGCCCGGCACCTGAGAATTCACCGTCGGCGACGGAGCATCGATTATGTGAGATATTCCGGAGCGCGATGAGGCTGCCGAACGCTTGTTCGATAGCCTGCTCCGGTGGAGCATCGTGTGTTCGTCGAGATGCAACCCGGACAACCGCCGGCGCCCGGGCTGCTGCTCGAATGGGAAAAGCGCGACGACGGTTGGTACGGGCACGTGTGGCTACTAGCGAAACAGCATGCGCACGTCGTCGGATGGGATGAGGTTCGCGAGGCATGGATACCCGCATCACGCCTATCACCTGACCGACCTCGCGACTAGACCGCCGCCACCGTCCCGCTGCTCAGAGCCACCCAGCGCGTCTCCCCCAGCCGACCGCGGCCCGGTTTGATGTCAGGTGCCACGTTCCGCAGATGCGGCACGGGTAGACCGCGACCTCAGGGCGCCCCCGCGCCTGAAGCACGGCCAACGCACGCCGGGCATGCCACTTGGACGGGAAACGGATCTTCCTGCACATCGATAGGACCTCTCAGTAGTTGAGAGGTGCCCGTCCGGCGCATATCCGTCGACACCATGGCGCCGGCTAATGCCTGGAGGCGCTCGCGATTCAAATCGTGCTTCATCACAGATAGTGCACCCGCTGCGGCCAATTGTCTACGAACCGCGGCTCAATACATCGCGCCCGGCCGGGACACCGGTACCCCCGCGAACCAGCCCCCTCCACGCCCGCACGACGTCTATGCCTCAGACGAGAACAGTGTGGAGGCGAAAGTGAGACCTGAACTGGTCAGCATCATGGCTTTGGGCAGCAACGAAGCAGGGCACGACATCGGTTGCATCAGTAATTGACTCCACACTGTTCTTGGCTGAGTTCACGGCGCGCCTCCAAGCGCGGCACGACACCAACTTCGATCCTTGACGGACGATGCCCGTTCCCGAAGAAGTGCGCGCCGCGCAGATTGCGAGGTTGGAAGCATTCGTCCTCCGGGGGCGCCGGATCGGTGAGCACTCGCTCGCACTCGATAAACACCGTGTCAAAGCATGGGCCGAGGTCACTATGCAGATGACCGTGTCGGAGGGGTCTGGGCGTGTTGTTCTCCGTCAGTCACTTCCGAAGCAGGAGGCAACGGAGTCCCTTGCTGCACGGGTGAGGCCACTTCTACTGAACCGGGACCCTGTGGAGTTCTCGATCGTTCTGAAGGCCCTCAAGTCGCTAGTCTCCGCGTCAGGGACAGAGGCCTTCGTGCAGGCGGCCGCGGTTCTGTCTGAGCAGTTCAAGGAATGGTTTCCCAAGGACGAGAAGATCGCCGGGTACGAGATCCGGACGATGGCGTTGGACGGGTCAGACTCTCGGACGACATCGGATGTTGCTTTGGCCCTGTCGTGGATATACGGCGACGTTGTTCACGCCGACAACGACGGGCGGGTGGTCGGCGAATCTCATGGAATCCGTGAACGCTACCGGGCTGCCGCTCCGTGGGTGTTCCGGGCGGTTCTGCTCTCTGGCGCGCTGCTGAATCTGATTAAGCAGGCAGAAGATAGCGGCAGTTTCGCCCTCTCGACCGAGGTCTGGACCACCCCTGTGACCGTTACTGACACGGACTTCATCATCGACGCTGAAGTTCACGTGGCCCCGGTCGGCACAGCGGCACCGGATGGGTTCGAGTTCTCCGATGAGTGGGAGGTTCTTCAAGACCCCTCGCAACTCTTCGCCGACGATGTCCCGTTTGATTCGTCTGCCGGAGACAACGATGGCGCGTCCCGACAGCCATTCGACGCGCCGCCGCAACCCGAGGATGAGAGATGACCGATCCGTTCCAGACGCAGGCGACTTGGTGGCTGCCAGGTTCACCAGAGCACCGAGTTGGCGGCTAGCTGACGTTCGATCCCGCGATCTGACAAGCGCCGACTTGTCGATGACCCAACTCGATTCGCTCATGACCAGGCGTCGGACATCACGGCATCGTCAGCGAGGTCGGCAGCAACTGCGCGGAATCGCGACAAATCGGCGGCAGTGACCTTAATTGCCGTGCGCCGAGCCTCTAGGTGCAGTTGGCGGCGCAAAAATTCTGTTCGAGAAATTCCCAGTCGCGCTGCGTGCTTGTCCAGCAGCGCGAGGTCCTCGGCTGGAAAATTGCGGATCAATAAGTCAGGCATCACAGATCACCTCCTGATATCAGACGATATTAAACTCAACGTCGATGCTTGAGGGACGAACCTCAGCCGAACGCCCAGAACTGACGCCCTGGCGCAGGGGCGCGTCACTCAGCCGGCGGCGCCGCCAATCACTTCACCGATGGAAAGTCGTGCGGACTGTCTGCGGACCATTGACTCTCCGAAGCCAGCCTGACCAGCGAGAACGCGCCAACTCAACATCGAAGCGGAACGTTGACCGGGCGCCTGGTGAAACCTGCCTTCACCTCGGGCTGAGTCTCCTCCCGTCTAGGGACAGGTTCACTTTGTCCCCGTCGGTGGTCCACCGGTATTCAACGAACCGTCGACCCTCGCCGGTGACGACCACACATTCCAGGACGGTGCGTGAAGCGAGGTCTTGGAGGCACCCGATCCTGGACGGGTCGACCTTCACACCAAACGCCTGACGCAATGCGAGAGCGTTCGCGCGGTCTGCGCGGACGGTCGCGTCGGCGGGTTGTTCGGCGGCCCAACGGACGTGCCCTGCAATTAGGAGTAGCAGGGTGACAGTGAGGCCGACCTGGGCGATCCGGCACACCTGCCATGACCGACGCCACCGCGCCACCACCCATATCGCGATAAGTATCACGAGTGCCGGTACCGCCCACGAAGGCATCGCCTCCAGTGCTGCTTTGGACGGGTCGAGCAGCGCAAGCCAGAGTCTCTTGGACGGGTCGTCTGGTTAGGTCTGTGATGTCCATATTTGGGTTATCGGCCAGGGGACCGCGTTCAGCGGACTCCACAACGCTCACGTCTGAGCGCGGGTCCGTCCAAACAACACGCAGTCGCACAACCTGTCGCTTACGCTGCACGCGGGCGAGCAAATCCTAGGAGCGACATATGACTGCACGACGCACCTGCGCAGTGGCGCTCTCTGCTGCGCTCCTACTCGCCGCGTGCGGCGGTAACGAGCCGCAGAAGAAGGCTTCGCCCATCGAAGCGGTCTCCAACTCCTACGCGAAGGCCACCGACCTGCCGGGCGTTGAACTCGATCCGGCGACCCGGCCAGCACCGCCGAAGGGGTTCACAGACGGCGACATGGACGCTCTCGCAGAACGCCTCGTCGACATGGCAACCCGTGGGCTCAGCCAGAACGTCGTGGACGCGGCAACAGATGAAGACGCGTACGACTACGTCATGGAAAACCAGTACGCCGACACCAAGACTGAGTTCGCCAAGGCCGTCGCCCAGTCGGCTGAAGCCGGGCCCTGGGTATGGACGATCGCTGACCGGTTTCCCAAGGAGACTCAAAATGTGGGTGCACCAAAGATTCTTCAGAGTTCGTGGGAGACCGAGACGCGCACGGCGAATGGCAAGCCGTTGGTCACACTCCGGCTACAAATGATTGCAACGCGCGAGTTCAAGAGCGACGTGGGTCTCAAGACGATCGCGACGCGACGCACCATCTCACTCGCCGGCTTCGATCCCGACGGTGGCGAGGGCTACTGGCCGTCCATGGGTGCCTACACCACCTACTACGGAGTCGACGACTGCCAAGCAGCCTTCGACGGCGTCATAGCCCCCGCCGCAGACCCATCGAAAGCCAAGTCCGACCTGGCCGACCTCAAGGTCGCGCTCGCTGCAGAGGAACTGGTCCCGGCAGACGACACCGAACAGAAGGACTACGAGGACCTCAAGGCTGAGTGCAAGTCGGCTTGAGCACCACCTTCAAGCAAAAAACCTGAGCCCTGTCGGTACGTCCTACCGCTTCGCATCCCTGGCGACCGGGCAAGCACACAATGATCGCGCAACGCGATCACTCGGGATAGCCGCGCGACTAGGTCATCACGGCGTGCATCCTGTCCGGTTTGATGAAGGGCCCGACGGCTCGCGTAGCGACGCGACCGGCACGATCTCCCGAACAACGACTGACAACGTAGCGACGACGGCATTGGGACGCTGGAAGCCTCGCTAGACCCGAAGAGTGCGGAAGGAGGCTCGTGGCAGGCAACATCGCGCGCCGCTCGAACGGGAAGTGGCGAGCACGGTATCGCGATGAGACGGGCAAGGAGTCTTCGCGGCATTTCGATCGGCGAAGCGATGCGCAGTTGTGGCTCGATCAGGTCACGACTTCGGTGATTACCGGGATGTATGTCGATCCGAGGGCCGGCCGTGTCACGTTCGCGACGTTTTACGACGAATGGTCCGCGAGACAGATTTGGGCTCCCAACACAGTTCTGGCGATGTCGCTCGCATCCCGCTCGGTGCCGTTCAGTCACAGGCCGATGCGTCAGATTCGTCGCGCGGACGTGGAGGTTTGGATCAAGTCGATGGACGTGGCCGGCCTTGCCGCCAGCACGATCAAGACCCGCTACGTGAACGTGCGGTCGGTGTTTCGAGCCGCCGTGCGTGACCGGGTGATCGGGATTGATCCTACGGACGACATCCGCCTTCCTCGGCGTCGCCGTGCAGAGGCAGCGATGGTGATACCGACACCCGAGCATGTTGGGCTGCTCATGGTGGACGCCGAGAGTCAGGTACGAACGTTCATCGCTCTTTGCGCGTTCGCTGGACTTCGCCTGGGTGAGGCCGCGGGAGTGCAGTTCGACGACATTGACTTCGTCAACGGGTCACTGAGGGTCACCCGACAGGTGCAACGCGTGCCGGGCGGGGGCATCGATGTTCGTGCCCCGAAGTATGGGTCAGAACGTCTGGTGCACTTGGCCGACGGACTAATCGATCTTCTGGACGAGCACGTCACAGAACTTGGCACGGTCGGTGACGAGCGATGGCTGTTTGGACACGAAGGGGTGCCCCCTCATCAGAACGTTGTCGGGTATTGGTGGCGAAAGGTTCAGCGAACTACTGGTCTGACAAGGATCAGGTTTCACGACCTGCGTCATTTCTACGCCTCCGGACTGATCGCCGCGGGGTGCGATGTCGTAACGGTCCAGTTCGCTCTTGGCCACGCGAAAACCAGCACAACCCTCAACACCTACGCTCATCTTTGGCCAACTGCTGGAGACCGAACTCGCAGCGCCGCGCAGTCGATCATGACCGCCTCCACAGGAGATCGATCCCATGCGAGTCCCGAAGACCCCGGGAGCCTCGCAGCACAACGGATCAGAGCCGATCAAACTGGTCATCCTCTCCCAGCACCAGGGATCCCGCGAACCTCGCAACGTTGGACGGGTCGCCGGCCAGGCTGAACGTTTCCGCACCGATAGGACGCTTTCGAATCGGTGGGGGCTACGTCGCGGCTGGCTCCCCGTGTGAACCGGGTCCGGTCATGATGAGCGCGCAGCCAGCCGCCTCGTACGGTGAGGACTCCAGCACGTCCGTGAGCGTCCAGAGGCTCCCGCGCGGCCTCGGCCCAGCCGACCTCGCCAGTCGATTGAGCAACTTCAGCCGCTGAGTCGACTCCCGGGGTATGCCCTCGTTTGAGTGCCTGTGAGGACCGGCGGTTCTCGTTGTCATGGCCTGGTTTTCAGCCACGTCGGGCTCATGAGCGCGTTCGCCCAACCAGCCCGCCCTGCGCGTCGGTCCGTCACGTGTTTCATTCGGGCATCTTCCTCACTACTTCAGAAGATGTCGAGATTCGGCTTCGAACAGGCCGCATTCTGAAACCGGTGGGACACACCGCACAAGAGATTCAGGGATCGCGTTCGGCAGAACACGGGCATCGGACCGATAACTGAATCAGGCCTCCCGGTCACCCCGGCCGAGAGGTGGAGAGCGAACCAAAGGTGAGTCCCGCGATGACCAATCTCAAGATGATGACGGTGGCCCTGGCAGCCACTCTCCTATTCCCGTTGGCCGCGTGCTCGGCTGGTGTTGAACCCGTCCGTGCCGAGGTCACCACCTCGAAGCCTGCTGGCAGCGCGAAGCCCACGGACCCCACACCACAGCCCACGGTCGGGATCGACACGAAGACCGGGCAGTCCGACTGGTGCTCGGGCATCGACCCGGCCGAGGCCACCACTACAGACGCCTTGAGCGTCCACTGGACTGCCGACGACCTCGCATCGGCGTACTGCGAGTCGCTCAAAGCCCAAGGCGAGATTGCATGGACAAGTCTGGCCCTGCCGGGCGCCGCGGTCGACCCCGCTCAGGTGGTCGAAACAGTGCGCCCGTGGCTGACGGACCGGGCAATCGGCCAAGTGCGCGCGATGGCGACGAAGGCTATCGCCGGTACCGGGGACGACCAGGCCGACCGTGACCTCGGGGGGCTGCTCGGCGGATTCGATCTGGTGAATCCGGAGTACACGTTCCGGGCGGAGAGCGACCCGGATCAGCCTGTTGTCGGCCAACGCCGGTGGTCGCCCGCCGAGTTCAATGTCGACCAGGAACCGGATGCAGCGGGTAACCCGCGACTTGATGTGGTGGTCACGCTCTCGGCCGACATGCTCCTTGACCGGAAGATCGACGGCGCAGCCTTCAAGGTCGCTCAGAGCCGGCGTCTGACGCTCGCGATGGTGAGGACCGGTATCCCGGATCGCCCCTGGCTGATCGACAGTTGGTCCGCGGATCAGACCAAGTACTCGAGGCCAACCCCGGACACGACTGTCGCCGCGAAAGGGGGTGCGTCATGACCGCCCGTCACCGCGCAGCCATCACTGCCATCCTCATCACCGCCCTGCTAGGCATCGGTGTGAGTGGCGCGTCCGCTGACACGTGGACCGGGGACACCGGCGGCGGACCAGGAAGCACAGCCACACCATCGACCCCATCCAACCCAGACGGACCGCCTGGCACCTCAGGCGGCTCCGGAGGCGCATCCGACCCCTACCGATGGTCCAAGACCGACATCTGGTGGGGGAACCCTGCCCCTGCGCCCGCGAAACTGAAGGCACCGACCCCTATCGCATCAGGCTCCAAGACGAAATCAACCGGCAATCGGTGCGCTGGCTCCAACACGTGGGGGAAGTACTTGGGCCTAAAAGCCACCCGAACCGGGCGCGTCGCAATCAGCGGCACCCAAGCCTCCGGCACGTGGAAGTACTACATGGAGAGTGCCACCATCGAGTGTGTCAGCGCCCCGGCGTGGAAAATCGTCCAGCGCAGGTGTGGGACCCAGGTCGGTGCCGACGTTAAATGGCCGATTGGCGATGAGCGGGCGGTGACGACTACGAAGTTCGCCCCAAAGAAGACCCCGTTCGCGAAAAGCGGGTACAAAAACCTGGCTCAATGCGACACCTCGTTCGTCGCATCTTTCGAGTTCCAAAAGCCGGACTGGGGGGTGTACCGGGCGACCGCGACCGGAAAGCAGCGGACTTTGACTGTACGCGTTTTCACCGAGAAGCATGCGAAGTCGGGCAAGATCCCGCCCACCGAGATCATCGGGATGACCGGCGACCAGGCAATCACCGCGAACCGTGTCTCCTGGACCCAGTCATGTAGCAACGGACATGAGGAAGGTGAACATCCGGGTCGGGATTTCACCGCCCAAGGCTGCTTGGATAAACCGTCTGAGTCGCGGTGGACGTGCGGCCCTGCGTTGAAGACGCCGCCGACGGTCTCAGGCATCTCAAATTCAAAGCCGATCGACATCTTCCATGACGCGAAGAAGAGGCCGGTCGTCTGGAACCAGCCGAAGCCCTCGGGCGATCTGAATTCGATCACCGGGAAAAATGTGACGCTGGGCTATGTGGACGGGTCGCCCATGAGAGCCGGGTCGTCGCAGGCCGCAGAGGACCAGCATTTCCTGGCGGTGCCCGCCTTCGGAACTAAGGTCAGCGGGTGGGCGGCGGGGTCGAAGAAGGCCGGCAAGACCGAGTTCGTCACTCAGTTCTTCAAGGCAGGAATGCCGAAGGACAACTTCGAAGCAAATACCACCTTCCGCTTTAGTGCGAAGTTCAAGCACGTGCGCACCGTGGTGGCCGCGGTGGACTTCGCGACCGGTCGTCTGGTCTTTAAGACGCGGACGACGTGGGAGACGGTGAGCGCGAAATGCGTGTCGCCAACGACGAACCTCGCGATCGTAAGAGCCCGCCTATCCAACTAGACGTATAGCACTCGTCAACCCTGATCTGCCCTGGTCGGCTTCGGCGCTCTCCGAGCCGACCAGGGCTCCGACGTCCCCGTGCACGCGTCCGAATCCGGCCGTTAGAAGCACTCCATGAAGGGACCCCCACCAGGTGTCCCACGAATCACAGGAGGGCCATCGTGTGCAAGTCACAGGCTGAAGGCGGACGGCGTTGCCAAGGACACCTGCGATCAGCCGCAGGCGCGAGCATCGCGACGCTGGTTGCGGCGGTGACACCTGAATCGCCCGCTGAGGTGGTCCGCCGGATGGCCGGATACGCCGCTACCCACCCCGACACCACCCCTGCTGACCGGGATGAAGTCGACGAGTTTCTGACCGAGCAGATCACTTGGACCGAGGTTTGCACGTCGCTCACGACCAAGCAGCGGTCAACGATCGTGGGCCGGCTCCGCGAGGCTCTCGGGCGTCTCACAGTAGATCGGGCCACCCTGGCCGCGTGGCGTGCAGCAGCAGCCCATGCGTGGTCCGCGACCCGGTATCGAGTCGGCGGGCTGGTCCTCGCTGCTGCGGTTGTGGCAGGTGCTGGTGGGTGCGGGACTCCGGTATCCCACGCACCTGATCCGGTCCCGTCCGTGAGTGCGATTGCCGTGGCGCCGGAGGTCCGCGAGTACGCGGCCGACCCGATCCCGTCCACGCAGGTCCCCGAAGATGTGGCCGCGTTCTTCGGTTCAGAGGAGAAAGCAGCGTCGGCGTACCGGGTCACCCTGAAGGCCTTCATGGAGGGGCAGATGAACGACCGACTGCTCCGGACGAGCCGAGGGGACGCCGAACCCGCGGATTTCAGCATCCGGGAGCACCTCACGCCGGAGGCCCGCGTCTGGTTCGACGGCCGACTCGCCGACGCTCACGAACGTGACCGGCAGGGCTACGCCGATGTCACCGCACTCGCCATGTACGGGCACGACTTCGGGGACGAGTCGCTCACCCCAGGGTGCCCCAGTCCGCGGTCCAGAAGAAGGTCGCCAGGCCCCGATGGGCGACGGCCACGGACGGCCAGCCAACAATCACCTTCGAGTACACAGGCGCCGTCCGAACCACATCGGCCACCGGGGCCAAGGAAATGTCCCCTTGGGCCACCACGACCACACTGACACTCTCGAAGGGCGGAAAGATCAACTCGTGGATCACAGACTGGCAGCCGAAGAACGCGGCTCCGGTCAGCCCTGACCGGTGGTGAAGGTGTGAGCCCTGCCGGCCTCCACATGAACGGGTTCGGGGCCCGGAGTGATCCGGCGATGCGGCCCGGTCAGGCGGAACGCGACCGACCGGGTTCGGGGCCCGGAGTGATCCGGCGATACGGCCCGGTCAGGCGGAACGCGACCGACGGTTTTTCGGCGGTCGCACCCTGCCTTCACCGTCGCACCCAGTGCAGTTCACGTAGTGACCGTCTGCGTCGATCGCGTAGGCGCGGACTTGTGGGTCGACTTGCCCGTCGGTGGCAGGTTCGAAGCCTGATCCTGCGCAACGCGGGCACTGGAGCATGAGGTCTTCGTCGGTGTCGTATGCGCGTCTGGGCATGGCACTTTCCTTCGTTGGGTGGCGCTCTTCTTATCGGCCGGTCGCGACTGGGTCGGTGTCGGCGGGGCACCAGGGGCACCACACTTCGTGGCCTTGGGAATCGACGGCAGGGTGGCCACGGTCGTCTAGGACGCACTGCCGGCCTCGGCAGGTGTCGCAGATGGCGATTGTGGCCAGTTTCTTGGTCATCGTTCTCCTCGTTCGACCGCAGCGGTTCTCCCGCTTTTATCGGTCCGAGGTACTGGAACCGTGCGACCGAACCTCCACACCGTTCCTGCCAGAGCGCGCCGCCGCCAACGGAGGCCCCTCACGGAAGGCACATCCCATGACTCACTGTGGGCACGTTTGACGGCTCACGGTGCGCTCTCCGAGGTACATCGGATGACTCACTGTGGGGACATTTCACGACACACTGGTGGCTGCTGCCTGTCGGTCCTGTTGCTTGACGAACGCGCTGCGTGCGGAGGCCGATTGAGGTTGCCAGTAAGGTCCATGGCAACCTCGGCGGCTCCCCGCGGATCGGGCTGGTACGGATATCGGCACTCCTCCGCGCACGGACCGCCGGGGCCCACCACCTCAACTGCTGTTCGTCTGTGGCCACCGTCCGTCAGATCGAACAGAGTGGCAATCGTTGCGGAAGCCGCGCCGCACTTGATCATCATGCCGCTGTTGTGGCCACGCATTCGCTTCGGCTGCAAGACGATCAAGTAGGCGACGTAGTCCCGCGTCTCATCCAAGCCTCATATTTATCCATCTCAACCGCGGGTGCCGTGCCGATGAGTTGGAGTTGAGTGAAGAGCCTGATGACGAAGTGAATGAGTTGGTGCCCATCGTCGCTGAACGTCAGCGCGGCTTCGCTTGCTGCCGCTGTCTGGTCTTCATCATCGACCTCAACGCCTGGCGTGTAATCGAAGGCACAGTCTTCGAGTGCGATGCCGATGTTCAGGAACCCGAAATTGTCGCGCGGCACCTGATGCTCCTCGATCTTGACCTTGAAGTCTTCCCAGCCACATCGGGTCGAGACGATCCCGCCGATGATGGGCTTGTCTCTACGGTCAGGCTTCTTGTACTTGCCGTCGACGTAGTAGATCGTTTGCGAGGTTCTGGTCAGCGAGCGAACGCTGGCAACCTTTTGGACTGCTGCCTTAAAGGTTGAGGCGTTGATCTCGGGCTTGGACTCGAAGACGGCGTAGACGCTCTCGACAGGCACGATTCGCATTCCGTTCGCTCCGCCGAACCACTGTGGCGAGTACTGGGTGTCGTAGACGGCCACGTCAATTTGTTCGCTCGACGCACCTGTGTGGTCGACCGCGAAGATCGGACCGACGGTGTAGCGACCGGGGAGAAAATCTCGCATCAGACCCGTCCAGTCCGCTTCGGACTGGTCACCTCTGGCAGTGGGATGGCTGGTGACGTGACGGATGGCATCGAACCGGGCGCGAAGTTCGGTCTCCTTGTTGCGGAACGCTTCACGGATGTTGAAGGTACCGGGAACCGGCTCTTGCGGGTCAGTCATTCAGGTTGCCTTTCGATCGGTACAAGTGTGATCGCTTCGCTAGTGATTGCCCAGGCTGCGAGGAGCACGTCATCATCGCGAACGATGGCGATCACGCTGAGGAACGTTGTGAAGTTGAGGTCCGGGTCTGCGACGTGCTTCAGGTAGGAGGTCGCATCTAAGGGGCTGGGTTCAAGAGAACCGTTGGGGTGGGTGTGCCACTCGCCGACCCACTGACTCTTGTCGACGCTCCAGGCCTTCTCGGCGAGTGCAGATGCGTGGTTGAGGTCCCGATGGAAGAACCGGGGCCCGCGCACGGCTTCGGGACCGGGACCCCCCGCTGCTGTCACGACAATGGTGGGAAGCGCATCGTGCCCCAGCAGGATGCCACCGGTCTCCAGCCCGTCGTTCGCTGCCAGCGTTTCCTTGATGATCTCGTCGATGGCACGGGTGCTGATGCGCACTTGGACAATCGAGGTCATGGCGTCGAGCAGGTGAAACACTCGGGGCGTGGGAGGGCGGCCGGGTGCCATTGGATCTGGCCGGCTTCGGTGAGGTCGAATGGTGCGGCGATGTCGCGACTGGGCCGCAGAGAGATGACTGCGTTTTCGCCCGGTAACACCTGCGTGGCATCACCTTTGGCTTGCAGGAGGGTGGCCACGGCGACTTTCGCGGCCAGGGTGCCTACCAAGTGTAGGTCTGGCCCGACTGCTGTCATCGGTCGATGGTGGTTGCCAGTGTTGGCGGCGTATGGGGTTTCTTGGATGGCTTCGGCGTCGATTCCGCCGTTGTCCGCGAGGTCGGCCCGTTGGCAGAGCAGACACCCGAACAGCGGGCCCGGTCTGATCCGGATCAATTCGCCGTAGGCACCGTCGTCGAGGACACATGCGAGAACTGCTGTCGTGCGATGGCGTTTCGAAAGGTGGCTGACGACTCGTCGCGGCGCGATCCCGTCGGCAGCGCAAAGGACGACATCCGCCTGCTTGAACAGTCCATGTACGAGATGCGTGTCCTCGACAATGTCCATTTCGTGAGGTGCGACCTTGGTAGTAGGCCATCGCGTCTCGACGGCGGCCTTCATCGCGGCGACCTTTGTGCGTCCGACGTACTCAGGGCCCAGGACGTGTCGGACTGTGTTGTGAAAGAGCAGCCTGTCCGGGTCTACGACATCGATGGTTCCGATGCCGTAACCGGCCAGTGCTTCGATCGCGGATCCACCGATACTTCCCGCTCCGATGACAAGCACGCGCGAACCGGACATCTCGTCGATAGGCCAGTGGTCTCTGAATTGCTCGATCCCTAGGTCTGCGGGTTCTGCGACCATCGCGACTGGGAAGACTCCATCAGCGGTGAGAGCCCAGGCTGCGAAGTGCGGTATCCGAGCCACGATCATCTCTTCGCTGAGATGGGGAACGTGGGTAATGACGAACTCCGCGTTACCGCCGGGGTGGTCTACCGGTCTTTGAACGAGGTTCCTGAAGTCCTCGTAACTCATGGTGTAACCGGGGCGGCGCTGGAGGGCCTGGTAGTAGATGTGCAGGGCGGGATTGTCGCTTCGTATCCACTGACCTTGGTAGGTGGTGACGCCGTCCCAGTTGAGTGCAGTGAATTCCTTGGCGATGGTAATGGGGATCGTTGCATTCTCGACGAACTCCATGGATGACACCACGAGAATGTCTGCTCCGTCGACGTGCTTTATCCCGAGTGCGCCTCGGGCATCAGGTGACTCGACAATTCGACTAGCAGCGTCCTTGGGCAGTATCAGCGGTTGCCGATCATAGGAGTCAGTCATCTGCGGGACCAGGACTCGAATCGATGAGGTGGTCCAAGATCGGGTCCGAGACAATGCCGTTGATCGTCATCCGTTCGATCTTCCCGGTCTTCATAAGGGCGTACTCGATTCGCCAGCCGGCCGCCTTAATAATCAGATCGCCGATGCTGGCTTCCGGAACCCAGTCACCGTCCGACTGAAGGAGGCAGAGGTGCCCCGCGGGCGCGACATGCCACACCTGGTCGGAATGCTCGATTGCGAGCGGCTTTGGGTTCGTAGGATGCACCCGCGGCGGCACCATCGGGTAAGACGCCGGGTAGACAAGCAAGATTTCCAAGTCCTGTCCGTCGGTAAGCGCATCCAGACCAGCAGGCTTCGGACGCTCGAAAGGCCAACGTGGCAGGGTCCCCTGCCACCCCCCGTGAAACGCCAGTCCGGTCTCGCGCTCGACCCCAGCCGCAAAGTAGGTGAGCCCAGGAGCAACCGCCGCGATCTCTTCTCGGTCCCTATCGAGGCGTCCCGGATCAAGTTCTGACCAGAACATCGGTTCGGTCATCCTTGCGGCGTGTCCTTTACACGGCGCGGCCCATCAGCGGCCGCAGTGCCAGCAGCCGCGTCTTCCGCACTGCCAGCGGGCGGCACCGGGAAACCCGCGCCGAAGAGTTCACCCCAGAGAGTGATTGCACCGTGCGGGTTGTTGTTCACTTGCTTGGCGACAGCGGCACTCGCGAGACTTGCGGCGTTGCGGAGCAGGTCCGCAAGCGCACCGTATTCAAGGTCTGCCTGAATCTCGCCACACACGTCAGCCGGGTCACTGACCCTGTGTCCGTTCTCGACAGCGAACGCGGCAGCAGTGAAGAACGTGTCGAGCGCCGCGAAGCGTGTCTTGGCGGTGGGCAGAAACTCAGTCGCGAGCACCTCCATGACCAGAGACTTGATCTTGATGTCCTGCTCACTGCCCCACGCTTTAAGCATGCGGACCGTCCCGGCGAACTTGTTCCACTGCGCATGCTTGGCGTCGACAAGATCAATCAGAAACTCCGGGTGGGCCGGGATCCACGTCTTCGAAATCGCCTCGGGGATGATCAACATCCCGTCGCGACGTAGGGCAGGCATCGCGTCGACTGTGAACGCACCCTCGGCTTCCGGCTCGTCGAGCCAGCACTTGACCGCGTGGTTGCGCCAACGGGCAAGCCGCACCTCCTTAGCGAACGAGCCGTCCGAGGTTCCGAGAAGAGACTTGACCTGGTCGCGCGTGTAGTCGAGCGCATCCTCGGCGGACCTTCCTGGTGCACCCCACTCGGGGTGCTGGAGGCCGTCGTAGATCAGAATCATGTCGACATCGTGGATCGGGTCGCGTTGCGTTCCTCGGGCGAGGGAACCCGATCGGAGGACCCTGCTGATGTCAGGTTGGGGCTCGAACGCGCTCTTAAAGAGGTCACGCCGTTCTCGGGCCGTTGTCAGGGAACTCTCGTCAGCATTGACGTATCTCTGATAGGTATCGAATGCATCGTTGACGTTCACGCTAGACCCTCGACATTCCTGGCTTGTCTCCGTGCTCTGAGCCTAGGGGTGATGTCCGACAGTCCGCGGCGGCTCGTCCACTAGCGCGGACACCCCGGGTGAGAGCCGCACCGTTCGGAGCGCGGGCAGGAACAGTGTGGGGGCTAGAGACAGGGGTGCAGCCCTACGCCGAGACGACACCCACCACACCTGCGCGGCACCGGTCCTACGACCTGGCGTACGAACTCGAGCGCCGGGTCCGGCCGCGCCCCACGCCACGGGTGGCCCGCTAAGGAGTCGACGGATTTACCTCGTAGCGGCGGTAGGTCATCTATCGACAGTTAGGTCCCGGGGTTTCCGCGTGGCGGCCAAGCCGTCCGCGTCGAGGAACCATGTCGTCACCGGTCCCCCACACCGTTCCCGTCCGGTCTGGGCATCCGGTCGCTGATACCTCGCATCTCGGCTTCGGCACGCAGCGCACGAAGCAGGACTGTGTCTTCGAGCCAGACAGATTCATCCGCGTGCGCGGGCACGTCGTGCATCCTGGCCCATCCCGCGGCGAGGCTGACCGCGAAATGTTGCAGCCAACCGATGACGTTGGCTAAATACTCGTCAGTGAGGTCAGCGCGGTCTGCGATGACGTGCCTGCGGGCGAGCGTGTCCGTCCACCAGATGTGCTGATCGAGAACTCGGAGGTCCAACAGCCCAGGCGTTGAAGAGTTCGTAGCCGCGTAGGGCGGTCCTTCCGGGTTTCCGGCACGGAGGCGCGTGGCGCGTCGATAGCCCTCAAGTACATCCGCCCCAGATACGCCGTCCTGCTGTGCCCGCCAAACGACATGCGCCAGCGAGTCGCGATCGACACCGAACGCCGCCGCATGCTTAGCGATCGCCGCCCAGGTTTCTTCTGCGCCGGGGTCTCCATCGTCGTTCGAACGCGAATACTCGATGGCCTCGTCACGCATTTGCAATAGTTGGCGACGATCCGCAGCGGTCACGTTCTCACCGGCATCTAGGACCAATTGGGTCAGGCGCACCACGCCTGCTGACCACGGAGCGTTACTCACGGTGGTGCGCTCGGGCCATTTGGCCAACCAGCAGATCCATGGCGGCCCCCAGCGATTTTCGATGACGAGGCTCCAGTCCCGCTTGTATCCTTCGGACCCAGTACTGCCGCCGCCAACAGGACGCCCAAGTACCGCGACAGTCCGGACGCCGCTGTTCTCTGCAACATCGAGGTGGGCGGGGGATGTGAGCGGCTCCAGTTTCTCGATGCCTCGGACGATCGTGGTGACACGATCGGTGAACTCGGTCCCAAGTGCAACGGGCACTCCGGGCGGCATGCGCACGAGGAACACCGCGCGCTCGCCCACTTCGCAGCGCTCGATACGCAGCAGTTCGAAGGGTTGGTAGTCGGCTCGGAGGTCCGCTGCGGGTGGGAGCACCCCTGGGACACCTGGCTCCTTACCAAGACCGGCACCGGGTGTTCGCGTCAAGGTATGCCCGGCGTCAGTGAGCGTCAGTAGGTACGAGGACGACTCCGTATAGACCCGAAAGGTGCCTCGATCATCGTTGGCGAGGGCCTTGATCGGCGAGGGGACACTCATGCCGCGTCTCCCGCTTCGAGAGAAAGGCTGTGACCGGTTGCCACGGCGATCTGAGCAACCATGCTGTATCGAGGTTGGGTCTCGCCGCGCTCGATTCGAGCGATGGTGCTCGCGGCAACGCCGACGAGGGCGCCAAGGTCGCGTGCGCTGAGGTTACGGGCGGGGCGGGCAGCGCGGAGTTGGGTCCCGGGGCTAGGTTCGGTGGCTTGTTGCGTGGGGTGCACAGACCAGACAATGACAGATTGACAGACGCTATACAGACGCCGGACCCATTGCAATTGCAGCATGTATAGCGCTTGTCAAGCCCGAACAGTGGTGCTCGACAGGTGCTGACCGGAAGCCTAACCTCGACGTATGAGCGATGACGAAACTATCTCGCATCGGGATGCGAAGGACGCCCAGGAGCGTGCGTATCTGAACCGCGCCGAGACGATCGAACTCGTCACTCACCGCCAGGCTGACCCCGGCCTCCGCGCCGACCTCGAAGAAATCGCTGGAGACACGACCAACGACCTGGACGACCCCCGGTGACGGGGAACCCGGACGCCCTCACCCCTGCCGAGGAGGCCTTCCTCGACGCGCACTCTGGGACTCACCCTTTGCCGGCCAGCGAGGTGGACCGGATCGTCGCCGCCGGGCGGGATGCCGCGCAAGAAGCCCGGTACCCAGACGTGCCTCATCTGGCCGAGATCATCGCCGCCCTCCCCGAGGGTATGAGGGACCCGTTTTCGGTGTCCCGATGGACAGACGGGACCACCCTCGACCATCTCGGCGGAGAGATCGGCGTCCGCGAATGGCTCGAAGCCGGGAACGACCCCGGACCGGTCATCCGGCTCGCCAGGCAAGGCCAATCTTATGAGGGATGACGTGAAGGACGTACTCGAAGGAAGAGCCTGCTACGACGACCTCGACCCACCCAAGCAAGAACTGGTCCGCCGCATCCGCACCGAACGAGTGAAGGCGACCCGCGAGAGCCTGAACTTTGCGGCCGAATTTCGCGCGGCTGGCGAAAAAACGTGGTCCGTTGCTGACGAGGACGGCCGCACTGCCATCCGCGATATGTGACGGTCTTCCGGCTCGCACGGCAAGCCGACCAATGGAGAATGCGACGCGCGAAGTAATAGACTCCTTAACGAGCAAGGTGCCGGCCCTTCCGCCTGGGGCGCAATAGCCGGACTGGTCCCAGGTGTTTGGCTACGGCAGCCGGGGGCTGCTCGCCTTTCTCCTCTACGTGACCTCGAGTTGTCGGGCCCTGTCGAACGCTTCCTAGTGAGAACTTCAGACGCGCCCACCTGTCGGCGGTCGGGACTAGCCTTTCGACATGGGCCGAAAGACAACGATGCGATTTGCATTCGTACTGCCCGACGCGGGACTGGCGCTGGGCGGTTGGCGTGTTTACACCTCAGAATCCGACATCATGATCGGGGCAAAGGGCCTGACATCGATGAAGGTCACGCTGCACGACGAAACACGCTCATCCGCGGAACGCCCGTGGCGATTCGCATACACGTCGGAGCACATGCGAGGCACGAACCCTGTGTGGCCACGCGACAAAGATCGGGCCGTCTACAAATTCCGGCCAACACCGTTCGTCGACGGAATCCGCAGAACCTTCGCGATTGCTGCTCCACGGGGCGGCTTACGCAAGGAACCGTGCGGCGCGAAGGAGCATCAAATCATCGTCCCTGACCAATGGGACACGATGGGTGTAGCGATGATTCTGACGACCGAGCCAGGCGTCGAGCCGACCGGCTGGAACCTTGCGATCCACGACCCGCTGACCCTCGCCAACGGCCGACACGTGTGGGTCGCTTGCTCTCACCAGAAGGTCGAGCCGATCGATCCCGAGCGGCCTCCCGACAACAACCTCATCCGCGTCCTCTCACCGGATCAGGACGACGACGTGACTTGTCCAGGATTCATCGTTCCGGGTCTAAACGTGGCGTAGACGGGTAGACGAGCCGAGGTCCGCTAGCCTCTGACCTGAACACTGCGATGCGACCTCTGAGTCTGAATCCCGACTCACGCCCGCGCGGTTATGCAGAACAGGCTCGACACTATGGCGTCGGGCTCGTTCCATCTGGGCGCTCATCGCGCACCCGGCGGACGGTACGGTCCGAGACTCGCATGAGGCGTGCGATCTCGGCGAGGGGCCGTCCGTCGTCGATCATCCGGCCCACTTCCGCGCGTTGCTCGGGTGTCAGGGCTGCCGGGCGTCCGCCGACTCTTCCGCGACGGCGGGCGGCGTCGAGCCCGTCACGGGTCCGCTCCACTAGGATTTCGCGCTCCATCTCCGCGAGCGAGGCCATCACGGTCAGCACCAACTGACCTGAGACCGTCGCCGAATCCACACCGAGGTTGAGGATGCGAAGCGATATCTCCCGTTCCTTGAGTTCTTTGACGAGTCGGAGCAGTTCGATGGTGCGGCGACCGAGACGATCTAGCGCCGAGATGACGATGGTGTCGCCGGGTCGCGCGTACACGAGGAGAGCATCAAGACCAGCACGTGCGGTCTTCATCCCGGAGACGCCGTCGTCCTCGAAGATCTGCACGCACCCCGCTTCGGTGAGGGCGTCGCGTTGCCGGTCGAGATTCTGATCGGCCCGGGAGGTGCGGGCGTAGCCGAGTAGAGACCCGGCAGAAACGGGGGTTGGGCCGTCGTCTGTATGCCGGGGGTTTTTGCCGGTACCTGGGGTGCCCTTTCGGGTTCGGCGCGAGACCCCGGCTGTTTCGGTCGTTTCTGCCGCACCGCTTTCAGCGTCCTTTCGGCCCGTCATGAATGCACCCGAAGCGGGCCGACGATGAACGCAAAGGACACGGAGAGCGCGTCCTCGAACTCGGGCCCATCTACATCGACTGTGACTCGTTCCACGATGAGATGGCAGCCGGGACAGGCGTCTACCGGAAGGTGGTGGGGATTCGTCGCGTGGATCCTCACACGCGACATCACCTCAGGATCTGACACGATCAGACGAAAGACCTGGACGGTGCACATCACCGGAGCCTCCTCAGGCTGGGTTCCAATCTGATGTGTCTTATCGGCAGAATAGCGCCTCTACGTCAGGGCATGATGCTGCTTGACAACTGCTATACCAGGGGAAACCGGGTATCCCTCGCACTCACGCTTCTCGGACGGAAAAGGCGTTGCCGTCACGGCCGACGAACCAAACTCGAAGCCGGAGCCGTTCCCGTGCGAGCGCGGGGAGCCGGTCAACGAGCCCGATGTACTGGCGGTCGTCTGGGAGGGCGAGGCCGTAGTCCGCTTCGGCATCACCCATACGCTGCACCAGTTCGCCGAGCGCGCCGAGAAAGTAGTTGACCTGCTGGGGTTGCAGAGCGACTTGGCCCTTCGCTTCGATGATCAAGCGAGAACCGGGCTTTGTCGCATCGATGTCGATGCCGCGGGTTCGTCCCCATGCCACTTCCACGTGGTACCCGCCGGCTTCCAGGTACGCCTTGAGGGCAGTCTTGACCTCGTCTTCGCCGAGTAGGTCGCTACGCGCACCGGCTGCCGGAAGAACTTTCTCGTTGTTTAGGGCGTCGAGATTCAGATCGTTCACGATCTTCCCGTCCGCGCCGACGTACCTCCTCACAACACCCTCGCCCTCTAGCCGCCTCGCTGTCAGGTTCACCGACTGCCGGACTATCGTGAGGCGAGACGCCAGAGTGTCATCATCAAGAGCCTTGCCATGGCGGAGTTCGGTCAGGATACGATCGGCGATGCTGGTCATGCCCGCACACTCCCTCTCCTCGCGTCACGCTGGCGAATCTGCTCCGACCACGATGACCCTATGGTCGCAGGCCTCACGTGAGCGCGGCGTCGCGTTGGCTGGGCAGAACTCTTGATCTTCTAGTGTCATCGTCGGCGTTGGGTTGAAGTACAAGTCGACCGCGCCCTGAAATGCCCGTGTGGCACCAAATGCCGCGAGCATCACCAGTGCCGCAAACGCGAGGAGTAGCCGGGTCTCCCACGCATCCCGTCGGGTGGCGTACGCCGGCTTCATCGCCATTCCTTCGTCTCGGGATCTCGGTCCAGCGCCGCGCTCACGCGTTGATACTCGGTCAACCGTGCGGCCGCTTCGCTGGACGTCAAAGTTCCTCGGCTCCCGCCCAGGCTTGCTCCCGTCAACGCGTTCGCCTCGACCATGCTGTAGGCCGTGCCGTTCGGGTCGGGGTAGCCCGCGATCACGGTCACCACCACGAGACCGAACTTCCAGATGGCCCATCCGATCTCGTCGTTCTCGGCGTTGCGACGCACCGAGATTAGGTGCTCTGGCGCTGCCTCCAAATGTGGTTGCGAACCGTAGCCCGGCATCGGTGGGTCCAAGTACAGGGGTTCGAGTTCGCGTGGCTGCTGCCTTTCGGTCATAAGCGCTCTCCTGTCGAAAAAGACAACCTTGGCGGTTGCCACCTCCTTATCGGCGCGATCGAACCTCGGCGTCAGAGCGGCCAGCCCGGCGCTCAGTGCGCGAGCGGCACCGAACGTGCGGCGATCCGTCCGACGCGGTCCGCGTAGGTGACTCGGGCACCCCTGTCGAGGGCGGTTTCGAGTGCAACGTCCATCTCGATGTCCATCCGAGCGACTGCCTCCTGCTGGAGGTCTGTCAGTGCGATCGCGCCTTCGCGGGTTGTGGCGTAGGCAGCGGCAGCGTCGTCCCATTCTTGGGTGCCGATCGCGGCAGCCTGCCATCGGAGGCGTAAGTCGCGCAGGTAGCCGGCGCTCACTGGAGTGGCCTTGACGGTAGGCCGTCGGTTCGTGGCCGGGTCGGAACGTCACCGACGGGCGGACTACCGGGTTGGGTTGGTAGTCCGCCGGCAACGTCTGGTCCAGCGGGTGTCGGACGCGGTGTCGATGTCCCGGGCCTCCCGGCGACCCATTGCTGCCCGTCGACCCTGTCTGCTGGGACTCGACCGTCCGGCCGTGGTGTCTGTCCCCCACCAGACTGCCCCGAAGCCTCCGTCCGAAGGCGCCGACGTCCACCGCCGACAGTTCCAGTGCGGCGTGCTTGGTACTCGGCTTCCCGGATGACCCGCTTCTCGCATCGGACGCACAGGGTCTGACTCCCGGACTCGACTGGATCGAACCGGTCACCGCACGTGTTGCAGTCGGTCATCCGCTCTTCCCGCTGTCGGGTGGCCCGCGCTGCCGCGGACGCGGCCCCACGGCGTGACCCGGCATGACCGGCCATCCGGGCAGCCTGCACAGCAGGGTTCATCCCGGTACGGCCTTTGACTGCCCCCGATCCGGCCGCACCGAGGACAGCCCCGACGCCACCACCTGCGAACGCCGCCGTCATCCCTCCGGACGCGGCACCCGTGACGGTTGAACCGGCGTTTTGGACGGCTTGCTGGCCGCCCTGTTCAATGCCGGTCTGTGTGCCGCCGAGGTTGACCACGTTGAGGGCTTCCATCATTGGTTTGCGGTAGATCATCGCGGCTACACCGACAGCCATGATGAGAGCGACCTTCGACAGCGAGGCCATGTCGGTGGAGATGATGATCTGGTACATGCCGATCAGCAGGGCAAGCATGAACCCGAGGATGAGTCGCTTGACCACTGTGGATAGCAACAGTTCGAGCCACTTCAATGCGATCCCCCGGCCTACACCTGGGTGCGCACCGATGAGGAGGAACACCGGGGCGGCCATGGTGAGCAGGATCATGCCGAGGGCCAGGACCACGTTGCTGAACGAGATGAGCAGGATGATTAGGCCAGCGGCCATGTTGGCGATGATCGCCGCGAATGCGATGTTGATGCGGGCGCCGGGGTCCTTACCGGCCCACGTCGAATCCTCACCTTGTTGATCCTTGATCTTGTTCCAGATGTCCTGCTTGTCCTTCGCAGTCATCCCTCCAGCGCCGCTTTCTTCGACCCTCTCCTGGATCACCTCGCCGACGAGTCCATCAGCGCCGAGGATCGCCGAGTTCGGGGCCTCGTCATGAGTCCATGCGGTGGCGCACAACTGTGTCACCCGCTGATCCGTCCACGCTTTGCCGCTGAAATAGCACTTCTTGCCGACCTTCTCGTCCTTCAACGGCACAGCATCCGCGACACCGAACTGGCCGGTTGACCATGCCGAGAACGCAAGGGCTTTCCAGATCGAGCAAGAAGACACACGAGGGCCGTAATCCGTCGATGTGTCAGGCAAATAGCACACGTCATCCTCGGCCGTCGCCGAACTGGTGGCAGAGGTCACCGCCGAAGCCGTGATGGCGTTTCCGTTCGATACGACGCTGTTCGCAGTGGATGCGATACCGGTCGGGTTCGCCATGAAGAACAAGGCGAAACCAGCAGACATGATCATCCACAGACCGCCCTGCCAAGCCTGCGTGGTCGACCGCCTCACCAGACCCGTGTAACCAGCCCACAAGGCTCCTAGGACGATCACAGGGGTCAGGAAGTTCAGGTACAGCGCATCATCGAGTCCCTGGCTACCGCCACAGCCCTTGACCACGCACTCGACGGGTTTCATGAACGAGTCGAGGAGGTTCGGATCAGTCGCCCATGTGTACATGCCGATCGTGATCGACGTGAGAGCGGTGGAGAAACCGAAGAACTGGTTGGCGATCATGTTCTGCGCCGGACCCCACACCGAGCAGTCCTCGTCGTAACGAGTCCACCGCAGACCTGCTGAGCCGAAGTTCTCGTACGCCGTGATCTTGTTCTTCGCTCCGTAGGCGTCAACCCCGCCAGAGCCGCCGACATTGATGCGACCCGCAGGAGTCATTGAAGGCAGCAATGACTCGACACCGGACTGGAACCCGGCCGGGTCAGGGGCGTCATCGTCCTTCAAGAACCCCGGGCAGAAGTCCGGCACGATTCCTGCGTGTGCAGCCTTAGAGGTGCCCGACGGGCCACCAGCGAGCAGAAGCCCAATGATCGTGACCAGCACGACTCCTACGGCGATGCGAAGCGCCAAGCGGGTCCGCGGATGCATGGTCATGGCTTGCTCCTAACGGACGGCACATGAGCAGGTAGTCCTGCATGAAGAAGGTTGAGCCCCGACCGTGACGCGCACCCGGCACATCGCGATCGGGGCTCCTTCGGCGACCCAAGGACTTGTCAGGGTGGTGGGCCGCCATGGCCGCCGGTCTCCGCGGGTAGAAAGGGACACACAAAGATCCCGTGGAGACCGGCGGAGATCAGGCCGCGCAGGCCCCTGCGGAGTAGCCGGATTCCTTCACACCGCCGGCTGTGGAGTCGTACATCATCGCGGACCCCTCATCGACAGCCTTGCTCGCTTGCGGGTTGAAGGCTCGGATGCAGTACCCGCCTGCGGTAGCGCGAATCGAAGCCGCGTTGCCTTGCGACAGGCGGATGCCGAGGTCTTCGGTGGCCTCCGACCAGTTCTGGCCAAAGCCGGCACCGATCGAGCCGTTCGGGTTCACCGGGGCCCAGGTCCCATATTGGGTGCTGGTCTGCCACGTCGGGTTGTCGGTGTACATGCTCTCAACCGCGGTTGCGATGTTCCGCAGGTCGGACTTCAGACTGGCGTCGAATCCCTTCTTGCGCTGGCTGAGGAACACTGGAATCGCGATGGCGGCGAGGATGCCGATGATGATGATGACGACGAGGAGTTCGATCAGGGTGAAGCCCTGTTCCTTCTCGTTCATGGCCTTGCGCAAGCGGTTGAGCATGGTCACTCCTGGGTGACTGGGTGGTCCGGTCACCGGGTGCTCCGGTTACCGCATCAGCGCTTGTGCCCCGACGTAGGAGATATCGGCGCACGGGTGCGCAACTCTTCGCGCACGAGAGGGGGACATTCACTATTGCTTCAGCGGCCTTGAGCAATCCTCCGAAGCGAATCCAAAGCCGAGCCGCTCACAGCCGGATCGCGGTGCCTTGCTAGCACCGCCAGAAGGGTGCGGCCGGCGGCCGGGTTCGCGGCCACCATGACCGCGAGGTCTGCGGCCCGTTTCGCAATCGCCTCTAGGACCGCTCCCGATGTACTCCGAGACGCCCATTCGGCGCAGACGGCGGTGGGCAGGTGGGGGACCTCCGATGCCCGCATCTGCTCGGTCGCAGCGGGATGTGCGGCGAGCGCCGCTCGGACGATGGCGTTCGCAGACCGGTGCCGGGCAGCGGCCTGAAGTCTCGTGATTGTGGTGGACGGGTCGACCGCCAACATGACGAGCCCGCGTTGGTGCTGGTCAAGGACCTGGATCGGTCGACCAGAGATCAGATCCGCGACCGCCTTCGCGAGGTCGAACCTGCGAGCGGCCACGGCAGCAGCGGCCACCTCTGCTGCCCCACGCCGATCGAGATCTTTGACTGTGCTGGCTCGAGCGAGCGCAGCGTTGCGAACCGCTTCCGATGGGTCCGACAGCGCAACCGCGAGACCCACTACTGACATGGTGGCCGACGCCTCGGCAGACCTCTTAGCCTCCGCCCCCGCGTACGAGGCGGGTGGCAACAGCAACACCACGTCTATCGCCGAAGACGAGGCGAAGATGCGGAGCGCCGCACGCCTTGCACGCTGCCGGTCCGCCGGAACCCCATGACTGCGCGGGCAACGCCGACCGCCTTCTTCTCTGCTATTACACACGCTTGCCTCCTCTTCGATTCCTAGGAGGTTTATCGGCCAGTCAAGCGCCGAAGAGGCGGGCCAACTGGTTAACCCAGCCCCGGGCTGCGCGGCGCACCCTGGCGTGCCGGTCCACCGCGGCCTGCGCTAACGCGACCGGGTCGCTCTGCACGGCGTGCACGTCTACGAGCGGGGACTTCTGGACGGGTCGGGCGAAGGCACCGGCGGCCCTGTTCTGATGAACTGCGGATGCGATCTGCATCGGCAGCGATGAAGTTCAGGTTGTGTCAGGCGGCGCTGTTCGTTGCCATGGGCCCGACCAGCCCCACTCGCCGCCGGATCTTTAGTGACTTCAGGCTGACACTCGAACTGCTGTGATTGCACCAGGAACAACGACAAGTGGCGTACGAGAGGTTCCTTCACCAGTCTGCGTTCGCAAAGCGCAGTTGCACGGTCACCAGGATGCGCCGATACGAAACGCATGGAACCGAACAACAGGCGTGAGGCACCAGCACATTCTTGCGATGCCACTGATCTAGATCTATGGATGGACCTGTCGCTAGGGGCGACACAAGCACCTCTGCGTCCCAAAGTCGCAGCCCGGGATCATTTGCCTGTGATGATGCGCCTATGCACGCACGATCCGCGGGCCGCCTCACCCGCCATCTGGTGGCGGTAGCGATGCCATCCAATGAACGAGAGTCCCCTCGCGTCGCCGAATCAGGCATAGAGGTCCAGACGGTACCTAGCGTTCCGGTACTTCTCGCTCCTCAAGCCGCACGTGCGCTTCTCAAACTACTGCTCGATGCGAGCAGCCGCGCCGCCGGCAAGGAGGCGGCGTGACCCCCCATGACCCGTGGGCAGGCTACGACGAGCAGCACAAGCCCACTGAGCCAGATGCCGCTCCCCTGCGCCTCGCGTTCTACGGACGTTGCAGCACCGACGACAATCAAGACCCGGAGACCAGCGAGGCCTGGCAGCGGCGTGTCGCTGAGCAACTTGTCGAGCGAACCGGCGGAACCATCGTCGCCGCGTATTTCGACATCGGGCACTCTCGCTCCCTGCCTTGGAAGCGCCGCCCCGAGGCTCAGCGTCTCCTCGAAGACCTTGCGAAGTCAGGCCGGGGGTTCGACGGCATCGTGGTCGGAGAGGGCCAGCGGTGCTGGTTCGGCTCACAGTTCTCCGAGGTGACGCCGGTGCTCGAGCACCACGGCATCACGCTCTACGTCCCGGAACTCGGCGGGGCGTATGACCCGAAGAATCCTTCTCACTACACGCTCATGACCCTCACTGGCGGCATGTCGCGAGGGGAGCGCCAACGTGTGCAGGAACGCGTCAAGCAAGGCATGGCGGCGCAGGTTGAGACTCAGGGCCGCTACCTCGGTGGCCGTCCGCCGTACGGCTACACAATTGTTACTGCTGGGCCTCACCCGAACCCGCGCAAAGCGGCTGAGGGCTTCATGCTCAAGCGCCTCGACCTCGATGTTGATGCCGCACCGGTTGTGCGACGAATCTTCGACGAGGTACTCGCGGGCACGCCGGTCCATGCCGTCGTTCGGGCTTTGAACACGGAGGGTGTTCTTTGCCCTTCGGCACATGATCCGAAGCGCAACCGGCACCGTAAGGCGGACGGCTGGCAGTCTCCTACAGTGGACGCTATCGTCGCCAACCCGCGCTACACGGGGTTCGCCACCTTCGGGCGCTTTCGAAAGGCCGAGACGCTCGTCGACCCTGACGACGTGACGTGGGGCCACAAGACCCGGCTCGTTCGTAGCGACGAGCCGCTCATCCGCTCGCGCGAGCAGGCGCACCCGGCGATCGTCACGGTCGATGAGTGGCAAGAAGCGCAGGCGGTCATCGCTGCCCGTCGTCGTGGACGCGGTAGCAAGCCAAGGGTCACTCGCTCCTACGCGCTCCAGAGCCTTCTCGTCTGTGGGCTGTGCGGTCGTCGCATGACTGTCGAGCGCAACGCGGCTGGTCGGGTTCGCTTTCGCTGCCGCGCACGAGGGCTTACGGGCAGCGCCGCGGCAGTAGCCCACCCCGCCAACGTGAGCGTGTGGTCGGACGAGATCGAAGCCGCGCTCATCAAATGGGCGGCGGACTTGTTTTCCCCCGAGCGTCGTGAGTCCACCATCGACGCGCTCGCAGGGGCCGTCGTTGTCGAGATGGTGACCGACATCCGTGCCGGCCGCGCACACCGCGACCGGGCAGATGCCCAGCGTCGTCTGGACAGCCTCCTCGACTCGTTGGAAGCCGGTGTGCCAGCCGCATCGGTGGCTCCGCGCATCCGGCGCGCTCAAGCCGATTTGGAAGCGTCAGGGGCCGTTCTGAGGGACATCGAGAGGACCGCTGCGAGCGCCGCTCCCGAGCGGGCCGACATCGCCGAAGTCGTCGAACAGTTCGCCGATCGGCTCGATGAGGTGTTCAGTGACAAGGCAGACCCGGCTAGCGTCAACGCATTCTGGAAGGCGCTCGGTCTAACCGGCACTTTTGACCACATCACGCGCTCGGTTCACGCCGAGATTGCACCGAAAACTACAAACCCCCCAGCCGACTTGAATCGACTGGGGGGTATTGCTCGTGTCCGAGGGGGGACTTGAACCCCCACGCCCCTAACAGGGCACTAGCACCTCAAGCTAGCGCGTCTACCATTCCGCCACCCGGACATGCGCTCTGACGAGCACGGTGCAGCACTGAACACTATCAAAGGGGGTCCGGACTTCCGAATCCCGGTCACCCCTGACGCGCAGCCTCGCGCCAGGTCCCGGAACGCCCTGCGATGCCAGCAGGTGGGGGCGGTCCACGTGGTCGTCGACCTCGTGCACGTCGCCGTCGGCGCCCAAGCGGGACCCTGATGTCCACAGTGTGACGCACGTCACCCACAGTTCGCCGGGAGTTACCCACAGGTTGTCCACACTTGTGGACTGAGTCTCAAGCCCGGGTCGAGGGATTCACAGGAGCGTCGAGATCGCGTGGATCACGATGCCCGCCAGCCCGCCGACGACCGTGCCGTTGATGCGGATGAACTGCAGGTCGCGGCCGACGTGCAGCTCGATGCGCTCGGCGGTCTCCTTGCCGTCCCAACGGTTCACGGTCGCGGAGATGATCGTGGCGACCTCGTGGCCGTAGTGGTTGACGGCGTAGGCCGCGACGTTGGAGATCGTCGTGTCGACCCGGGCGCTGAGCGCCTCGTCGTCGATCAGGCGCCGGCCGAGACGCTCGATCTCCTCCTTGGCGCGCGTGCGGAGCAGGCCGGTCTCGTCGCCGAGCGATCCGATCAGCGCGCGCCGCAGTGCGTCCCACAGCTGCACGGACGTCGTGCTGACCCGCGGCTGGGAGAGCATCCGCACCTTCAGCCGCTCGAAGCGCTCCCGGGTGTCGGTATCGTCCTGCAGGTCCTTGGCGAGGTCGCGCAACCAGTTGTCGAGCGCGATGCGGGCGGCGTGGTCCGGGGTGCGGCCGATGTCGGCCACCCACTCGACGACCTGCTCGTGCACCCAGGTCGCCACACGCTTGTCGAGCCACTGGGGGGTCCACGACGGCGCACGGTTCTCGATCAGCGCCGCGACCTCGTCGTGGTTGTGCAGCAGCCACCGGCCGAGCTCGTCGACCGCGAGGTCGACCAGGCCGCGGTGGGCGTCGTCGCGCAGCACCTCGTCGAGCAGCTGACCCACGACGGGGCTCAGCTCCTCCTCCTTCAGGCGCGGGATCAGCGCCTCCTGGATCACCGCGGCGACATCGGTCTCGCGGACGTGCGACAGGGCGTCGGCCAGGATCCGCGATCCTTCGTCGACCATGCGGTCGGCGTGGTTGCCGGTCGCGAGCCACTCCCCCACACGACGGCTGACGCCCGCGGACCCGATGCGCTCGCGGATGACGTCCTCCTTCAGGAAGTTGTCGGCGACGAACTCCTGCAGGCTCTCCCCCAGCGACGCCTTGCGGTTCGGGATGATCGCGGTGTGCGGGATGGGCAGCCCGAGCGGATGACGAAACAGCGCCGTCACGGCGAACCAGTCGGCGATCGCACCCACCATCGCGGCCTCGGAGCCGGCGTTGACGTAGCCGAGCCACCCGGTGTCGCGCCCGCGCGTGAGCACGTAGACGATCGCGGCGAGGATCAGCAGCGAGAGCGCCAGCGCCCGCATCCGTCGCAGCCCTCTCAGCCTGGCCGCGTCACCGTCCGACAGAGCGTCGGGCATCGCGAAGCCGGTACCGGCATCTGTCGAGGTCACGCGTCGACACTATCGACGGATTCGCGCTGATGCGCTGCGGAGAGTGCTGCGTAGACTCTCTGGCCATGAGCTTCAACGACGGGTCTCGTCTCGACACGAGCCAGGTCACCGGGGGCGGGTCCCGGGGCGGCCTCGCGGTCGGTGGCGGCATCGGCGGCATCGTCATCGTCCTGATCGGCGCGTTCCTCGGCGTCGACCTCAGCTCGATCACCGGAACCAGCAGCCCGTTCGACACCAGCCAGGTGCAGACCGGCGGCACCGAGTCCGACACCTCGTTCGACCAGTGCAAGACCGGAGCCGACGCCAACCGCGACACGACCTGCCGCATCATCGGCACCGTCAACAGCGTCCAGGACTACTGGAACGACGCCCTGCCGGCCGACGTGAGCCGCCAGTACCGCGCCGCCAAGACCGTCATCTACTCCGGCGCGACGCAGTCGCCGTGCGGCACCGCCTCCAACCAGACCGGACCGTTCTACTGCCCCAGCGACGAGCGCGTCTACATCGACGCGAGCTTCTTCGACGAGCTCTCGACGACGTACGGCGCCGACGACGGAGCGCTGGCGCAGGAGTACGTCGTGGCGCACGAGTACGGCCACCACGTGGAGAACATCCTCGGCTTCCTCGAGAAGGGCCAGGACGGCACCACCGGTCCGCAGAGCGGTGGCGTCCGCATCGAGCTGATGGCCGACTGCATGGCCGGCGTGTGGGCGAACCACGCCTCGACCACCGAGGACGCCGACGGCAACACGCTGCTGAAGCCGCTGACGCAGACCGACATCGACTCGGCCCTGTCGGCCGCCGCCGCGGTCGGCGACGACCACATCCAGGAGGAGCTCGGTGGCGGCCGCGTCAACCAGGAGACCTGGACGCACGGGTCGAGCGAGTCGCGCCAGAAGTGGTTCATGGCCGGCTACGACAGCGGCACCATCAACGCCTGCGACACGTTCAGCACGAACGACCTCTGACGGTGTCCGACCGCCGGTCGCCGTCCGACCGCCGCCTCACGGCCGAGATCTGGATCGTCATCGGCCTGTCCCTCGGGGCGTCGGGCGTGTACGCGGCGGTCAACCTGGTCCGCAAGGCGACGCTGCCCGGCGGGCTGCGCGACCAGACCGCGACGCTGAACTCCGCGCAGGACAACCGCGAGGTGTTCGACTTCGTCTTCCAGGTCCTGGGCATCGCCTTCGCGCTCGTCCCGGTCGCGCTGGTGCTGTACCTGCTGACGCTGGACCGCACCGACGAACCGGTCACCCGCCGGCTCGGTCTCGACCGCTCCCGACCAGGCTTCGACGTGGCATCGGGTGCGGCCCTGGCGGCGGTGATCGGCATCCCGGGTCTGGGCTTCTACGTCGTCGGACGCGCGCTGGGCATCACCACCGAGATCATTCCCGCCCCTGATCTCGCCTACTGGTGGACCGGGATCATGCTGATCCTGGCGGCCGTCAAGAACGCGGTCCTCGAGGAGGTCATCGTCATCGGCTACCTGATGACGCGCCTGCGCCAGCTGCGGTGGGGTGTCGGGGCGGCCGTCGTCGCGGCGGCCGCCCTGCGGGGCAGCTACCACCTCTACCAAGGCGTCGGCCCCGGCATCGGGAACTTCGTGATGGGCCTGGTGTTCGGCTACTGGTTCCACCGCACGAAGCGCGTGATGCCCCTCGTGATCGCGCACGCACTGATCGACGTCGTGGCCTTCGTGGGCTACTTGCTGCTCGCCGATACGCTGGGCCTGAAGTGACTGACGCATGAAGATCGAGTTCGACGCCGCCCTGCCCATCTCGGCCCGGCACGACGACATCGCCGCCGCGATGCGTGACCACCAGGTCATCGTCGTCGCCGGCGAGACCGGATCCGGCAAGACCACGCAGCTGCCCAAGATCGCCTACGAGCTGGGTCGCCGCGCGATCGCCCACACCCAGCCCCGTCGCATCGCGGCGCGATCCGTCGCCAAGCGCATCGCCGACGAGTGCGAGGTCGACCTCGGCGCCGAGGTCGGCTACGCCGTGCGGTTCGACGACCAGACCAGCGAGGCGACCGCGATCCGCCTGGTCACGGACGGTCTGCTGCTCGCCGAGCTGCAGCGCGACCGGCGACTCTCGCGCTACGACACGATCATCATCGACGAGGCCCACGAGCGGTCGCTGTCGATCGACTTCCTGCTCGGCTACCTCAAGCAGCTGCTCCCCCGCCGCCCCGACCTGAAGGTCGTCATCACGTCGGCGACGATCGACGTCGAGCGGTTCGCGGAGATGTTCGACGCCCCGGTCATCGAGGTCAGCGGGCGCACGTTCCCGGTCGAGATCCGCTACCGGCCGCTCGCCGAGACGGGTGCCGACAACGAGCTGGAGGCCCTCGCCCAGGCCATCGCCGAGCTGCCCTCCGAGGGCGACATCCTCGTGTTCATGTCGGGCGAGCGAGAGATCCGCGACGCCGCGGAGTTCATCGCCGGTCGCAAGTACCCGCGGACGGAGGTCCTGCCGCTGTACGGACGACTGGCGGCGGCCGACCAGCAGAAGATCTTCAGCAGCACCAATGTCCACGGGCAGGGCGGGCGTCGCATCGTGCTGGCCACCAACGTCGCCGAGACGTCGCTGACCGTCCCCGGCATCCGGTTCGTCATCGATCCCGGCTTCGCGCGCATCTCCCGGTTCAGCCAGCGCCTGAAGGTGCAGCGCCTGCCGATCGAGCCGATCTCGCAGGCCAGCGCCTCCCAGCGCGCCGGTCGGTGCGGCCGCGTCGCGGACGGCATCTGCATCCGGCTGTACTCCGAGGAGGACCACGACGGCCGCCCCGAGTTCACCGATCCGGAGATCCAGCGCACCAACCTGGCGTCCGTGCTGCTGCAGATGGCCTCGCTCGACCTCGGCGACATCAAGGACTTCCCGTTCCTGGACCCGCCGGACTCGCGCTCCGTCACCGACGGCCTCAACCTGCTGTACGAGCTCGGCGCGCTCACCACGCAGCGCTCCGGCGGCACGGGCCTGACCACGATCGGGCGCCGCATGTCGACGCTGCCGACCGACCCTCGCCTCGCCCGCATGCTCCTGGCCGCCGACCGGCTCGGCTGCCTCGCCGACGTGCTCGTCATCGTCTCGGCGATGTCGATCCAGGACCCGCGCGAACGCCCCCTCGAGCACCAGCAGGCGGCCGACGAGAAGCATCGCCGGTTCCGGGAGCCCGACTCCGACTTCCTGTCGTACCTGACGCTCTGGAGATACATCCGCGAGATGCGCGACGACCTGTCGAGCTCGGCGTTCCGCCGCTTGTGCCGCGACGAGTTCCTGCACTGGCTGCGCATCCGGGAGTGGCAGGACGTCCACTCCCAGCTGCGCCGCACCGCGAAGGACCTCGGCCTGCAGCCCGGGGCCCTCGGCGCCGATCCCGACCTCGTCCACCAGGCGATGCTGTCGGGGCTGCTGTCGCACGTCGGCCTCAAGGACGCCGACGGGCGCGAGTACCTCGGGGCGCGCCAGGCCAAGTTCATGATCTTCCCGGGGTCGGGGCTGGCCCGGAAGACCCCGCGCATGGTCATGGTCGGCGAGCTCGTCGAGACCAGCCGGCTGTGGGGCCGCACCGCGGCCAAGATCCAGCCCGAGTGGGTCGAGTCCGCCGGCGAGCACCTCGTCAACCGGTCGTACAGCGAGCCGCACTGGTCGACCCGCCGCGGCGCCGTCATGGCGCGCGAGAAGGTGCTGCTCTACGGCATCCCCCTCATCGCCGATCGGCTCGTGCAGTTCGGTCGCATCGACCCCACCACGTCCCGTGACCTGTTCATCCGGCACGCGCTCGTGCAGGGCGAGTGGCGCACCAACCACGCCTTCTTCGCCGCCAACCAGCGGATGATCGCGGGCGTCGAGGAGCTCGAGGAGCGTCTGCGCCGCCGCGACCTCCGTGTCGACGACGAGACGCTCTACGCGTTCTACGACGAGCGGGTCCCCGCCCACGTCGTGTCGACCCGGCACTTCGACTCGTGGTGGAAGAAGACCAAGCAGACCCAGCCCGACCTGCTGACGTTCGACCCCGCGATGCTCAGCAACGGCGCCGACGACGCCGAGGACGAGTTCCCGCGGGAGTGGCACTCCGACGGCCAGGCCTACCCCCTGACGTACGCGTTCGAGCCCGGCATGAGCGACGACGGCGTGACGGTCGATCTGCCCGTCGACCGGCTCATGGCTGTCGACGGCCGCGCCTTCGACTGGCACGTGCCGGGGCATCGCGTCGAGCTGGTCACCGAGCTGATCCGGTCGATGCCCAAGCGGCTGCGGCGGGAGTTCGTCCCGGCCGGACAGTTCGCGCCGCGGCTCGTCGAGTCGATGGACCTGCGGGCGACCGACCTCAGCGAGGAGCTGGCCCGTCAGATGCGGCTGCTCAACGGCACCGTCGTCTCACCCGGCGACTTCGACTTCGCGTCCCTGCCGCCACACCTGCGCGTGACCTTCCGCGTCGTCGACGGCAAGCGTGAGCTCGCCCGCGGCAAGGACCTGCCCGCGCTGCGTGCCGAGCTCACCGACCACGTGCGCGCCGACCTGACGAAGGTGGCCCGCCAGGAGGAGCGGGCCGGCCTGCGCAGCTGGGACGTCGGCACGATCGAGCCGGCCATCACCGCCGGGCAGGTCACGGGGTACCCGGCCCTCGTCGACGAGGGGTCGTCCGTCGCGCTGCGCATCCTCGACACCCCGGCCGAGCAGGCCGTCGCGATGGTCAAGGGACAGGCCCGGCTGCTGTCGTTCTCGCTGCCGACTCCCGTGCCGCAGCTCGGACGTGCGCTCGACCTGCACGCCAAGCTGCTGCTGTCGACGGGTCCGCACGCCGATGCGGCGGCCGTCATCGAGGAGAGCTGGCTCGCGGCGCTGGAGGCGCTCGTGGTGCGCCACGGCGGTCCGGTCTGGGACGAGGTCACGTTCTCGCTGCTGCACGACACGGTGCGGGCCGAGGCCTACGACGAGACCGAGCGCACGGTGCAGAGCGTCCTGGCGGCGCTGCGGGCGCTGGGCGAGGTCACTCCCCCGCCGGCGACGGAGGCCGGCGAGGACGTGCGGGTCCAGCTGTCGTGGCTCGTGTACCCGGGGTTCATCCGCGACACCGGCGTCGACCAGCTGCGCCGGCTGCCGCTGTACCTGCAGGCCGCGCGGCGCCGGCTGGACGCTCCGCTGACCGACGACCTGCTCGCCGCACAGGACCTCGAGGCGCGGTTCCATGCGCGGACCGCCGCGATGACGGTGTGGGCCCGGCTGTCGCCAGGTGTCCAGCACGTCCGCTGGGCCCTGGAGGAGCTGCGGCTGAGCCTCCTGGCCCAGAACCTCCGCACGGCCTTCCCGGTGTCCGTCAAGAGGGTCACAGCCCTCGTCGACGCTCTCTGACGCGAGTGGCGCAAGGTGGTCGGGCTGCAGCGGGCCGAGCCGACCACCTCGCGCCAGTCGGGGGGGGGGTGTCAGACGCCGAGCAGGTCGATCACGAAGACGAGCGTCTTGCCGGACAGGCGGTGTCCGCCGCCGGCCGGGCCGTAGGCGAGCTCCGGCGGGCAGATGAGCTGACGGCGTCCGCCGACCTTCATGCCGGGGATGCCCTGCTGCCAGGCGCCGATCAGCTGCGGGAGCGGGAACTTCGCCGACTGGCCACGGTCCCAGGACGAGTCGAACTGCTCGCCGGTGTCGAACTCGACGCCGACGTAGTGGACGTCCACGAGTCCGCCGGGAACGGCCTCCGGGCCGTCGCCGACGATGAGGTCGGTGATGGTGAGCTCGGTGGGCGCGGGGCCCTCGATGAAGTCGATGTCAGGCTTGTCAGTCATGCGGACGATCCTTCCACATGGCCCCGCTGCCACAATGGGGCCATGCGCGCCACGATCCTCCACGCCCCCCGTGACATCCGCCTCGAGGACGTCGCCGTCCCGCAGATCTGCCTCGACACCGACGCCGTCGTGCGGGTCGTGGCCTCCTGCATCTGCGGCTCCGACCTGTGGCCCTACCGTGGCGTCAAGGACACCCCCGAGCCGGTGCGCATCGGCCACGAGTTCGTGGGCATCGTCGAGCAGGTCGGCAGTGCCGTCTCGACCCTCAAGCCCGGCGACTTCGTGATCGCCCCGTTCAACTACTCCGACAACACCTGCCAGCTGTGTCTGCTCGGGGTCCACTCGTCGTGCGTCAACGGCGGGTTCTGGGGCAACGACGACAAGCAGGGCCAGCCGGTCGACGGCGGTCAGGGCGAGATCGTCCGTGTCCCCTGGGCCGACGGGACGCTCGTCGCGACACCCTCGGAGCCCAGCCAGGAGATGGTCGCCCAGCTGCTGACGCTCTCCGACGTCTTCCCCACCGGACACCACGCCGCGATCTCCGCCGGTGTCACCCAGGGCAGCACCGTGGCCGTCGTCGGTGACGGCGCCGTGGGGCTGAGCGCGATCCTGGCCGCCAAGCGACTCGGCGCGTCGCGCATCGTCGCGATGTCGCGCCACGAGGACCGTCAGCGCCTGGCCCGTCAGTTCGGTGCCGACGAGGTCGTCGCCGAGCGCGGTCCTGACGGTGCGGCGCAGGTGCGCGAGATCCTCGACGGCATCGGCGCCGACTGCGTCCTGGAGTGCGTCGGCACCGGCGACAGCATGAAGCAGGCCATGTTCTCGGCCCGCCCCGGCGCCCGCGTCGGGTACGTCGGCGTGCCGCACGACGTCTCGCTCAACGTCTTCTCGATGTTCGCCCGCAACATCGGGCTGGTCGGCGGCGTGGCACCGGTGCGTGCCTACATCGACGACCTCCTGCCGGACGTGCTCGACGGCACCATCACCCCCGGCGACGTCTTCGACCTGACCGTCCCGCTCGACCGGGTCGCCGACGGCTACCGCGCGATGGACGAGCGCACGGCCGTCAAGACGATGCTGACGACCTGAACGGCTCGGCCGACACCACGGCATCGACGTTCAGCGGCCCGTAGACGTGCGGGAAGGGCTCCGGCTGGCCCGGCACCTCGTCGAGCTGCCACGGGGCCGTCAGCAGGTCGGTGTCGATCGTCAGGAGCAACAGCTCCTCGCCGACCCCGTCGTAGAACCGCTCGTGCACGCCGGCGACCTGCCCGGCCTGTGCGCAGTGGATGAAGCCGACGTCGGACAGGTCCAGGCCCAGCGTCGAGACCGTGTACCGGCCGTCCTGCAGCGCCTCGCGCCAGGCACTCTCGAGGGCCAGGTGGAAGATCTTCAGAAGTCCTGCTCCGCCCGGTCGTTCAGCCGCGACAGGCTGCGGGCGAACGAGGCGATCTCGGCCGGCGTCCAGTCGTCGACCAGCAGCATCAACCGCTCGTGGCTGGAGCGCCGGTACTCCCCCACGCGCTCCTGGGCGATCGGCTCGGCGACGAGCAGCTGGGCGCGTCCGTCATCGGGGTCGGGGACCCGCGAGACGAGGCCGAGCCGCTCGAGCGTCGCGACCGCGCGGCTGGCCGTCGACTTGTGCACGCCGAGGTCCTCCGCGAGCTCGGAGCCGCGGATGCCGTCGGGCGCATCGCAGATCGCGAGCAGGAACATGAAGTTGCCGTAGTCGAGCTTCGGGTGGATCTCGACGAGGTGGCGAAGCGTGCGCACACGGACGCGCCGCACGAAGCGCGTCAGCTCGAAGTCGACGTCGAGGCCGGCTGGGAGTTCGTTCGTCATGGGTGAACCCTATAGAACGACCGTGCGGCGCAGGGACTACCTCAGCTGGGACGACGTCAGGTCGAGCAGACGGCGGGCCACGATGAGCTGCTGGATCTGCTGCGTGCCCTCGAAGATGTCGAGGATCTTGGAGTCGCGCGCCCACTTCTCGACGAGCTCGTTCTCGCTGTAGCCCAACGTGCCGGCCAGCTCGACGCACCGCAGGGTGATCTGGTTGCCGACGCGACCGGCCTTGGCCTTGGCCATCGAGGCCTGCATCGAGTTGGGCTTGCGGTTGTCGGCCAGCCACGCGGCCTCGAGGGTCAGCAGCAGCGCCGCCTCCCAGTCGGCCTCCATCGCGATGAACGTGGCGGCGGCGTACGACTGCGCCTGCGCGGGACGGTCGTAGTCGATGACGACGCCGGCCTCCTCGAGCAGGCGGCGGGTGTCCTCCAGCGCCGCCCGCGCGCAGCCGACCGCCATGCCGGCGACCAGCGGACGCGTGTTGTCGAACGTCGCCATGGCGCCCGCGAAGCCCTGCTTGGTGTCGATCTCGGGATTGCCCAGCAGGTTCTCGGCCGGCACGCGACAGTTGTCCAGCACGATGACCGCGGTGTCGGACGACCGGATGCCCAGCTTGTGCTCCAGCCGCTCGACCCGGATGCCGGGTGTGTCCTTCGTGACCAGGAAGGACTTGATGGCCGCCCGGCCGAGGCTCTTGTCGAGCGTCGCCCACACCACGACCGAGTCGGAGCGCTCGCCGGCCGTCACGAAGATCTTCTCGCCGTTGAGCACGTACGCGTCGCCGTCCTTGACCGCGGTCGTCGTGACGGCGGCGGAGTCGGAGCCGAAGCTCGGCTCGGTGATGGCCATCGACGCCCAGGTGCCCTTGAACCGCTCGAGCTGCTCCTCGTTCGCGACCGACGCGATCGCGGAGTTGCCCAGACCCTGGCGGGGCATCGACAGCAGCAGACCCACGTCGGCCCAGCACATCTCGATGATCGACAGCACCGACGACATGTTGGTGCCGTTCCTGACCTTCGTGGAACCCGCGTCGTCGTCCTCGTCACGACGGACACCGGCGGCGCCGGCACCCTGTCCCTGGCCGGAGTCGCCCATGCCGTCGACGAGCGACGCGAGCAGGTCGAGCTCCTTGGGGTAGGCGTGCTCCGCGAGGTCGTACTTGCGCGAGTTGGCCCGCAGGAACTCCTCGGCGACCTGGTGCGCCTGCTTGATGAAGGGGCGGAACTTGCGGGGGGTCTCGAGATTGATCATGGTGTGCTCCGTCCTCAGACGAGGACTGCTCCTTCCATCAGGCCGATGGCCCGCAGGTCGCGGTACCACCGTTCGACCGGGTGCTCCTTGACGAAGCCGTGGCCGCCGAGCAGCTGCACGCCGTCGGTGCCGATCGTCATGCCGTGCTCGGCGGTGAGACGCCGTGCGAGCGCGACCTCGCGCGAGAAGTCCAGGCCCTGCTCGGCGCGCGACGCCGCCTTGAGCGTCACGAGTCGCATCCCCTCGAGCTCGATCGCGATGTCGGCGACCATGAACGCGACGGCCTGCCGGTGGGCGATGGGCTCGCCGAACGCCGAGCGCGTCGTGACGTACTCGGACACGTAGTCGAGCACGGCCTTCCCGGTGCCCAGCGCGAGCCCGGCCCAGGCGAGCCGGGACAGCCGGATGCACTCGCGGTAGTCGTCCGCCGCGCCGTCACCGAGGATCGCGTCGGCCGGCACGTGCACGTCGTCGAGGACGAGTCGGCTCAGCCCGGCGGCGCGCAGGCCCATGCCGGGATCGGCCTCGATCGTGACGCCCCGGGTGCTGGACTCCAGCAGGAACAGGGTGGGGCCGCTGCCCTCCAGATGGGCCGCGACGACGAACAGCTCGGCCTCGCTTCCGCGGACGACGGCCGACTTCACGCCGTCGAGGACGAAGCCGTCGTCGGTGCGGACCGCCGTCGTGCGCAGCTCGAACGGGTCGAACAGGGCGCGCGGCTCGGCGACCGCGAGCGCGGCGGTCGGCACGTCGTCGCCGGAGAACGCCGGCAGGTAGGTCTGCTGCTGGGAGTCCGATCCCCACAGGGAGATGGCGGTCGCGACCGCGGCGGGCGCCAGGCACGCGACGGCCTGACCCATGTCGCCCTCCGCGAGCGCCTCGGCCACGAGCACGCCGGTGACCGCGGACCGGTCCTCGGACAGGCCTCCGAGGCTCTCGGGGATGTTGAGCAGCGTCAGGCCGAACTCCCCGGTCTGGGTCAGCACCTCCTTGGGGGTGTCGTCGGACGCCTCGGCCGCCGCGGCACCGGGACGCAGCACCTCGGCCGCGAACTCCCGCACGACGCCGACGATCATCTGCTGGTCCTCGGTCGGCTCGAGGTCGAACACGCCGCTGTCGGAGGTGCGGGTCAGGCGCGTCGGGCGGCTGCTGCCCTTGACGGTGCGGAACGCACGGTTCGTGGCCCCGGCCACGCGGAAGCCGCTCTTGGCGCCCTCGTAGACGGCACGCTCGGTGGTCTTGCGCAGCCTGAGCCGGTCGATGGCGGGCGAGCTGGCGATGCGGTTGAGCACTGCCAGGCCGATGCCCATGGGATCGCGACGAGTGGTCACCAGGACTCCTTGATGCGGAAGGGTCGGACCGTGGTGCCCGCCCCGGAACAAGTGTAACTACGAGTTGCAGTGTGAGATACCGATGGTATCCGGACTCACACCCGGACACCAGGGGGACACGACGTCGGTGCCCTGGATAGCCTGGGGCAGATTCTGACCAGAGGAGCGTCGGCCCGTGCCCAGCACCCCATCCCCGTCCAGCTCGACCCAGTCTCGTCCACTGCCGGACGGAGGCGCCGTCCGACCCATCACGCGATGGGGCACCCCGGTGATGCACCACGAGCTCGCCGACGTCACGGTCTTCGACGAGGAGCTGCGCGCCCTCGTGGCCGACATGGTCACCACGATGTACGCAGCCCGCGGCGTGGGGCTCGCGGCGAACCAGGTCGGCGTCGACCTGAAGGTCTTCGTGTTCGACTGCCCCGATGACGACGACGTCCAGGTCACCGGCGTGGTCTGCAACCCCGTCCTCACCCTGCCCGAGGGCAAGGACCGCAACCTCGAGGAGGCCGACGAGGGCTGCCTCTCGCTCCCGGGGGCCTTCACCTCGTGCGCCAGGCCCGACCAGGCGCGCGTGACCGGCGTCGACGAGAACGGCGAGCCGGTCGAGTTCATCGGCACCGGCCTGCTGGCCCGATGCCTGCAGCACGAGACGGACCACCTGTTCGGGACGGTCTTCGGCGACCGGATTCCTGAGCGGTCGCGCAAGAAGCTCAACAAGCAGCACGACGAGCTCGCGGCCCACTACCCCGACGACTGGCCGGTGACGATCCTCGTCGACGAGGACGTCATCGAGCGCTGAGGCCGGGCACCCGCGTGGCGTGACCCTCCGTCCCGATACCTTGACGCGAGCCAGCAGCAGGGAGGAGACGGGCCATGGTGGGGATGCCGTACGTGCACGACCCGTCCCAGGTCGCGCGCGCCCTCGACCTGGTCCTCAAGGGCACCACGCCCGGGCGCGTCACGACGCAGCACCTCGAGGCCAACGGGTTCCCGCTGCCGGCGGCGGCACAGGTCTGGGGCTTCCTGCGCGCGCTCGGCCTGCTCGAGGCGGGCGGGATCCCGACCGACCTGTGGTGCTCCTACCGCGATGCACCGGATCCTGAGGCCGTGCTGCGCGAGACCGTGACGACCCGCTACGCCGCCTTGGTCGAGCTCGTCGAGGCGGGCGCCGTGTCGGACGCCGAGCTCGAGGCCCACGTCGGCGAGGAGCAGGACGAGCACGCTGCGCACGTGACGGCCACGTTCCGTGCCCTGTGCGAGCGAGCCGGCATCACGATCCGGCGACAGGCGCAGGTCGGGCGGTCGCGGCGCGAGGTGCTGCACGACGTGAGCGACCTGCTCCGACGATCGGTCGACGAGTTCGAGCAGGCCCGCCGCTGCCTCGCGAACGACCTGACCCGACCGGCCCACGTCGCCGCCTGGAACAGCTTCGTCGCCCTCGGGTTCGTGCACCTGGCGGCTGAGGACTTCGCGCGGCTGCGCACCAGCGGCCGCCGCTCGACGCTGCCGCTCGACGACCTCATGCGGGCCGTGCACGGCGGCGAGCTGATCCGTCTGCTGGTCAAGCACGAGCTGGTCGACACCGACGACAAGGAGACGCTCGACGGGCTCCTGCGCCTGCGCAACGACTCGGCGCACCCGATGGCGTACACACCCGACCGCGAGGCGACCGCCGCCTATCTCAGCGCCGTCCTGAGCGTCTCCGCCCGGCTCAGCGAGCGCGCCGCGGCTGCTACCGCGGACGCAGCTCCCAGCACGCCACCGCCACCGACGACGCCACGTTGAGCGAGTCGATCTCCGCCGCCATGGGGATCGTGACCCGGTGGTCCGCGGCCTGCTCCCAGTGGGCGGTCAGCCCGTGCCCCTCCGACCCGACGATCAGGGCGAGGCGCTCGACGTCGTGCGGCACCTCGTCGATGGCCACGGAGTCGTCCGAGAGCGTCATGGCGTACGTCGTGTAACCGGCGTCGCGCAGCAGGTCGGGAGCGCCGTACCAGTCCTCGACGCGGGCGTACGGGAGCCAGAACACCGAGCCCATCGAGACCTTGATGGCTCGGCGGTAGAGCGGGTCCGCGCACCGGGGCGACAGCAGCACCGCGTCGAAGCCGAGCGCTGCGACGCTGCGGAAGATGGCACCGACGTTGGTGTGGTCGGCCAGGTCCTCCACGACGACGACCCGGCGCGCGTCGGCCAGCACCTGCTCGGGGGACGGCAGGTCCGGACGCTCGAGCGCCGCCAGAGCACCTCGGTGCACGTGGAAGCCCGTCAGGCGCTCGATCTGCGCGTCCTCGAGGACGAAGCACGGGGCGTCGGTCGCGTCGAGGATGTCGGCGAGGCCGTCGAGCCACCGGGGTGACATCAGGAACGAGCGGGGGCGGTGACCCGACTCGACCGCGCGTCGCACGACCTTCTCCCCCTCGGCGAGGAACAGCCCGCACTCGGACTCGAGCCGCAGACGCAGCTGCACGTCGCGCAGATCCGTGTAGTCACGCAGTCGCGGATCGCCGGTGCCGTCGAGTCGAACGATCTGAGCCATCGCGCTAGCGTAGGGCCCATGAGCCTTGAGAGACCCGTCACACCCGATCCGTACACGTTGCTGCCCAGCGTTCCCAGCTTCACCGTCACCAGCGAGGACGTCACCGACGGCCAGCCGCTGAAGGACGACCAGGTCGCCGAGAAGGGCAACACCTCGCCGCAGCTGTCCTGGAGCGGCGCCCCTGAGGGCACCAAGTCGTTCGTCGTGACGTGCTTCGACCCGGACGCGCCGACGCCGTCCGGCTTCTGGCACTGGGTGGCCGTCGACATCCCCGCCGACGTCACCGAGCTCGCGGCCGGTGCAGGTGCGTCCGACGACGGCCTGCCCGGCTCCGCGTTCCACGTGTCCAACGACGCCGGGGCCCAGGGCTTCATGGGTGCCGCTCCCCCGCCGGGCGACCAGGTGCACCGGTACTTCTTCGTCGTGCACGCGGTCGGCGAGGAGACGCTCGGCGTCGACGCGTCGGCCTCGCCCGCGGTCGTCAGCTTCAACCTCGCGTTCAAGACGCTGGGCCGCGCGATCGTCCAGGGCACCTACGCCCACTGACCGCATCTCGCTGACCCCGCCGCCCCTCGGGGCGGGGGGTCAGCGAGTCGCGTAGGCGTTGGCGAACGCCAGGACGCTGCGCACGTAGTCGTCGGAGTGGTTGTACGAGAAGATCGCCCGCGTCCAGCCCGTGCCGGTGCGCAGATCCGCGCCCGACGCGCACAGGTAGCGGCCCGCCGCGTACGACGCGTCGACGACGTTGCCCGGGTCCTCGACGCCGTCGCCGTTGCCGTCCGACCGCCACCGGTCCCAGGTGGAGGGGATGAACTGCATCGGCCCGATCGCGTGGTCCCAGCGGGGGTCGCCGTGCCACTGCACCGACTCCGAGGTCGACCGGATCGGGGCCGTGCCGTCCGTGCCGTCCAGGGCCGGCCCGATGATCGGCACGGACGTGCGTCCGTCCGCGAGCAGCGTCGACCCGCCGTTCGTCCCATGACCCGACTCGATGCCACCCACGCCGGCGAGCGTCGTCCACCCCACGTGGCAGGCGGGCTGCTCGTCCTCGAGCCGGAGCGCGGCGGACCCGTACGCCTGCACAGCGACCTCACCGATGCCCGTCCGCGCGGCGGTGTCGGCGACCCACTGGGCCGACACCCGTCCCGTGCTGGCGACGGGCGCCGCGGGCTCGGCCGTCGGCGCGGCGGGCACGAGCGTCGTCGGCGCGGTGGGCAGCGGCTCGGGCGACGACGAGGGGACGTCCGCACCTTGCGTGAACGCCGATGCGGTGGCGATGCCGATCGCGACCATGACGCACACCGCCACCGCGACCAGCAGGATCTCGGCCGGCCCGAGACCGCGGCGTGACTCCTCAGCCACGGCCGGCGACGGCGCGGTCGA
>Ga0247730_1000157_pt1 | contig 65605 bp, 52 predicted proteins | sample UWRJL073202C2_FD_180959 | JGI IMG/M metagenome (GOLD analysis project Ga0247730, IMG submission 180959) | Plant litter microbial communities from Arlington Agricultural Research Station in Wisconsin, United States - UWRJ-L073-202C-2 | ecosystem: Environmental > Terrestrial > Plant litter >...
TCTGTAAATCATCCTTCCTCAGGTACATCATGTGCCCGCTTTCGTACCCTTCCCAGCTCATTCTGTCTTTCAGCTTACCTCCAGGATCCATTTGCCACATATTGTACTTCGCATTGAAGTAATCACAAGCACCATCAAAATATCCAGATTGTACCATCAAATGCAAATAAGGGTTGGTCGCCATTGCAGATCTCAGGTCTTCGGCAGTATGGTTACCATTATTGTCCCAAGGATAAACAGAGCCGAACATATTATATTTCAGGTCAGTTTTATAATTTAGCTCATTACGTATGTACATGTTAATTGCAGGCGTAAAAGAATGTAACCATGAAGTCAGCTCTGCATTATAATCAGGCCCTTCACCAGCATCCTGTTTATCTAGTCCTTTATATCTTGAATCAAGTCGTCCTACAGTAAAGCCTTTATCACGTAAAAGTTCTTTCCAGAAGAAATCAGTAGACACGTCCAGGTTGTGCTGTAAGATCACTTTTTCACTTATTCCAGAATATCTGGCCATCTTTGCAGCAATATTTTTTTTATCGGCATCACTTAACATACTACCTTTGTTTATTGCAGGCACCAGTTCATTCATGGTAAATTGCTCTACTTCGGGCAACATTTCCTTTAACGATTTATTTTGAAGATCAGCAGGTAACACTTTATGGTACCATGCCGTAGCTGCAAAATATGGTAACCGCAGCGCCGCATCTAAAGAGGCACCCCGTGTAATCCCCAGTTCTGTTGGTGACACGAGTATAACTCCATTCAGATACATCCATTGTGAATTTTGTAGTTCCAGCGCCAAACCAGAAACCCGGGTTGTACCATAACTTTCACCAATAAGGAATTTAGGAGATGCCCAGCGGTTGTTACGGGTTACAAATGTGTTTACCCATTCTGCCAGGTATTTGATATCAGCGCGGACGCCAAAGAATTTACTACCAGGAATATCTTTATTGATTGCCCGCGAATAACCAGTATTAACAGGATCAATGTAAACTATATCGGCAACATCAAGTATCGAAGTATTATTTGTTTTATAGCCATAAGGCTGCACAGGATAGCCTTCGTCATCAATATTAAGTACTACCGGCCCTGTATAGGCAATATGCATCCAAACTGAAGCAGAACCTGGCCCGCCATTAAACGAAATCACCAACGGCCTTGTTGCCCGGTCTTTTACATCTGTTCTTTCATAATAAGTATAGAAGAGGCCGGCTATAGCTTTTCCTTCTTCATCCCAAACTGGCAACGTACCAGTAACGGCTTTATAAGGAACATTTTTTCCTTTGATCGTTACCTGATGCTGGGTAACAACAGTACTCTCAGTTAAAATTTTACGGGAGTTAATTGCTGCACTAGAGGTTGTATCGGCTGGTTTAGACTTGGAGTTTGATTTAGCTGCGTTTAGCATTTGTGCATCTAAATTTTGAGATGCACAAATGCTAAGCAGCATTACAGTAAAGATCTTGTTCATTAAGAATGGATTAGCGATTAATTGACTCTTAAATATCACTATAAGATCCTGATAATCCACAATCTTTTAAAAATGTTACGGTACGTGCATCCACTAAACTATATTATGGCGTATGCTTAACAAATTTTATTTTTCTTTACTACCCTGGATATATAAAACAGATATTGCGCCGAGGATCATAAATATCCCGGCAAGTACAATCGCATAAATCGCTTCACCATGGTAAAATTTCTTTACGATCAATCCTCCAAAAATACCGTTTACAATTTGCGGCATAGTGATAAAAAAGTTAAAGATACCCATGTATACACCCATTTTCCGGGCGGGTATAGCACTAGATAAAATAGCATAAGGCATAGAAAGTATACTTCCCCAGGCAAGGCCAATACCGATCATAGAATAAATCAAATGGTCTGGATTCGTAATAAAATATATCGATAATAAACCTGCACCTCCAGCCACCAAAGAGAAAGCATGGGCAACTTTACGGCTGGTTGCTCGGGCTATAGAAGGCAGGATCAAGGCGTAAATAGCGGAAACTCCATTATACACCCCAAACAAAAATGCTACCCAGTTTCCTGCATCTGCAAATTTAACGGACGAAGTATCTCCAGGCATCACTTTATAAATGTGCTGTGCAATGGCAGGTGTGGTAAACACCCACATAGAAAATAAGGCGAACCAGGAGAAAAACTGTACCAATCCCAATTGTTTCATCGTCAGCGGCATCTTAGAAAAATCTGATAAGATCGACACCAATCCCTTATTCTCCTCTACCTCAGGCTCACCCGTATGGTATAATGCCATTTGCTCTGGCGGATACTCTTTCGTAGTCAGCACTGTCCATAATATTGTGAGTAACAAAATAGCAGCTCCCACATAAAATGAATAGATTACATTATGTGGGATCTGCCCGATTGCTGCAACTTTAGAAACACCAAAATATTCAGATAAGATATAAGGCAGCCACGATCCCGAGATTGCTCCCGCACCAATTAAAAAGGTTTGCATAGAGAACCCAAAGCTTCGCTGGCTCTCGGGTAGTTTATCTGCTACCAATGCCCGGAAGGGCTCCATTGCAACGTTAATAGATGCATCCATAATCATCAGCATTCCCGCACCAATAATAATGGGAGGCAGGAAACTTGCCATAGCTCCAGAATTAGGCATCAATATCAGGGCGATAGCTGTAAGGATTGCACCAACCAGGAAATATGGTCTTCTTCTCCCAAAACGATTCCAGGTTTTATCACTGTAATATCCGATAATCGGCTGTACAATCATCCCTGTAAGCGGAGCGGCCAGCCAGAAAAGAGATAAATGCTCTACATCCGCACCAAAGGTCTGCAGGATCCTTGAAGCATTACCATTCTGCAATGCAAACCCAAACTGTATACCGAAAAAACCAGCACTTAGATTAAAGATCTGGGTATTTGTTAACCTGGGTTTGGCAGCAGCAACTTTATTTTGTTCCATATCAATATTGGTGTTTTATGATTATCGTGCTTAAAATTCTATAATCTGCGCACTCATAGGTAATACCCAAACAGGGATGGTATTATTCTTAATATCTTTTAACTGAAGATCGGAAAGTTTATCCTTGGCATTGCGGAATGATTTACCATGTAAGATGTTTTCAGGAATTTGCACGTTGCTTTCCATCCTATAATGACGGTCAAAGTTCACCAGGATTAATAAGCGCTGTTTAGCTGTGTAACGAACATAACCGTACATCCTTTTGTTCATGTTTCCACTTACTGGGATTTCCCACAGTTCGCCCTTAGCAATTGCTTCTGAGGCACCTGCAAATTGAAGGAGCTTTACATAGTACTCTCTTAATAGCTTTTGATCGCCCGCAAGTCCGCCTTTAAACGTACCGCCGTTCATCCATTTCTGATGTTCAGGGACGCCCCAGTAATCAAAGATCGTAGTACGGTTATCTTCACCTCCAAATCCTTCTGCGCCTCTGCCCGGCTCTCCCACTTCCTGACCGAAATAAGTCATTACAGGTCCGCCTGATAATGTTGCAGAAACCACCATTGCAGGCAAAGCCAGTTCTGCCCTACCTGCAAAACCAGCAGAAGCAATCCGCTCCTCATCATGGTTCTCCAAAAAACGGAGCATATGATCTGCAAAACCAGCACTTTCTACCTGCCACACTTTCCGGATATCATTTACATCAGCATGCTCCTCACTTCTGATCAGCTTTTTCAGCCCATCGTATAACCCTACTTTATCGTACAAATAATCAAATTTACCAGCAGTAAGAAACGATTTATAACTCGTAGGATCATAAGCTTCTCCAATAAAGATCAATTGCGAATTTACTTTTTTTACCTCAGGGATAACCCACGACCAAAAAGCGAGGGGCACCATTTCTGCCATATCACAGCGAAAACCATCCACCCCCTTGTTTGTCCAGAATACCAGGATGTCCCGCATCTTTGTCCACACTTCCGGAGTTGGATCAAAATGCTGTGTAGCGCCGTTCTGATAATCTACCCCATAATTTAATTTGATAGTTTCATACCAATCATCGACCGAAGGCTTTTCAGAGAAAACATTGTTTCCTGTAGCCTTAGCGGGCGATTCTTTATAATTTTCATGCTGCAAAGCCGAAAGCGGTGTAGGTTGATCTGATTTTGGTTTAGGAACTTCAAAGTTTTTCCCTGGTACGTAGTAATAATCATTAGCTGCACTAAAGGCAACATGTACATCATCACCTTCACCAAAATCTTTAACGCCAGCCGGTTTCATGCGCGACTGATACTGCCGTGCCACATGGTTCGGTACAAAGTCGATAATCACTTTGAGTCCTTTTTTATGTGTTCTTTTAACCAGCTCCTCAAATTCTGCCATCCGGTTTTTTACATCCGTTGCCAGATCAGGATCCAAATCATAATAATCTCTCACCGCATATGGAGAACCCGCCCTGCCTTTAACCACATTTGCATTATTGGCAGGTAGACCGTCCTTACTATAATCTGTTAAAGTAGCATGAGAAATTACGCCGGTATACCACACATGTGTAGTACCCAGCTCCTTAATTCCATCCAAAGCTTGTTCACTGATATCTGCAAACTTACCACTACCATTTTGCTCAATCGTTCCATAAGGAACATTCGCCTGCTGCTTATTTCCAAATAACCTTGGCAAAAGCTGGTAGATCATTATCTTTTTATCCTGCGCTAAAGCGACATCCATAGATCCTGAAACTATTAATAAAATTACTGCGGTAAAAGTCCGGCAAAGGCTGCTCATACCAAAGAGCCTTTGTAAGAAATTACCGTCTCGCCTGCCGAAACAGCATACGATTTGTTAAAGATATTAATGTCTAGCAATTCTTCCGCATCAGTCACAATAGTCATCTCCTCTTTTTTAACCTTTATACGTAACTGGATACCACGGAACCCAATAATAAAAGAAAAGGAAGTCCACTGTTCCGGAAGGAAAGGATTAAAAGAAAGCCGCCCATCACGTACACGCATTCCTGCAAAACCTTCAACAATACTCATCCATGTACCTGCCATCGAAGTGATGTGCAATCCGTCTTCCGTATCATTGTTATAATCATCTAAATCCAGGCGCGAAGTACGTAGATAAAACTCATATGCCCTTTCACCATCATTCAGCTTTGCAGCCAAAATACTGTGTACACATGGAGAAAGTGAGCTTTCATGTACGGTACGTGACTCATAAAAATCGAAATTCCTGCGAAGCGACTCCAAATCGTAATCGTCTTCAAAGAAATACATTCCCTGCAATACATCCGCTTGTTTAATAAAGCATGAACGCAGGATTCTATCCCAGCTCCATTTCTGGTTTAGCGGACGATCCGACGCTGGCAAGTCTTTAACCAGGATCTGTTCTTTATCCAGGTATCCATCCTGCTGAAGGAAAACACCTTTCTCTTCATCGTATGGCAGATAAATATTACCTGAAATATTGGTCCAGTCGCCAAATTCCTGCGTTTCGTTTAATTTAGTTTTCTCAATGATCAGCTGATATTGCGCAGCATCTTCCTCCTTCACAATCCCAGCAGCCTCTACAGCATAACTTAAACACCATGCCGCAAGCGTATTTGTATACCAGTTATTGTTTATATTGTTTTCATACTCGTTAGGCCCGGTTACCCCAAGCATCACAAATTGTTTTTTGTCCTCACTCCAGTTTACACGCTGTTTCCAAAAACGCGCAATACCGATCAATACCTCAAGCCCATATTGCTTTAAATAACTTTGGTCGCCTGTATAACGAACATAATTAAAGATCGCAAAAGCAATTGCCCCATTTCTATGGATCTCCTCAAAAGTGATTTCCCATTCATTGTGACATTCTTCACCATTCATGGTTACCATCGGATAAAGCGCCGCGCCATTATTAAAACCTAACTTCCCGGCATTCTCAATTGCCTTCTCCAAGTGCTTATAGCGATAGATCAATAGATTTTTAGAAACCTCTTCAGGAGCAGTAGATAAGTAAAAAGGAATACAATACGCTTCTGTATCCCAGTAAGTAGAACCTCCGTATTTTTCGCCGGTAAACCCTTTAGGCCCAATATTTAAACGTGCATCCTTACCTGTGTAAGTCTGGTTTAACTGGAATATATTAAAACGTATAGCCTGTTGTGCAGCAACATCGCCTTCAATAATGATATCACCTTCCTGCCATTTTGCAGCCCATGCAGCAGCTTGCTCTTGCAATAGCACTTCAAATCCTTTAGCTACCGCAGCATTGATCACCTCAATAGCTGTGTCTAGCAATGCTGAAGAATCATAATTTTGAGACGATAGGTTAGTTGCGATTTTGTAAATATTTACAGCCTCGTTCGCTGCGATTTCTACCGTAACCGTTTCTGATAGATATTTGTCCTTTGCGCCCGTAACCGGTGCAAGTTTAACTTCATTTTTGTGATTAAACACCAACGTTTTTACACCAGTGATCACATCAAATTCCGTTTTTTTAGTCCGCATTACCAGGTAAGAACCAGTCTCATCCTGTGCCCTGCTTACCTCATCCCAGAACTTCTCATCATAATTTGAGTCCTGATTCTTAACATCGCCATCAATAAAAGAAACTACCTTTAGTGTACCAGAAAAATTAAGCGCGGTTAACTGGTAATGCAACGCTGCAATTTCATCATTAGCAATACTAAAAAAACGTTTAGCATTTACCTGAATTTGTTTACCTGAAGCAAGCTCCGCAGTAAAAGTACGTAACAAGTACCCTTCCTGCATATTCAGCACACGTTTAAACCCGGTAACCTTACACCGACTTAAATCCACTACTTCACCGTCCAATTTTAGCTCTAGTCCCATCCACTCTGCAGCATTAAGTACTTTAGCAAAATATTCCGGGTAACCATTCTTCCACCAGCCTACACGGGTTTTATCAGGATAATAAACACCGGCAACATAATTACCCTGCAGGCTTTCGCCAGCATAAGTCTCTTCAAAATTTGCACGCTGCCCCATCCGGCCATTGCCAATACTGAAGATACTTTCCGATATTTTATTTAAATGAGCATCAAAACCTTCCTCAATGATGTTCCACTCGTCTGCTTGTATATAATTCTTCATCTTGATATGCTAATCTTTTTCTGCCTTTTGCTTTATAAGTGTTGTTAATTCTGCTACTGTGATTCCCGATAAATCTTTAATAATCACATCTGCACCCAGTAAATTTTCTGCTTCTCCGATTCCTACTACAGCCATATGTGCTGATATTGCAGCTTGCACACCCGCAGAGGCATCTTCAAAAACAATACAATTTGCGGATGGGGTATCTAATAGTTCTGCTCCTTTAAGGAACACTTCAGGATCGGGCTTAGATGTAGTCACAGAGTTGCCATCAACTACCGCATCAAAGAAATGTGTAAGGTTAGTTCTTTCAAGAATTAAACCTGAATTTTTACTTGCAGAACCTAAAGCCATTTTTATGCCTTTGTTTTTTAATTCTTCTAAAAGTTCCAGCGTACCGGGCAATACTTCTGAGGCCGACATTTTACTGATCATGTCTACATACCAAGAATTTTTTAATCCCGCAAGTTCTTCTTTCTCTGCATCAGTTTTTGTGATTCCGCCCCAGTTCAGGATCATATCCAGTGAACGCATCCTGTTCACTCCTTTTAGCTGTTCGTTTTGGGCATGACTAAAATCAAATCCCAAAGAGTTAGCTAATTTTTTCCATGCCTGGTAATGGTAAACAGCTGTATCTACCAATACACCATCAAGATCAAAAATGCATGCTATAGTTATATCGCTCATATTAATTCAGTTCAAGTACCAGCGTAGTTTTAGCTGGTACGTTTATAGTTTTTATATCTGTTTGCTCACCAGTGATCACATTTTTCAGCGACGATGAGTTTTTGATCTGCTCTGCAAATCTCGAAGTATTCAATGTTTTCGCTTTGTCTTCACCGTTCAAGATCACCATTACAGGTTTTCCTTCTGCGCTGATTCTAAAATACACATACATTCCATCTTCAGGAACATATTGTGTTAATTTCCCAGTTTGTAGCGAAGGATTACTTTTTCTGTAATTAGCTAATTTACTCACATAATTGAAAGCCTCATTTTCTTGTGCAGTGCGGCCGGCAGCGGTAAATTTATCCGCTTTATCACCAGCCCATCCTCCTGGAAAATCAAAACGTACTAGCCCATCTGGATCAGAGAAGTTTTTCATCAGTATCTCAGTACCATAATACAACTGAGGGATACCACGCATAGTTAATAATATCGCCATACCCGATTTATATTTGTCCATATCCTCGTGGATCATCGAATAAAAACGGCCCATATCATGGTTGTCCCAGAAAATTAAGTTCCTTGTCGCATCCTGATAAAGGAAATCCTGTGAAACAATGTTATATAACCTGAAAATACCATCTGTCCAGCCCGATTTGCCATTCAGCGCTTCATATACCGCACTTTTCAAAACAGCATCTGTAATTCCCGGCAATTGTGTATCAAAACCCCTGTTAACGGTATTGCCTTGGGTAAAGAAAGCTTGTGATGGAACAGAATTAACTAATGTCTCACCAAAAATAGTTAAGTGAGGGAATTCCGCTTTAAGCTTTGTTGCCCAATCAGCCATATAAGCAGGATCATTATAAGCATATGTATCTAAACGCAATCCGTCTATACCTGCATACTCGATCCACCAGATATGGTTTTGAGTCAGGTAGTTTTGTACATAAGGATTGCGCTCGTTAAAATCAGGCATCGTAGTTACAAACCAGCCATCTAACTGTTTCTTCCGATCTATCGCTGATGCATGAACATCCATAACTGGCTCATCACGGTAACTGGTCTGCGTAAAAGTTGGCCATTCATTTACCCAGCTTTTCATTGGCATGTCTAGAAAGATCCAGTGACTTGTGCCCATGTGGTTGTGCACAATATCTTTAATGATTTTAAGACCTGCATTATGTGCCTTATCAACATAAGTTTTATACAATTCATTTGTACCATAGCGAGGATCAATTTTATAATGATCCGTAGCTGCATAACCATGATAAGAAGCGTGCTTCATATCATTTTCGATCTCTGGCGTCATCCACACCGTAGTTACACCCAGTTCTTTTAAGTAATCAAAATGATTGATCACACCCTGTATATCTCCGCCATGACGATAGTACATCGAATCCCTGTTTAGCGTTTGCTCCCGCAGACCTTTAACTTTATCATTCGACTTATCACCATTCGAGAAACGGTCGGGCATCAGTAGGTAGATAAAATCTTTGTCTGTTACGCCCTGGATACGGGAAGCAGAAACATCTCTTGTTTTCAGTTCATAACTATAAGTTGCTACTTTCTTTCCATTTACAGTGAAGTTGATCGGAAATTTACCCGCTTTAGCGTCTGCCGAAATCTCCAGATCAATAAAAAGGTAGTTTGGGTTTTCTACTTTATGCGATTCCAGCAGTTTTACACCTGGATAATCAAGTGTAGCAGTATACCCGGAGATATCTTTGCCGTAGATTAGCAATTGAAGTTTAGGGTTTTTCATTCCCACCCACCAGAACATCGGCTCTACATGGTCTAATTTTGATTGCGCCCACACATTGGCCGACAGCAATACGAATAATATAATAGTTAATCTTCTCATTTTTAGGACTAATAAGTAATTACGAAGTTATCTGAAGAATGATTTATGGTTACACTTTTAACCATAGTTCCTTCTGCAGGAGAGGCGTCAGCTTGCGGGTCAAATTTAGAAATCGGGTTTAGGAACGATATTGTCTCTTCCTTCCCTTTATTGATTTTATCTGCACTGCTAAAACCGTGGAATACCAGTTTAAGATTATTAAATTTTGATTTGAATGTTCCTTCTGCTTTAGCAAAGCTGATAATGCGTTTTGCTGCATTATAAGAAATTTTCCTTTTATAAAAATCGCCCTTTTCGTAATTGTACGATTGGCCATCGTCTTCATAATACACCAGGGAATTATTGACTGTTCCTTTATAGATATGCAAAACCAGTGTGTCGGTAGGTTTTTCCATACTTGTTTGTACAAGCGATTGCATCGGGACAATACTGCTTTCTTTTATATATACCGGAAGTTTATCTTTAGATAACGATATAATTTTTTCCGTTTCGCCTTGTTGCACAGCATCTGTGTACAGATCATACCACGTACCTTTAGGAAAATAGACCTTCCCAAATTCTTTTGTGCTATTAAATGGCATAACCAGGAATGCTTTACCAAACAAATACTGGTTTTGAAACTGCAAATCAAAAACTTTTGCATCAAAGGTATTGTCTATTGCTAGCGAACGCATAACTGGCAAACCATTCTGTGTTGATTCGAAGAATGTCGAGTACAAATAAGGCATTAATTTATAGCGCAGATTGATGTAATTTCTCGAAATCTCCAGTACCTCTTCTCCATGTGTCCATGGTTCTGACGATTGTGTGTTTACTGCTGCATGGTTACGGAAATACGGATTGAACGCACCAATTTGTATCCATTTCGCAAATAAAGAATTGGTAGGCGTACCGATAAAGCCGCCGATATCCATACCAGCGAATGGAACACCGCTCAAACCAAGACTATTTAAGAGGCGGACACCCAAAAGCATATGCTCTTCCTCCGGACGATTATCGCCTGTCCATATCGCAGTATAGCGCTGTAAACCTGCATAACCTGCACGGGTTAGGATAAACGGACGTTTATTCATAGATTCTCTTGCACCCTCATAACTGGAACGTGCCATTTGCAATCCGTAAACATTATGTGCTTGCTTATGACTCGCTATTGCGCCATCATAATTGAATAATACGTTAGAAGGCATTTTATTACCCCAGGTCGCAATTTCGTTCATATCATTCCAGATACCAGAAACGCCGCTTTTAGCAAAGAAATTCACTTCATTTCTCCACCATGCCCGGCCTTTTTCATTAGTAAAATCTGGAAAATTGCACCATCCCGGCCATACTTGCCCCGAATAATCAGTACTATCAGAGTACTTAATAAATATATTTTTCTTCCGCCCATCTTCATAAGCCGGATAATCTTTTTCTACTTTAATGCCCGGATCAACGATAACGGTGGTGGTAAAACCCATGTCCGCTAATTTTTTGTTCATCTCTACCGGATTTGGGAAACGTTGTTTATCCCATGTAAACAATTTGTAGTGATCCATATAATGGATATCTAAAGTGATCCCATCAGCAGGGATCTTCTTTTCCCTAAGCGTTTGCGCAATGCGCAGCACTTCTGTATCAGGATAATAGGTATAACGGTTTTGCTGATAACCTAAACTCCATAACGGCGGCATATGCATACGTCCAGTTAATGAAGTGTAAGAAGTAATAATATCAGCCAGGTGTTTATGATAAATGAAGTAATAGTTCATTTCGCCACCTTGTGCACCGAACGATGAAAAACGATCATTGCTCGCACCAAAATTAAAATCACTTTGGTAGGTATTGTCCATGAATATACCATAGTTTAAACCATGATGGATACCCATGTAAAAAGGTATGGTAGAATAAATAGGATCCTGACCGGTACTATAACCGTAAGCATCAAAATTCCAGTTCGTATAACCACTGCCTTTACGGTCTAGGTTCCCAGTTTTTTCTCCCAGTCCGATGAAACGCTCACCGTCCTGCATTTTTTTGTAAGTGGTAACTTCATCACCTACCCACGAGGTATTCAAACCTTTTTCATCCTCGCTAATTACTTTGCCTTCCAGCGTAAGGAAGGTAACAGTATATGGTTTTTTAGTGATCTTAGCTTTTAGAGAGTCTGTAGTAATGGTAATCTCCTGCTCGGTCTGACTGATCGATACTTTAGTATCTATCGGTTTGCCTACCACCGCATAAGAAAAATCCCTTCCTAATTTTTTGTCTAACCTCACCCGAATAATGGAAGGGCTATAAACAACAAGTTCACCCTGTGCATGCTCAGTAGTGAAAGTTACTTTTTGTCCGTTAATCGTTGCAGCCGTAATATTGCCTGGGCTTAACACCGGGTTATTTTGTGCGCTAGCTAAAAACGGCAACACGAATAACGATAACAGGTAATAGATCTTGGCAGGTTTTCTTATCATGAACGGAAAAAGTAGAATGGGAATGATCAAATGAAAAAATGCCCTGGTATAAATACCAGGGCACGATATGATTTTATTGAGCTACGATGCTGTAAACGTAGTTACCAGGAATACTTACATTGAAAATAATCTTGTAAGTACCTGCTACAGTAACAGGGATAGCAGCTCCTTTTGCTACTAGTTTTCCATTAGCTACAGCTGCACTACCATAAGTAATTGCATCAGAATTATTAGCTCTGAAAGTAAGCGTACCGGCTGATAATGCTTTAGTCACTGTCCATGTGCTGGTAGCAGTATCATATGTCAAAGGTGTTTCAGTACCAACAGCACTACCTAAAACTGAAAACGTTGTTTTTGTAAACGTCCATAAAAGTTTATTTATATCTGCCGTAAGCAAATAATAACCTGCACCTGTAATCTTTAAATTATCACCACCACCAACATTTAAAGTTCCTGTAGAAGATGTACCATAATTAACATGGTTAAAATCAGGCTCTGAGGTAAATTTAAATTCGGTGACTGCATCAGGGAAATTGACATACCCTTCATACTCTTTATTATCTGTAACAGAAGAAACTCTTGCTGCAGTTGCTGGTGTCCATCCTTGGTATCCACCAGGGACATATAGTGATGGGTAAAAAATAACAATTTGGTACGGGTTAACTGTATAAGAAAGCACATTAGAATATGCCGGAGTATAGTTATCACTGATATTCGCTCTAACCCTAACTTCGGCTTTGCCATCCACACCGGGTGTAAGGCCCAATTGATTAACTAAGCTATTCAATGTACCAACAGTAACAGTTGTAGTTAATCCTGCACCAACAGTTACTTCCCTTACTGTTTTAAAATTATCACCTGCAACACCAACTTGTAGCGTATAAGAAACTACACTGCCTTTAAAACCAAACGATGAAGCAGTCCAGCTAAATACTCCTGCGTTTACTGCTGCGTTTTCTTCTTCCAAAGTAAGGCTGCTAGCTGCTGTTGATGTTAAAACAGGTGCTGTACCATTACCTGCAACAACTTTATTTTCGTCCTTCTTACAAGACATGAACAATAGCACTAGCATGCTATAAGCTATTGTTTTTATATATAATGATTTCATATGAGAAACTTATTAATAACCTGGATTTTGAACTAGATTAACATTGGCAATTACGTCCGCAGATGGTAATGGAAAAATATTACGAGTAGCCGCAACTCCGGTACCTGCTCTTGTACCACCTTTAAATGGCCATACATAAGAACCATCGGTAAACCTGCCAAAACGTACTAAATCCGTCCGTCTGTAACCTTCCCAATAGAATTCTTTTGCTCTTTCTGAAAGTACGCCATCAAGGGTTAATGTAGAAATGTTTCCGGCAGTACTACCGTAAGCACGCTGACGTAAAAGATTTACATAAGTAACTGCTTGTCCTACGCTACCGCCTGCACCACCACGAAGAACTGCTTCAGCGTAGTTTAAATAAGCTTCAGGTAAACGGAATAAAGGAAAATCAATAGAACAAAGTACTCCGCCAACTGAAGGTGCAGTTGCACCAGTCTGTGTAATGTTTTTAAATTTAGTTACACGAAGTCCGTCTGTAAATACTGCGACATCATCATTAGCAGCTTTATCGCCAAAGAACATTCTTCTTTTATCAGCCGCATTGGTAAATTGACCCGATAAAGTTGAACGAGAACGATTACCGCCCCATCCACCGTTAGGAACACCGAATGCTGCAGGAGACATATCACCATTGATTGATGCATTTACCAGGAATGTTGTTCCACCAAAGTTCTGTGTAAAATTACCATCATAGTTAATTGATAAGATTACTTCTGGATTATTGATATTGTTATCAGCAAGGAACAGGTTTTGATACGATGGATTAAGCGTGTATTTGCTATTAATCACTTTGCTTGCATAAGTGATAGCTTCAGTATTCTTTGCAGTCCCAGTATAAACTGAAGCATTTAAATATACACGAGATAATAACATATCTGCTGCGCCCCTGGTAATCCTGCCATACTCATTATTGATCGAAAGATTTGGTTCGATGGCCAATAGTTCAGATTCTACATAATTGAAGAGGTCAGCACGTTTAATTTGTTTTGGAGATACTTTCCCAATAAGATCTTCTTCGGTAATAAAAGGCGGATTTCCATAAAGATCCATTAATACCCAATACTGGTAAGCACGCAGGAATCTTACTTCATCTCTGTATTTAGCAATGTCTTCGGCCTCAGAACCTGTTATGCCACGTCCGGCTACTTTTTCTGGTGTACTTTCACGAAGGAATTCATTAGCAACAGTGATCTGATATAAACTTCTTGTGTATAAACCACGAAGGATTATATTATCCGAAGTAAATGTCATATAGTTTAAATCAAACACTCCCGGATCGTTCCAAACGCATAGACCTTCATCTGAAGTCAGTTCCTGTGCATTCCAGTACAAACGAAGGAAATCTGATGCTCCTGCATCAATACCACCAAGGTCACTGCTACCAGAACCGGCACCACCAGTAGTTGCGTAACTTGCATAAACTTTCGTCAGCACAGATCTATAGCCGGCTGCATTTGCATAAGTAACATCAGCGGTAACGTCATTTGTTGGTGTTAAATTCAGGTCTTTCTTGCAAGACGAGAATGTAACCAATAGCATGGCACCCGCTGTAAATATTTTAAATAGATTTTTCATCTCTTTATCTCTTTTAATTTTCTAATTTTTTAAAACCCAACATTTACACCTAAACTATAAGTTCTTGGTCTTGGGTAAAGTGTGTTATCAATACCTGAACTTGGGCTCGACTCTGGGTCAATTCCTTTGTATTTAGAAATGATAAACACATTTTGAACGTTTGCAGTTAAACGCAATGTGGTGTTTGAATTTGGAGAAAGACGACCAAGGTTGTATGCAAGACCCGCATTGTCCATTTTAATAAACGAAGCATTGTGAATATAATAATCACTTAAGTACTGATTATTATTGAAGTTGGTATCATAAATACTGGTAGATGCATTATTGATCAACCCGCTTGGACTTAAAATATTTCTTGCAACACCGAAGTTAGAAGAAACGTTGTCGTAGATATAGTTACCAACATTACCACGTAACACTGTACTTAACGTCCATTTTTTATAAGTAAATGCAGTATTGAAACCTAAGATATATTTAGGTGCAGGAGATTTATAGAAATATTTATCCTGATCATTTACAGCACCATCCTCATTTAAATCGGCATATACACCTTCAATTGGTGCACCTGCTGCATCGTATACCTGTTTAAAAACCAAGAACGAATAAGGAGTATATCCTGCAGAATGCCATTTAAGTGTTAATGCAGTTGCTCCAGTAATATCACCAGCACCAATCCTTGCATCAGGATTTGGGTTTAGAGAGAGGTTAGTGATTTTGTTTTTGTTATAGGTTACGTTAACTCCCATATCCCATTGAATATCGTCTGTTTTGATAATTGCAACATTCACACTAGCTTCAATTCCTTTATTCTCCATATTACCAACATTTGTCAATAATAAGTTACTGAAGTTTGTTCCCACCGCAATCGGTACAATACTTAAAAGATCCTTTGTTTTTTTGAAGTAAGCATCAACGCTACCGTAAACTCTTCCTTTGAAGAAACCATAATCAATACCGGCATTATAAGTTGTAGTACTTTCCCATTTTAAATCCCTGTCATACGCTACCGGCGTAGAGAAATGGTAGTATGAATTTCCCACAAGATATTGTGATTCATTTGTACTGTTGGTGTAGTTTGGTAAATAGCTGTAGTTAGCAAATCCGTCTTGCTGACCAGTGATACCGTAACTTAAACGAAGTTTCAAATCAGAGAATACTTTACTGTCTTTTAAGAAAGATTCATCAATAGCTCTCCAGGTAAAACCTGCTGATGGAAAATAACCCCATCTGCCATCTTCACTAAATTTAGATGAACCATCTGCACGCATCGTTCCAGATAAAATATATTTATTTGCCAGTGTATAAACAACACGACCATAGTAAGAAAGTAACCTGTTTTGCTGTACATCAAATGGGAAAACCGGGGTACTAGTGCCTGTACCTAACGCATTATAGCTCGTGAAGTTATAAGTAGTGGTTGCATTATCATAAAAACCATATCCTGCCGTAGCATTGATATTACTATTGATGCTTTTTAGATCCTTAGTATAGTTCAAATAAAACTCAGCCACTTTATTATGCTGCACAGATTCGTACTGCGTGGCAAGTCCACCGTTTCCAAAAGACTGTGCCGCATAAGCAGGTACATTTGTAGTACCATATCCTTTAGACACATCGTAACCAACGTTAGCAACAGCATGTAATTCAGGTAAGAAATGGAAAGAGTAATCCAATCTTAAATTACCAAAACTTCTGTCTGCCTTACCATTATTATCGTTTTGTTCGATTAATGCTAATGGATTTCTCGGTGCATTTGGATTTAATTGGTTTGCATTTATCCATTCGAAATATCCGCCATATTGATTGTTCGCATAAACCGGCTGTGTTGGGTCAAACTGGATAGCAGCGCCAACAGCACCTTGATTAGCGAAATGTGATTCACTTAAAGTACCCTTCAAGTTTAGATCTACTTTTAAATGTTTATCAAAAAAAGTAGGGTTGACGGTGATCCCTGCTGAAGCGCGAGTTAAGCGGTCGGTAATCAATAATCCTCTTTGATCAAGGTATCCTCCTGACACACGGTAAGGAACATTCTTAAAACTACCGCCGATACTCAAGTTGTTATCAGTAGAAAAGGCATTGTTATAAATTACATCCTGCCAGTCTGTATTCGCAGTACCTAATAACGCTTTTTGCGCATCAGTACCCTTTGCATTTACAAAAGCGCGAATCTGGTCACCTGTCAATACGTTTACTTTCTTAGCTACCGTAGCATAAGAATTAACTGTACTAAAGTCTATCACTGGTTCACCAGACTTTCCTTTTTTAGTGGTTATCAAAATTACACCATTTGAAGCCCTTGATCCGTAGATAGCAGTTGCATTTGCATCTTTTAGTATAGTAAAAGTTTCAATATCATTCGGGTTGATTAAACTTAATGGGTTAGCAGCACCTGCAATAGTGTTACCACTAAATGGAATACCATCAACCACAATAAGAGGATCATTACTTGCATTTAAAGATGCCCCTCCACGGATACGGATCACACTTCCTGAACCAGGCTGACCACCATTTGAGGTAATAGAAACACCGGCAACTTTACCAGCAATTAATTGCTCTGGTGAAGTGATGTTACCTTTTTGGAAATCTTTGGCACCTACTGTTGTAATAGATCCTGTAAGATCTTTCTTTTGTGCAGTACCGTAACCGATAACTACTACTTCATTCAGATTTTGTGCATCTGGTTTTAAAGAAAAGTTAGCTAAGGTATTACCTTTTACTGTTACAGTAAGATCTGTAGAAGTGTAACCAATATAGCTTGCTGTTAAAACAACAGTACCATTAGGTACACCTGCAATTTTGTAGTTACCATTAATATCAGTGCTGGAACTTCTGCTCTGACCTTTGATAACTACTGACGCACCAGGAAGACCTTGTCCTGTTTCATCAATAATTTTACCGGTTACAGCACCGGTTTGTGCTTGTACTGTGAGTGCTGCGAGTGTGAAAAAAATCAACAGCCAGGCTTGCCTCATCACGTAAAATACTCTCATATTTAAGACTCTTTTTGGGTTATATATTTGGATAATCTATAGTGTGTATAACACATACGGTAAATTTACATTCGCAGATCATATTTCAAAATTTTATATCAAAATAAATTTTAACACAATATTTAATATGTAAAAAGAGTCAAATTCTACTAGTAAATTCTTCACTAACTTTTCTTACATACAAAAAATAGTACATTTAAACCACTGATATACAACTGCATATGACTGTTTTCAGACAAATTAAAGTGTGTATTATACACTAAGTATATTTTGCCTTATTTTACGGGAACGATACCGGGAACGTTCCCGTAGTTATTAACACTTTTTTACGGCACACAAAATTTTAAGAGGTCGAATTCTGCGCGTTTTACGGAAAATCAGGATTTTTTTTTCAAAAATAAGGTCATTTTAGTACCTCAAAAATGAGGTATTTTCATGCCCAAAAACGCAGCACTTAAATGCTCCAGACAGGAGGGTATCATGAAGCGTAACAGGGCTAGTATTTAGCCCAGATTTGAAGTAGAATTTCGTTTGATCAATTTTGAATCCAGCACTATCTTTTCATTGATATTTACGTTTTCCGGATGCTCCAACATTTTGAACAAGAGCGATGCAGCTTCTATTCCGATTTTGGTTGCAGGCTGTGTAACAGTAGTGAGTGACGGGTTTAATAAAGGAGCAATCTCCAGGCTGGAAAAGCCGACTACCTTCACTTGTCCCGGAATAGAGATGTTAAGATCATTACAGGCATAATAGGTTGCAAAAGCCAAGCGTTCTACTGAAGTAAAAACGCCATCTGGCTGCAGCTTTTTGAGCATGTCTTTCAAAATCACATTATTCTTCTTGTAACTATTGGTGCAATCTACTACCAGGTTATCATCAAATGGGATATTATGCTTTGCTAACGCATCAAGATAACCTTGCATCCTGGTTTTACCTATAGATAGGTTTTTGTTGATTACCAAATAAGCAATGCGGCTGCACCCCTGCTTAATCAAATGCTGGGCTGCAGAAAAGCTACTGTCATAATCATTAGTAATTACGCGGGGAGTGATGATGTCCTCATATACCCTATCAAAAAACACCAGCGGAAGCCGCTTATGGTTTAATTCATTCAAGTAGTTATGGTCATTTGCCTCACCGGATACAGACATGATAATCCCATCTGCACGCCCATTATGCAAATGCCTGATAAATGAGACTTCCTTTTCGTATTCATCATCAGTTGCATAGATCAGGATATGGTATCCTTTATCTCGTGCTACGCGCTCTATACCATGGATAGCCTGTGAAAAAAAGTTATTAGCAAGCTCAGGCACAATCACAGCAATGGTCTTGCTACGCTGCTCCCTTAAATTGCTGGCATAGTGGTTCGGCTGATAGTTAAGTTCTTTAGCTGCGGCCAAGATCTTATCCTTGGTTTCTTTACTGATATCGCTGTTATCCCGGAAAGCCCGGGAAACAGTCGATGTCGATAAATTCAATGCTTTAGCTAGTTCTTTTATATTGATATTACGCATTTCCGCAGCAACAATTATTTATTTGAGAGTAAATATAGACGAAAATACGGAATGCCAATGCTTTATTAGTTTACCAACGCCATTCTCCTGCTATCTTTAAAGGCAATTCCAAATTATTTTCAATAAGGAATGTCTTTAGGTTTTCTTCCGATTGACGCGAAACAGGGATTACAGGAGTATTCGCTAAGGCATAGGTCAGCATTGCGCTGTAACGCACCGTGTTTTTTAGTTGCTGCTCATCTACCAGTTTAAAGCTATCGCCATCAGAATGGTAAAACTGTCCGGAGTTGTTTGGCAGTTTGCCTCCAGCACCTCCGCCAGTAGGTATTCCTTCTAGCATAAAAGGCTGATGGTCACTATGCAACCCCGCACCTGCGTTAAATACATTTTTAAATCCAGTATCGATCTTTACAATGCCGGCGCCCCAGCTGATAAAGAGATCTTTCATTTCAGCACGACTGGTAGAGAAGCCTTTTACGTCATTTGTCATATCATAGTTGAGCATAAACTTCAGGTTTCCCATTTCATTTTTGGCAACGGCCGATTTAACATAGGCTTTTGAGCCGAGTAGCCCCTGCTCTTCTCCCATAAATAACACAAATTCTACAGTACGTTTTGTTTTTAATTTTAAGGCCTTAAATGATCTTGCCATATCGATAACAGCAAACGAACCTATTCCGTTATCAATCGCTCCCGTAGCCAGGTCCCAACTGTCGAGGTGACCGCCAACAACGATTTTTTCTTTCGGGAGAGCGTCTCCTTTTAAGGTAGCAATTACATTTCTAGCTTTAATCAGGCCAGAAAAATTAGTCATATTTAAGCTGGCATACTGTGGTTTAGACTGCAATTGTTCTTTAATCCGCATCCCATCTTCTAAACCAATACATACTGCTGGTATAGTAATCAATTTACCAGTAACAGAAGCAGTACCGGTAAGCAATACACCGCCTTTTACTCCATTGATGATAATGATACCTGCTGCACCATGCTGAATAGCTATAGCAGTTTTTTCTGAACGGTGAAGCGATCTTGTCCCCGCAGGCGACCCAGGCAAGACACCAAGATAGACTAGTGCAATTTTTCCTTTAACTTTTTCAGGATCTTTAGCATAATCTGCCTCCATTCCATTGCCCATATCCACTAATGCGGCAGTAACCGAAGATTTTACAGGTGAATGGGCCAATGCAACTGTTGCTACTTTTTGAAGTGTATTTTCTGAGTCCCCAATTTTTGTTTCATTGGTCAGCCTGCTCCAGCTTTCCACCTCGAAAGGCTGATATCGGACATCATAACCATAAGATTTTAACAGTTGATAAGCATATTCTTCTGCCTTCGCCCCATTTGCAGAACCAGTTAAACGGTGACCAATAACTTCTGTTGCTGTTTTTAAATTGCCGTAAGCTTTGGAACTTTGCTGCACATCGGAATTGATCCGTTTAAAGTCAGCATCAAATTTATCCTGCGCCTGTACTGAAACGGCTAATCCTAAAAAAAGTAGAGAGAAAACGGTCTTCATGGAGTTTTTTTTGATTAAAATAAGACTTTAATCAACCCCAAAAAAATTTATGTAAGAAAAACTACGAAATAATGCGGTTTTTTATTTTTTACGCTCAGTTGTGTAACGAACTAACTGTTCTAAGCCTGTTCTGGCTTCACTTTCTTCAAACGTATAAAGGATATCAAACGCTTCCTGCTGATATTGTACCATTTTCTCATTAGCATAATGAACGCCATCTTTGCTATTCACAAAATCAATGATCTGCTGTATTTTTGCAGGCTCGTCGTTATGGTTTTTAACCAGATTAATGATTTTTTTCTTTTCCGCTTTATCTGCACGGTTCAGCGCATAGATTAAAGGCAGCGTAACTTTCTTTTCTTTGATATCTATACCAAGCGGTTTCCCTACATCATCAGTACCAAAATCGAAGGTATCATCCTTAATTTGAAAAGCAATACCAACTTTTTCACCAAATAGGCGCATCTTTTCAACAGTCTCTTCATCAGCACCAGCAGATGCTGCTCCGCAGGCACAGCAAGAAGCAATTAAAGATGCTGTTTTCTGACGGATTACATCGAAATATAGTTCTTCGCCAATATCCATTCTTCTTACCTTCTCAATCTGCAGCAATTCGCCTTCGCTCATTTGCTTTACAGCTTCTGAAACGATCTGTAAAAGACGGAATTCATTATTGTTCACAGAAAGCAGTAATCCTTTAGCTAGCAAGTAATCACCAACCAATACCGCAATCTTATTTTTCCATAAAGCGTTAATGGAGAAGAAACCCCTGCGTTCATAAGCGTTATCCACTACATCATCGTGCACAAGCGTAGCCGTATGCAGCAGTTCTACCAAGGCAGCGCCCCGGTGCGTAGATTCAATAATTCCACCACATAGCTTAGCCGCAAAAAAAACGAACATCGGGCGGATCTGCTTACCTTTTCTCTTAACAATATAATGCGTAATACGGTCCAGTAACGGTGCATCACTATGCATAGAGTCCTTAAACTTTTGCTCGAAGACTGCTATATCCGCAGCTATTGGTTTCCTAATCTGATTTATTCCTGGCATTCAGGTCTTAAAATATTTTGTGCAAACTTAATTAAATTCAGCTAAAAGCACGCTTTAATGAGATTTAAATCTCGGTTCTAGCTAAACATTTGCCGTAATATGGTTAAAGATCTGTTCTGCATGGACCCTGGAGTTCTCGATATACCACTTATGTGTATCCATTCCACCACAAACCACCCCGGCAAGGTATAATCCAGACAGGTTTGTTTCCATCGTATCGGGGTTGTAAGCAGGAAGATCACAACTTGACTCTCCCAGATCTACACCTAGCCTCTTTAAAAGGTCAAAATCAGGCTTATAACCAGTCATTGCAATCACAAAATCATTTTTAATGGAAAGCTCACCTTCCGGTGTCCGTATAGTAACCTGACCTTCCTCAATGGAAGTAACTTCCGAATTAAAATATGCTTTTATTGCTCCTTCTTTAATCCTGTTCTCTATATCCGGACGTACCCAGTATTTTACATAAGAACCAATTTCAGGTCCCCGGATTACCAGTGTCACATTCGCCCCCTTACGATAGGTTTCTAATGCAGCATCAATCCCAGAATTATTGGCTCCAATAACCACTACATTTTGAAAAGCATATAAATGCGGGTCTTTATAATAGTGGGTAACCTTTGGCAACTCTTCACCCGGAACATTCATCAATAATGGAACATCATAGAACCCGGTAGAAATAATTACATTTTTCACTTTATAAGTCCTTTTAGCTGTATTGACAGTAAAAGTTCCATCTTCAGCTTTAGAAAGGCTATTCACCTGTTCAAATAGATTTATATTCAGCTCAAATTTCTCAGCAACCCGCCGATAATATTCTACTGCTTCATTCCTATTGGGCTTTGGATTAATACTCACAAAAGGTACCCCTCCTATTTCCAGCTTCTGCGAAGTAGAAAAGAAAGTCATGAAAACAGGATAATTATAAAGACTGTTCACTAAAGCACCTTTCTCTACAATAACATAACTTAGGCCTGCTTTCCTTGCTTCAATACCGCAAGCCATACCAATCGGTCCGGCCCCTATAATGAGTACATCGTATTCTTCCATTTGCTTCTTCTAACTATTAGCAGCAGAAATGCTATCCGTACGCGTTAAACCCGAAGATTTAATAGCGGCATAACCTCCTGCAATATCAATAACATTTTCTACACCTCTGGCTTTAAGAATAGAGGCGGCAATCATAGACCGGTAGCCACCAGCACAATGTATATAATAGGTTTTTGAGGTATTAATTTCATTTGTCCAGTCGTTGATATAATCAAGCGGACGAAGTAAGGTAAATTCCAGGTGACCTGTTTCATATTCACCGGCTTTACGCACGTCCAGCACATTTATAGCTGGATCTGCATCGTATATCCCCTCAAATTCGCTAACTGGAACAGAAGCAACTACGTCAATGTCTTTGCCTGCAGCTTTCCATGCCGTAATTCCACCTTCCAGGTACCCGATTGTATGGTCATAACCAACTCTCGCCAAACGGGTAATCGCTTCTTCTGCTTTTCCATCTTCCACAATTAGTAGTAATGGTTGCTGCAGATCAGTGATCAGCGCACCTACCCATGGAGCAAACTGACCTCCCAGACCTATATTAATAGAAGATGGGATAAATCCTTTTGCAAATTCCTGCGGATCCCTCGTATCCAGAATTAATGCCCCTGTATGATTTACCGTAGCTTCAAAATCTTCAGGATTCATAGGGATCAATCCTTTTTCACGCACCTGGGCAAAACTTTCATACCCGTTTTTATTGATTGCTGCATTTTTAGCAAAATACTGCGGAGGAGGCAAAATACCCGCTGTAACCTGTTCGATAAAATCCTGACGCGAATCAGTATTCAAGGCATAATTAACCTCTTTCTGATGGCCAAGGGTGTCAAAAGTTTCTTTGCTCATGTGTTTACCACACGCAGATCCCGCACCATGCGCCGGATAAACCAATACATGATCAGGTAAACCTAAAATTTTCGAATGCAGGGAATCATATAATGTACCTGCCATCTCTTCCATCGTCTGAGTACCTTTTTGTACCAGGTCTGGCCGTCCAACATCACCAATAAATAAGGTATCACCAGAAAAAATACAATATGGCTGTCCGTCTTTATCTAATAAAAGATAAGTAGTAGATTCGGGTGTATGGCCCGGCGTATGCAAAGCCCTGACAGTTAAATCACCGATTTTAAAATCTTCGCCATCAGCAGCGATGTAAGAATCAAAAGTAGTTTTAGCAGTCGGCCCATAAATAATCTTAGCACCAGACTGGCTAGCCAAATCTAGATGACCAGACACAAAATCGGCATGAAAATGTGTTTCAAAAATATATTTTATTGTTGCCCCTGCGTCTTTTGCTTTCTTTATATAAGGCTGAACTTCACGCAGTGGATCTATGATCGCTGCCTCCCCATTGCTCTCGATATAGTAAGCAGCTTCGGCCAGACAGCCCGTATAAATTTGTTCTATCTTCATTAGTTCTTCTTGTTATTGAACAGTTAATTAGCCTGCATAATTAGCTATTAGATGAGTTGTTACCCACTTTACACCCAACCGCTGTTATGCTTATGCATAGCACATTAATTCAAAAATAAGCTTAATAAATGCTAACTGTTGATTTATCGAAGCATATTACAGAAGTTTTACCTTAGGCCGTAAGCTCCCCTCGTAAAGACTGCTCCATTAACCGGGCTATTTCTTCATTAGTTAGGCCCAGCCCCATGAGGTACATGAGTTTAGTAACTGTAGCTTCAAACGTCATATCGAAACCACTGATCACCCCCATCTGCTGTAATTTCTTACTAGTCTCATACTTGCCAAGTTCCACAGAGCCGCCCTGGCACTGGGATATATCCACAATAAGCTTATTGCTATTGATTGCATCCTGTAAACTATCAGTAAACCATTGTGCAGTACTTGTATTTCCAGAGCCGAAAGTCTCTAATACAATTGCATCAACTGATGATCTCGTAATCGCGTGTACCGCTTGCGGGGTAATCCCCGGGTATAACTTCAACACGCCAATATTGGCATTAAAATTTGACTGTACGTGCAATGGCTCTTCTGCATGCGGATGGATATAGTTACCATAAAATGATAAGTTTACACCCGCTTCAGCAAGAATATGGTAATTGGGAGAAAGAAAAGCTTCGAATTTTTCGGAATTATATTTTATAGAGCGGTTACCGCGGAAAAGCTGGTAATCAAAATAAATACAAACCTCGGGCACCATTGCGAGGCCGTCGCTTTTAGTTGCAACAATCTCTAAAGCGGTAATCAGGTTTTCTTTTGCATCGGTACGGATTTCACCAATCGGCAGCTGTGAACCAGTAAGCACAACTGGCTTATTCAGGTTTTCCAGCATAAAGCTCAGTGCAGAGGCTGTATAGGCCATCGTATCAGAACCATGTAAAATCACAAAACCATCATAATCGTTATACGTGCGCTCGATAATCGCGGCAAGTTCTGCCCAGATAATCGGATCCATATTTGAAGAATCAAGTATAGGATCAAAAGAATGAACATCCAGTTCATAATTTAACCTTGCCAGCTCGGGTACATTCTGCTGGATCTGTTTAAAATCAAAAGGGATCAATGCCCCGGTTATTGGATTGTTGACCATACCGATGGTACCGCCGGTATAGATGATAAGTATTTTTGTCATTAATATCAGACGTTAAATATTTTGATAGAATTAGCTGTAGTGATTTCAGCTACCTCTTCTATGGATATATGATAGATGTCAGCAACTTTCTGCGCAATATGCACCAGGTAACTACTTTCATTAGGCTTTCCTCTAAAGGGTACAGGCGCAAGAAAAGGAGAATCCGTTTCTAATACCAGATGTTCGATGGGAATATGTGACAATACCTCATCTAACCCAGCTTTTTTATAAGTTACTACACCACCTATCCCAAGGTAAAAGCCAAGGCCGATAGTTCTATGTGCTTGCTCCAGGTTTCCAGTAAAACAATGCATAATCCCACGGAGGTCATCCCCTTTCTCGTCTTCCAAAATTTCAAAAACTTCATCAAAAGCTTCCCTGCAATGGATTACAATGGGCAGTTGCATTCCTTTCGCCCATTTGATCTGCTCCCTGAATGCCGCTTGCTGAATACCTAAAGTAGTCTTATCCCAGTATAAATCAATCCCAATTTCCCCGATTGCATAAATCTTCCTTCCTTCAATACTAGCATAGATTTCCTTCAATATTTCTTCATATCCTTCTTTCACATCACACGGATGGAGGCCAGACATAGCGAAACAATTCCCTGGATATTTCTTCACCAAATCATCAATCTTAGCAATAGAAGACACATCTACATTGGGAAGGAACAGGCGGGTTACCTCATTATCGAAACAACGCTGAAAAAGTAAAGCTTGTTTTTCTTCATCTGTTTCATAATACAGATGGGTATGGGTATCGGTTAAAAGCATAAAACAAAGTTAATAAAAAAACCCTGTCCGAATTTCGAACAGGGCCTAAGCTGATATTTAAATCTAATTATTTTTTAGCGGCAGGAGCCATAGTTGGCGCAGCAGCAGGAACACCAGTAGGTTTTTTGATGTCAGTAATTTCTACATCAAAAGCTAGTGGAGAGAATGGAGTGATACCACCTTGTGGCATACCACCTTCACCGTAAGCTAATTTTGAAGGGATAATCAAGGTGATTTTTCCACCTTTTCCGATCAATGCAAGACCTTCGTCAAATCCTGGGATAGCTCTTCCGATAGTAAACGGACGTGGAGCATATTGTGCCATTGGATTAAATTTACCTGATTCTTTAGCTACTTTTTCTACGCTTGTATCAAATACATTGTCTTTACCATCACCTTTTTTAGGCAATAATTTACCTGTATAGTTAACCATTAAAGTATCTGTTGGAGTTGCTCTCTGGCTATCACCAGGTGCAGTAATCACATATTGTAAACCAGATGCAGTAGTTTGAACTTTTAATTTATTTTCTTCGATGAAAGTTTTGATTTTACCTGCTTCTGCTGCTTTATGTCTGGCAACTGTAGCCTGGAAATCTTTCTGGAAGAATTCAGTAGCTTTTTTCTGGAAAACTGAATCTGGCTCGCCAGCTGCTTTATGCATTACTTTTTCAATTTTCACAGTAAATACCATGTATTTATCTTTTTGTGTAGCTGGTTTCGGCTGACCAGAATATTTAGCCATTGAATCCAAATCAATTTTAAATGTAGCACTATCGCCTTCAGCTAATAAAGATAAAGCATCAGTGATATCACCTGCCCATTGTTTTTTAGATACAGGGAATACTGCTGGCTGCTGGCTATCATAAGTGCTGGTCATTACAGAATCTTTCTCTGTTTTTTGAATAGCATTGATCTTGATGATATCACCTTCAACGATTTTTGGTTTACCATCAGTTTTGTAGATTTGGTACATTAACCCTCCCGGGGCTTTTTTAAAGTTGTTACAAGCCGCTAATCCAAGTGTAGCTGCAAAAAGAATTACTAATGATTTTTTCATTTGAGTTTATATTGTTTTTTAATGGTAATGAAGCTTACCTAAGCTTTAACTAATTTCGTTAAGCAAATTGCAAGCTCATGTAGGTTTCATTTGAGTTTATATTGTTTTTTAATGGTAATGAAGCTTGCATAAGCTTTGACTAATTTCGTTAAGCAAATAGTAAGCTCATGTAGGTTTCATTTGTTTGGTGTTACAGCAAAAGCTGCGGTTTATTGTAATAACTGTGTTTTATATTCCGGCAATATAGATTTAAAATAGTTGATCGTATCTTCCAGGTTCCTGTCAGAATATCCGCCAGCCGCATTTCTATGTCCTCCCCCATTGAAAAACTTCTTGCAGATCTCATTTGCAGGAAAATCTCCAGTCGACCGTAATGATATTTTCACCTTATCTGATCTTTCAATAATAAAAGCTGCTAATTTAATACCATTTATAGAAAGTGCATAATTTACTATACCCTCTGTATCTCCTGTTACGATTTCGAAACGCTTTAGTTCTTCTGCAGTAACAGATATAATAGCGGTATTGAATTCTCTTATAATTTCCAGTTTATTCGTAAGGCAGTTACCTAAGAAACGTAAACGGTTCTCTGTAGCATTATCGTATACCAGCTGATGGATGCGCCAGTGTTCTGCTCCCGCTTCGATCAGATCAGCGCCTATGCGGTACACCGCAGCATTTGCAGATTGGAAACGGAATGAACCAGAATCGGTCATGATACCCGTATATAAACAAGTAGCAATATCTTTATTCATCAACGCGCCATCTTCCAGTTCATTTACAATAAAATCATAAACAAGCTGTGCAGCAGCGCAGGCATTAATACTCCAGTGCCTGTAATCATCAAAATCTTCAGGATCCAAATGATGGTCGATCATAATCTTATATGCAGGTGCATTGCGAATTACCTCACCAAGTTCATTGATGCGGCTCAGCGTATTAAAGTCGAGACAAAACACAAGGGACGCCTCGGCAACCAATATTTCCGCTTTTTCTTTTGCTTCTGTATAAATGATTACATCGGAGTTATTAGGCAGCCAATGTAAAAAATAAGGATAATCGGTTGGGGTAATTACATTTACATGGTGCCCCTTCTGGATTAAATAGGCGTATAAGCCCAAAGAAGAGCCCATCGCATCCCCGTCAGGTTTATGGTGCGTAGTAATTACGATTTTCTGTGGCGTAGCCAGTAATGATTTTAGTTCGGAAAGGGATAGCATATTTTTTCGCTGCAAAGCTACTAATTTAATGATAAAATGATTCCTTTATATTTCATGTTCCATATTAAAAGTATAAAATGTAGTTTTGCAAAATAAATAACACAAAAATGAGTACAAACAGAACATTTACAATGATTAAGCCAGATGCGGTAGCAAATGGACATATCGGTGCAATTATCAATGACATCACTGCTGCTGGTTTCAAAATCATTGCTTTGAAATACACAAAACTAACTGACGAGACTGCTGGTAAATTCTACGAAGTTCATAAAGAACGTGGTTTTTATGGTGATTTAGTAAGCTTTATGGCTTCTGGACCAATCGTAGCTGCAATTTTAGAGAAAGATAATGCAATTGAAGATTTCAGAAAATTGATCGGTGCTACTAACCCTGCTGAAGCTGCAGAAGGTACTATCCGTCAGAAATATGCAAAATCTATCGATGCAAATGCTGTTCACGGATCAGATTCTGACGAAAATGCTGCAATTGAAGGAGATTTCTTCTTTACTGCTGCAGAACGTTTCTAGTTCCTGCCAACAGTAATCTATTCAAAATAAGCACCTCGTCAAAAAAGGTGCTTATTTTCGTTCATACCAGCTCCGATTTATAAACAATTAACCGAACCAATTTAAAAAGATGAAGAAATTATTGATTGCTTTGCTGATCCCTTTCTGCGGGTATACAGTAAATGCACAGACCAAAAAGAAACCAATCGTAAAAAAGACCGTTAAACCTGCTGCTGTGGTACTAAGTCCAAAAACAACGTTAGATTCTGCGAGTTATGCCTTTGGTATGTCGATGGCATCCAGTCTTAAAAACGATGGCGTAAAAGGCTTAAATTACGACTTACTGATCAAAGGATTAAAAGATGCTTTCGGCGGTCAGCCAACACTACTTACCCAGGAAGCTTCACAAAAAGCTATTGGCAATCTCTTTAAAAACTTAAGTCAGGCCAAATTCGCTGTTAACATCAACGAAGGAAAAGCATTCTTAGAGAATAACAAAAAAAACGCGGACGTAAAAACAACAGCCAGTGGTTTACAGTATATTGTAGTTAATGCAGGCAGCGGACCAAAGCCGGCGGCAACTGATACCGTAGTGGTAAACTATAGTGGAAAACTATTAAACGGAAAACAGTTTGATAGTTCTTATGATAGAAATGAGCCACTGTCTATCGAATTGAACCATGTGATACCAGGATGGACAGAAGGGGTACAATTAATGTCGCCAGGTGCTAAATATAAATTCTTTATCCCTTATAACTTAGCTTATGGAGAACGCGGTGCAGGTCAGGATATACCCCCTTTCAGCACGCTGGTTTTTGAAATAGACCTGCTTAAAGTGAACGGTAAATAGGATTCTGGAAAACCATTTTATAAATAGTTTGTTGTGATCAAATAAATAAAACAAACTATCATGAACATTCAAAAATATTTTCCCTTAGCACTCGTTGCCCTTCTGATGACCACGCTAACAAGCTGTGCCGCAATCGAAGGAATATTTAAAGCCGGCGTTTGGTCAGGTGTAATCCTTGTGGTTGTTGTACTTGCAATAATTATCTGGGTAATCAGCAAAATTTTTGGCGGTGGCAGAAGCTAAGCCTCAAAGAAATACGATTTCCGTAATAACCTCAGAACCGGCACGCTCATTTAATTTTTGAATGATGCCGGTTCTTACCATTAAAAGCTCATTTTTAATAACCGACGACTCGATTCTTACAAAAAGTTTTTTGTGCGCTATATAGATCTGGGTAGTCCTGTTCCCGATAGCGGTCCCCATTATTTCTGGCCACATCGCTACCACACCTGTTTCATCAAATTTACCTTTTAACCTGTAAACAGCCAGCATCTTGGTGATGGCGTCTTTCAGTGTCATGTCATTTGGTTTACGCATGTTGTATGGCCCCGTTATTTACTTCAAACAAAGTTACCGGAACTTTGATCCGGTTAAAAATATTTAACACTCTTTCTCTTCCCGTATCTGTAATAAAGATTTGTCCGAAATCGTGATGGGAAACCATTTCCATCAACTTAAACATCCGGTGGTCATCCAGTTTATCAAAAATATCATCCAGTAAAAGTAAAGGCTTAAACCCTTTATACTTTTCTACATAAGCATACTGTGCCAGTTTCAGTGCAATTAGAAATGACTTTTGCTGCCCTTGCGAACCAAATTTTTTCAGCGGCATCTCCTTTAAACTAAAAATCAGGTCATCTTTATGGATGCCCGTTGTAGTTCTTTCCAGAATTTTATCCTTTTCTACAGAACTCTGCAGTAACTTTTCAAAAGCAGTATCATTTAATTGCGATTGATAAGTTAACGTTACCTGTTCGGCATCATCCGTAAGATACTGATAGTATTTATTAAACAGTTCAATATAATCAACCATGAACTGCTTGCGTTTCTTAAAGATCTTTTCTCCGCAGTTTACCAGCTGCTCATCGAATATTTCGAGTAAGGCCGGATCATAGCGGCGGGTAACGGCAATCTGTTTTAACAGTGCATTTCTATTTAGCAGGTGCCTGTTATAAATCATCAGCTCATCAAGGTACTGGGCATCCGTTTGTGAAATCACATTATCCATAAACCGGCGGCGCTCTTCGCTCCCATCCATAATAATAGTTACATCATAAGGAGAAATCATTACTAAAGGAAAGAGACCTATATGGCTTGCCAGCTTATCATATTCCTTTTTATTCCGCTTAAACTGCTTTTTTTGGTTCTTCTTCACCCCGCAAGTGATCTTTTCATTTTTCGCCTGGCGGTCAAAATCACCCTGGATAAGGAAAAGATCTTCTTCTGTTTTAATTTGCTGACTGTCGATTGGATTGAAATAGCTCTTACAGAGGCACAAATAATGGATCGCATCCAGTAAGTTTGTTTTCCCGGCACCATTATTTCCAATAAATGCATTCACCGTCTTAGAAAAACGTAAATCAGCATCAGAATAATTTTTGAAATTGAGCAGAGTAATGTTTTTTAACCACATAGTAATATCAATCAAAGTTACCGTTTAGCTTTGTTAAATTAACGTGATCCATAGAATTGTTTACTGCCTAATGCTATCACGATCAGATTCAGGCGGTTCGAAATCAGGACTTACCCGAAAATTTTACTTAAATACTAAAAAAGTGGTTGATACTTTGCCCGAAAAATGTATTTTTGCACTCCTTAATTTTTATTAAATAATGTCCACAACAGAAAAAGAAGTAAATTATAACGTTAGAAAGGGTTCTTTTATAGAAGAAAACTCTAAAAGCCTTTTGTTCATTGCCGGTGCGGTTATCGTATTGGTGGGCATATACTTCTGGTATCAGAATGTATATTTAAAAGGAAGAGCTGAAGAAGCATCTGCGAAAATGTATAAGGCAGAACAATATGTTGGGGTAGACTCACTGGCTAACAAAGCAATAAACGGAGAGTCAGGTTATCCTGGTTTTGAGAAAATCGCTGATGAATATAACAATACAAAATCTGCAAACTTAGCTAACTTATACCTTGGAGGTATCTATTTACGTAAAGGTGAGTATAAAAAAGCAGCTGATGTACTAGCTAAATATTCTGAAACAGGAAGCCCTGTTGCAGATCCATTGGCATTAGGCATGTTAGGTGACGCTTATAGTGAGCTGAAAGATTATAGCCAGGCAATCACTTACTACAAAAAAGCAGCTGGTAAATCAGCTAATAAATTTACTTCCCCTATGTTCCTTAAAAAACTAGGCTTAGTTTATGAATCACAAAAAGATTTCAAAGGGGCTGAAGAAGCTTATACAAAAATCAAAGCTGAATTTCCTACAAGTCAGGAAGCAACAATGATCGATGAATATATTTCACGTGCAGCTGCTGCACAAGGAAAATAAGCCATAGGCTTATTTTTTGACAAAGGCCTGCATTTTATGCAGGCCTTTTTTATGCGTAATACCTATCTTTGCACCATGGCAACACAATTAAAAAACCTTTCCGATTTCTCCCATACTACTGTTCCTGATGGTAGCACTTATAAAATTGCTATCGCTGTAGCAGAATGGAATGCCGATGTAACAGGCAGTCTGTACAACGGCGCACTGGAAACCCTTTTAAAACACGGTGTGATTGCAGAGAATATTCTTTCTGTAGCTGTTCCGGGAACTTTCGAATTAACAGGTGCAGCAGAAATTTTGTTAAAAAAACATACAGAACTTGATGCTGTAATCTGCCTGGGCTGTGTAATCCAGGGAGAAACAAAACATTTTGATTTTATCTGTGATGCTGTAGCAAACGGAATCACCAATGTAGCGATTAAGTATAGCAAGCCAGTTATTTTTGGGGTACTGACTACCAATGATCTTCAGCAGGCGATAGACAGATCTGGTGGCAAACATGGTAATAAAGGGGATGAAGCGGCGATCACTGCTATAAAGATGTCCCATTTATCAGCAACAGCTTAATTATCATTGCTTTTTTTCATATTATAGCTTAGATTAGCAAAAGAAAAACATTAATCATTCTATTATGAAAAAGGTAGCGATCGTATTGCTTGGCGTATTTTTTGCAATAACAATTTTAGAATCATGCTCTTCACGCATCTGTCCGGCATACAACTCGTATCCTAAAGGCAGCCGCAGAAAGTAGGCTTATCATAAAAAATTAGTAAAACAATGGAATGGAATAAACTTACTGATCTCAACCAGATCAGCGATATCAAATCAAAACCTGGTTACAGTTTGATTTTTAAACATAGCACAAGGTGTTCAGTAAGCATGATGGCGAAAAAACGCTTTGAGCTGGACTGGGATATTATTCCTGAAGGAACAAACCTTTATTTTCTTGACCTGATCAGCCACCGTGCAGTATCTGCACAGATAGCTGAAACATTTCAAGTTCATCATGAATCCCCGCAGATCTTATTGATCAAAGACGGCAGTTGCGTACTGGATGCCTCTCATAGCGACATCTCTGCGGATGAGGTTGCAGAAGCAATTAATAATTAAAAGAAATAGTTTTCTTTAAATCAGGATGAAGGCTGTAGAATACCGGACAGGTATTTGCAGCTCTTTCAATGATCTTTTTATCCTTATCGGAATAGTTATTTGCAGGAAACTGGAAATCAGCAATAATTTCTGCTACTCTTCTTGGGTTTTCTGCCATAACTTTCGTAATCTCACAGGTCGTACCATCAATATTAAAGCCGTGCTCTGCAGCCGCAATACCTACTATAGTGAGCATGCAGTTACCTAAAGATGTTGCGAGCAAATCTGTTGGCGAAAACGCCTCTCCTTTACCTTTGTTATCAATTGGTGCATCGGTAATAATCTCATTACCTGACCTTTCATGTATAGAACTAGTTCTTAATCCACCGTTATAAGTTATTTTTGAAGTTGCCATATATAAATTATTTATATACAAGATTAGGTTAATTTTCTTTTCAAATCAACCCGCCCCACCTACTATGTTGTCATTTTTGGTAACAATCACTGTAATTATTGCATAACATTACAACATACAAACATTTCATGTTTATAACAATTCAAACCTATTGCTTAACTTTGATGCATGATCGAACTTCCGGTTGTTTCAGCGAACACAGTACAACGTAAACCAGACTGGCTTAGAGTTAAGCTTCCTGTAGGTAAAGAGTATGCACAAGTGCGCAGCCTTGTAGATACCCATAAGTTACATACCATTTGTGAAAGTGGCAATTGCCCTAACATGGGCGAGTGCTGGGGTTCTGGTACCGCAACTTTTATGATATTAGGAAATATCTGTACACGCTCCTGCTCATTTTGCGCAGTTGCAACAGGCAGGCCTAAAGCCGTAGATACGGACGAACCTAACCGCATCGCCAACTCGGTAAAATTAATGCAGGTAAAACATTGCGTAATTACTTCGGTTGACCGTGATGATTTGAAAGATGGCGGTTCTATTATATGGGCAGAAACTTTGCAGGCAATCCGCAGGGAAAGTCCTGAAACTACACTCGAAACCCTTATTCCTGATTTTAGAGGTATCTGGGATAATCTATACCGTGTACTGGAAGAACGTCCTGAAGTAATGTCGCATAATATCGAAACAGTACGCAGGCTAACTAAACAAGTACGTGTACAGGCAAAATACGACAGGAGCCTGGAATGCTTAAAAAGGATTTCAGAATTTGGACTAAGAACTAAAACAGGTATTATGCTTGGTCTAGGGGAAACAGAAGATGATGTATTAGAAGCAATGGACGATCTTGTGGCTAATGGCGTGCATATCCTTACACTTGGCCAATATTTACAGCCTACACGTAACCACCACCCTGTGATAGATTGGATACACCCCGATCAATTCGCAAAATATAAAGAAATAGGCTTAGCAAAAGGCTTAAGATATGTAGAAAGCGGCCCATTGGTACGCTCATCTTACCATGCTGAAAAACATCTTTTTGATTTTTAAACCGCAAAAAAACGACAAACAAAAAGATGTTTGAACTTGTTAGACAATCTGTATATTAGCAAACATTGGCACCGAATAAAAAAATATCCCTCACAGAAGAAGACCTGGTGCGTGCACTTAAGGGTAAAGAAACTATTGCAATACAGGCATTATACGACATGTATTCTGGCGCCCTGCTAGGCGTAATTTCAAGAATCATACAACAACCCGAAGTAGCTGAAGATTTGCTTCAAGAGACCTTTATCAAAATATGGAACTCCGCAGACAGCTATGATAGCACTAAAGGTCGATTATTTACCTGGATGATCAATTTGGCCCGGAATCTTTCTATCGATAAACTGAGATCTAAAGATTTTAGAAATTCCAATAAAAACCAAGACATAGAAAATAACGTAGATTTTATTGACTCGCAAAGGAAGATAACTTTTAATGCGGATACACTAGGTTTGAGAGACATGGTTACTGCACTTAAACCAGAATTCAATGATGTATTAAACATGGTCTATTTTAAAGGATATACCCATGTTGAAGCCGCAGAAGAACTGAATTTACCATTAGGGACGGTCAAAACCCGTATCAGAATGGCTATTATGGAATTAAGAAAGCATTTTAATTAAGTGGAAGAAGCAAAGGCATATATCGAAACGGGTATACTTGAACTCTATGTTTTAGGGCAGTTAAATGTCACCGAGCAAAAAGAAGTTGAAGAAATGGCAGCCAATTACCCTATCATTAGGGAGGAGATCAATGCTATTGAAATCGCTATGGAACAATATGCAGTATTCCATGCCATCAAACCTACTTCAGGTTTGGAAAATAAAATATTCGACAAAATTGCCCCTTTAAGTGCTACTAAATCAAAAGAAAATTCTTCTGCAACTGTACCGCTTTATAGTGATCATTCAGCTTCTACAATCAGATCTTTAAGGTTTGCCCTGGTAGCTTGTATAGGCTTATTGATCCTTAGCTTTGTTGCGCTCTATGCGATGAATGACAAGCTTGTCGTTGCTAATGAACAGATCGTATCACTTACTAATGATAAGCAAAAATTTGCGAGCACTGTCAGTTACATGAAAGTGGCAAATAAAGATCTTCAGGAAATCGCTGCAATAACCGGCGATCCTACATGGACAGTTGTTCAGCTTGGTGGCACAAACATTGCCCCAAAAGCAAAAATGAAAGTTTACTGGCATAAAAGCGGTCACCATGTAATGGTGGATAACACCAGGATGTCCCTTCCCGAAAATGATTCTAAACATCAATATCAATTATGGGCAATAGTTAAAGGTAAGCCAGTTGATCTTGGTGTATTTGATGCAGAGTCACAGCCTGCAAAACTATTATTGGCCATGAAAGAAGTTGGTGATGCGCAGGCATTTGCAGTTACACTAGAGAAACGAGGTGGAAGCGCTGTTCCAACAATGGAAAAAATGGTTGTACAAGGTGCGATTTCTATCTAATCAACCCCTTTATCGTTTTAGAAGTTTGTAAAGCAACCTGGGAGGCCGTAACACTACTATAGTTTTGCGCAAGTTCATCTCCAGATTTCCCATGTATAAAACAAGCTAAACAGGCCGCCTGGTCAGCCGCATATCCCTGCGCTAAAAAAGAAACAATAATTCCTGTAAGAATATCCCCCATCCCGCCTTGTGCCATAGCAGGATTACCTGTTGTATTGATGGCAACTTTCCCTTTCTGATCAATAACGAACGTATATTGATTTTTAAGCACAATGACGCAGTTTAAGCTCACCGCTTCAGTTCTCGCCGTTTGCAAACGCTCCCACCAGCTGTTATGCTTTCCGAATAAATTATCAAATTCTTTCATATGTGGTGTTAGCACAGATCCTGGTGACAACCGTGCTAATAATTCCTTTTGATCTGCAAGGATGTTTAGTGCATCAGCATCAATAATTAATGGGACATGCAGGTTAAACAGTTGCTGCATAACCTTGATGCTTCCATCTTCTGTACCTAAACCAGGACCAACAGCTATCGCTTTAAACTTATTATGCTCAGCTAATTTATCCAGGCTTTCTCTCCCCAGGTACATCACCTCTGGCAAAGCTGTATTTAGTGCCGTTAAACCACTCTCTGGGATCGAAACTGTAGTAAGCCCCGCTCCTGCATGCAGACAGGCCATTGCAGACAGCAATGCCGCGCCCATGGTTTCTTGCTGTCCTGCAATAATTAAAGCATGCCCGTAAGTACCCTTATGGGTAAATGTAAGCCTTGGCTTAATCAGTTGATGAATTGAATTTATATCAACCAATTGATATGGAGAATCGGATTGCTCGATAAAGTTTTCATCTAATCCAATTTTAACTACACGAAAGCGCGATAATGCAGTTACTGATTCCGGAAAAAAGAAATTGATTTTCGGGCGCTGAAAACAAATCACCAAATCTGCCTTTAAATAAGTACTGCCTTCAATAAGCGGCCCTTCTGCCGGGAAACCCGTAGGCACATCCACGGCAATTACTTTACGGCCCAGCGTATTAACTAGATTAGCAAGGACAAGATATTCACCATATAAAGGTTTGTTTAGGCCCGAGCCTAAAATTGCATCAATAACTATACTCTCTTTCAAATCCGCAAGAACGTCAGCCGATGTTACCTGCGTATATACGAAACCAAGCTTATCCAGGAAATTAAGATTCGCCCTATACTCTTCCGTTTCTTTCGAAGAGAAGCTGATCAGGTACACAGCTACCCCTGTATAACCCGTATCTTTCAATAAACGTGCAATGGCTAACCCATCACCTCCATTATTTCCCTTACCGCATAACACCGCAATTGTAGCTGATTGGTCACTTACTTCTTCTGTAAACGCATTTACAAATGCGAGAGAAGCAGATTCCATCAACTCTAATGAAGAGCTCTGCTGTTTAACAATCGTAAACGCGTCAGCCGCGCGCATCTGTTCTGAGGTAAGCAGATTTTGCATATTGATTGAGTTTAAGATGCCATTTCTTTCTTTAAAAATTTACCCGTCAGACTGATCGGGTTCTGGATTAATCCTTCAGGGGTACCTTCAAAAATAATCCTCCCGCCACCAGCTCCACCTTCTTCACCTAAATCAATCACCCAGTCGGCCACCTTTACCACATCTAAATTATGCTCTATCACAAGCACTGTATTCCCTTTATCTACCAATTCATTTAATACACCCAGCAAGACATTAATATCTTCGAAATGTAAACCAGTAGTGGGCTCATCCAATATATAGAATGTTTTTCCTGTATCTTTTTTAGAAAGCTCTGTAGCCAGTTTAACCCGCTGCGCTTCTCCACCAGATAAAGTAGTAGAAGACTGCCCAAGGGTAATATAACCTAACCCAACATCTTTTAATGTTTTTATCTTACGGTAGATCACCGGCATGTTCTCAAAGAACGCACACGCATCTTCAATACTCATATCCAGTACGTCACTGATAGACTTCCCACGGTAACGTACTTCTAAAGTTTCCCTGTTATATCTTCTGCCACCACATTCCTCACAGGGCACATGTACATCAGGTAAAAAGTTCATCTCGATCAGCTTCATCCCTGCACCCTGGCAAGTCTCACATCTGCCACCTTTCACGTTAAACGAGAAACGCCCGGGTTTGTATCCGCGGATCTTCGCTTCAGGAAGCTGCACATATAAGTTCCTGATATCAGAAAATACACCTGTATAGGTAGATGGATTTGATCTTGGCGTTCTGCCAATTGGTGCCTGATCAATCTCAATTACTTTATCAATCTCTTTAATCCCGTTGATCTTTTCATAAGCTAAAGGATGTTTCTTTGCTCTGAAAAAATGATGGTTCAGGATCGGATACAAAGTCTCAGTAATTAAACTCGACTTCCCGCTTCCGGAAACCCCCGTAACAGCAATAAATTTACCTAACGGAAAATCTACCGAAACATCTTTTAGATTGTGTCCGCTAGCTTTAATGATCGACAATTTATGGCCGTTCCCTTTTCTTCTTTTCTTAGGCACTGCAATTTCTTTGTCACCGTTCAAATAAGCAGCAGTAAGGGTTTTAGATTTCAGGATCTCTGCAGGTGTACCTTGTGCAACAATCTGCCCGCCATGTAAACCAGCAGCCGGACCAACATCAATTACGTAGTCAGCTTCAAGGATCATATCCTTATCATGCTCCACTACTAATACTGTATTTCCAAGATCGCGCAGGTTTTTCAATGCACCGATCAAACGTTCGTTATCACGCTGATGCAGACCGATACTCGGCTCATCCAGAATGTACATGACATTCATAAGCTGCGACCCGATCTGCGTAGCCAAACGAATCCGCTGTGCCTCGCCGCCAGAAAGTGTTCTCGCTGTACGGTCGAGCGAAAGATAGTTTAACCCAACATCAGACAAAAACCCTAGTCGGGTCCTGATTTCTTTTAATATTTCTTTCGCAATAGTATTCTGACGCTCACTTAAACGGGTTTCAATTTCTACAAACCAGCTCTTCAGACTATTAATGTCCATCTCTGCCAGTTCAAAAATATTCTTACCATCTACTTTAAAATGAAGACTTTCCTTCTTAAGTCTTGCTCCATTACAAACCGGACAAGTTTTAAGCTTACGGAAGTTTTCCATATCATCTACCGCACCCTCACCTTTTTTCTCATTTTGCTCTTCCAGCAATTTGATAATACCGTCAAAAGTAATCTGGTAGTTTTGTACGTTCCACTTATTGTATTCTACAGCTACCGAAATTAACTCCGGACTGCCATTAAGGATAATATTGATAATGTCATCACCCAACTTTTCGATCGGTGTAGAAAGAGAAAAGTTATATTTCTTAGCCAGCGCTTTGATTACCTGGAACATCCAGATATCCCTGTACTCACCCAAAGGGGCAAGTCCCCCGTTCATGATGCTCAGCTTAGGATTAGGCATCACTGATTCCTTATCCACCACAAAAATATAACCCAACCCGTCACAACGCTCACAAGCACCATATGGCGAATTGAAAGAGAAACTATTCGGCTGTGGTTCATCATAAGAAATCCCTGTAGTAGGGCACATCAGGAATCGGCTGAAATGCGATACATTATTTTCCTTATCACTGATCTTGATAATCCCTTTACCCACACGCATAGCCGTCTGCAAAGAATCTACCAGGCGTTTATGATCCTTGCGGTCCACCAGTAAACGGTCTACCACTATCTCAATATCGTGGATCTTATACCGGTCTACCTGCATCTTAGCAGTCATGTCCTGGATTTCCCCATCGATACGCACTTTTACATATCCCTGTTTACGGATCTGCTCAAATAACTCACGGTAATGTCCTTTACGTCCTTTTACAACAGGGGCAAGTATATTAACCGCCAGTCCGTCATATTTATTATAGATATTATTGAGGATCTGGTCTTCGCTCATGCGCTCCATTTTCTCCCCTGTATTATAAGAAAAAGCATCTGCAGTACGGGCATACAGCAAACGCATAAAATCATATATTTCGGTAATCGTTCCTACAGTAGACCTCGGATTTTTGCTTGTAGTTTTCTGCTCAATCGCAATCACCGGGCTAAGGCCCGACACTTTGTCTACATCCGGCCTTTCCATTCCGCCCATAAACTGACGTGAATAAGCACTGAAAGTTTCCATGTAGCGGCGTTGCCCTTCGGCATAAATGGTGTCAAATGCCAGAGAAGATTTACCGCTTCCGCTTAAACCGGTAATGACTACCAGTTGATTACGCGGAAAAGAAATATCTATATTTTTAAGGTTGTGAACTCTGGCCCCGTATACTTCAACATCTTTTTGCTCGCCCAGGTCGATGGTATTTTTGCTCATATATATTTAAAAACGCTATTGAAATCCTATAAATCAAGACAGCAAATTTGCAGCCACAAAAGTACCTATTATTCTTGTAATAGCCTACCGTGAATTATAGTATGCCTAATGAGGTATAACAGGCTAATATTCAAATAGTAGAATTTCAAGAAAACAAAAAAAGCCGGCATAATCTGCCGGCTCCCCAATTGCATGTCAAATATTATTATTCTGTAGCCGTATTTTGTGCCAGTACACTTTTAGGTGCATGGTAACCGTAACGTACAGGATCTTTTAAAATCTCTTTCATTGAGATCAGCTTGTAAACATAACCACCAGTTTCACGGTTAAGTTTCATCTTAAAGTAATTATCCTGGTTCTGTCTATGGATCTGCTTTTTCATATGGTTATCCCCCACATTATAAGCTGCAGCAACCAGCGTCCAGCTATCAAAAACCCCATAGAGTTCTTTGATATATTTGCAGGCCGCAATAGTAGATTTTCTCAGGTTTTTACGTTCGTCGACATTAGAGTTGACCTTTAAGCCGTAACTCCTCGCTGTACCCGGCATAAATTGCCAGAATCCGTTTGCACCTTTGGGAGACATCCCGCCTTGCAAACCTGATTCCACCAGGGGAACATATTTGAAATCATCAGGGATACCATAAGCAGCCAGAATTGGTTCAATTATCGGGAACCATTCCTCTGCCATTCGGTGAAGACGATTTGTTTGAATGTTATTGTAACTGTGAGCAGCAAGAATTTTCTTCATTTTTCGCTCTACCTTCCTGTCACCCAGGGGTAAAGATTCTTCTGCAAAATTTAACTGGGCCATCAGGGATGCCGGCACCTTTGTTACTGTTATGGTAGTTTTTGTAGTGTTTTTTGTACTGGTATTAACTTCTTTTTTTTGACTTTTTGCTGCTTGGGGCATGTTGTAAGCAAACACTTTTGCCATAACCAATAATCCTAAAATTACTGAACATGTTATTATGTGTTTCTTTATCATTTTCCTCCTTTTTTTGGTGAACAATTATAAAACGCCTGCAAACATACAATATATTATGCTAATTATCAACCTTTTACAAAATTAGGGTCAGAAATCCACGTTTAAACACCTGTTAGGCACGATTTTAAATTCCTCAAATGCCTTGAAAATTAAAAGTGTGAATTCAGCGATTTTTATTAAATTTGCACCCCGCATTAATTATGTGGTTAACAGCGTATCATGACAAATAACAACAGCAGGAACAGTCGGGATGACAAGTCCAAACCGGGAAACCGAAGCACAACAGGTAAAGGCCCTCGTGGAGCATCAGAAAGCTCTTACAAAGGTAAAAGCAAGTTTGAGGGAAAAGAAGGGGGAGATAGGAGTAAATCTGGTAGTGCAAAGGATAATTACAGACCAAGAGCAGGAAGCAGAGATGGCGATGCCAGTGATTTTAAAGCAAGGCCTTCGAGAGATGGCGACAGCACTAATTTCAGACCAAGAGCAGGCCGCGATGGTGATGCTAAAGATTTTAAAGCAAGACCGCCAAGAGATGGTGAAAGAAGTAACTTCAAACCCAGAGATGGCGAAAGAAGCAGCTTTAAACCAAGAGAAGGCAGAGATGGTGAGGCTAAAGATTTCAAATCAAGACCACTAAGAGACGGCGAAAGAAGCAACTTCAAGCCTAGAGGAGATGGAGACAGTACCTTCAGACCAAAAAGCCCAAGAAGTTCAGGAGGCCCGTCAAGTTTCAAACCACGTGCATTTAAAGAAGGCAGTTCAAGAGAAGAGCCAAGAAATGAAAGCCGTAGTTACATAAAGAAAGACAATTTCGGTTCAGATGGTGAAAGACCATTCAGAACTTTCGATGATAAAAAACGCAGCACTTCAAGAAGTACAGACAGCAGACCTTTTAGAAAAAGAGAAGATGGAAACCCATTGTTATCGGGACCGAAATCATTTTCTAAAGACCGCCCTGCTCCTGCACCAACAATGCGTGCAAAAAAAGAGAGTAAAACTATTGATGACGGAAAAATCCGTTTAAACCGTTATATCGCCAACTCTGGGATCTGTTCCCGTCGTAAAGCGGATGAACTGATCGCTGCAGGTGTGGTTTCAGTAAACGGCGAACCAGTATCGGAATTAGGCTACAAAGTTGATCCTTACAAAGACGAAGTACGTTACAATGGCGAGCTGTTAAAACGTGAGAAAAGAGTTTATGTATTGCTAAACAAACCTAAAGATTATATTACTACAACCGACGATCCACAGGAGCGCCGTACGGTAATGTCTCTGGTAGAAAAAGCAAGCAGGGAACGTATTTATCCAGTAGGCCGTCTAGACCGTAATACAACTGGTCTTTTACTGATGACTAACGATGGTGACCTGGCGGATAAATTATCCCACCCTAAAAACGGGATCACTAAAATTTATCATGTAGAGCTAAGCAAAAGTTTAAGTCAGGGAGACCTGAACAAGATCCAATTCGGACTGGAACTGGAAGATGGTTTAATTAAACCAGATTCTGTGTCTTACGTTGCTGGTGCATCTAAACGTGAAATTGGTATCCAAATCCACAGTGGTAAAAACAGGATCGTACGCAGGATATTTGAACACCTGGGTTATGAAGTGGTTAAATTAGACCGTGTAGTATATGGTAACCTGACTAAAAAAGATCTTCCACGCGGAAGATGGAGATATTTAGAAGAGCATGAATTGATTCAGATTAAACATCTGATCAAATAAAAACTATCTTAGTATAATAATGAAGCCTGCATGTAACTATGCGGGCTTCATCATTATAAAAAATAAATATATTGTGATGAAGAAATTAATTTACCTATTCATGGCTGCAACCTTCAGCTTGTCCGCACAAGCACAGCAAACAGAGGAAAGACTACTTATTGGAACTTATACCGCTCCGGGTAAAAGCGAAGGGATCTATGTGTATGATTTTAATACTGCTACTGCTGCATTTAAACCAGTAAGTGTTGAGAAAAACACAATTAACCCCAGCTATTTAGCCCTTACTGCCGATCGTAAATTTGTTTATGCGGTAAATGAAGATGGGGATAAAAGTATGGCCAGTGCTTTTAGCTTTGATGCTGCTACTGGTAAACTTAGCTTTTTAAATAAGCAGAATACCGACGGGGCTGACCCTTGTTACCTGATCGCAGATGATACTCATGTCATCACTGCCAATTACACAGGAGGCAGCATTACGATATTTAGCAGGGATGCAAATGGCGCATTAGGCCCAATAAAGCAGCACATCCAGCATACTGGGTCCAGTATAAACAAAAGCAGACAAGCCACCGCACATGTGCATATGGTAAAGTTTACGCCCGACAATAAATATGTGGTGGTAAACGACCTGGGTGAGGATAAAGTATTCTTTTATGCGTATAATAAAGAATCTTCTGACAGTGTACTGGTCTTAAAAAACAGCATCAGTATTAAGCCTGGCAGCGGCCCGAGACATCTGGTTTTTAGTGCAAATGGCAAGTTCGCTTACCTGATTAAGGAAATGACAGGAGAAGTAACCGTTTTCAGTTACAGTGATGGTTCTCTTAAGAACATCCAGGAAGCAACAATGGTGGCTAAAGATTTTAAAGGTGACATTGGCGGATCACATATCCTGCTTTCTGCAGATGGAAAATTCCTGTATGCAAGTAACAGGGGTACCGCAAACACCATCACTACCTTTGCTATAGGAAAAGACGGAAAGCTATCTAACAAAGGCAATATCAGTACTGACGGGGATGGTCCGAGGGCATTTACGATCGATCCAAGCGGGAATTGGTTATTAGCTGGCCATCAGAACACCAATGATATTGTAATTTTTAAACGTAATAAAACCACAGGGTTACTTACCAATACAGGCAAGAAAATTGAGATCGGTGCACCGGTTTGTTTTGTATTTGTTCCAAAGAAATAAGTTAGCCTATCACCAGATTACCGGGATAAACTACCTTCTTAATAAAAGCAAAATCCTTTAAAAATAAAATGCCCTGAAAACGACGTCTTCAGGGCATTTTTATGAATACATAATTTTAGCCTTTAACAGCATCAATTATTTCAGGCTCATGTGCCGGATGTTTTGCAATAATATCATTATAGTAATCAATATATAACGGCAATATTTTCTTCAGATCAAAGTCCTGCGCCCTGGTAAAAGCGTTTTCTTTAAACCTGTTTAAGACCTCATCGTCTTTCAATATCGAAATTGCTTTCTCAGCCATATCATCTACATCACCCACATTACTCATATAACCACAGAACCCATCTACATTCAATTCAGGCAAACCACCTGCATTAGAGGTGATCACAGGCACTTTACAAGCCATTGCTTCTAATGCTGCAAGACCAAAACTTTCAGTCTCCGAAGGCATTAAAAACAGATCAGATACAGACAGGATTTCCTCTATTGCATCCTGCTTACCTAAAAAGCGTACGTGATCGCAAATACCCAAATCCCTGCACAACTGCTCATTGTTCGCGCGGTCTGGCCCATCGCCTACCATCAATAATTTTGAAGGAATAGTATCAAGGATCAGCTTAAACATTTTAATAACATCCGAAGTACGTTTTACCTTACGGAAGTTAGAAGTATGGATAAGGATACGTTCGTTATTTGGTGCAATTGCCTTTTTAAAGTGATCTTTAGGCTGTAAGCTAAATCTTGTAAAATCAATAAAATTGGGGATCACCCTGATCTCATTGGTAATATCAAAATGGTTATTCGTATCTTCTTTCAGATTATGGGAAACCGTAGTTACCCCGTCAGACTTATTAATGGAAAAAGTAACAACCGGTTTATAAGTTGGGTCTTTACCAACCAGTGTAATATCTGTTCCGTGCAGGGTTGTAATAAATGGAATATGGATACCATAGGTTTCCAGGATTTGCTTGGCCATAAATGCTGCAGAAGCATGTGGTATTGCATAATGAACATGCAGCAAATCAAGTTTTTCAAACCTGACTACATCAACCAGTTTACTGGCCAGGGCAGATTCATATGGTGCATAATCAAATAGTGGATAATCTCTTACCGAAACTTCATGATAAAACAGATTAGCAGAGAAAAAATCTAATCTTGCCGGCTGGCTGTAAGTAATAAAATGAACCTGATGACCTTCATCGGCCAATGCCTTGCCTAATTCTGTAGCCACAACACCACTACCACCGAATGTAGGGTAACAAACAATACCTATTTTCATTTGAGTATATATAGATTTTTATCGTAAATGAAACTTGCATTTACTGTACCCATATACCGAGGTGAACGATAAGCTGATGCAGGTTCCATTAGAACGTTTTTGTTTTAATTCCTATAGAGATTTAACATCCATAGCAACTGCAAACAGTGTTATTAAACTGTTTGCAGTTGCAAATTACAGTACTATAAATGAGCTTTGTGTTAAACAAATGCAATTATTTAATACGTATTAGAATTGTTGCTTCATTTCGGCTTGTATTACAAGGAATAGCTCGTTTGGTCTTTGCGTTCCAATATAATATTCTAAACCGTCCCTGTCTGTAAGCACCACGGCATCCTTCCCGGAAGAGTAAAAACGGATGCTGCCTTTACGGTGCAGGTTATATACTGGATTATTAAATAAATAATTGCTATAAGTATCTTTTCTAACGTTAACAATACTATTGAGATCAATTTTTACCTTTTTTGCGGTCCACAATCCATCAATGATCATACTTTTATTATGAATGATGATTTTATATTGTATCATGAACAAAAGAATGATGGAAATGCCGATAATCCCAAAACCGACAACCAGGAACAGATCCTGCGTATTGTCACGGTCTCTTTCATAGACGTATGCGCCAAAACAGAAAGCAGCCATTAACAGCCTGATACAAATCCTGATGTAATCGCGCCCGATGTATTGTTTTTCCAGAAATGCGTATTTATTGCTCATCTAATTGAATTTCTGTTCGAATATAGCGACTTTTTTCGTTGTTCCCGTTACTTTATATCTGTTGTCCTGTCGTAAACCTGCCACCCAGACCACATCACCATTCCCGTTAATCACTAGCGGAATGTTCTCTTTCTGAGGAACTGGGACCTTCTGATCGATAAAGAAATCACTAAGTTTCTTATAATTGTTCATCCCCATGGGTTTAAAACGGTCACCGTCTTGCCACGCCCTCACTACTAATGGAAAGTTTAGCCGATCTGCATCTACAAAGGCTTTATGAGGATCATTTTCATAAGAAATAATGTCCGAGTAAGTAAGCGTAATTACCTGTGTAGCTAATGTAATATGGGTATCTGCAGGATGGACCATATGGTTTAAATGCGCTATCCCATCCGTAATTTTAGTAACAATCAGTGCATCCCGATCAATAGTTAAACGGTGACTCTGACTATAAAAAGAAGTGCCGCTTTGTTTAGCTGCTGATGCCAAGACTTCTTCTACTACGGTTTCTGTAAAATTGTAAACTTTTAAGATTTCAAATAAGAGTAATCTTTTAGGCTCTAGTCTATATATTTTTTCAATTGATAGATATACGCCATTAGTTGTAACGGTGCAAATATCAAGGCGGGCTGTTTCTACTGCTTGTTGTAATACCAGTTCTGTTTCGGCAAAGCGCCGAATATTATGTTCAAATGTCTGCTCTAGCTTAGGATTGATTTCCTTAAGCCGGGGAATAACATCGAGCCGCAACTTATTCCGCGCATAAGTGCTGCTTAAGTTAGAGCTGTCTTCTACAAATCCAATTTCATTGTCTTCGATCAGCTGGTCAATTCCCATTCTGGAAAGAAACAGCAAGGGACGGATCAGGTGGTCACGCTTAGGCAAAATACCGTGTAACCCTGCAATACCAGTTCCTCTAACGAGGTTCAGCAAAACTGTTTCTAAAGCGTCATCCTGGTGATGGGCTACAGCAATCAGGTCATATTTATGCGCTACGCGCAATTCTTCGAACCAGCGGTAGCGCAAATCCCTGGCAGCCATCTGTGTAGAAATTTTATGCTCGGCAGCATATTTTTTAGTTTCAAAATGTGTTACATGCAGCGGTACATCGAGCAGTGCCGCTAGTGTACGGACAAAATGTTCATCACGTTGCGACTCCCCTCCTCTTAATCCGAAATTACAGTGTGCAATGCCAAAATCAAACCCCGCCTGCTTAAAAAGATGTGCCATTAATACAGAATCTTTACCACCGCTTACGGTTAGTAAAATCCTTTGCTGCGGATCAAACAGGGCATTCTGACCGATGTAATCTAGGAAGTTTTGCAAGGGTAACATCTTTCAAAGATATTCTATATGAAATTGGTAAGCAAAAAACTAACTTTGTATTGTGCAAAAAATACACGTTTCCAGTAAACATTATTTGTTTTCTACCATTCATGGGATTTTCATGGATTTTTTATCTTCCATTTTCGGAAAAAAGCTGACCGGATTAGTTGTCCTTTCTTTCCTTTTCCTGGGGTTGTCTGCACAGCAGAAAACTAAAATCATCTTACAGGGTGCCGAGCATAGCCGTATCGACATGAAAACAAGTATTACTTATTTAAGGAAGCCTATTTTTAAGCAAGACAATGCTATCTTAACCTGCGATAGTGCTATTTTCTACACGACCAAAAACTACTTTGAAGCATATGAAAATGTGCATATCAACCAGGCAGACACAATTAATATCTATTCCGACCGCTTAACTTATGATGGGAATGCGAAACTTGCGCATTTAACCAGCAACGTTATTTTAAGAGATAAAACTTCTACACTGACAACCAACGTACTGGATTATAGCATGATCCCCAGAGTAGGAACATATGTGGAGGGAGGCAAAATTGTCAATAAAGATGGGACAACAATTGTGAGTAAAAACGGCTATTATTTCGCCAATAGCAAAGATGCCTATTTCCGATATAATGTAGTAGTGGTAACAGACCAGAGTACGATAAAATCGGATACGCTCCGTTACAACACTTTTTCTAACCAGGCCTATTTTTACGGCCCTACTAATATCAGGGAAAAAGATGGGGGTAATTTATATACCGAAAATGGTGCTTACAATACGAAAACACAGTACGCTTATTTTGGAAAAAATAATCTTTATACTTCTGGCAGCAGGTCAATGAAGGGCGATAGTCTTTATTATGACGGGATTGCCGGATATGGTAAGGCGGTAAGAAATATTACATTTAAAGATACAGTAGATAAAATGCTGATGCGCGGTCAGCTTGGTTATTATTACAAGATTGATCAGCGGACATTGGTCACCAAAAATGCGTATGCTGGCATGGGCACGAACGACTCCATAACGGTGAATAACGTTAAACGGCCAGATACGATATGGCTTGGTGCAGATACATTGGAAACACAAATGGCGCTCCAAAAATCGCTAACGCTTATTACCGGCCCGGCAATCAAAAAAGACAACGAATTGGGCGATGAAGTAAGAGAAACTTCGCTGAATACTAAAAGTAAATCAGACAGCCCGGTACCCAGCGGCCAGGCCCCTTCAGGAGCACAACCTGCTGGTGCAAGAAAACCCCTGGAGAAACTAGACGACGAAAAAAAGGGAAAACCTGCTGGTAATAAAAAGCCAGAGGACAAAAACAAGCCTAAAGATGGAGCAAAAGCTATCGCCCCCCCAGGAAAGGACAGCTTAACTACAGACAGTCTTAAACTCACAACGGATCGTCTTAAAATACCTAAAGACAGCCTTAGTAAAGTGGCCGTTCCGATTAATAAGGCAGACTCTACCTTAAAGGTTCCCCAAGCTAAAAAAGCAGATTCGCTTGTTAGGGGTGCCGTATTAAAATTTAAGAAAGACTCACTGAAGAGTGATAGTACTACAGCAAAATTACCAGCAGCAGTAGTAAAAGGCATTCCGCCATCTAAAACAACGGTTAAGCCCGGCGTAAAAAAGACCACAGTGAAAGACAGCTTGCCTTTTAATGCTTTAGATACCGTGCGCACCAGGATTATCAAAGCTTACCATCATGTAAATGTGTTTAAATCTGACATGCAGGCTAAATCTGATTCACTGTTTTATACTAGTGCTGATTCTACATTGCGCTGGTACCGCAACCCAATTATATGGGCCCAGGGATCACAGCAAACAGGGGATACGATCTATTTGCAGTTAAGGAACAAAAAAGTAAACTCTGTACAGGTTATCCGCAGTGCATTTGCCGTTAATGTCGATACCGATTCGGCAAAATTTAACCAGATTAAAGGAAAAATGATCACCGGATTTTTTAAAGATGGCAGTCTGGACAGGATGTATGTAGATGGAAATGCAGAAAGTGTATATTTCACAAAGACAGAGGATGGAAAAACGTATGATAAAATGAACCAGACTGTTAGCAGCAGGATCAAGATTACCTTCAGTAAAAACGAGATTTATAAAGTAGTACCTATAAAAGACGTAGAAGGTGCCACTACGCCGGTTGCAGACCTTAAGTCGGATGTATTGCTTACCGGCTTTATATGGAAACCAGAGTTAAGGCCACAATCTAAAAGAGATATTACCAACCCTAAAGCTGTAGCTAAACCAAAAAAGGCCCCTGCAAAAACACAACTTAAAGCACCTGCCAACACTAATCCCAATAACCCCAAAGAGCAACTAAAAGCTGGGGCCGCAAAAATAATAGGCAATTTGCCCGCAAAAACAACTGTGAAGGGAATGATAAAAACGGCAGATTCACTGCAGTTGCAAAAGAAAGCCCCGGCTGCTATCGATAGTGCCAAAAAGGTAATGCCGGGAGCTTTAACAAAGGTCGATTCACTAATGAAAAGGCCTGTAATCTTAAAAAATTAATCCGCTGTCAGAAAAGCTAAATTGACCGTTCTTTCAAAAACACAATAAGCTTGCGCATGGCGATGGCACGGTGGCTGATTTCATTTTTCTGTTCCATAGTCATTTCCGCAAAAGTCTGCGTATACCCCTCTGGTTCGAAAACAGGATCATAACCAAACCCTTTGGTTCCGGTCGGTGTTTCCCGGATCGTACCATAAACAGTACCTTCAAAAAAGGTCTCTTCCCCATTCCTGATTAGGGAGATCACCGTTTTGAACCTCGCTTTTCTATTCTGCTCACCAGCCAGTTTTTCTAACACGAGCTGCAGGTTCGCTTCATCGTCCCTTCCCCCAGCGTATCTTGCAGAAAATATACCTGGCTCATTGTTTAAGGCCTCTACTTCCAGTCCGCTGTCATCGGCAAAACAGTCCAGCTGATAATGCTCTGTAACATACCGGCTCTTTAAAGAAGCATTTCCGGCAAAACTAGCCGCAGTTTCCGGGATGTCAGTGGTGCAACCGATATCCTGCAAATTAAGTACCTCATACTGTCCCGAAAGTAATTTCCCCACCTCCTCAGTTTTATGTGCATTATTGGTAGCGAATACTAATTGTCTGCTCATAACTGGATTTTTTTCAGACTGCCCCACAAAGTTTTCTTCTCTTTTTGATTATCCGCCAGTAAGTCCAGATCCTGAGAAAAAACAAGCTGTATCTGTCCTTCAAGTATAAAGGTATTTGCGGGATGATCAATAAGGCCTAACTGTACCGGGCTCACACCAAATGCCATAACCAGTTTACTAGCAAAAAAATCAGTTAATGCTGGAAACTGCTGCTCCTGGTAAGCATGATAATTGAGCAGCGCAAAGTCATTTGCGGTAAGTTGTAATGCTTTCACAATATTTCTTAGCAATTCTCTTCCGCGCTCCGTACTTACCTCATTATGCTCATCTTTAACCAGGATCAACACATTTTTCTGGTTTTTACCCAAGTATTTAAAGGTCCCCGGCTGCGCAATCTCTTGCTTAGGAAGTGTTTCCGTTTGCACAATTACTAACGGGGCAACCTGGTCTGCAACAGTAGCATTTTCATCTCCGCTGACCAGGTAAATATCATCAGTAAAAAACATTCTGAGTGCTGCTGCGCTCGTAGTGAGTTGGTCGCCCATTGATTAAGAGTTTTTTAGGAAATAATTTTTGTGTTAAAATTAGTTAAATATCCCTTTATAGTGTCTTAATTTGTTACTTTTATACCTTAAAAATACCATAGTAAAACTTTTGTGAGAAAAACCTACTGTCTTATTATTCTCTGTTTTTTCTATTTCGGTACTGTCGCACAAAGCGTTGCTGTCATAAATGGGAAACCAATTTCGCAGAAGGAATTTGTATGGATCTATAAAAAACATCGTCCTAATAGTGCAAAACCGACGCTTTCAGATTTAATTTCATTTTTAAATATTTATATTGATTTTAAACTCAAAGTTTTGGATGCCAGAGATTCTGGACTGGCGAACGATAGTACATACAACGAAGAAGTAAAGAATTATGAAAAAGCGTTATTGGCATCTGTCCCTCCTGAGGCTAGAACAGCCGACTATTCGCTGGCGATGAACGAGTACAAAGATGCTTTATTGCTCTACAATATTTCACAAATAAAGATTTGGGACAGGATTGGGGACAATGAAGATACTTTAAAAAAATATTATGATGCCCATCCCGAAAAGTATTCACAAAAAGTATTTGAAGATAATAAAATTGAGGTTGCAGCAGATTATCAGCAGCAAATAGAGTGCGAATGGGTAACTGGATTGAGAAAGAAATTCTCTGTTACGGTAGATCAGGCATTGCTGAACAGACTGGCGAGAAATACAGACAGACAAATCGTTGAATAATAGTAAATTTGCAAATAAAATATAATTGAAGAAAGTATAATGAAGAAAGTTTTATTAATGGCAGGAGGATTGCTCTTCTTGTTTTTAAGTGTACAGGCCCAACAAAGAAAAAGCGTAGATAAGGTAATAGCAGTTCTGGGAAGTGACGTGATTCTATTGTCTGAACTGAACCAGCAGTATGTGATGTACCTGAATTCTGGGCAACCTGTAGATGAAAAAGTGAAGTGTATCATCCTGCAGCAAATGCTTGTTCAGCATCTATTAAAACAACAAGCTGATATCGACTCTGTAATGGTTGATGACAAGCAGGTAGATGACGAGCTGGATAAAAGAATGCGCTACCAGATTCAGCGTGCTGGTGGTCAGGATAGATTAGAAGAATTCCTTAACAAATCAGTTCTTCAATACAAAGATGAGTTGAGACCTGATGTAAAAGATCAGCTGCAGGCAAATAAAATGCAGGGGACTATTACTGAGAAAGTAAGTATTACGCCATCCGAAGTACAGAAATATTACGATTCTTATAAAAAAGATAGTTTACCTGATATCCCGGCAGAATATGAAGTTGGAGAAATTGTTCTTCAGCCAGAACTGACTAAACTAGAAAAACAACGCTTTTTCGATAAATTAGATGCGATCAGGCTGCGTGTGAAAAGTGGAGAAGATTTTGGCTTCTTAGCTAAAACTTATTCTGAAGATCCGGGTTCTGCACCAGAAGGTGGCGATCTTGGCTTTTTTGACCGTACAATGATGGCTAAAGAATTTACAGCGTATGCTTTTAAATTAAAACCTGGGGAGATCTCACCGGTATTCGAAACTGAATTTGGTTTCCATATTCTACAGGTGATCGAACGTAGAGGCGAACAGGTTCATGCACGCCACATCTTGATCCGCCCACAGTCTACTCCACAGAGTTTAGAACGGGCAAAACTACATGCAGATAGTATCTATACTAATATACAGACTAAAAAAGTAAGTTTTTCTACTGCAGCATCTTTGTATTCTGCGGATAAAGAATCAAAATATAATGGAGGAATGATGCTTTTTGCAGACAACGTTACTGCCAGAACAACTTTTATTCCTGCTGATAAGTTAGATCCTAAGGTTTTCCTTGTTGTTGATACAATGAAAGTAGGTGAGATTTCTAAACCAGTTCCTTTTACTGCACAAGATGGTAAAGAAGGTTTCAGGATCGTCTTGTTAAAATCTAAAATCCCACCTCACAAAGGTAATTTAGATCAGGATTATACTAAATTTAAAGAAAAAGCACAACAGCAGAAATCAGACCGCGTTTTAAGTGAGTGGTTTGAAAAGAGGAGATTAAATACTTATATCAGGATCGACGACGATTACAAAGAGTGCGACGAACTGAAAATATGGACTAAACCGGTAGCAGCCGCAGCAGAAACTAAATAATTATACATGCAGTATCATAACGACATCGCGGCAGTAGATGCCTTACACCAATCTTATAAAGATATTAAAAGTGAGATTAGCAAAGTCGTTATTGGTCAGGATGAAGCCGTAAAATCAGTGCTGATTTCCATTTTTAGTAATGGACACTGCTTACTGGTCGGCGTTCCGGGATTAGCTAAAACACTTTTAGTACAAACCGTAGCCGATGTGATGGACCTGAACTTCAACAGGATCCAGTTCACACCAGATCTGATGCCCGGCGATATAATCGGTGCAGAAATTTTAGGAGAAGACAGAAACTTTAAATTTATTAAAGGTCCTGTCTTCTCTAATATAGTGCTGGCCGATGAAATAAACAGGACGCCTCCTAAAACCCAGGCCGCATTGCTAGAGGCCATGCAGGAAAAATCTGTTACTGCAGCAGGGCATAAACACATTTTACCAAAACCATTCTTTGTTCTCGCAACACAGAACCCAATCGAACAGGAAGGTACATACCCGCTTCCAGAAGCACAGCTAGATCGTTTCATGTTTACAGTCCAGTTAACGTATCCAAGCTTTGCAGACGAGCTTACTATCGTTAAGAACTCCACTAGCAATGATATTGTAACACTCAAAAAACTGATTAATGCTGATCAGATCCAGTATTTCCAAAAGTTGATCAGAAGTATCCCCGTTACAGATAATGTGTTGGAATATGCAGTAAAACTAACTGGAAAAACCCGTCCTAATAGTCCTTTGGCTACAGCAGAGATCAACCAATATGTAAATTGGGGTGCTGGCCCGAGAGCTTCACAGTTTTTGATTCTTGGTGCAAAGTGCCATGCGGCAATATCAGGTAAATATTCACCCGACATTGAAGATGTGCAAGCCGTTGCAGAAGCGATATTGAGACACCGGATTGTAAGAAATTACCGTGCAGAAGCTGAAGGCCTGCTGATAGAAAAGATCATTAAAAATCTATTATAGTCCTACTTGTTTTTTTTCGGCAGCTCCAGTGAATTGAACAGGTTTGGATAATCGGTAATTACACCATCTACCCCTAAACCGACCATATAATTCATTTGTTTGATACTGTTTACCGTCCACGGTATAATTTTTATCCCAGCAGCATGGCAACGGTCAACCAGCCCCTTCCCTACCAATACCGAGTACGGACTGTACACTGTAGGGATATAGCCAAGGTCTTTAATGTTATTCTCAAAGTCTTCTTTTTCATCAATCATCAGTGCCGTCTTCAACTTCGGGTACTGCTCATGTACATATTGCAGCGTCCGGATATCAAAGGCTTGAATGATCGTTCTTTTAGTCATTTTTTTAGCTACAATCACATCCATTACCAGCTGCGAGAACGCGGCAGGTTCAGGATGAAAAACCAGGTCTCCTTTGCGGACTGTCTTAATTTCAATGGCATAATTTGGTTTGGGCAGCTTATGCAGTTTTACATAGGCTTCTACAGAATCGATAACTTCTGCAAGGAGCGGTTTGTATGCTTTGTATTTTTGCTGCCCGGGATATCGTTTATGAACTTTGCTGCCGACGTCAAATTTTTTGATCTCTGCATAATCCATTTTGTACATATTATAACTCTGCTCTTCTTTTAACGGGATTGGTTTGCCAGATGGCAGCAGACTAATCTCATTGTTGAAATAAGGCTCATGCGAAAGCACAACCTGGTTATCTTTTGATATCACTACGTTCATCCCTATCGTGGTTACACCAAGGTCAAGTGCCCGCAACATACCGCCTACAGTATTCTCTGGCATAAGCCCCCTCGCTCCTCTATGCCCCTGTTTGTCAAAAGTCTGCGCATTTGACTGCGCAATAGAAAATAACAAAGCAGCTAATAGTAAGTATCTTTTCATAATTGTTCCTTTACTGGCTTTAACGATCAAAAGCCATTTAACTTATATATATGAAAAAGGGCTCCTTAACCAGCTGTTAAGAAACCCTCTTTATTCCATCTATTTAAATACTGTTATTAACAGTATTCTAACGTTCTGCAGGTGTAAAAATTTGCTGGATCAGGTTCCAGCTAAAATCAGCCTGACGCTCATAAATAAACACATAATTGAAGCTTTCTCTCAATTCAGCTCTGTAATCAACCGTAGCAACGCCATATGTATAGGCAAAATCACCACCATTAGCTTTATCAGCACCAGTTGTTTTTAATGCCATCTTACTAATCAAGCCATTGTAAAAAGCAATTGCTTTATCCTTGCCAATCACCGGCTCATAACCCGGAAATATAACTCTTGCATCCGGATTTAGGAAACCACCATAAGCACCCATACCGTAAGATTTTAACATTGCATTTAAAGTTTTTTCTGTCGTAAGGATGATATCTTTACCCGCAGCGACTTGTTTCGGACCATTAAACTGTGGTTTGTAGTAATCTTTAGGCTCAATATGCAATGTAGTTACTGGCTTAAGTGGTTTGTTGTGGGTAGTGCCTAAATCCAATACTAATTCCCACTTGCCATTGATTGCTTTCCATACAGATAGATACTGTCCATAAGTTTTTTCAGTACCCTCCAAAGTATAACCCCCTGTTGTAAAACCCCAGTCGCCACTTCTCGAAACCCTCGCATAGGATGGCGTCCAGCTTAAATTCTTATCATTTGCCTGAGTCGCATAAAAGGTTTTCGCATTTACAGGATTTGGCCTGAAAACAAGCGCATTAGCAGCACTGAAGGTATTAAATGCAGATTTAACCCCATTCTTTGCTACGCTTTCTGAAAATTCAGTTTCCGCTTTTACCAATGATTTTGTAGTGCCATCAGTACGTTGAGCGTAAGCACCAAGAGTCAAAGTTGCAGCCATCAGGGTGCAAATAAATTTATTGATCATATCTATTAATAATTAAAAATATAAGTAGTTGTACTGTTTAAATTATGCCTTATTCCAAGTTGTACCTTCTTTACTATCTTTCAACTGGATACCAATATCCTGCAACCCAATACGGATCTTATCTGAAGTTGCATAGTCTTTATTTTCCTTCGCATTCTTTCGGATATCAATAACCATTGCCAGAACGTCGTTCAGCTCTGTATTGGAACTTTCTTCGTCTTTCAAACCAAAAATATCATACACAAAATCCGACATCAGCTGCCTTAAATTATCAAGTTCCGCAGCAGAAATGCGTCCTTTCCCATCGTAAACAGTATTGATGATCCGCGCAGCTTCAAACAATTCTGCAATTACAACCGGACTGTTAAAGTCGTCATTCATCGCTGCTGTACAGTTTTGCCGTAAAGGTTCGATCTCGAAATCACTCGTTTCGGCAGGCACCAGTTTCTCTAACAAACTTAACGCATTCATTAACCTTCTAAAGCCTTTTTCTGAAGCATCCAGAGCTTCATTAGAAAAATCGAGCGTACTCCGGTAATGTGCCTGCAGCATAAAGAATTTAACCGTCATCGGACTATACCCTTTTTTTAATAAAGGATGGTCCCCGCTAAATAACTGCAATGGCATAAAACCATTACCTGCCGTTTTAGACATTCTGGAACCGTTTACGGTAAGCATATTAGTGTGCATCCAATATTTAGCCGGATGTTTGTGGTAACAGGCTTCAGACTGTGCAATCTCATTGGTATGGTGCGTTGCCGCAAGATCCATTCCACCACCATGGATATCAAACTCCTCACCCAGGTATTTTGCACTCATAGCAGAACACTCGATATGCCAGCCTGGAAAACCGACACCCCAGGGTGATGGCCAGCGCATAATCGTTTCCGGTTTAGCCTTAATCCATAACGCAAAATCAAGCCTGCCGTTCTTTTCATCCTGGCCGCCCAGCTCCCGGGTATTTGCCAGCATATCATCCAGGTTGCGGTTAGTGAGCACCGTATAGTTATAAGTCTGGCTATATTTTTCTACATCAAAATAAACTGTTCCGCTTTTCTCATATGCATATCCATTTGCAATAATCTCTTTGATCATTTCGATTTGCTCAATGATATGTCCCGTTGCCGTTGGCTCAATACTTGGCGGCAGCGTGTTAAACATCCTTAGCACATCATGGAAACCCAAAGTATATTTCTGAACAATCTCCATTGGCTCCAGCTGCTCCAGCTTTGCCCGCTTAGCAAACTTATCATCACCCTCGTCGCGGTCCCCTTCCAGGTGACCGGCATCTGTGATATTCCTAACATAGCGGACCTTATATCCGAGGTGTTTTAGATAGCGAAAGATCAAATCAAAAGAAATAAACGTACGGCAATTACCCAAATGCACATCACTGTAAACAGTAGGCCCGCAAACGTACATTCCTACATTGGGGCCGTTTAATGGTTCAAAGTTTTCTTTTTTCCGTGTTAGGGTATTATATAGCTGTAAGCCGTTCTCCATTAGTACTTCTTATTATTTTAATTTTTATAAGCTGCCCCGTAAAGCAGACATTTATCAGTTCTGAACCTATCCAACACTTATTTATCAGTATTTATAAGCGCTATACATACATTGGTTTCATCAACAGCTGTTAACAAAGATAAAAAATTGCATGTATTTTAGTTGATCCTCAAGTCACTTCTTATTGGAAAATGATCAGATAACTTTGCTTCAATAATCCGGTGATTAATCACCTTTATTGTTTTGGTAGCGGATATATAATCAATTTGGAAATTGGGGAACTTCCCATTGTATGTACGTCCAAGACCAGTCCCCATTTCAACGAAACTATTATTTAGTGATTTTGTAAGTTGTGTTACCGCGTAAGAAGCAGGCGTATCATTAAAATCGCCAGCAATCAAAAATGGAGTTTCGCAAGTTTTCATATGTGCCTTCATGATATCTACCTGTGCACTGCGTTTCAAAAAAGCAGACTTCAGCATGCCTAATATCCGTTTAGACGGCGTAAGTTCGGCATCCATTTTATGCGTAACCTTATCCAGGTAATTATAATCCTGTTTATCAAAAGAAATAGATTGCAAGTGTACATTATATACCCTGATTTTTTTTGTACCGACCATCACATCAATATAGATACTTGCATTTCCAATATGGTCATTACTGAATTGAATATCACCCTTGCCCACAATCGGGTACCTCGAAAAAATAGCAAGGCCGGTACCTTCATAATCATTCTGTGAAGACGGGAGAAAATAGAAATTCTTAGTTTTCAGGATACGTTTAAGACTATCTGTAATATCAAAAGGCCCTCTCCTGCGTGTGTAATATTCCTGAAAGCAAATGATATCAGGATTTTCATTTTTCACCAACGCCAGCATCTGTTGTTTTACCGACTCATTACTCGTCTCCCCATAAGGCTTGAAACTGTGCACATTATAAGTCATCATCCGCAGCAGGTCGGCCGCCGGTTTAGGCCCTTCACCAGACTCTCCGGTAAGCCCTACCGTTGCAATTAATGAATGCCACCCAAGACCAATGATCAATAAAGTAGCCAATGCGAAAATCCTTTGTCTCCTTAAAAGCCAAAAAACCAACATTAACAGGTTTAGAAGTAAAAAAACCGGGTAAGCAAGCCCAAAAAATGCAATCAGCACATTCTTGCGCGGATCATAATTTCCTGCTGCAATTCCTAGTATCAGCCCGATAAGCAATCCAATACCAATCAGCACATAAACCTTTCCCAGAAATGTAGATTTGCTTTTCTTCATTAGTTTTTACTCGCCTTGAAAAGCGTTTCTTTCTCTTCTTTACTTAACTTATTATACCCTGATTTTGAAATTTTATCAAGGATAGCATCAACTTCCCTTTGATTTACTACATGGCCATTACTTTTACCACCACTTTTTGGAGAATCATTTCTTACCACCTTTAACTTCGTTTTTTTTTTAAACAAATTACTCCAGTCCTTTCCTTTTTGCAGTAACTTGATATACCCAAAACCAAGAAAGGCCCCACCCAGGTGCGCAAAACTATCTCCTGGATTCGTTGTAGCGATCCCTATCAGGTCAATAACAACATAAGCAAGAACAAGGTACTTTAATTTAAAGTTCCCGATCAACAGCATTGTTATCTGATAATCTGGCACTAACGTGATTACTGCCACTGCAATTGCCATTACTGAAGCAGACGAACCGATGATTGTAGCACCAAAAAGACTAGTAGAAAAAACAGGAATAAAATTATAGGCCAATGTAAAAAATAGCGCACCCATTACCCCACCTGCCAGGTACACAAAATGAAACTGTCGTGGTTTAAGAAAATCTAAAAAGATCCTTCCCATCCAGAATAACCCTAACATGTTAAATAACACATGGAAGATATCCTTATGTAAAAATTGGTACGTAAGAATAGTATAAAAACGTACAGGAACCTTAGATAATGCTGCAGGAAAAGCTAAATATTCCCTCACATAATCCATAAACCGGATACTTGTATTCCCTGCCAGGAAATAAGTTACTCCAAATAAAGCAACAGCAACAAATACAATCGTATTGAGGCCGATGTAAAAAAACACAGGATTCCCGGAACGGAAAACCTTAAATTTCAGATCTGCTAAAAGATTATTCTTAGTCATAATAGTCGTAAAATGTGTTTTTGTCCTTCCATAGCTTCACCAGGATAAAACCAAGCAGGGCCCCACCCAAATGAGCGTAATGCGCAATTGAATCGCCCTGAACTTTTGCTACACCCAAACTTAGCTCTAATAAGATATATACTGGTATAATAAATTTCGCTTTTACGGGAACAGGAATAAACATGATATATAGCTCTGCATTTGGATAAAGCATACCAAAAGCTACCAGTAAACCAAATATCGCACCTGAAGCCCCCACCATCGGACCGAAGTAGATACCATACAAAGTTGCCGCTTGTGATCGGGAGAACTGGGCCGGATTAAACATTTTCTGCTCCAAAGAAGACAACGACAGTACATTATGCGCTAGCGGCGTACCAGTGATCTGGTAAATCTCAAATGCTTGCACCCCCCATTGCAGTGCCAGCGCACCTAAACCGGTAATCAGGTAAAAGTTAATAAAGCGCTTAGCCCCCCATCTAGCTTCCAATACAGAGCCAAAAGAAAACAAGGCAAACATATTAAATAAGATATGTGTAAAACCACCATGCATAAACATGTAGCTTATTGGCTGCCAGATTTTAAAATAGGGCGAATCAATATAAAAAGCACCGAGATACTCAGCTAGTTCTATATTCTTGCTTTCAAAAACCCAGGTTGCAGCGAAGAAAAGCACATTAATTATGAGCAGATTCTTGACAACCGGTGGTATATGTATGTTGTTCATTTCTTATTTATCAAATTTTCTATCTAACTCTGCAAGCAGCATCGTCTGTATCACTGGCCTGCCGCCACTGATACTGATATTTGGCGCTTTACAGGCAAACAGCTGTTCTATTAATGTATTCATTTCTTCCTGTCCCATCACCATTCCGCTTTTAATAGCACTATTTCTTGCCATGCTTCTCGCAAGGGCATCTCTCCGATCCAGCTTTAACTCCTGCTGTGAGTTTTTAAAACCTTCAATCAGGTGCTCAAAAAGCTGCGTTTCATTAACTTGGTTACTCCCTAAATCTACCGGTATACCTTCAATTACCAAGGTGTTTTTACCAAATTCACGCACTTCAAACCCAAGGCTCTTAATATCATCCAGCAAGCTTTTTGCCAGCTCATAATCATTTGGGCTTAAGGTAACCGTTTGTGGAAACAGGCTTTGCTGGGAAGCACCCTTACGGTCGTCCAGGTGCATACTGAAACGCTCATATAAAATCCTTTCGTGTGCTGCTTGCTGATCAATCAGCATTAAGCCAGATTTAATCTGCGAAAGGATGTATTTATTGTGCAGCTGCATCAGTTGTTTCTGTATCGGCGCATATTTATCGTCGGGGCCGTTTCCGGGTAATTCCATAGCCACCTGCTCTACTGCACTGTGCTTTGAAATTTCATATAACGATCCCCAGTTTTTTGTACTTTGCTGCTGTGTTTCCCTTACCCCACTATTTTGGAAACCGCTATGCTGAAAACCATTTGTACTTTTTTCAGGAACTTTCTCGTCACTGAAAGGGTTAAAATCCGGGTTAAAGCTAATGCTTGGCGGAATGATCTCGTCAAGCGACTTCGGACTGATCATACCACTAAATGCACTTTCCTGATCAAAGTCTATAGTCGGACTAATATTGAACCTGCCCAGGGAACGTTTAACTGCAGAGTGTATAATCGCATAAATAGATTTTTCATCCAGGTATTTGATTTCAGTTTTCGTAGGGTGAACATTCACATCAATCTTTGATGGGTCAATATCAATGAAAAGTACATATAAAGGAAAATTATCTTCAGCAAGTAACTCTTCGTAAGCTTTATTTACGGCATGGTTCAGGTAAGCATCTTTGATAAAACGATTGTTTACAAAAAAGAATTGCTCCCCCCTGGTTTTCTTCGCAAACTGAGGTTTACCAATAAAGCCTTTCAAGTTGATAATCGTTGTATCTTCTTCGACCGGGATCAGCCTTTCATTATAATTATTACCAAACAAATGTACAATCCGTTGTTTAAGGGCAGATGAAGGCAATCTAAAGATTTCCATACCATCATGGTGCAAGCTAAAAGCAATTGCAGGGTTGGCTAATGTTATCCGTTGAAACTCATCCAGAATATGGCGCATCTCTGCAGGGTTGCTCTTTAAAAAGTTCCGTCTTGCCGGTGTATTAAAAAACAGGTTTTTGATACAAATACTGGTTCCTTCAGGTGTAGCTACGGGCTCTTGTTTTGTAACAGTTGACCCATCAATTTCTATCAGTGTACCCAATTCATCTTCGTGACGGCGTGTTTTCATTTCCACCTGTGCAATTGCCGCAATAGAAGCCATAGCTTCTCCACGAAATCCCATCGTACGGATCGCAAAAAGGTCTTCCGCCTTACGTACCTTCGAAGTAGCATGGCGCTCAAAACACATACGCGCATCGGTCACGCTCATTCCACATCCGTTATCAATCACCTGAATCAATGCTTTTCCAGCATCTTTAAGGATCAGTTGTATCTTATTCGCCCCCGCGTCTATGGCATTCTCCATCAATTCTTTTACTGCCGATGCAGGTCTCTGAACTACCTCTCCGGCAGCTATTTGATTTGCAACACTCTCGGGTAAAAGTTGTATTATATCTGACATTTATCTCCTTAGTAAAGGTCGCTAATTTAACGAAAATAAGGCTTATACTTAAATCTTTTGATTATAAATACCATTTAAATGACTAACCCGCTACAAGCTTTTTATATCTTTAACGTTTTGATTGTACGAAACTATTTTATGATAAAAAGTAACCTGTTACAAACCTTTGCCTTTTGCATTACCGCAATATTCAGTCTTACGGCATGTGCCCAGGACCACCAGAAAAACGAAGACCTGCTAAAACTCAACGCGAACATCCTTCAGCAGACTGTTTTACTGAACAACCAGCAAAATCTATTGCCCATAACTGCACTGGATAAAAAAAATATTGCTTCGGTAAGCCTTGGCTTTAGCTACCAGGCTGCTTCGGATAGTATATTAAATAAATATACAAAAATCACCTCTTTTAACGCAGTAGATTATAGCAGTGCCGGCAACCTTTACAAACTGGAAGATGACCTGAAGTATTATAATACAGTTATTATTTCTCTTGCTGATCTGGAAACATCCAATGCCAGTTACCTGGCGTTTATCAATTCCATTGCAAAGACTAAAACTGTAATCATTGCTTTATACGGTGAGCAAAGAAGCCTCGCTGCATTCGATGCCATAAATGCACCGTTAATCTGGTGTGCACAAAAAAACGCGGCTTCAGCTACTCTCGTTCCACAAGTTATTTTCGGGGGTATCGCAGCAAGCAATAAACTGACTGCGAACGTCTCACTGAAATACACCGCGGGATCTGGCTATGCTACCAATGTAACACGCCTTAAATACACTATTCCTGAAGATGCTGGTGTAAATGCAGATGACTTGCGCGAAATTGACAATATTACTGCAGAAGCGATTGGTGCAAGAGCGGCTCCGGGAATGGTGGTACTCGTTGCGAAAGATGGTAAGGTAATTTTCAATAAAGCTTATGGCAACCATACCTATGGTGGTGAGCCAGATAAGATCACAGATATTTTTGATTTGGCTTCTGTAACCAAAATTACGGCAACTACCCCAATGGTAATGCGGCTTGTAGAAGAAAACAAGCTAAAGCTGGATACCAATATAGGTACCTATATTGCCATGGCCAGAAATACGCCGATGAACAGCATACCGGTTAAAGAAGTAATGCTCCATCAAGCGGGTTTTATTCCTTATATACCATTTCATGATGGGGTAAAGCTGACCGACCATAGCCCGGATTCTTCTGAAGCTTATCCTACTAAAGTGGCCGATGGCTATTTTATCCGGAAAGATTACTTTAAGGAGGTGATGTGGCCAAAGATGCTCAATGCACCAATACGAACAAGAGGAAAGTATGTGTATAGTGATATCAGCATGTATGTGATGAAAGATATCGTGGAGCACGTTAGTGGAGAACCACTAAATGAATATGTAGCTGAAAATTTTTATATCCCTTTAGGAATGCAGACTGCTGGTTTTTTACCTAGAAACAGGTTCAGCAAAGACCAGATCATCCCTACAGAAAATGATACCTATTTTAGAAAAACATTGCTGATTGGGTATGTGCATGACCAGGGAGCAGCTTTAGTAGGTGGTGTATCCGGCCACGCAGGTTTGTTTGCTAATACGAATGATATGGCCATCATGTACCAGATGTTATTGAACAAGGGCACATATGGAGGAGAACAATATTTTAAACCAGAAACGGTAGCAACCTTTACGGCGAGACAGTCTAATGTAAGCAGACGGGGATTAGGATTTGACCGTTGGGACCCGGACCTGGCTAAGAAATACCCATCTTCGACCGCCTCTCCGCAAACATTCGGACATACAGGTTATACAGGAACTGCTGTTTGGGTAGATCCATCGCGGGGGTTAGTTTATGTGTTTTTATCTAACCGTGTAAACCCAATCGTGACCGACAAACTGGTAAAAATGGGTATCCGCTCACGCATCCAGGATGTGATTAATAAGGCAATCGACAAAGGAATCATGAAATAACCCAGGATACCAGTTTATTTTTATTCCCTAAAAAACAGGAGGATACCTAATAAAACAGCGATTATTTGAAAAAATATTTTGTATTCAGGATCAATTCTTTTATCATTGCACCCGGTTAGACAAATAACCGGCTTTTCAGCCTTCTTAGCTCAGCTGGTAGAGCAACTGACTTGTAATCAGTAGGTCATTGGTTCGATCCCGATAGAAGGCTCCTCAAATATAAAAGGGCTCATTTTCATGAGCCCTTTTATATTTCCCCTCATATCCTTTATATATGGCCCGTACGAGATAGGTCCCTACGTTAACCTGTAGTATTGATGTGCTATTGGTGTGGCCTTAATGAGGTCTCAGATCCTATACCCTAGCTATACCGTTCTTATACCCTTCCTATACCCCTCGTTTACCCCCGGGGGTATAGAAAAGGTATAAGAACGGTATTGTAAGAGAACAAGTAATGAGCCGACAACAAGACTACTGTAAGACCAGTGCAATACCACATATGCATCCTGGTACGAGCCAGGTATCCACTAAACCAGACCAGGATGTATATGCACTTTAAATATTGATTATTTTTTCAGGCCGATTTCCCTTAAACGCTCGTCAAGATACTCTCCTGCTGTCATATCGGAATAAACTTTTGGATGTTCTTCATCAATACAAGATGCTAAACTTGTTAAGTCCATATCTGAACGCGGATGAAGAAAGAAAGGAACTGAAAAACGTGAAGTTTTCATCAGCTCTCTTGGCGGGTTAACCACCCTGTGGGTAGTAGAACGCAATTTGTTATT
>Ga0247730_1000158_pt1 | contig 65505 bp, 66 predicted proteins | sample UWRJL073202C2_FD_180959 | JGI IMG/M metagenome (GOLD analysis project Ga0247730, IMG submission 180959) | Plant litter microbial communities from Arlington Agricultural Research Station in Wisconsin, United States - UWRJ-L073-202C-2 | ecosystem: Environmental > Terrestrial > Plant litter >...
GGCGGCCTTCCTGATCTGGATGGGCGGCACGGGCATCGCGGGATGGCTCATCGTTATGGCCTCTCACGGCTTGGACCGTCACGCAAACGCACGCCGTTTGCGGAAGCAATAAACGCAACAAACGCAGTTGCGACCGATTATCATTAGCGATAGTGCCCGGCACGCAAATTAGGGGCTGGGATGATTATTCATACTATCAAGCTTGCAAGCGTCGCGATGATGGTAATGGCCGGCAGCGCCAATCGGGTCTCCGCAGAAGTCGCGATCGGGGCGGACGCCGTCAAGGACAGCGCGCCGCGCCCCGCCGACGATATCATCGTCACCGGCACCGTTACGCAGCAGGTGGCGGGTACCAAAACCGCAACGCCGTTGATCGAGACGCCACAGCCGATCACGATCGTGTCCGAAAACATGTTCCGCTCGCAAGGCGCAATCAACCTGAGCGATACGCTCAACTATGTCGCCGGCGTGACCGCAAATGCCTATGGCCGGGACACGCGCGTCGACGGCTTCGTCGTTCGTGGGATCGAGGCGTTGCAGTTCCGCGACGGCATGCGCGATATCTTCAGCTTCTATGCCAGCATCGCCTCCGACCCGTACAATTTCTCGCGGGTCGAGGTGGTCCGGGGGCCGGCTTCCGTGCTGTTCGGGCAGGGATCGATCGGCGGCATCGTCAACTTCGTTTCGAAGACTCCGGAATTTCAAAACAAGGGTGAGATCGCGGCCACCTATGGCAGCTACGATCGCAAGGAACTGACCGGCGATCTCAATTACGTCGTCAGTGATCAGCTCGCGGTGCGCCTCGTCGGGCGTGCGCGCGATGCCGATACCTATGTCGATCATGTCGGCGACGATCGTGTTCTGCTGTCGCCGTCCATCCGCTGGAAACCGACCGACACCACCGACATCACCCTGCTCGGCCTCTATCAGGAGGACGACACCGGCTCGACGTCGCAGTTCCTGCCGATCGTCGGCACGCTACGCGATAACCCCGGCCAGCCACGGCTGCAGCGTTATCTGTTCGTCGGCAAACCGGGCTGGGATCGCTATGACGGGCGCTCCTTGCAGGGCACCGCGATCCTCAATCAACAACTGGGCGGTAGCGTTAAGCTCAGCATGCGCGCGCGTTATATTGACAGCGATCTTAGCTACTTCACCCATTATCCAGACAGCTATTCGAACCCGGCCGATCCATATTCCGTCTACGGGACGAACGGCCGCACCATCGGGCTTATCAGTGATGCCAGCATCGCGCGGCTGAACGTCTTCTCGACCGACAACAACGTCCAGTTCAAGTTCGACACCGGATCGCAGATCGAGCATCTGCTGCTCGCCGGTCTCGATTACAGCTGGAACCATGTGAAGAAATGGAGCGGCTCGGGTCTCGATGTGATCGATATCTACAATATCGATTATGACGCGCTGACGATCCCGACCATCTCTTCCACGCCGACCACCAACGATTCCCAGAAGCAGCTTGGGCTCTATCTGCAGGATCAGATTCGGGCGTGGGATCGCGTGTCGGTCGTGCTCGGCGTGCGACGGGATCATGTTACGAGTCCCGGAATCGAATCCGACAACGCCACCACGTTCCGCGCCGGCATCATCGCTGAGATCGGCGCCGGTTTTTCGCCGTTTGCCAGCTATACCGAAAGTTTCCTGCCGGTCGCGGGGCTCGACGGCAATGGCGACGAGTTCAAGCCACAGCGGGGCAAGCAATACGAATATGGCGTGAAGTGGCAGCCCGACCGCGCCACGCTGGTGACGGTGACGGGCTTCAACATCAGTGAGGTCAACCGGATCGTCTACGGCACCGGCAGCCAGATCTTCCAGTCCGGCCGATTGAAGACGAAGGGCTTCGAGGTCGAGGCGTCGCGCCAGTTCGCCGGAAATTACGAGATCCTGCTCAACTACGGCTACAACAAGGTCAGGAATCTTGGAGAAGTCTCGGTCGACTTCCTGCCGCGCAAAAACGCGTCGATCTGGGGCACCAAGACGGTCGATCTAGGGGGCGATATGTCCCTACGGATCGGCGCGGGTGTACGCCAGACCGGCAAGCGGCGGTCGGGTGACATCATTACCGCCAGTAACACGCTGGTGGATGGGCTGGCGGAACTCAATTGGCGTCACTTCCGGTTCGCCCTCAACGCCACCAACCTGTTCAACGATAAATTCTACGCCTCATGTCTGGCGCGCGGCGATTGCTTCGTGGGAGCGCCTCGCAACGTCATGGCGACGATCGGCTACCGCTTCTGAACCGCCTCCCGCACGGTGCCGGCGGAGCTTCGCTTCTTGGCTTGCGCGTGGATGATCTCAGTCGCGATTACGCACACTAGCGATATGATGGTCGTGCGATGGGCACCCCGGACCATCGATTCATGGAGGACGACATGAGCTACATCACCACGAATGACGGCGCAGAGATCTTCTACAAGGATTGGGGCTCGAAGGACGCCCAGCCGATCGTCTTCCATCACGGCTGGCCGTTGTCGTCGGACGATTGGGATGCGCAGATGCTGTTCTTCCTGGCGAACGGCTATCGGGTAGTCGCGCATGATCGGCGCGGGCATGGCCGCTCGTCTCAGATCGCCACCGGGCACGACATGGATCATTATGCGGCGGATGCCTCGGCCGTGGCAGAAGCGCTGAACCTCGCCAATGCCGTGCACATTGGCCATTCCACAGGCGGCGGGGAAGTGGCGCGTTATGTCGCCAAGTTTGGCCAGCCGCAGGGCCGCGTCGCGAAGATGGTGCTGGTCAGCGCGGTGCCGCCGCTGATGGTGAAGACGGACGCCAACCCGGACGGTACGCCGATCGAAGTGTTCGACGGGTTTCGGCAAGCGCTCGCTGTGAACCGCGCCCAGTTTTTCCTCGATGTGGCGTCCGGCCCTTTTTACGGCTTCAATCGCGACGGGGCGAAGGTGTCCGAAGGCGTGGTCCGTAACTGGTGGCGCCAAGGGATGCAGGGGAGCGCGCTGGCGCACCTTGAAGGCATCAAGGCCTTTTCGGAGACCGACCAGACTGAGGATCTGAAGACGATCACGGTGCCGACGCTGGTTCTCCAGGGCGATGACGACCAGATCGTGCCCTACAAGGCTGCCTCGCTGATCCAGGCGAAGCTCGTCCCGGGCGCTACGCTCAAGGTCTACGAGGGCTTTCCGCACGGTATGCTCACGACCCACGCGGACGTGATCAACCCCGACCTGCTTGCCTTCATTCGTAGCTAAGTCCGAGACACGGCCGGGAGCGCATAGGTCTGCTCCCGGCCTTTCGCGCGTCAGGCCAAGTTACCGGACCACATGCGGAGCATCAATAATAGCGCGGGATGGGGCCGTCCTGCGGCGTCTGGTCGGCCAGCTCGACTTTGATGTCATCGACATAGCACCAGCCCCAGCCTTCGGGCGGATCATAGCCTTCGATAATCGGATGCGCCGTCCCATGAAAATGCGCACGGGCATGACGATGCGGCGATTGATCGCAGCAGCCCACATGGCCGCATTCGCGACAAATCCGCAGGTGCAGCCACGCGCTGCCGATCTTCAGGCACTCCTCGCATCCCCGGGCACTGGGCGTAACCTCGTGGATGGTCGCCATGTGGGTGCACGGCATGATGCATTCTCCTTGATTGGGCGAGACGACGATTCACGCGACCTGTACGTCGAACGAGAACCAAGCTCCCTCGACATGATCATATAGCTGCACCAACCGCTCGGTTATTTTGACCGAGAAGTGACCTGACGAATTCCTATCATAGCCTCGTGCCGCGCCATCCCCGATTTCCATGTGCAAGGATACACCCTCGCCGGCCTCCCGAAGCTCGGGCAATGTGCCTCCAAACCTGGCGTCACGATCGCCATCATAGCCTTGCAGGTGTTCGCCGCGCGCCTCCGCCGCGATCCGCAGATGCCGCCCTGCCATGTGGTCGTAGAGGCCGGCAACCTTCTTGCCCGTGACAAGCGCGTGAGCGGAGGCGGCGATGATGGCGCGAATGTGTGGCTGCATGACCCCGCCTTGCACCACAGCCGTTCGGGATCAAGCCTCGCAGCGAACAGGCTGAACCAAGATCTACGGCGGCCGCGAGAGTTATGCGAAGCAGCGTTGGAATCATTGCTGCCCTGGACGCGGCGCCTTTCTGGTGAAGACATAGGGCCTCAAGCCTTCGTAAAGCGTGATCCTGGTCGGGGCGGGAAGCCTATCGAGCCGCAGCTTTACCAGCGACCGTGTGCCGTCCACGTCGAAGCCCCAATCGGGGACCACGCCGACATAGGTACGGGGCAGGAGATACGGCCCGATCGCATCTTTGGCGACGGTGTAGCGTATGGTTTGTCGGTCATTGAGCAGCATCTTGCCGTCCGACAGCAAGACCGTGCCGCAGCAGTCGTTTGCGAATGTGCCATTCTCGCCGGCCTTTACGGCGGGTTCGTGCAGCACGATGAAGAGGGCAAGCAACAGCGCGGTGCCGGCCGCGACGATTCCTGCCGTGATCCAACGCCACATTCACATCTGCCTTTCCTCACGTACAACGACATATGTAGACTTAAGAGTCAATTACGTCGGGGAGGATTGTGGTAGGCTACCGAAGACGATGAGTTCCCGCTGGGCTACCGAGCAAGAAGCTCCGGCGAGCCGTTTGCGAGGAGCTGAGAGTGCCATCGCGCGGATGCCAGCAACGCCGAGAGTTCGATCGCCAGCTCTCCGGCTTGCGCGATCAAAGGTGACGGATCGAGCATCAACACGCCCGTGAACAGGGACAATGTGATCGTCGCTGCCCCGATCAGCGCGCCGAACTTCACGACGCGCGGCCAGTCTCCTTCCACCAGCACCCACGCAAGGCAAAGGTGGGCGATACCGAGCAAAAGCCACAGGACCAGCAGGACCGGCGCGGCGCTGTTTTGCGACCAGATCAGATAGGGGTTCTGTCCGGCACTTCTGGCCGGAATGCCTGCTCCAAGGAACATGGAAAAGCCCACCGCCTGCTCGAATTGCTGGACGGCCATAGGAATGAGCAGTCCGAGCGCGAGCGCATAGTTTGCAAGAGCCAAACGCCCTTCGCCCTGTTTCACCATTTCACGCCACGCCGCGATCAGGCAGCCGATCGCAAAGGCCAACGGCTTTCCATCCTCGGCTGCGGCTTCGAACTCCGCCTGCATCGCCAGTGCCCACTCCTGGCGATCCGTGCCGAGACAGCGCCCGGCCAATGACATCACAGCCCGCGAAAGGGCTGCCGTCATGCCAAGGCGAGCTTCGTGGAGGAAACGGGACTGGTAGGTGGCGCCGTCCGCGCGAACGCGATCCCGGCAGCCGTCAAACGATAAGCGTGGCGCGCCGGGCGCCCCAGTTGCTCCGGCTCGCGCCATTCGGCCTCGACAAGCCCCTGATCGGTCATGCGCATCAGCAGCGGGTACAATGTCCCCGACAGCAGGCCGGTTTCCTTCATCAGATCATAGCCGTGGCGCCACTGCTGGGCGCGCGCGGACAGCGTCTCCAGAAGGATCAGCATCTGCTTCGATGGTCGACGATTACGGCTCATGCTCTTACTCAAGGTAAGTAGACTTTGCTGTCAATTGCCGAGGCAGGCGGGATCGGCCGGAAACCTCCGAAATCCTGATCCACTACCGGCTGAGACGATCTGTCTGAACGAAGCGGTCGACCAATCGGCCGATCCGGCCGCAGAGGTCTGGCGACAGATCGACAGCGTCCCGATGATAGTCTTGCTGTCCTGCGATCTTACGCTCCACCAGCCGGTCATGCTCGGCACCCATCAGGCCGTTTATCGCCGCCAAAAACCGCGACATCAGATAGGCTTCGGGCGACGGATGAAGGGCCAGGACGGCATTGTAGAAGGCGACGAGGCGGCTGAAGATCTTTCGCAGTGCGTGGAAGTCGGCGCCAGTCAGCGTGGGTGCGATCAGCATGGTTTTAACCGCATCGATCTCGCTCGCCAAATAGGCTCGGAAGCCATCGCCGGTGGAGGGACGGAGGCGATCATGTTCTCGTCTGAACAGGGCCTGCGGCACTGGCGTCAGTAACGCGCGGCACAGCAGCGCGCGCCGGGCGACACGACCGCGCGCGCCGACCCGGTAGGCATCCTGTAACTGCCCGAGAGCGACGGTGAAATGATCCATGATCGTCGGGTAGCGATGATCCGCGCCCAGCAGAGCGCAGGCGAAGCGCAATTGCTTGAGCTTGGCACGCGCATATTTGAAGCGGAGGCGGTCCTCGCCATCGAGATCGCCCGTGCGTCGAAGCCGATCGACCAGCTCGATCAGCATCTGCCGGTGGTCCGTCTCGGTCCAGAGTTGCCGTGACAGACGATATGCGTCAATCAGGATCGATCGGTCATAGTCGAGCGTGATGCGCTCGGGCAGTTCGGTCGTCTCGTCGACTTCGTCGTCGATCAGAATCTCATGGAAGAAGGCGTCCAGAACAGCGCGGGGAAAGGGCGCCGCGTCCAGCACTTCGCGGGTCAGCACGGTCGTCATACGGTCAGGCCCGATGGCGACTGCAGCTGCGGCGCGCCGCGGCGATGATAGCTCTGGAGAGTCGGAAGCAGCATGAAGCTGGCGTTCAAAGCGGTGCCGATCAGCACCGCATATCCCGCGCCGGACAAGCCGTCCCGCCGCGTCAGCCAATCCAGCAAGGGGAGGTAGGCGAGGGTGGCGCAGGCCTGCGCCGCCAGCGCCGCTTTCTGACGCCCGATCATGTATAGTAGCGATTCCAGCGGGAAGGCCGCTGTGGAGATCGCCACCGTCCAGGCCATGATCTGGAGCAGGCCCGCCGCCGCGACATACCGATGACCGAACAGCGCACCGATGACCGGGCCGCCGCCAAGCATGATCACAAGGACCAGTCCGAGCCCGATACAGGCCGAAAGCAAGCCGAGCCGCAGCCCTAGCCGCCAGGGCTCGCGACTGGAAGGATCCAGGCGCATGATCTCGGGATAGAAGCCCCGGCTGAGCAGATCGGCGGGCTTGGTGGTCGAATCCACCAACGTCGCGGCGATCTTGAACAGTCCGGCGGCGGCAGGCCCGAGGACGGACGCCACCACCAGATTGCTGAGCGGCCCCCACGCCGCATAGATCGAGTGGGCGACGTTGGTCGTCCACACGAAGCCCCAGGCGCCGGGCAGCCGCCGGGCGACGCCGAACAGGCCGGGACGAAAGGCCGAAAGCATGTCACGCCGCCGGAGTTCGCGCGCAGCCAGCGCCCACAGGACGAGGTCTCCCGCGAGATCGGCGACGTACCACGTCGCCACGAACGCTCCGAAGCCGGCGTGCGTCAGGTAAGAAAGCAGCGCTCCGGCAGCGCGCAATGCCGGAGTCACCACCTGTTGGCTGGCGATCAGATCGAAGCGATCCAGCATCCGCAGCGTTCCCGTCGGGGTCGCCGCAGTCATGGTCGGGACGAGCGTACAATAAAGCAGGGCAGGCAGCAGCGCCACTTGCGGCAGGCCAAGCCAGCGCGCCATGACCGGCAGCAGCAACATCGCGCTGACCATGCCGATCAGCCCACTCGTCAGATCGAGTCCCGTCGAGAAGCGGACCGTATCGCAAGCCACACGCATATCGCCCCTGAGCAGCGCCGGGGTGCCGCTGCGGATGATGAACTGCCACGTCTGGAACTTGGCAAGCGCGCCAACGCCGTTTGCGTAGGTATGGATGATCATCAGCGTACCGAACAAAGCCGGCGTAAGGCCGCGCCCCGAGCAAGCCAGCGCGACCAGCCCTAGTACGGCACCTGCAGCCTTGCCCGACGCCAGATAGCCGGCGTTGCGCATTACCGCACGGAACAAGCCGTCCTCGATCCAGCGCTTCATCGGCGGTCGGCCTTGGGCAGAGGAAAAGCGGCCAAAACCTGCGCAATGGCCTGTTTGGCCTCGGCAAGCACGCAATCCAAGGGCTGGGTCGCATCGACATCGATGATCCGTGCGCCTTCAAACCGCAGCCGAGAGATGCTCGCTATCTTGATGGCGAGAGAACTCGGCCGGTGATCGGGCTTCCGCGCCACGGCGGTTGCGAGATCGACGGTCAGGCGGATCACCAGATCCGGCCGTCGTGCCACCATGCGTGCATAATGACGCTGCTCACGCGCGGCGAGGGCGCGGGTCAGCGCGCCGCGCGGTGTCTTGCCGGACAGGCCCGGTCCATCGATTGCTCCGGGAAGATCGATCTGCGGGAAGCGATCGGCGAGGATGGCGATGCCGCGCTGGCGCAGTTTCTCCATGCGGCGGAAGCGACGCACCCGCCGCATGGACAGAAGATAGATGATGATGGCGATCCCGGTGCTGGGGCCGGTCGGTGCCTCCGCCTCTTTCGTCTTGTCATTCAGCACGCGATCGAACCGTTGCCCGAAGATCGGCCAGCGCGAGATGGCGCGCGCGATATTGCCTGTCTGCTTGCCAAGGTGGCAGAGTTCGGTCGGCCTTTGCGCCTGCATCCAGCTTAGCAGTTCGGTGCCAACGGTCGATTTGCCAGCACCATCCGAGCCGACGAGCGCGATGAGCGGGGCGGAGGGGGGAATGACCGCCGCCATGTCACACCTGAACTTCAAGTTTGCAGATATCGGCCACTGGCTGGCGCTCTGCGGGCTGTAGGTGACGGCCAAGGATCGGTTCGACCGAGGCAAAGGCCTGCCCGCGAACCTGATCGTAACTCGCCGTCGCGTCGATATCGATGATTTGCGCGTCGTGAAAACGGAGCAGCGGCGTGACCGCCACCTTGGCGGCGATCAGCTTCGCCTTGTGGTCGGGCTTGCGGGCGAGGGCGGTTGCCGCATCGACATTCAGCCTCAGCACCAGATCCGGCGTGAAGCTGGCCATCCATTCGTAGAGCCGCCGCTCACGGGCCGCGAGCTGCGCGACCATCCGGCTGCCGGGGCGTGCCGCCGCAAGGCCCGGACCATCGTAAAAGCCCGGTATTTCCTCCTGAGGATAGCGATCGGTGATGACCGCGATGCCCTTGCTCCGCAATGCCAACACGCGGCGGAAGCGGTGAACGCGCAGCAGCGACAGCCCATAGACAACCAGTGCCGTGGGCAGACCGGGAATCTTCTCGCGCACGTCCCGCGTCTGCGATGCCTTGCCCGCGAGCTTGCGTTCGATGCGGGCGCCGATGATCGGCCATTGCTTGATGCGATTGCCAAGATCGCCCGTCCCCAGACCGAGATAGGCAAGCGCGATCGGCCGCTCGCGGACGAACGATTGGCACATATCGGCCGACAGCGTGGACTTGCCCGATCCATCGGTGCCGACAATCGCGATGAGCGGGGCAAGAGTCCCGCGCATGAGTACGGCATCGCGCTCGACAGCTTCGATCGAGCCGAGCATGGTGAACAGCAGCAAGGTCGGAAGCGTCAGTTCCGCTTCGATCAGGTGACGATGGGCGTGGTGCGTGAGCAGGAACAAGCCGAAGGCCAGGCCCGCCAAAGCGAGTCCCTGTGTCCAGCGAAGGCGCGTACGCGATCGGATCATGCTGCTTGCCCTGTCGTGGATTTGCGAGTTGCCGGTTGCGCGGCCGGCGGGATCGAAAGGGAGGGGATGTCCCACCCCTGCCCGGGCTCGTTGGTGCGGAAGCGCTCCGGATCGATGCCGCGCGCGATCAGCGCGGCGCGCAGCCGCTTGGGGGCGCCGTCCACCGGCTCGTCACCCAGCTGGAAAGTGCCCCAATGCACGCCCAGAGCGTAAGCGGGGTTTATCATCGCAAAGGCGGACACCGCCTGACCGGGATCGATATGATTGCCGGTCGGGCTCGCGGTGATCTTGTACGGCCCGATCGGCAACAGCGCCAAGCGCGGCCGTGGGCCGGCGGCAGCCTCGCGTGCCCACGCCATGTCGCCGGGGCCGGTATCGCCCGAATAATAGATGTCGCCACTCGGCAGCATGACCCGGAAGCCCACCCACAGCGTGCTGTCCTTGTCGTTAAGCCAGCGTGCGCTCCAGTGGTGGGCGCGCATGATCCGGACGGACAGGCCGGGCCGAATGGGGATGGTCTGCCCCCAGTCGCCTGCGGTCGCGCTCAGCCTGTATCCAGCCAGCAGCCGATCGTTGCCGAGCCCGGTGACGATCCGTGGATGATCGCGGTTCGCCAGATAGTGCAGCGTGTCCAGATCGAGATGGTCGTAATGATCGTGGCTGATAAGGATCAGATCGATTGGCGGGAGATCCTGCAGCTTCACGCCGGGCGCCCGAACGCGCTGCGGGCCCGCGAACTGGACCGGCGAGGATCGGTCTGCCCAGACCGGATCGAACAAAATATTGAGGCCGTTCGTCTGCACCAGAGTGGATGCGTGCCCGATCCAGGTCACGCGCATGACGTCCCCTTCCACCTGGCGGGGAGGGATCGTCTGATGGACAGGAATATGCGGCCACGGGACGTGCCTGGTGTCGCCCGCGCCAATCTCCAGCAAGCGGACGAGCCCATCCTTCTGCGCGCCGCCAGAGCCGCTTTCGCCCTCGGGATTGAAGAAGTGCTTCCCGTCGAAATGATCGGAGCGCGGGCCGCTATAATAAGCCGGCTGGGCTATCATGCTTTCGGCACATCCCGCGAGCACCAGCACGCCTGCGAAAAAAGCAATAGCCAGTATGCGTTTACGGGACGGTGTCGCGGACATGCAGCCGAATAATCCACCCGGGTTGCTGCGGGCGTGGACGGATCATTAAATCGGCGTAATCTTTCCTTGGCTGGCTCCTTCGGGAATCGTGATCGTCACCCAGAGGCCCGGCAAATTGTCATTCAGGGCAAGAGTGCCGCCGTGGAGCCGCGCGACGGCGGCGGCGAGCGGCAGACCCAGCCCCGCGCCTGTCGAGGAGCGGGCGGCATCCAATCTGCCGAAGCGGCGAAGGGCCTCCTGATGGTCGGCAGCGGCAATGCCGGGGCCACGATCGCTTACGCCGACGACGATGCCGCTTGCTTCATGCCGCGCCCGTACGTCGATCGGGCCGATGCCATATTTGAGCGCATTGTCGATCAGGTTCGCCAGAGTCTGCCCGAGCAGTTCGCGGTGAACCGTCAAAACGAGATCCGGCTCGATTTCGGTCCGGATCGTGATGCCGAGATCTTCCGCCACCGGACCATAGACTTCGGCAATGTCCTCGATCATCGCGCCGATGTCCGTACAGACGAAGCCTTCCCGCCCGAGCCCCGCTTCGGCGCGGGTTATGCGAAGCGCGGTGTCCAGCATCGCCAGCAGACGATCGCCTTCGTCCATGCCGCGCTCGATCAGGGAGCGCGCCGCCTCGCTCTCGCCGAGTACAAGCGCCCGCTCCAACGTGGAGCGCAGGCGTGTGAGTGGCGACCGCAAATCATGGGCCAAGCCGTCGGTGGCGACCTTCAACTCCGTCATCAGCATCGTGATTCGATCCAGCATGACGTTCACGGCCGTGCCGAGTTCGGCGAAGGCATCGCCCCCATCATCCAGCGGCACACGCCGCCCAAGATCGCCCATCGCGACCGTGCGCGCGGTATCGACGACGGCCCTCAACCTGCTCTCGATGAGGCGCGCCGTGGCCCAGCTTGCCAGTGCCGCGAGCGCAACCGCCAGTGCGGTTGCGCTCAACATCGCCTCCCCCAGTAGAACCGTGAAGTGGCGTTCGGTCTCGATCACCTGGCCGGTCAGCAGCCGGGCTCTACCGGGCATGGGTGTGACGATGATGCGCATCCGCTCGGTCTCGGCGCGGCCGATGCGCAGAAGTTCGGTCATCGCGCTGCTCCGCGAAGGCGGGAGGGCATCCGGCCATGTGGCGAGATTGCCGGCCACCCGTCGGCCCGAGTCATCGATCAGCAGCATGACCGAACCCGGGCGACGACCGACCGCGAGCACTTGTTCGATCCGCTCCGCCAGGATCCTCGTTGGCGTGTTCGGATTTCCCAGTGTGAGCGCATTTCGCGTCGCCATGGCCTGGGACTGGGCGAAGGCGGTCAACTCCGTATCGGTGAGCAGTCTTACTGCGATGAGCAATGTGCCCGCCGCGCCGAGCTGCAGCACGAACACAAGGGCGGCGATGCGGGCCGTCGTCGATCGCAGCCAGCGCATTGTCAGCCCTCTGTGCCCAAGCGGTATCCCGATCCGCGTACCGTGTAGAGCAGGGGCGGCAGGCCGGACACGTCGATCTTCTTGCGCAGGCGGCTTATGTGGACGTCGATCACATTGGTCCCGGGGTCAAAGTGATAATCCCAAACGCCTTCCAGCAGCATGGTGCGGGTCACGACCTGCCCGGCATGCCGCAGCATATATTCAAGCAGCCGGTATTCCCGGGGCTGGAGATCGATGATGCGTCCCGCACGCCTGACAACATGCGCCAGAAGGTCCATTTCAAGATCGGCGGAGACCAGCTTCGTCTCGGGCGCACCGCGCTGGCCTTCGGCATGGCGAAGCAGGAGCTTGATGCGGGCCAGCAACTCGCCAAGCGCGAACGGCTTGACCAGATAGTCGTCGGCTCCACCCTCCAGCCCGCCGATCCGATCTTCAGCGGAACCCATGGCGGACAGAATGATTACGGGGGTTGCGATTCCGGCTCCCCTTATGGCGCCGAGGACCGACATGCCGTTCATGCCCGGCAGCATTCGGTCCAGGACGATGCAGTCATAGGTGGCATCCATCGCATGAAACACGCCGTCCCGTCCGGTAGCGGCGTGATCCGTCGCCATGCCCTGCTCTTGGAGGGCCGCCGCAATATAAGCGGCGGTCGGGACATCGTCCTCGATGATCAGGATCTTCCGGCTCATGGTTCTCCTTCCGCGCGGCATTCGCGAATGTCGAGGCCGCTTCCCTGGCCAGCGACTTGCAAACGACACGAGAGGCCGTGCAAAGCGTCTGTCGGCACGGTGAGGGATTACGATGCGGAATCAAATTGTGGCGGGATTGACCGCTCTGACGCTGCTGGTCTCCTCATCGATCGGGCTCGCGCAGGACCGCCCGGCTGTTCCTATTTCGCCGCAGATCGACGCCAGCCGCCCCGATTGGGAAAACCCGGCCGTGTTCGCGCGCGGCAAGGAACCGGCACGCGCGACGGGCTTCCCGTTCGAGAGCCGCGCTCTGGCTCTAGCGGGCGATCGCAGCGCGTCGCGGCGCTTTTTGTCATTGAACGGCAAGTGGCGCTTCTTCTTTTCGCCCAACGTGGATGGTGCCCCGGCCGAATTCTATCGCGACGACTTCGACGTAGCGGGCTGGAAGCAGATCCGTGTGCCCGCCGACTGGCAAGCTGAAGGCTATGACCAGGCGCGCTATAACAACGTCACCTATCCATTCCCCGCCAATCGCCCGCTGATTCCGCACGATCGCAATCCCGTGGGATCGTATCGTCGCGACGTCGATCTTCCCACCGACTGGTCCGGGCAAAACGTAACGCTTCATATCGGTGCGGCGGGATCGGCCTATTACGTCTGGGTCAACGGTCGGCAGGTCGGCTATAGCGAGGATAGCAAGCTGCCGTCCGAATTCGACGTCACGCGGTTTCTCAAATCCGGCCGCAACAGCATTGCGATCCGCATCTACCGCTGGTCGGACGGTTCGTATCTGGAAGACCAGGATTTCTGGCGCGTCTCGGGCATCGAACGCGAGGTGTTCCTGATGGCAACGCCAGCGGCACGCATTCGCGATTTCACGGTGCGCGCCGGGCTGGCCAACGGGTGGCGGGACGGGACGCTTGATGTGACCGCCCAGGTTACGGGCGAAAGCGCGGCCACCGCCGTGCGCGCGACCTTGCTGGACGGAGAACGGATCGTGTCGCTCCGGACGGCGGCTGTCGGTCGCGGCAATAGCGAGCGCAGCATACGGATGACTGATCGCCTGCCAGGCGTGCGGACATGGTCGGCGGAAACCCCCAATCTCTATACGCTGCTGCTGGAGCTGGTCGATGCGCGCGGCACGGTCATTCAGGCGACCGCGCAGCGCGTGGGCTTTCGCGATGTCGCGATCCGCGACGGGCAGCTGATGGTCAATGGCCGGCCGGTCTACATTCGCGGGGTCAACCGCCACGAGCATGATCCCGACACCTTCCACGTCATTTCGATGGCGTCTATGCGACGCGATATCGAGCTGATGAAGCGCAACAACGTCAACGCGGTGCGAACCTCGCACTACCCCAACGATCCGCGCTGGTATGATCTGGCCGACGAATACGGGCTCTACGTCATGGACGAAGCGAACGTGGAATCGCACGCCTACATGGAAATGGGCTGGAAGGGCGAGAAGGAGCGGAAGCTCTACCAGATTGGCTATGATCCTGCGTGGGACGCGGCACATGTCTCGCGCGTGACCAACATGATCGAGCGCGACAAGAATCACCCGTCGATCATCTTCTGGTCGCTGGGTAACGAAGCTGGTGTGGGGCCGGCATTTGAAAAAGGAGCGGCAGAAGCGCGGCGTCGCGATCCCACGCGGCTGGTCAGCTTTCTCGGCGGGGGCACGTCGCCGGAGCTAAAGCCCAACCCCTACGGCGATATCTTCGCGCCCATGTACTATACTCTCGATCAGACGATCGCGTATGCGCGTGATCAGCGGTTCACCCAGCCGCTGATCCAATGCGAATATTCGCACATGCAGGGCAACAGCGGCGGCAATCTGGCCGACTACTGGGACGCGATCTACGCCAACCCCAAGCTGCAAGGCGGCTTCATCTGGGATTGGGTCGATCAGTCGATGCACGCGCGGGACGAGAATGGCGAGCCATATTGGGGGACGGGAAATCTCTACGGCCCTAACCCGGGCGGCGAGATCGAGTTCGGTGACGGGCTGATCCAGCCCGACCGCACGCCGAACCCGCATCTGTTCGAGATGCGCAGGGTCTATCAGCCGATCGCCTTCCGCGCGCAGGACGCTGCTGGCGGGCGCTTCACGATTATCAACCACCATGATTTCCGGAACGTCTCCGACTTCGATCTGGGCTGGATCCTGCTGGAGGACGGCATCGAGGTCGCGCGCGGCGCACTGCCGACGGCCGACGTGAAAGCACGCAGCGAGGGGGCGCTGTCGGTCCCGCTACCGGCGGGCCGAACGGCAGGCCGCGAATATGTCGTGACGCTCACCGCGCGGGCGCGTGGCGCCGCTTCGTCGCTGCTTCCTGCGGGGCACCTGGTCGCGTGGGATCAGTTCGTCCTTCCCGCCGCCGCTGTCATCGCGGGTACGCGCGTCATCGGCGCGGTGAAGATCGCAGATGGCCGGGATCACGTGTCGCTTTCGGCGGCAGGGACGGTGCTGCAAGTTGATCGGGCGACGGGCCTGATCGACTATCGCAAGGATGGCCGCTCCATTCTGACGGGCGGAATCCCAAACTTCTATCGCGCGCTCATCGATAACGATATTGGCGCAAAGATCGACCGCACTCATGCCGTGTGGAAGAATGCCTCGGATAAACGGATGGTCCAGGCGCTCACTGTCGAGCCTGCCGCTGCGGGAACAGCGGCGGCGGTGCGGGTCCGGTTCGTCGTCGGCGACAACGCCGCCACGTTCGAGAGCCGCTACCTGATGCAGGGCGATGGCAGTGTCGCGGTAGAAGGGCAGTTCACGCCGGTCGCATCGGGCCTGCCCGATCCGCTGCGCGTCGGGCTGGCATTCGCGATGCCTACGGATTTCACCATGCTCGAATGGTATGGAAAGGGACCGCACGAAAGCTATGCCGACCGCCAGAGCGGCGCGGCGCTTGGCCGATGGAGCGGCGCGATCGCGGATCAGAACCACGATTACATGCGGCCGCAGGAGACCGGTAACAAGGTCGGCGTGCGCTGGTTCTCGATACGGGGAGCGAGCGTGCCGACGTTGAACGTCCGCGGAGCGCAGCCGCTGTCCGCCAACATTCTTGCCTTCCCCTATGATGATCTGTCACGTCGCCCGCCGGGAACGCGACGCAGCAGCGATATCGTGCCGCACGGGCAGGTCAGCGTCATGATCGATGCCGTGCAGAGCGGACTTGGCGGCACGGACAGTTGGAGCCCGCAAGCCAGGCCGCTGGAACGATATCGCATCCCCGTAGCGCCGCTGCGTTATGGCTTCACCCTATCGACCGCGCCGCCGGAGACGGCCGCCCGGGGAGCCCAGCCGGCAAGTGCGACGGAGACCCCGCTCGCGTTCTGACGGACGGGCGATGGCAATCGAGTCGTGCTGATCGGGGCCCCCCCGCGAGTAGAGCTTATTGGGCTGAGAGCCAGGCATCGCTGCAGATGAGGATAAGTTCTCGTCTCGCCGCTGGCTGCGCCAGATGTGCTTCGACGATTGGCCGGTCATCCGCAGGCAGGCGGCGAATGACCTCGGACACGCTGCGATACTGACCCGAGCGGGCCAGATCAAACGCCCGCTCGACTGCCGAATTCCTCATCATTCCCAGTGCCTAGCCCAAGCGCGCGGCAGAACGAACAATCTATTTGCACCGGCGTATCGGGCATTAAGAGGGTGTGTCGCCCTTTTACGCATGGGTGCTTCGGCGTGTGCAACCGGCGCAAAGAACGAACGTTACGCTCCTGCACAGATCGCTCCGGGGAACCTCCATGCCCATCATCATCAACGGCATGCCGACCGACGTGCCGAATGACGCACGTGTCTCACTGCTGGATCTACTGCGTGAACATCTGCATCTGTCCGGCACCAAGAAGGGCTGCAACCAGGGCGCCTGCGGTGCCTGCACCGTGCTGGTCGATGGCGAACGCATCCTTTCCTGCCTTGCGCTGGCGGTGCAATTCGAGGGGCGCGAGATCGTTTCGATCGAAGGTTTGGCCGAAGGCAGTGCGCTTCACCCGTTGCAGGCTGCCTTCGTCGAGCATGACGGCTTCCAGTGCGGCTATTGCACCCCCGGTCAGATCTGCTCGGCAATCGGGATGGCGGCGGAGATCGCCCGTGGGACGCCGAGCCATGTGACGCGCGACCTGCTCGCGCCGACGGTCGACCTGACGCATGACGAACTTCGCGAGCGGATGAGCGGCAACCTCTGCCGCTGCGGCGCCCATAACGGCATCGTCGATGCGATCGCGCAAATTTACGGGCGGGGCGATGCGCGGACCGACATATCCGTGGAGGCGGCGGCATGACCCCGCTGAGCTATGCACGCGCTGCCGATAACGGCAACGCTCTGGCGCTGGCCGCTGCGGGTGGCACCAAGTTTCTCGGCGGCGGTACGAACCTGGTCGATCTGATGCGCGAGACGATCGAGCGGCCTTCCGCTCTCATCGACGTTACCGGCCTGTCCGACGCGATCGAAGAGCAAGAAGACGGCGGGATCCTGATCGGCGCTGGCGCCCGCAACAGTGCGGTGGCCGGTCACCGCGCTGTGCGCGAACGCTATCCCATGCTCGCGCGCGCGATCCTCGCTGGGGCGAGCGCGCAGATCCGGAATATGGCGACAAGCGGCGGCAATCTGCTCCAGCGCACCCGCTGCGCCTATTTCTATGACAATGAAGGATCGCGCTGCAACAAACGCAGCCCCGGCGAGGGATGTGACGCCATCGGCGGGTTCAATCGTATGCACGCTATCCTTGGTGCGTCCGAAGCGTGTGTCGCCACGCATCCTTCCGACATGTGCGTTGCGCTGGCTGCGCTGGACGCCGTGGTACATGTCGCGACGCCGGCGGGCGCACAGACCATCCCGTTCGGCGAGTTCCATCGTCTCCCGGCAGACCGGCCGGATATAGACACGATATTAGAGCCGGGATCGCTGATCACGGCGATCGAACTGCCAGCGCTGCCATTTGCGGCTCATTCCACCTATCGCAAGGTGCGCGACCGCAGCAGCTATGCGTTCGCGCTCATCTCGGTGGCGGCGGCGATCGAGGTGGTGGATGGTCGGGTGCACGATGTGCGGCTCGCCCTGGGCGGCGTCGCGCACCGTCCCTGGCGAGCGCACAAAGCGGAAGCTGCCCTGAGGGGCGGCCCGGCGACGGCTGCGGCGTTCCGGGCAGCGGCCGAGGCGGAACTCGCCGATGCGCGCCCGCTCAATGACAATGGCTTCAAGATCGAGCTGGCGACGCGGACGATCACGGCCGTGCTTGGCGAGCTGACGGGAGAGGGCGCATGAGCATTCTCGACGAAGCAAAGCAGGCCGTGCAGGGCGTGGTCAACGCCGCAATGGCCAAGGCCGTTCAGCTTGCACCCGATTCCTTCATTCCCGGCGGGCGACCCGACCCGCTGATGCGGGAACAGCACGGCCATATGGGCAAGCCCCTGTCGCGGCTCGACGGCCCCCTCAAGGTACGAGGCGCCGCCCCGTTCGCGGCCGAATTCGTAATGGACGGCATGCTCTATGCGGCCGTCGTGTTCAGTACGATCGCCAAGGGCCGCATCACCGCAATCGATACCGGCGCGGCCGAAGCGGCGCCGGGCGTGACGCTGGTAATGACTCATCTCAACGCGCCGCGGATGGCCAAGGTGCCGCTCTTCATGACCGGACCCAAGGCCGCCGGCGGCATCGATCTGCCGGTCATGCAGGACGATCGCATCAGCTGGAATGGCGAGCCGGTCGCGCTGGTCCTCGCCGACACGCAGGAACAGGCCGATCATGCCAAGTCTCTGATCCGTGTCGACTATGCCGAGGAAGAGCCGGTCACCGTCTTCGCGGCGGCGAAGGCTGCCGGCACGGAGACGGGCCTGTTCATGGGTCAGCCGCTGAAGCTGGAGATCGGCGACAGCGCCGCCGCCTTGGCCGATGCTCCGCACACGATCGACGCGACCTACACGACACCCCTCCAAAATCATAACCCGATCGAGCTGCATGGCTGCACCGTGGGGTGGGAAGGCGATACGCTTCGGCTTCATGACGCCAGCCAAATGGTCTCGCACACGGCATGGAGCGTGGCGCAAGTGTTCGGACTGGACGAGGCTCAGGTGCATGTCACGTCACCGTTCGTGGGTGGCGGGTTCGGCAGCAAGGGCTTGTGGTGGCATCAGATATTGGCTGCGGCGGCGGCCCGGATGGTGGGGCGGCCCGTGCGGCTCGCGCTCTCGCGTGAAGGCGTTTATCGGGTGGTCGGCGGGCGATCTTTGACCGAACAGCGCGTGGCGATCGGTGCCAGGGACGATGGCGGCTTCGCGTCGATCATCCACACCGGAACGACGGCGATGACGCCGCACAACGAATTTCCGGAACCCTTCATCCTCCCTACGATGAGCACGTATGCCAGCGACACGCTGAAGCTCCAGGTGGAGACGGTCCGGCTCAACATGCTGGCCAACACCTTCATGCGGGCGCCGGGCGAGGCTGTCGGCAGCTTCGGACTGGAAAGTGCGATCGACGAGCTGGCGATCGCGATGGACATGGACCCGATCGAGCTGCGCCTGAAGAATGAGCCCGAGAAGGATCCGGTCACGGGGGCCCCGCACTCTCAGCGCGATCTGGAAAAGGTCTATCGCGATGGGGCGGAGCGGTTCGGCTGGTCGTCACGGCAAGCGCCGGGCACGCGGCGCGAAGGCGAATGGCTGGTCGGCATCGGCACGGCCACCGCTACGTATCCCTATCATCGGATGCCGGGTGGCGCGGCGCGGATCACGCTGACGCCAAACGGCGTGATAGTGGAGATTGCGGCGCATGAAATGGGGATGGGCACCATGACCGCGCATACCCAGGTGGTGGCCGATCGCCTTGGGCTGCCGATCGATCAGGTCGATTTTCGCTACGGGGACAGCTTCCAGCCCGGCGCCGTGCTGGCCGGCGGTTCACAGCAGACCGCTTCGATTGGGATGTCGATCATCGTCGCGCAGCGCAAGCTCGTGGAGGAATTACTCAAGCTCGCCGGTAATCACTCGCCCCTGGCAGGGCTGTCGGCCGACGAAGTGGGCGGAGTGGATGGGGGCCTTGCCGCGCTCGCCGATCCAAGCCGCCACGAGAGCTATGCGTCGATCCTGTCGAGGAGCCAGCGGGACGAGGTGGCCGTGATCGGCGAGGCGCCACCCCCGCTGGAAACGCAGCATTGGTCGATGCATTCGCACGGCGCCATATTCTGTGAGGTGGCCGTCAACACCGTCACGGCCGAGGTGCGGGTTCGGCGGATGCTCGGCGCGTTCGATTGCGGCAGGATCCTCAACCCCAAAACGGCTGCCAGCCAGTTTCGCGGCGGGATGATCATGGGGATCGGCCTCGCATTGATGGAGAAAACGCAGTTCGATGAACGATCCGGGCGGATCATGAACCCCAGCCTCTCCGACTATCACGTGCCGGTGCACATGGACGTGCCGGAGATCGAGGTGATGTGGACCGACATTCCCGATCCTCATGCGCCGATGGGCGCGCGCGGCATCGGCGAGATCGGCATTACCGGCGTCGGTGCGGCAGTGGCAAACGCAATCTATAACGCGACCGGCAAGCGCGTGCGGGATCTGCCGATCACGATCGAGAAGCTGCTATAAAACCGGAAAGGCGCGTTCGCGGCGAAAACCCGGTGAGGTCCACTTATCTGTTGCGGTTGAGCCTTCCGCGTCACCGTTGAAGACGCTAGGCTTCGTACGTGCAAGTGGCTGAAACGGTACATAAAAGTCGGGAGAGTTATGGGTAATCTGAGCAGCCGGCTGGCAAGGGTGTTTGGGGCTTGGCTAATTATGTCCGGCGCCGACCATCAGCCGGTGGCCTTTGCGGCACCAGCGGCTCCTTTCGACGTGAACGTCTCGGTCGACGCATCCGTGACGACCAGCAAGACAAATTCCGTCTGGCGCTTCTTCGGCGCGGACGAGCCGAATTATGCGACGATGAAGGACGGTCGCACCACGCTCGCCACACTCGGCAATCTGGCGCCCGATCGCGTCTATTTCCGGACGCACAATCTGCTGACGTCGGGCGATGGAACACCGGCGCTGAAATGGGGATCGACCAACGCCTATACCGAGGATGCGAAGGGCAACCCCGTCTACGACTGGACGATCGTCGACCGCATCTTCGACACCTATCGCGCCCGCAAAGTTAAGCCCTATGTCGAAATAGGCTTCATGCCCGAAGCGATGTCTGTCCGCCCGGAGCCTTACCAGCACGCATTTCGGCCGGGCAGCGGCGATATCCGTACCGGCTGGGCCTACCCGCCGAAAGATTACGGCAAGTGGGAGGAGCTGATCTACCGTTGGGTCAGCCACTGCGTCGAGCGATATGGCCGTGCCGAAGTCGCGAGCTGGTATTTCGAAACGTGGAACGAGGCGAACCTCGCCAAATATTATTGGGGCGGCACGCCGGAGGAGTTCTTCCGGCTGCATGATGCGGCCATACGGGGCGTCCGCCGGGCGCTGCCCGAGGCGCGGGTCGGCGGCCCGGACATGGCCGGTGCGGGCGACAGCTTTATGAGCCAGTTCCTGGCGCATGTGAGCAAAGCGGGAACCCCGACCGACTTCCTGTCCTTCCACGCGAAAGGCCTGCCGGAGTTTCTAAAGGACGGACCCGATGGCGGTCACGTCCGCATGGGCATCAGCAACCACCTGAAAGCAGCCGATCACGAATTCGCCGCGATCGCAGCGAACCCGGCGTTCCGCACGAAGCCGATCATCATCGGCGAATCCGATCCGGAAGGGTGCGCGGCCTGTCAGGGGCCGGCCAACGCCTATCGCAACGGCACGATGTATTCGAGTTACACCGCAGCGTCCTTTCCCCGGCTGCAGGCGCTTGCGCTTCGGCGCGGGGTGAACCTTGAGGGCATCCTCACTTGGGCGTTCGAGTTCGAGGATCAGCCTTATTTCGCGGGTTTTCGCCAGCTGACATCGGGCGGCATCGATCTGCCGGTCATGAACGTCTTCAAGATGTTCGCGAAGATGCAGGGCGACTACGTGTCTGCGACGTCCGATCATGAGCGGCCGCTGGACGATGTCATGCGCGATGGCGTCCGTGGCAAGGCCGATGTGGGCAGCGTCGCCACGCTTTCCGGCAAGACGCTATCGGTGATGGTCTGGCACTATCATGACGACGACTTGCCCGGCGCGGACGCTTCCGTTCACCTGAACCTCAAGGGTCTATCCGCTGCATTCGCCAAGGGCGCGACGATGGCGCAGTACCGCGTCGATCCGCAGCATTCGAACAGCTATGCGGCATGGCGCGCGATGGGATCTCCGATTGCTCCTTCAGACGCGCAGCGCGCGAGCCTCTTGAAAGCGGCTGAGCTTTTCGAAGAACAATCCGACCTCCTATCCTTCAGATCGAGGCGGGGCGGCGCCCGGCTTGATTTCGCCTTACCTCGTCAAGGCGTGACGCTGGTTGTTTTGCAGGCGCGCTGAGGGCCGGGCCGCGCCAAACAGGCGCGCAGCCGGGCAACAAGCTACGGAAAGCACTTATAATTTAATATAACGCAACCTGCCGACCCGCGATCCGTTCGGACCGTGAACGGATGAGGATTGCCATGACCGATACCCTAGCTCTGAACGCCGGCAACGGTGGCGAAACGCATCAAACCGCCGACGCCGATCATCCGGTGCTGACTACCAATCACGGCACGCCGATTGCCGACAACCAGAACCAGCTGAAGGCCGGCGCGCGCGGGCCGGTGCTGCTGGAAGACGAGATCTATCGCGAGAAGATCAACCATTTCGATCATGAGCGCATCCCGGAGCGCATCGTTCACGCACGTGGATCGGCGGCGCATGGCTACTTCGAATGCACCGAGAGCCTGGCCGACATCACCGTGGCGGATCTGTTTCAGAAGAAGGGCCAGCGGACCGAGGTGTTCACCCGCTTTTCCACCGTGGCCGGCGGCGCCGGGTCGGTCGATACGCCACGCGATGTTCGCGGCTTCGCGGTGAAATTCTACACACGCGAAGGCAATTGGGATCTGGTCGGCAACAACATCCCGGTATTTTTCATCCAGGATGCGATCAAATTCCCCGATCTCATCCATGCCGCCAAGATGGAGGCCGATCGCGGTTATCCGCAGGCGGCGACAGCGCACGATACATTCTGGGACTTCATCAGCCTGATGCCGGAATCGACCCACATGATCATGTGGGCGATGTCAGACCGGACGCTGCCGCGCACCTTCGCCAATATGGAAGGGTTCGGCGTCCACACGTTCCGTTTCGTCAACAAGGAGGGCAAGAGCACCTTCGTCAAATTCCACTGGAAGCCGAAGGCGGGGCTTGCCTCGACGATCTGGGATGAAACGGTAAAGATTGCCGGTGCCGATCCCGATTTCCAGCGCCGGGATCTGTTCGAGCGGATCGATCGCGGCGATTTCCCGACCTGGGAGCTGGGCGTCCAGCTGTTCGACGAGGAGTTTGCGAACAGTCAGCCCTACGACGTTCTCGACGCGACGAAGATTATTCCTGAAGAAGTGCTGCCGGTGCGGATCGTCGGCCGAATGGTGCTGGACCGCTATCCCGACAACTTCTTTGCCGAAACAGAGCAAGCCGCATTCGTGCCGAGCCATGTTGTGCCGGGCATCGGCTTCTCCAATGATCCGCTGCTGCAGGGACGGCTATTCAGCTACACCGATACCCAGCTTTCGCGTCTGGGATCGGTCAACTTTCACCAACTTCCGATCAACGCTGCCAAGGGCCGCACGGAGGCGGCAGGCTGCCCGTTCCTGAACCAGCAGCGGGACGGCCATATGCAGATGGCGGTGCCCAAAGGTCGCGCCAATTATGAGCCGAACAGCCTCGCCAAGGCTGGGGAAGAAGCGGGCGCGCGCGAGGATCCCGACAAGGGCTACAAGACCTTCCCCTCCGACGAGCAGGGCCAGAAGCTGCGCATCCGGCCGGAAAGCTTTGCCGATCATTACAGCCAAGCGCGCTTGTTCTTCCGCTCGATGGATCCGGCCGAGCAGGCGCATATCGCTTCGGCACTTGTGTTCGAGCTGTCAAAGGTCGGGCTGGAGCATATCCGGGTCGCGATGATGGCCAATCTGCGCAATGTGGACGAGGATCTCGCGTCGCGCGTTGCCGATGGACTGGCGATGGACCTGCCTGAAGCATCGCCGACTGCCGCACCTGTGCTGGACATGGAGCTTTCGCCGGCTTTGCGGATCATTCGCGGGCCGCTCGAACTGCACACGCTGGAAGGGCGCTCGGTCGGTATCCTGATCGCGGACGGCACCGATGCCGCTGCGCTGGCGTCGCTTCAGGAGGCAGTGAAGGCGGCGGGTGGCCGCGCAATTCTGGTCGCGCCCAAGGTCGGGAAGGTGCCGTTGTCGGATGGGTCGTCGGTCCCAGCGGATTCGCAACTGTTCGGCCAGCCCTCGGCTACGGTCGATGCCTGCGCGGTAATCCTGTCGAAGGAGGCGACGGCCAAGCTCGTCAAGGAAGCCGCGGCGGTGCAGTGGGTGATGGACGCCTTCGGGCATCTCAAGGCCATTGGTTTCAATACCGAGGCAAAGCCGCTGCTCGATAAGGCTGGGGTCGAAGCGGATGCTGGGGTGACCGATCTCGGCGCTTTCGTGGAAGCGGCCAAGCAGCGTTATTGGGATCGTGAACCCAAGGTGCGCACGCTCGCGTAAGAGAGACTTGAGGCCGCCGCTCTTCCGTCCTTGGCGGCAAGAGCGGCTGTTTCGCTATGTGAGTTCAACCGTCCGAAACCGAGCGGTGAGTGATCTACCATAGGTGCCGATGCGCGGTGTCGCTCGCACATTCACGCCTATAATATATCCGACCTTGAAATTGTTACCGCCAGCGGAACGAGGCGACCGATGCTCATCCAGCTTGAACGACGGCCGCGCTATGCCCTCGTCGAGGGGCCGACGCCGATCCAGCGCCTGGAACGGTTGGAGGGACGTCTTGGCCGCTCCGACTGTCCGGCCATCTACGTCAAGCGTGACGATCTGATGGGGCTGGGCGGGGGCGGCAATAAGCTGCGGAAGCTTGAATTTCTGATCGGCGATGCGCTGGCGCAGAGGTGCGACACGTTCATTACGACCGGAGCCCGGCAGTCAAATCACGCGCGCCTAAGCGCCGCTGCGGCGGCATATGCCGGACTGGCTTGCGAACTGGTGCTGACCGACACGGTCGCGCGGGAGGACGAAGTTTATCGGCGCAACGGCAACGTGCTGCTCGACGATCTCTTCGGGGCGACCGTCCATCGAAGGCTGGCCGATGCTGACGCCCTGACCATCGCGCATGAACGTGCCACGGAATTGTCGGCGGCGGGGCGTCGCCCTTATGTGGTCGGATCGGGCGGGTCGTCGCCCATCGGATGCCTCGGCTATGCGGCATGCGCCGCTGAAATCGTGGCCCAGGAGCGTGATCTTGGTCTGCGGTTCGGCCGCATCGTCGTGCCGAATGGCAGTTCGGGCACGCATGCGGGCCTTGCGGCGGGACTCAAGGCGGTGGGCGATGATCCGTCGCGCGTGACATCCTTTTCCGTGCTGGCGCCGTCCGATGCGGCAGTCCAAACGACCCGACAGCTCGCTGCCGAAACCTTGGCGCTGCTCGATCCAGATATTGGCTTAGGCGGCGACGATATCTTGGTTTCGGGTAGCGAACTCGGCAAAGGCTATGGCGTGCCGACAGCCGCCATGTTCGAAGCGGTGCGATTGATCGCTCGCTCGGAAGGACTGCTGCTGGATCCTGTATATGGCGGCAAAGCCTTTGCCGGCCTCCTGGCCGCCATTCGCAGTGGCGCATGGGGCGCATCACCGGTGCTGTTCGTGATGACGGGCGGCCTTCCCGGCCTGTTCGCATACGAACCGGCATTCCGAGGCGATAGCTAGCCGTCCTCTAAGGGTGCTTGGGGCGTCGAGACTAAGGTCGTGATTTCCTATATGCGATCTGGCGGATAGCGGAAGAGCTTAGCCTTCCGAGCGCGGGCAGGCGCCGCTTGGCTGAGCGGGCGCACGGCCGCCGGCTCTGTGCGCAGGAGCGTGAACCCATGTTACGTCGCCGCCTCGTTCTTATCATGCTGCTGATGTGCCCGGTGGCTGCGCGTGCGGAGCCGGCGCCGCAGGGGGCGGTTGTCCGGCTTTGGCCTCAAGGTGCGCCAGGGTCCGAGCGTCGGGCGGGCGAAGCCGAGCAGCTGGAAAACGGGGCGTACGTCCACAACGTCCACGCCCCCTCGCTGACCGTCTTTCGTGCCGATCCCAGCCGCGCAAATGGCGTGGCGATGATCGTCATACCCGGTGGCGGACATCGCATGTTGGTCTTCCAGAATGAGGGCGTGGTTCCGGCCAAGGCACTCAACCGATTTGGCGTGACCACGTTCGTGCTGAAATACCGGCTCGCCCGCGAACCCGGCTCCACCTACTCAATCGAAGGCGACGCTGCTGCCGATGCACGGCGAGCGATCCGTTGGGTACGGGCGCATGCGGGCGAATATGGCGTCGATCCGCATCGGATCGGCCTCACGGGCTTTTCGGCGGGCGGCGAACTCGTGTCGCTGATCGCGGACAATCCGGCGCCTACTAATGTACGGGGCGCCGACGCGATCGATCGCGAGAGTGCCCGGCCGGACTTTCAGGTACTCGTTTATCCGGGGCCGCTGGGCACCCCGGCAAAAGCCGCGAAGGGCGCGCCTCCGGCGTTCATCACGGCAGGCTCGCTCGATACATGCTGCGCGCCCCCGGCGATAACGCTCTACAATCAGTTGCGGGAAGCTGGCGTGTCGGCTGAGCTCCACATGTTCGCCAGCACCGATCATGGCTTCAACCTCGCCATGCATAATGACCGGATTTCCATCCAGCATTGGCCGGATCGTCTGGCCGATTGGCTGAGCGATGAAGGCTGGCTAATTCCCCGGCGGTAGGCGCAGCGGGGCGCCCGTCGCGCCGTCTGTCTACGACGCGTTCAGAAGCGACCGCCCGGCTCGGTTTGCGATGGCGGGTCGCTGGCAGGGAAGCTTTCGTCGAGGGCTTCGTCCAAAGCGGCATCGGCGCGGTTGCGGGCGACGCTTGCTTCCATACGGGCGAGCTGTTCGGGCGTCGCTTCGGCCTGATGGCGTGATTTCCACTCGGAGTAGGGCATGCCGTAGATTGCCTCGCGCGCGGCGTCCTTCGTCAACTCCCCATCGCTCGCGTCCGCGATCCAATCGGACAAACAGTTCCGGCAGAAGCCGGACAAGCCCATCAGATCCACGTTCTGTGCGTCGGAACGGTGGCGCAGGTGGCGGACCAGCCGGCGGAAGGCGGCTGCGGCGGTAGCATCCGATACGTCGTCGATCCGCATGGCGTGTCTCCCGTAAGTGATGTCGCTTGGTTGTGAAAGTCTTGGCTGCGTTCGGGCGATTCAACGATGCTCCAGCGCCGGTCAGGCGATGTTCCAGCGTTCCTTCACCACGCGCTCCAGAACGGAGAGCGGCATGGCGCCTTGCAGCAGCACCGCGTGGAACGCCTTGAGGTCGAAACCCGGCCGTGTCTTGGCCGCCTCCCGCAACCGCACCCACATTGTGTGGCCGATCTTGTAGCTACACGCTTGCCCGGGCCAAACTGTATAGCGATCGATCTCGCCCTGGCTGCGGCCGCGCGCGATGCCGGTGGTCGCGATCAGATAATCGGTCGCCTGTTCGCGCGTCCAGCGCTTTGCGTGCATGCCGCTATCCACCACAAGCCGCGTCGCCCGGAAAAGCAGGGATTGCAGATATCCGACCTGCCCGAGCGGATCGCCGTCGTACATCCCCATCTCGTCCGCAAGTTGCTCCGAATACAGCGCCCAGCCTTCGCCATAGCCGCTGAAGAAGCTCCGCCGCCGGATCAACGGAATGGTCTCGCTCTCCAGCGCCGTACTTACCTGGAGATGGTGGCCCGGAACGCCCTCGTGGTACGTCAGTGTGGCGAGGCCGAACTTCGGGCGATCGAACGTGTCGCGCAGGTTGATATAGTAGATTGCCGGTCTAGACCCATCCAGCGAGGCATTCTCATAATAGCCGCCGGGCGCGCCGGCCTGGATCGTCTGCGGCACCCGCCGGATCTCGATCGGCGCCTTGGGTACATTAGCGAAGCTTTCGGGCAGCCGTGCCTGCATCGCCTGCAGGTGCCGGTTCAATTCGCCTAGCAACTGTTCGCGGCCCGCGTCCGTGTTTGCATAGAGTTGGTCCGGTCGCTTGTTCAAAGCCACTAGCCGGTCGCCGACGCTGCCCTGTGTCATGCCCTGCTTCGTAAGGATCGTATCGATGCGGGCGCTGATTTCGGCGACCTGGGCAAGGCCGAGCTTGTGGATCTCGTCACCCGTCATCGGAACGGTGGTCGCCGCTTCGGCCGCAGCCGCATAATAAGCATCGCCGTCCGGCAGCCGCCAGCAGCCGGCATCATGCACCGCCTTCGCGCGCAGTTCGGTGACGAGTGCCCGCTGTCGCTCCAGCGCCGGATATGCCTTGTCGCGCATAATCGCCGACGCGCGGGCGGCATGATCGGCGGGCAGGTTCGCCGCCTTCAGCTTGGCGGCGAACGCCGTCACCGGCACGCTCCGCTCCGCTGGCGTATCGAGGATCGATCCCAGCTGCTTCAGGGTCGTATCGAGGATGTAATCGGGCGCAAATACGCCGCGGGCGGCATCGGCCCGTTGCCGATCGGTGCTCGCGTCGATCGCACCGGGGAAAGCCTGGAGTCGGGCGAGATAGGCGTCCGCTTCCGCAGTATCGCGAACGCGCACCTGCGACTCTAGGAAATCGGGAATGTCGCGATAAGGCCCGGTCAGCTGGCTGAGCACATAGGGCGCGAACCGGCCCATGCTGTTGCCATAGGTGAAGCGTTCGCCGCCGGATATGGCGCGATCCAGCTGATAGACGGTTACGTCTAGATCAAGCCGCGCGGATGCGGACAGCCGGGCCTTCTCGAAACGGCGGAGTTCGGCGCGCTCTGCCTTTGCGCGGGCGAGATCCTTGGCCACGCCCGCAGCCGATGCATCGTCGAGCCGTGTTTTCAGGCTCGCGCGCGGGCCAAAGTCTAAACCTAGCCGGGTCGCCTGCTGGGGCGAATCTTCCAATCGGCCGTAGAAGAAGCGATCGAGCGTCGAGCGGAGCGCGGCATCGGGGGATGCCTTCGGCGCGGCTGCATGGAGCGGCAAGGCGATCGCGCTGGCGGCGGCGCCTTTCACGAAGTCACGGCGGTCCATTACCAAACTCCCATTTTGAAACGTCGGTCTCGACGCATCCCATGCGTGCCGCCTAGAGGAAGCATATGAGTCTCAACAACAATCTTGTCGCAGAGCGGCCGACGTTCGTCACCCATCTCGAATGTTCGCTTACTGGCGAGCGCTATGAGGCGGATCAGGTGCATGGTCTGTCCCGTGCCGGACGGCCGCTGCTCGTCCACTACGATCTGCAAGCGGTCGGGGCAGCGCTGAGCCGCGAAACGCTGGCGGCGCGCCCGACCGATCTGTGGCGTTGGCGCGAATTGCTGCCGGTCCGCGCGACGGCGGATATCGTCAGCCTGGGCGAGATCGAGACGCCTCTCGTGCCGCTCATGGCGAGTGGCGGCGCGAACGTGCTGGTCAAGGATGAAGGTCGGTTGCCGACCGGATCCTTCAAGGCGCGTGGTCTGGTCATGGCGGTGGCGATGGCCAAAGCGCTCGGCATCACCCGCATCGGCATGCCCACGAACGGCAATGCCGGTGCGGCTCTTGCAGCCTATGCCAGCCGCTGCGGGATAGAGACGATCATCTTCTGTCCGGAAGATACGCCGGAAATCAATGTGCGTGAGATTGCGGTGCAGGGTGGGCGCGTCTGGCGCGTGAACGGCCTGATCGACGATTGCGGCGCGATCGTGGGCGAGGGGGCGAAGCAGGGGCGCTGGTTCGATTTCTCGACGCTAAAGGAGCCGTATCGGATCGAGGGCAAGAAGACGATGGGCCTGGAACTGGCCGCCCAACTCGGCTGGCGGCTGCCCAAGGCGATCTTCTACCCCACAGGCGGCGGCACCGGGCTGATCGGCATGTGGAAGGCCTTTGCCGAACTGGAGGCGCTCGGCTGGATCGGGCCGGAGCGCCCGAAGATGTTTGCGGTTCAGGCCGCTGGCTGCGCGCCGATCGTGAAGGCGTTCGACGATGGTGTGGAGCATGCCGAACGCTGGGAGAATGCGCATACGGTGGCGGCCGGCATCCGCGTGCCGCGCGCGGTGGGCGATTTCCTGATCCTCCGCGCAGTAAGGGAGAGCGGCGGCAGGGCGCTCGCGGTGGAGGACGATGCGATCCTGCGCGCGGTGGACGATGCCGCGCGGCAGGATGGACTGCTGCTGTGCCCCGAGGGCGGCGCGACGCTTGCGGCCTATCGGCGCGCGGTGGAGGAGGGGCTCGTTGCCGCAGATGACGACGTCGTGCTGTTCAATTGTGCGACCGGCCTGAAATATCCGATGCCCGAGGCGACGAATTGGCTCGATCGAAGCAAGCCGATCGATTTTGACGCGCTTTAAGACTTAAAACGATCGGCGTTGATGACGCTGCTTAGCCGCCCGCTGCTGCCAGATCGTCTAGCGTGTCGATGTCGCGCAGGGATCCGGCGGCGGCGCGGATCAGCTTCGCGCCTGCGATGAGAGAGCGTGCCCCGACGTCGCCGGTTCCGTGCTCCAGGCTTTCGAACCAGTCCGATCCGAACAGGGCAGGTGGCGAGCGGCGCTCGTCGAAGGACGCGATCAGGGCTGACGATCCGTCACAAGCGGCAATGAGGGCCGCGAGATGATCGGTCTCGACAAACGGCATGTCGGCGAGCGTCACCAGGGCTGCCGTGGCGCCTGATTCACGCGCAGCGACGATACCGGCGGCAAGCGAGTGGCTCATCGCGGCATCGGCGGGAACATGGATGACGTCAAAGTCGTCCAACGCTAAGCTGGCCGGGCCACGGACGACGAAGCGCACGTCCAAGCGGACATTTCGCATCGCATTGGCGGCATGGATGAGAAGGGGGCATCCGTTGAGCAGAGCGGACAGCTTGTCCTGCGGTCCGAAGCGGGTCGATCGACCAGCCGCCAGCAGGATGCCGGCGATCTTCAAGGCTTGGGGCTGGCGAGCGCTTTGACCATTCCCGCTGCCACGGACAGCGCGATCTCGGCAGCGCCGATCGCGCCGATGTCGATGCCCGCCGGCCCCTGGATCCGATCGATCGTGGCCTGTTCCAGCCCGTTGGCGGTCAGCCGCTCGCGGCGTGCCGCGTGGCTCCGGCGCGAACCCAGCGCGGCGACATAGCCTGTCGGAGCGGCCAGCGCCGCAATCAGCGCAGGATCGTCGATCTTCGGATCGTGGCTGAGCGTGACCACCGCACTGCCTTGATCCGGTTTCCAGCTTGCCAGCGCCTCGTCCGGCCACCGGTCGTCCAGATCGACCCCGGGAAAACGCTCCTCGGTGAGAAAGCGCTCACGCGGATCGATGACGACTGGGCGGATGTCGAGCGTCTGCGCGATGGTGGCGAGCGTCTGCGCAATCTGGACCGCTCCGACGATGAACAATCTGCGGGGGGGCGTGTAATGGTTCAGGAACCCGTCTTCCGCTCCGCTGGTGACCAGCCGGCTGGTGCCGTTCTCGACGTCGGTTCGGACGGCCGTGACCTGACCGCACTGCCGACCGGCTTCGATCGCATCGAAAAGGGCTGGACTGAAGCCATGTTCCGCGACGGGCTGGACCAGCACCTCTATATTGCCGCCACAGGGGAGCCCTACCTCCCACGCCATGCCATCCGATACGCCGAAAGCCCGGCGCTGCGCTGGTGCACCGGAGATTACCTGGGCCGCGAGCGCCAGCACTTCCCCCTCGATGCAACCGCCGGACACCGAGCCCTCCAGACGGCCATCGGCATGAACCAGCATATGGCTGCCGCGCGGACGTGGTGCGGATCCCCAGGTCGAGATAACGGTCGCCAACGCCATTGGCGCGCCGGTCCATTCGCGGGCGGCGCGAAGGATAGGTTCGATATCGCTCACGCCGTGCATCTAGGGCGCCGGCCGACGTGCCGCCAGTGGAACGTGAACGGCTAGAGATCGAAAAAGCTGACGGTCAGTACAAGTCCCGGATGGCGCGCGCGCACGCATGCGCCGTGTCAGCCCCCGTGCTGCCGGTCTGCGCCAGCCCGTCAGCTAATCGTTCACAGGTGATGGATGCGACGGTGAGCACATCATGCCGTACGCGCAAGACGGCTGCCGCCCAGGCCTGCGGATCGGACTTTCCATGATCACGCGCTGTGTGGAATTCGATGATGGCGGCGTTGACCAGATTGTCATCGATGGTGATCGGCACGGCTGCACTCCTGCATGAGTAGCGGGCCAGACATCCTCCATTTTGAAGAGCAGCTTATCACCGCCCCCGACGCAGGCAATCCGGGATTAGTCCGACCTGCAAACGGGCTGCGGGCAAGGGACAGGCGTGCCTGACATGGCAGGCCGACCCGTAACCCTTTGTTCACCTTGAACTCATAGCCCGGCACAGGAGTGACAGGAAACAAGTATGCGTGTGCTTTTCATCGAAGACGATGCGATGAATCGGCGTGTCGTCAAGGACATGCTGACGATCGTCGGCGTTCCGATGGACGAAGCGGAGGACGCGGATATCGGGCTGCGCATGGTCGAAGCCGCCGATTATGATGCGATCCTCGTGGACCTTCGTATGCCGGGCATGGACGGGCTTAGCGCCATTCGCAGCATCCGGGCGCGGGACGACGGCAAGGCGACGACTCCGATCATCGTAATTACGGCCGATACGGCGATCAATCTGCGCACGGTCTGCCTGGCAAGTGGCGCGAACGACGTGCTCGGCAAACCCGTAGCCATGGATGCTTTGTTCGATGCGCTGGGCGCAATGCTCGCTAGGGATGGCAACCTTATGCTCTGATCGCCTGCCCTCGGCCTGTCAGCTGAAGGTCAGGCTGGCTGACGCGGCGATCGCGCGCCCCAACCGCTCGACCAAGGTGGAGAGGCCGACAGGCTTGGTCATCACGTCGTTCGCGCCGCCCCTGAGGCATGTCTCGCGTGCGACATCGGATGTATCGGCCGTCAGCACCAGGATCGGGACGGCACCGCCCGTGCCGGCCTGCCGCCTGACCGCCCGGACCAGGGCAAGCCCATCTTCCTCCGGCATCATCAGATCGGTGACGATCGCATCGAACCGCGTTTCGTACACCATCCGCAGGCCCGTCGCGACATCGGGAGCTTCATCTATGTCCATGCCCAGGCTCGCGAACATATCGCGCACCACCCGTCGATTCATGCTGTCGTCTTCGACGTAGAGTACTCGCATCGTGTGCCTCAGAAGCCGAAGTCATCTCGGCCACGAACTTGCGTGTCCGGTGGGGCGGCGCAAAGCTGCAAGCCGCGCCAGGAGTATTGCACGTCGGCGCCTTTGCGCGCTGCGGGCTTACGATCTCTCTTACGAGCGAAGTTAACGGCCGGTTGGCTATCCTGCCCGGGCAAGCCGCATCCGGAGATTTTGGTGCGGGGAGGCGAGTTGCTGGCCCCCATTCGCGCTCTCGGCATCCAGATAGGTCACCAGCTTGTCGAACGGCAGAGGCCGGGAGAGATGGAACCCCTGCAAGAGGTCGCAGCCCATCACCTGCAACAAGGCGAGCGCTTCGGGAGAGTCGACGCCTTCGGCGGTCACTTCCATCTCCAGGGCATGTGCCAATTCGATCGTGGAGCGGACGAGAAGCGGATCGCGCTGGCCGCTCGCCAGGCGCGAGATGAAGATCTTGTCGATCTTCAGTTCGCTGACCGGCAGTTGCTGGAGGTAGGCGAGGGACGAAAAGCCGGAACCATAATCGTCGATCGCCAGCTTGATGCCGGCATCTGCGATGGTTCGAAGATTTTCCAGCGCGCGGACGGGATCGGCGATCATCGCCGTCTCCGTGATTTCGAAGCCGATCTCACCCTGGACGGCGGTGAACAGCATCAACGTATCCCACGCAAAATCGGGATCCGCGATCATGACGCCGGAGATGTTGACGTCGATCGGCAGCTTGCGGCCGAGTTTCAGGAGCCGGCCCTGATCCGCAATGGCGCGCGTGATCACCCACTGGGTGAGCTTGTTAATGTCGCCGGTTTCCTCGGCCAGGCCGATGAACCGATCGGGCGGGATCATGCCCTCGGTCGGATGGTTCCAACGGACCAGTGCTTCGAGGGCGGCTGTCTTTCCGGTTCGCGCGCGGATCTTGGGCTGGTAGTGAAGCTCCAGTTGATCCTCGCGGATGGCCTCTTGCAGCCCGCGCATCAGCATCAGCCGGCTGGCAAAGGCGGATCCGGCCTCAGGCTGGGCGATGGTGATCGATTTGCGCTGCTCGTTCGCTTGAGCAAGCGACCGTTCGGCCCGGCCGAACAGGGTGTCCGCGTTTTCCCCATGCTCGGCGATCGCCGCTCCGATCCGGACGCCCAGCAGAAATTCATACCCGTCTATGTCGATCGGGCCACTGATCTCGCGCGCCATCGCATCCAGCAGTCCGCGCGGGTCCGTCCCGGGCGGGCAGGACAGTGTCGCTTCTACATAATAACGATCGCCTCGGGCCGTCTGGCAGACGTTCAGGGCGTTCACCCTCTCGGCCAACACCAACAGGAGATTGGTCGCAGCTGCATAGCCCACCGTGCGCTTGAGGGCTTCGAATCGTACGATCTCGAGAAGGGCGAGGATCGTGCGTTCGGCTTCATGCTCGAAGGCGGGTGAAGAGGACATTCTCCACCCATGGCGGATTAATCCTGATCAACCGTTAACGGGATCGGTTTGCCTAATTTCTCGATACGGTTTCAAATGCTTGAGCGCGGTTTTGCAACATCGTCGTCTAATGCGGCGACAAATAATGTCGAACTGCCCCCATATCCAGCGGCGCACGTGCCCCGTCGATACGGCCTAGCACCTCATATGCCATGACCGCGCAGGCGATGGCGGCGTTTAGGCTGTCCGCCTTGCCTCGCATCGGGATTTTAACGCGCACGTCGGCAGCGGCGGCGTAATCGGGCGGCAAGCCCTGCGCTTCGTTGCCGATGAGCAGGAAAGTGGGTGCCGCATAATCCGGCACCCGATAATCGACACTCGCCTCAAGATGAGTGGCGACCAGTACACCGGGACCCTGACGGAGCCACTCCAAGAATTGCGGCCAGCGGGACAGCGCGATCTTCTGGGTGAACATCGCACCCATGCTGGCGCGGACGGCTTCGACGGAGAAGGGATCGACACAATCGTCAATCAGGATCAGCCCACCCGCCCCCACCGCATCGCCGGTACGCAAGATCGTGCCCAGATTGCCCGGATCCCGCAGCGATTGGGCCACCAGCCAGATGGGCGATGTGGACCGATCGATCCGATCGATCCCGGTATCGGGCTGGGCGTATACGCCGATGACCGTCTGGGGGTTCTCCTTGCCGGAAAGCTTATGGAGAATATCCCGCGTCGTTTCGATCGCTTCGCCACCGGCCGCTTCCACCTTGGCTATGAGCCGCTGCACGATCGGATGGCCGGCTCCATCGGCAGCAAAAAAAAGCCAGAGCGGCAGAATTCCGGTCTCTTCGGCCTCGGCCAGGATGCGCAGGCCTTCTGCGAGGAAAAGGCCTTCATCCTTGCGGTGGCGCTTGTCGCGCAGGTTGCGGACGCGTTTGACGAGGGGGTTCGAATAAGCGGTAATCTCGCGCGGCATGGGACCGGCCTTAGCGACCTGCGCCGGGAGCGTCGATGCAGGAGGCGCTAGACGAATTCATGGCTCGCCAATCAGCGCGCAGTGGAAATGCCGCGCGGACCTATTCCTCGCCGAATTTGGCCTCGACCAATCCACACAGAGCGTCCAGCGCCTTGTCGGCACCGTCCCCGCTGGCGCGGATCGTTACCGAATCGCCCTTGGCGGCGCCCAGCATCATCAGACCCATGATCGACGTCCCGGCGACCTTGTTGCCATCTTTGGCAACCTCGACCGCCGCCGACTGCGCACTGGCCAGCGTGACGAACTTGGCGCTCGCCCGGGCATGAAGCCCGCGCTGGTTGCTGATGAGGACCGTGCGTTCGATGCCGGCGGTCATGCCGCAGCCTCGCCCAGAACCTCGGACGCGACCGAGATATATTTGCGGCCCGCGTCGCGCGCCGCCGCCACTGCTGCCTGCACTTTCATCATCTTGCGCGCACCTTCCAGCCTGATCAGCATGGGCAAGTTTACGCCAGCAATCACTTCGACGCGTCCGGGTTCCATGAGCGAGATGGCGAGGTTGGAGGGTGTGCCGCCGAACAGATCGGTCAGCAGGATCACGCCCCTGCCCAGTTCCACCGCCTTGACCGCACGGGCGATATCGGCGCGGCGCGCCTCCATATCGTCGTCCGGCCCGATGCAGATCGCCTCAACGGCCTGCTGAGGTCCGACAACATGCTCCATCGCTCGCACAAATTCTGCCGCGAGCTGACCATGAGTCACCAGCACCAGTCCGATCATCTAATCACCGTCACGTCGCTGCTTCGCCAGCCTCCGGTTTCCCCTCCGTCACGTCCGACGTTCGATGCGCCAGATCGCGATGAGCGATGGTGGGGGAAAAACCGGCGTCGCGCAACCGCCGCCCGATCCGCTCGGCAACATGGACGGAGCGATGGCGCCCTCCGGTGCAGCCGATGGCAATGGTGATGTAGGATTTTCCCTCTCCGGCGTAACGTGGAAGCAACAGCAGCAGCAGGTCTTCGAACCGCGATACCGCAGCCTCATAGACCGGATCGCCCGCCACATAAGCGGCGACATCGGCGTCCAGGCCGGTGCCGGGGCGCAGCGCGGGAACCCAGTGCGGATTGCGCAGGAAGCGGCAGTCGAAGACCAGATCGGCACCGCGTGGCAGCCCGCGCGAATATCCGAACGACGTCACCATCAATGTCGGATCGGCAAAACCCCCAGCGCCGAACCGCTCCCGCATTTCCTGCTGAAGGCTGTTGGTGGTGTGCGCGCTGGTATCGATCAGAAACTCGGCGGCGTCGCGCAGTGGGCGGAGGAGTTCGCGTTCCTGGACGATGCCGTCTTCGGCCGGGCGATCGAGGGCCAGCGGATGCCGCCGCCGCGTTGCCGAATAACGCTGGGCCAGCACGACGCCGGAGCAATCCAGAAACAGGATGTCGATGGCAAGCGCGCCCGTCGCCCGCAATGCCGCAACGCGCTTCAGGATGGCGGTGACGTTGAAGCCGCGCGTTCGGCTGTCGATGCCCACCGCTAGCGGGCGGTCATCCTCGACATCGCCGGGCGGGGGCGGGCTGGCAAGCAGCCGATCCAGGAGGGCAAGGGGCAGATTGTCGCTCGTCTCCCAGCCCATGTCCTCTAGACTTTTGAGCGCCGTTGTCCGGCCGGCTCCCGACATGCCGGTGACAAGCAGGACATGCTTCGGGTCGCTCATGCCGGCAGGCCGAAGATTGCGAGCGCGCGTTCAACCTTGATCGGAGCCGAGGCTTCAAAGGGATCGATGCCGAGCATGGGAATGGCGACGCCCACGAGGGAAAAGGTCGGCAGCGACTCCGGCGGCATCCGCTCGCCAGCGCCGAGGCTGATGCAAAGGGCGATCGGGGCTTCCTTCATCGTCGGCACATCAACGATGCCGAGACCGCGTATCTCCATCCGCCCTTCAATGGTTGCCGGAGCAGCCGCATAAGCACGGCCGGATCCGGCGCGAACTGCGACCCCGTCGTCGCTGACCAGCAGCGCACCACGATCGATCAAACGAAGCGCAAGATCCGATTTGCCGGTGCCGGAGGGCCCGAGAATGAGTAGGCCACGTCCGCCGATCGCCACGCAGGTCGCGTGAATGGTCTCGGCGACCGGCTTGGTCACTGATCCCGCCCTCTGTTCCAGCGCAGCAGGACGAGCACCGCGACACCCCTCATCGCTGGGCTGCGGGCAGGCGGATCGTGAAACGCGCGCCCTGCGCGTCGCCTTCGCGGTCGCTCACGGTAATTCGCCCGGCATGGCCCTCCACGATTGCCTTGGCGATCGCGAGGCCAAGGCCGGAGTGTCGGCCGAACTCCTCCCCCTCGGGGCGGATCGAGTGAAAACGGTTGAAGATCGCTTCGCGCGCATGTTCGGGAACACCAAGTCCCTCGTCTTCGACACGGACGACGATTTCGTCCTGATCGCGCGTCGCTGCAACTTGGACGAGGCCGCCGGGCGGCGAGAAGGAAATGGCATTGTCGACGAGGTTTTCGATCGCGCGCGCCAGGCGGTGGCCATCGCCGAAGATCAACGCGCTTCCCCGATTCGGACGGGCGAACGCAAGCCGGACGCCATTTGCCACGCCGCGCTCGTCCCGCCCGGCGACCAGCTGTTCGATCATCGCGCCGATATCGATCGTCTCGAAGCGGGCGCGGGAGAGCTGGGCATCCATGCGGGATGCTTCGGAAATGTCGGTAATGAGGCGGTCGAGCCGGCGCACATCATCGTGAATGATCGCGATCAGGCGCTGTCGCAGGTCCGGATCGCTGACGAGTTCCAGGCTGTCCACGGCGGATCGGAGTGAGGCGAGGGGGTTCTTGATCTCGTGTGCCACATCGGCGGCGAAGGCCTCCGTCGCATCGATGCGCTGGCGGAGCGCCTGGCTCATGTCGGACAGCGCGCGGGCGAGCGTACCGATCTCGTCCCGCCGGGCGGGAAGCCGGGGCACCTGCACTTCGCGCGAGCGCCCGAGGCGGACGCGGTGGGCGGCGATGGCGAGGCGGCGGAGCGGCCGGGCGATCGTCCGCGCCAGGAACATGGACAGGAAGATCGAGAGCGCCGTCGTTCCCAACAGCACGATCCCCAGCCAGAAGCGTTCGGCACGGACGGTGCGGATCACGTCTCGCTGGTTGGTCGTCATCAGCAGCACGCCGCCGCCGGGCACTGGCGTTGCGGCGGAGATGACCGGGGTTCGGTCCGGCGCCCGGCGGACGTGGGACTGAGGCTGCCGGGTGCGAACGGCGGCGACGGCCTCCGGCCAGGCGGCGAAGGTATCGCGCGCCGGCTCGACGAACGCTTCGGGCACGTCCGCGCCGACCACCTTGTCGATGATCCGATCCAGCGCGCGCGCGACGTGGCGCTGCCAGGGTTCGCTGCGGGGGTCGCGCAATTCGTACGTCGGCGTGCTGCTGCGCCAGCTATCTATCGGCGCAGCGCCGGCGTTGGGATAGAAGCGCAGGCGACTTTGATTGGCCTGGCCGAGCGCGGCGAGCAGCCCGCTGTCCGAGCCGGGGGCGGTAGCGATGGCGCGCGCGGCCATCTGCACTTCGGTTTCCGCCTGATCGGTGCGCTCCTCGATGAGCTGGCTGCGATAGCTGTCGAGATAGAAGAAGCCGCCCGCCAGCACGATCAGGGCAAAGATGTTGACGGCGAGGATTCGGGCGGTGAGCGAAAGCCGGCCGAGCCAGCTTTCCAACCCGTCATTCCTCCGCGAAACGATAGCCGATGCCATAGAGAGTTTCGATGGCCTTGAAGCTAGAGTCGACGGCGCGGAACTTGCGTCGGAGCCGTTTGATGTGGCTGTCGATGGTGCGATCGTCGACATAGACATCGTCCTGATAGGCGGTGTCCATCAATTGGTCACGCGACTTAACGATCCCTGGCCTTTGCGCCAGCGTTTCGAGGATCATGAATTCGGTGACCGTGAGCGTCACCTCCTTGCCTTCCCACAGCACGCGATAGCGCGCGGGGTCCATCTGCAGCCGGCCACGCTCGATTTTTTCCGCAGGAGGCTCTTCCGTGCCCTCCGGCCGGGCGCGCATTTCGGAGCGGCGCAGCAGGGACCGGATCCGCGCGATCAGCAGCCGCTGGCTGAACGGCTTCGTGATATAATCATCCGCGCCCATTGCCAGGCCCAGCGCCTCGTCAAGCTCGTCGTCCTTCGATGTCAGGAAGATGACCGGCAGCGGGCTCTTCTCGCGCAGCCGCCGCAGCAGCTCCATGCCGTCCATGCGGGGCATCTTGATATCCAGGACCGCCAGATCCGGGGGATTGTCCGTCAGCGCCTTCAACGCCGCCTCGCCATCCGAATAGACGCGTACGGTGAATCCTTCGGCCTGCAGTGCGATCGATACCGATGTCAGAATGTTGCGATCGTCGTCGACGAGCGCGATCGCTTCGGCCATTTCTGCTGTTCTTCCTGCTGCCGCAGGCGCTGTCCTATCCCAAGGCATCGCGCGCCTCAATGGTGGTACTGACTAACCAGTTGTTAGGAGCTCGGGGCGTAACCGGAGGTGTGCATCACACTCCCCGTCTCAACCCTGCGCTTAGCGCCGCAAAGATTCCGGTCGAACACGGACTGTTCGGGCGGATGCGACGCTGCCTCGGTCGTGGCGGGCCCGAGGGCGAGATGGGCGAGCCGGAGCCGGATGACAGTGTCATTGTAGATCCGATGGTGCCGAGCCTGGCTGCCGACGCGCTGGCCCGGCTGCTGGAAGAGCTGATCGTTTCCGCGCAAACCCGCATTGATGGCGCGGTGCTGATCATGGGGCGCTCTGCCGACGAGGCCGAGGCCTATCGCGAAGCGCTTACCGTAGAGGCCGAAGTGCTGCTGGGCGCCAAGCTGGGTGATCAGGTTACGTCCGCGCTGGTCGGCGTCACGCGCAATATGGTTGCGCGGGCGCGCGGGGCGGAAGAGAAGCTCATCAGCATGCGCGCGGAATTGGCGGCCGTGCAGCATGATCTGGCGGAAGCACGCCGTTCGGCCGACCGGGATCAGCTGACGGGCTTGCCGAACCGCCGCGCGCTGGAAACAACGTTGCGCGAAGCCGTCGCGCGCGCGCAAGCGGCCGATCAGATGTTTTCGCTGGCTTTTTGCGACATCGATAATTTCAAGCAGTTCAACGATACGCACGGTCATGCACTTGGCGATCGGGTGCTGCGTCTTGTCGCAGATTGCCTGAGCGACGGCGTTGGATCGGAAGCTTTCGTCAGCCGTCATGGCGGCGAAGAGTTCGTGATGCTGTTCGAAGGCATGTCGCTTGAGGACGCTGCGGACCGTGTAGATGCGATTCGCGAGGCGCTTGCCAGGCGGGAATTCAAATCCCGCACAAGCGAAACGCCCATTGGCAGAATTACCTTCTCAGCTGGCGTCGCGGCCCTCCGTGCAGGTGAGAAAGGCGGCACCTTGCTGCAACGCGCGGATCAAGCGCTTTACCGCGCAAAGAACGAGGGTCGGAACCGCGTAGAGATGGATCGAGGCTGATCCGTTCGGGGTGCCTTCAAACCCGGCACCGTCGCGCAGCGGCCAGCCCGCGCAGATAACCGCGTCGCGCATGGCCGGCGCTGATCGCGGCATTCAAGCGGCGCTCTGCCGGCGCCGCGCCCGAAATCTCCCGGACCAAGCTGCGGAACGGAAGAAGCCCGTTGACCAAAGTCTTGCCGCCGGCCTCCGCCAGCTTTCCGGCGCGATTTTCCTTGGTATTCGCGCCCGCCTGAAAGTCCGGGCCGAGCGCCGCCGAAAGATCAGCGATGCTCGAGCGGATCTGTTTGCAGCTGGCGGTTCCGGCTGTTCCGTACGGGCTGACGGCCGCCCGTTGCAGAACAGGCGGGATCTCGGTCTTTTTCGCTCCCATGTCGACGATGGGCCGCGACGCGATCTGGCCCCCGCGCTGGAGAACCTGACGGGTGTCGGACTGGGCGGGGGTGGCAGCCGCCTGAGCGGCGAAAGCGATAAGGGTCAGCATGGCGGGCAATATGCTTATGAAGCGATATTGTTCCGGGAGGCGAACAACGCGCGTGCGCCGATTAGTAGCTAGAGCTTGGGCCTTCAAATTTCAGCCCCATTCTCATCCGTCATGCCAGCGCAGGCTGGCATCCATGTCTCTTATGCCAGCAATGGGCTCGAATACGACCATATATGGACCCGACCATCGCTGCGGGGACGAGATCAAAGCGACGTCATTCCTCAGCCATCTTCTCGCTTATCGGCCTCGCACAGGAAGGCCGACATGGGCCAAAGCGGCATGCGCTTCGGCAACGGTATGCTGGCCGAAATGGAAGATGGAGGCGGCAAGCACCGCGCTGGCATGTCCCTCGGTAACCCCCGCCACTAGATCGTCGAGCGTGCCGACGCCGCCCGAGGCGACGACCGGCACCCGAACGGCATCGGCAATCGCGCGGGTCAATCCCAGATCATATCCGCCCTTGGTGCCGTCCCGGTCCATCGAGGTGACAAGCAGTTCGCCGGCGCCCAGTTCGGCCAGGCGCACGGCGTGTTCGATCGCATCGATTCCCGTCTCGCGCCGCCCGCCGTGGGTGAAAATCTCCCACCGCCCGCGGCCTACCGCTTTGGCATCGACGGCACCAACCACACATTGCGCGCCGAAGCGATCGGCAAGCTCTGCTGCCAGTTCAGGCCGCGCGACGGCCGCTGAATTGATCGCCACCTTGTCCGCGCCGGCCAACAGCAAGGCGCGCGCATCCTCCACCGATCGCACACCGCCGCCGACCGTGAGTGGCATGAAGCACACCGCCGCCGTCCGCGCGACCACATCCAGGATCGTGCCGCGCGCCTCATGCGTAGCGGTAATATCCAGAAAGCAGAGTTCGTCCGCGCCGGCGGCATCATAGATTTTGGCCTGCTCCACCGGGTCTCCCGCATCGGCCAGATCGAGAAACTGCACGCCTTTGACGACACGCCCGCCGGCCACGTCGAGGCAGGGAATGACGCGGGTGCGGACGGTCATCCCTCAATCCCCTGACCTGCCGTCCAGAGGCGGTTCACCGCTCGCCCCGCGCGACGCGGAGTGCGGCGGCAAGATCCAGCCGGCCATCGTAGAGCGCACGGCCGGTGATGACGCCTTCGATCCCTTCCGACGAACTGCGCGCGAGATCGACGATATCGACTAGTCCCGCCACGCCGCCGCTCGCGATCACCGGCATGGCCGTCTTGTGGGCGAGCGCGATCGTCGCGCGAATGTTGCAGCCCTTCAGCAATCCGTCGCGGCCGACGTCGGTGAACAGGAGGGAGGCTACGCCGACATCGGCGAAGCGATTGGCAAGATCGGCGGCGGTGATCTCCGAGATTTCGGCCCAGCCGCGTGTTGCGACCATGCCGTCGCGCGCATCCACGGCAACGACGATGCGGCCGGGTAGATCGCGCGCCGCACCGCGTACGAGTTCGGGATCCTCCATAGCGGCGGTGCCGATGACGACGCGGTCCACACCCAGGGCGAGCCAATCGTCGATCGCCGCGCGCGACCGGATGCCGCCGCCGAGCTGAACCTTGCCGGGGAAGGCGGCGACGATCGCGCGGACGGCATCGCCATTCACGGATTCGCCGGCAAAGGCGCCATCCAGATCCACGACATGAAGATGGTCCGCGCCGGCATCTGCAAAGGCGCGGGCCTGCGCGGCGGGATCTTCACCATAAATCGTAGCGCGATCCATATCGCCTTCCGCGAGGCGGACGACCTTGCCGCCCTTGAGATCGATGGCGGGGAAAACGATGATGCTCATTTTTCTCTCTCGGTCCCTATGCGGGGGTTATCTCAGGGCCGCCATTGGAGGAAGCGGCCGAGCAGTCTCAGCCCGTACGCCTGGCTCTTCTCGGGATGGAATTGCACGCCCAGCATATTGTCCCGCCCGATGGCGGCGGTGACGGGTCCGCCATGATCGGTGGTGGCAATCAGATCGGCAGGATCGGCAGCCTCGAACGCGAAGCTGTGGAGGAAATAGGCCTCACCCGGCACGATCAGATCGTGAGCCATGGTTGGGCGGACATCGTTCCAGCCCATGTGCGGCACGCGGATGGTGTCGTTCGCCTCCAGCTTCACGACCGTACCGCCGATCCAGCCGAGCCCGGGGGTACGTCCGAATTCCTCGCCGGCATCCGCCATCAATTGCATTCCGACGCAGACGCCCAGAAAAGGCGTTCCGCGTGACAGAACGGCCTCGCCGAGCGCCTCGACCATTCCGGGAATTGCGGAAAGCGCGCCCATGCAGGCCGCGAAGGCGCCCACGCCCGGCAGAACGATGCGGTCGGCAGTGCGCACCGTATCGGGATCGGCGGTCACGGAAACGCCCGCAGCGCCAGCGGCGCACAGCGCATTTTCCACCGAATGGAGGTTTCCCGCGCCGTAATCGATCAGCGCGAGCGCGTCAGATGCCACCCAGCGTTCCCTTGGTCGACGGGATCTGATCGGCCTTGCGCGGATCGATCTCCACCGCCTGCCGCAACGCGCGTGCCAGCGCCTTGAACAAGCTTTCGCAGATATGGTGGTTATTCTTGCCATAAAGCGTTTCGAGGTGAAGGGTCATGCCCACTTCGCCGGTAAAGCTTTGAAACCAATGCTCGATCAGCTCGGTGTCCAGCTCGCCCAGCTTTTCCTGCGTGAAGCCGGATCGCCAGGCGAGGAACGGGCGCCCAGAAATGTCGATGGCGGCACGCGATAATGTCTCGTCCATCGGCGCATAGCAAAGGCCGTAACGGGTGATGCCGCGCCGATCGCCCAAGGCTCTGGCGATTGCCTGACCCAGAGCCAGCGCGCTATCCTCCGCCGTGTGGTGCTGATCGACGTGAAGATCGCCTTTTACCGAAAGGGTTATGTCGATCAGCGAATGGCGGGAGAGCTGCTCGATCATGTGATCGAGAAAGCCGATGCCGGTGGAAACCGTATAGGCGCCGGTGCCGTCGATGTTCACGACGGCCTCGATCGCGGTTTCGGCGGTGTTGCGGCTGATGGTGGCGCTGCGCATGTGCAGCCGCCTAGACGGCGCATGGCAAAGGAGCAATGCGCCTCTCGCCATACGCTTAACACTCTCCGGGTTGACCGGATCAGCCCTCACGTTCAGGTGAGTGGAAATGACCGAGTCTCCGCCAGACAGCCTGATTCCCTATGACGAAATCGTCCAGGACGCCTTGCGCGCCGTGGTGGGGCGGGTGTTAGGTCAGGTCGAGCAGAACGGCCTGCCCGGTGCGCACCATTTCTACATCACTTTCAAGACCGGCGCGCCAGGCGTCGATATTCCACGCCACCTGACCGAGCGTTACCCGGACGAAATGACGATTGTCGTTCAGAACCGCTACTGGGATCTGCATGTTTCCAAGAGCGGGTTCGAAATCGGCCTCTCGTTCAATCAGGTCGGTTCGAAGCTTTCGATCCCGTTTGCGGCGATAACCGCATTCCACGATCCCGCCGTCGATTTCGCGCTGCATTTCTCGGCGCAGGCCGACAATGATGCGCCGGAACAGATCGCCGCTGCGGAGAACGATCCCGTCGTCGCCCGTCCTGTGGAGGATGGCTCGAACGTCGTTTCGGTGGATTTCACCCGGAAGAAGTAGCGGCCCGGCGCGGTATTCCCTGCGCGTGATCAGGTCCGAAAGATCCAGATCAGCGCGCCGCCCAGAACCAGTACGGCCAGAAGCAGGCAGGCCATCACTACGAGCGCCCCGGCGCGCTCACGACTCGCGCGTTTCCGATATCCGTCCTGATCGCCGTGATCGTCCGCTGGCGAGGCCTCGGCTTGCTGGTCACCGGGGTTCGTGAAGCTGACGCTCGCCGCCATAGTGTCATGCAACACATCGGCCGGGATCGGCACCAGAAATTCGCAACCGTGGCCCAACCCCCGCTTGCGCACGACCCGCGCCTCGACGAAGCCGATACGGGCAAGTTGCAGCCCGACGATGTCACCGGGGTTCAGTTCGGAAGAGAATTCGGCGAGGAATCCCGTTTCCGACATGTTGTGGATGATAACATCGAACCGCCGGTCATTGCCGACAAGGAGCCCATCGAGGCGATTGGCGAGGAAACGCCGCGCCCGCCTGGCATCTCCGTTCGTATCAAGATCGAGTTTCGCCAAAAACGGCACAGACTTGCTCCCTCAGCAAGGGATTGGAGCGATCAACTTGCTGCATTATGACGATCTGGGGTTAATCAATCGCAAAGAACTTGGGCAGCTCTTGCCATCTGCCCTCATCATGGCACTGAAAATCGCGGAAAGACAATGGCATGTGCGGAAACTCAGCGGCTTACCTGCGTTAAGCGCTCGAAGCCCCGATGGGCAGGAGTGACGCAATGACTCAGCCCCGCAGTGCGGGCGTTCTTCTCTATCGCCGTCGTGCCGGGAGCATCGAAGTTCTGCTCATCTTGCCGGGAGGACCTTTCTGGCGTCACCGCAACGCCGGATCCTGGCAGATACCGAAGGGCGCAATCGAGCCAGGAGAGGAGCCGGTACAGGCGGCGATCCGCGAATTGCACGAGGAACTTGGCCTGTTTCTGGAGGAACAGCCCCATTTTCTCTGCACTGTCCGGCAAGCAGGCGGAAAACGCGTCGATGCCTTCGCGATAGAGCGCGATTGGGATGTGGCGGCGCTCGTCAGCAACGAGATCATGGTGGAATGGCCGCCCAAGTCCGGCCGTCTCGTCACGGCGCCGGAAGTCGGCGAAGCGCGTTGGCATGGGATTGCCGAGGCGCAAGAGGCGATGTTGGTCAGTCAGCGACCGATCCTTGCTGCCTTGCAAGCGATGCTGGATCTGGCCGATGAGCGTCTGCGGGTGGGGGACGGTGGCGAGCCGCCCCGCATGGCCAAAAGAGAAGGCGCCCCCGCCGATGAAGCGGAGGCGCCTTCCCTTTAGGCATCAAACGCCGAGATAATTACGCTGCCTGGCGCTGATCGTTGACGGCCTCGAGCGCGGGCTGCTGCCCGTCGATGGCGATCGAGCGTGGCTTCTTGTGCTCCGGCACTTCGCGGACCAGCTCTATGTTGAGCAGGCCGTCCGAATAGGAAGCGCCGGTCACGCGAATCGTGTCGGCCAGCTGGAAGCGGCGCTCGAAAGCGCGCTTGCCGATTCCACGATGCAGGAATTCGCGCTTGTCGCCTTCCGAAGCTTCGACCGCACGGCCGATGATCGTCAGAACGTTATCCTGCGCGGTGATGTCCAGCTCGTCGCGGGTGAATCCGGCCGTCGCCATCGAGATGCGGTAGCCCTCTTCGCTGACCTTCTCGATATTGTAGGGCGGATAAGCTTCCCCTTCGCCGCGGGTGGCGAGATCGACGAGGCGATTCAGATTCTCGAAGCCGATCGAGCTGCGCAGCAGGGGAGAGAAATCGAAGGTACGCATGTGTCCAATCCTTTCAAAGCGATTGAAATCATGGGCCGTGGCTTCGCCACCGGCCCGTCGGCATCGCCCCGATTGGCGACGACCCCGACGATCAATTAGCTAGGAAGGGCCGATCGGGTTTCAAGACTTTTGCGCGCATCGGTTTTAAGCTCATGAGCGTGGAGCCGGTGCGTCAGCCTTCGATCTGCCGGATATGATCCAGCGCCTGACGCTCGATGGTGCGTAGTTCGGCCAAGGTCTGCACGATCGCGCTCTGTTGCTGCTCGAGTTCCGCGATCCGATCTGAAACCCGCGTCTGGAGCAAATGCATCTGCTCCAGATGGGCGGGATCGTGATCGTAAAGGTCGAGGAAGTCCTTGATGTCGCGCAGCGAGAAGCCAAGGCTCTTGCCGCGCAGGATCAACTGCATCCGGGCGAATTCGCGTTTGGTGTAGACGCGCGTGGTGCCCGCGCGCTGCGGCTCGATCAGCCCCTTGTCCTCGTAGAAGCGGATGGTGCGCTGAGTGATGCCCAGTTCGTCCGCCATCTGCTGGATGCCGCGCAGGTCCTCCGTATCGATCATGGCCGAGCGGTAGCAGCTTTCGCTGCCTCCTCCGCCACAAGCTCTTTTCGTGACAATTTGCCGATCAGGGTCTTGGGCAAGCTCGTCCGAATCTCGATTTCCTTCGGCATTTCTATCTTGTTGATGCGCTGATGAAGGAAATCGGACAACTCCTCCAGCGTCGCGCTCATGCCTTCGCGCAGGACCATAAACAGCTTGGGCGCCTGGCCGCGATATTGATCGGGGATGCCGATCGCGATCGCCTCTTTCACGGCGGGATGCTGGTAGATCGCATCCTCGATCACGCGCGGATAGACATTGTAGCCGCCGCACAGGATCACGTCCTTAATGCGATCGACCAGGTACAAATAGCCCTCGTCATCCACATAGCCGACATCACCGGTGCGCAGAGCGCCATCCACGAAGACGGCCTCGGTGGCGTCAGGCTTCTGCCAATAGCCTTTCATCACCTGCGGTCCGCGTGCGCAAACCTCACCGCGTTCACCGCGTGGAACAATGCGATGTGGATCTTCGAGATCCCGTATCTCAAGGACTGTCTCAGGGAAGGCCGGACCGGTGCTGTTGTCCTTCACCGGCCCCTGAAGCGGATTGCACGCTATGATCGGTGAGGCCTCGGACAGGCCGTAGCCTTCGACCACCATCACGCCGGTGCGTTTCTCGAAGCGCTCGCGCACCTCCAGCGGCAAGGGCGCACCGCCCGAAATGCAGCAGCGTACCGATTTGAAACCGGCGATTTCGGATTCGTCGGTGCCGTTGATCGCCACATAGATGGTCGGCACGCCGAAGAACTGGGTAGGGTGGGTGCGGGCCATCGTCTTCAGCATCTGCTTCAGATCGAAGCGGGGCAGCAGGATCATCTCGGCGCCCGTATCTACCGAATAATTGAGCACCGTCGTCAGTGCAAAGACGTGAAACATGGGTAGGACGCCCAGCGTCCGCTCCTGCACATCGGGATGATCGCCAACGTGGATCACCATCTGCGCGCTATTCGCGGCGAGATTGGCGTGGGTGAGCATCGCGCCCTTGGGCACGCCCGTGGTGCCCCCGGTATATTGGAGCACGGCGATGTCTTCGGGCTCGCGCGGAACGCGATCGCAAGGCTTGGCAGACGCCACCAGATGGTCCCAGGCGATATGGCGTGCATCCTGCGGAATTCGGGCATGATCTTTCCGTTTCAGGAAGCGGAAGCCAAGGCCCATCGCCCAGGGCAGTATGCCGGTCATCGGGCAGACGACGATCTTGTCGAGCCCGCTCGTCTTGGCAACGTTGAGTACCTTGCCGTGGATCTGGATCAGATCCGGCACGGCCATCATCCGCGTACCGCTATCCTTGATCTGATATTCCAGCTCACGCTCCACGTAGAGCGGATTGAAATTTACGACGATGCCCCCGACGCGCAGCACCGCAAAATAGAGGATCACGAAATAGGGCGAGTTCGGTAGGCATAGGCCAAAGCGGTCGCCCTTCTTCAACCCCTGATCCTGCAAGCCGCGCGCGGCGCGATCGACCAGCCGGCCGATTTCGCCATAGCGCCACGTCCGGCCGAGAAAATCGATTGCGGTCCAGTCGGGATGCCGCGCGACAGTGTTGTCGAGCAGGTCGGTCAGCAGCCGTGGCCGGAGAAGCGGGGCTTCTCCGGCCATGCCGCCGGCCGCTATGGGAGCGACCGCTACCGTCATCAGAAGCGGAGCCGCCCGCCGAGCGCGAGGACCACGACGCTCGCCTTGCGGAGTTCACCGTTTACCAGGATCGGCGTCTGCACCGGCGTGCCGGCATACGCGGCCGTCACCCGATCGATGCTGGCATTCTTCACGTCGATATAATTCGCGGCGACATCAATCGTGAAACCGGGCGTCACATCGTAGCTGGTGCCCAGCGCGAAGTTCCACCGATCGCCATCCGGAACGCGCGCGTCGCGATCGCCGTCCTGCGTGGGCGTCTTGTCGTGCTGGACACCGCCGCGCACTGTCCAGACCGGCGAAACCGCGTAATCGACGCCGCCCGCGAAGCTCCACGTATTCTTGTAATTTTCCGGAATGGCCGTGCTGAGCGGTGCGCCCAGGCGGATCGCATCGAACTTGTTCCAGCCGATGCGGACGATCTGGGCGTTGAGCGTCAACTTGTCGGTCGCCTTGAAGCGCGCGCCGACGGTCGCCTGCCAGGGCGTGCGGAACGACGCCTTGGTGCCGATCGTCCGGTTTTGCCCGGCGAGCGGCCCGAGCAGGCCGGCGGTGATGACTTCACCCTTCAGCACGTGCTTGACGGTGGATTTGTAGCTTGCACCGAACGTCACCGGCCCGGAGCGAAGCTGCCCGCCCGCCGTCCATCCGAAATCCCAGCCGTCGCCCTGCAGCCGCTGGGAGCCATCGGGCTGGAGCGCCGACACATTGGGCAGGGCATTGGACAGCGTTGCCTTCGAGTGCTCGGCATTCAGGGCCACGCCCAGGCTGATATTCTCATTGGGTGCGAAGGCAATCGAAGGCTGGATATCGAACGTGCGCAGCTTCGTCTTGTCAGCCGTATAGCGCGCCCAGCTCGTGGCATCATAGTTGGTCGTGAAGCTGTAAGGCGATGTGATCGCCAGGCCGACCGCGATCTGCGGAGTGATGCCGTAGGCGATTGCGCCGGAGGGCAGATAGCCCTTGTTGAGCGGATCTTTGGAAACTTGATCGCCGCCGACTGGAACGGGCGTGGCGTTGGTCGGCCGCCGGATCAGGGTGTTGCGGTTGACCACGTTGCCCTTGGGCAGGATGGCGCTGATGCCGAGCGAACCGTCGCCGCCGGTCATTCCCCCGATCGCGGCCGGATTCCACCAGAGCGACTGCGAACCGGTGTCGGCCACTTCGCCCGAGAAAGCCCGGCCCGTCGCGCGAACCGATTGCTCCTGAAGGTAGAAGGCACCCGCATGTGCGGCACTCGCCAACAGCATCGCCGCCGGTACGCTGGCCAGCATCGCTCCCCGAAGCATCTTCATGTTCATTCTTTTCTCCTGCATATTCAAGCTGATCAACGGATACGGGTCCAGGTCTGCGTCTTGCACAGCGGCCAGACGATGCAGCCCTTGAGCTTCAGATGGTCATTGTCGGTAAGGGAGAGGGTGGCCTTGTAGGTGCCGCCATCCTCGGGATTGTAGACGGTCCCGCCCGTCCAGACGCCGTCCTTGAAGGCGAAAGGTCCGCCGATCATCGGCAGGCCCAGCACCTTGCGGCCACGAAGCGCCGCATCCTTGTTGTTGGTATCCAGCATCTCGGGCTTGGCGCGCAGGCCATCCGATCCGGTGAGCTGGCCGCAGATCGATGCGCCGCAACGCTCGATATTTACGACGGCATTCTTGCTTGCGGCGCGCCATTTGCCGACCACGGCATCACCATTTCCGGCCGCAAGTGCGGCCGCGGCCATCAGAAGGATCATCCTCTCTCCTTTCGCCAGCCCGCTTGAGGGGCCGTGCAAAACAGCGGCGCGTCCGTTTGGCGCTCCCGAGAATCACTTCTGCATCAAAAATTGGTTGACGTATAGGGAAATCAACGCACCTATAGGGACAACGCTGCCACCTGTGTCGTGGCGGCAACGGAGAGATGATTCGATGCGCGACGTAGTCATTGCGGGCTATGCCCGGTCCCCCTTCCACCTGGCCGGGAAGGGCGCTCTCGCCCGGGTTCGGCCAGACGATCTGGCGGCGCAGGTGGTGCGCGGCCTCATCGACAAGACCGGCGTCGCCCCCTCCGATATTGAGGACATCATCGTCGGCTGCGCCTTCCCGGAAGGGGAGCAAGGATTGAACGTCGCAAGGCTGATCGGGTTGCTTGCGGATCTGCCGCTTTCGGTGGGCGGAATGACGGTCAACCGCTTCTGTGGATCCTCGATGAGCGCGATCCACATCGCGATGGGCCAGATCCAGATCGGGGCGGGCGAGGTGTTCATCGCCGCCGGCGTGGAATCGATGAGCCGCGTGCCGATGCAGGGCTTCAATCCGCTGCCGAACCCGACGCTTGCCGCGAAGAGCGCTGCCTACATGGGCATGGGCGACACGGCCGAGAACGTCGCGACCAAATACCAGATTACGCGCGCCGATCAGGAAGCCTTCGCCGTGACCAGCCAGCAGAAGGCCGCTGCGGCCCGCGACAGCGGCAAGCTGACGGACGAGATCGTGCCGATTCAGTCCAAGGCTGTTGCCGTCGAGACGGACGGTACGCTCCGGCCCGAGACTTCGGCGGAGGGCCTTGCCGCACTGAAGCCCGCCTTCAGCACGGAAGGCTCGGTGACAGCCGGCACGGCATCGCCGCTCACCGATGGTGCAAGTGCGGTGTTGGTCTGTTCGGAGGAATATGCCCGGTCGCATAACCTGCCGATTCTCGCCCGCATCAAGGCGGTGGCGGTGTCCGGCTGCGCGCCCGAGATCATGGGCATCGGCCCGGTCGAGGCGAGCCGCAAGGCGCTGTCGCGGGCCGGACTGGAAGCCGGCCAGCTCGATGTGGTCGAGCTGAACGAGGCGTTCGCCAGCCAGGCGCTGGCCTGCATCAAGGATCTCGGGCTGGATCCGGCCAAGGTGAATATCGACGGCGGCGCGATCGCGATCGGCCATCCGCTGGGCGCGACCGGCGCGCGGATCGTCGGCAAGGCGGCGTCCCTGCTGAAGCGGGAGGGCGGCAAATATGCGCTTGCCACCCAGTGCATCGGCGGCGGGCAGGGCATCGCCACTCTGCTGGAGGCGGCGGAATGAGCGAGGCCATCACAAAAGTTTGCGTGATCGGCGCTGGCGTTATGGGCGCCGGCATCGCCGCCCAGGTCGCCAATGCCGGCGTGCCGGTGCTGCTATTGGATATCGTGCGTGATCCCGACGATCGCGATGCGGTCGCGAAAGGCGCGGTCGCCAAGATGCTCAAGACCGATCCCGCGCCGTTCATGTCCAACGCGGCGGCGAAGCTGGTCGAGACCGGCAATATCGAGGATCATCTCGGCCGCATTGCCGAGTGCGATTGGGTGATAGAGGCGATCATCGAGCGGCTGGACCTTAAGCAGGATCTGTATGCGAAGATCGAGGCGGTGCGCCGTCCCGGGACCGCCATTTCCTCAAACACCTCCACGATCCCGCTCGATCGGCTGATCGAGGGGCGCTCGGAGGAATTTGCCCGCGATTTCCTTATCACTCACTTCTTCAACCCGCCGCGCTACATGCGGCTGATCGAGATCGTCACCGGCCCGAAAAGCGATGCCGCTTTGGTCGGCCGGGTGGAGGCGTTCGTCGATCGCGCGATGGGCAAGACCATCGTTCGCGCCAAGGACACGCCGGGCTTCATTGCCAACCGCATCGGCACATTCTGGATTCAGTCCGGGCTCAATGCCGCATTCGATCTGGGCGTGACGGTTGAGGATGCCGATGCCATTGTTGGCCGCCCCATGGGCATACCCAAGACAGGTATCTTCGGTCTCGTCGATCTGGTCGGCATCGATTTAATGCCGAACCTCCAGAAGAGCCTGACCTCCACGCTGGCGCAGGACGATCCCTATCAGGCGATCGCCAAGACCAGCCCGCTGATCGAGAAGATGATCGCGGACGGCTATACCGGCCGCAAGGGCAAGGGCGGCTTCTATCGGCTCAATCGCGAGGGTGGGCAGAAGCGGAAGGAGACGATCGATCTCCAGACCGGCGAATATCGCGAAACCGCCAAAGCCTCCGCGCCCCGCGATGATCTCGCCACGTTGGTCGCCACCAATGCCTATGCCTGGGCGGTGCTAGGCCCCACGCTGGCCTATGCCGCCAGCCTCGTGCCGGATGCCGCCGACAGCGTCGTCGCGATCGATGACGCGATGCGCCTCGGTTATAATTGGAAGTGGGGGCCGTTCGAGCTGATCGACAAGATCGGCAGGGCGAGGCTCGCCGCTCTGATGGCCGAGAAGGGCGTTGCCTTGCCACCGCTGCTGGCGCTCGCGGGGGATCGCAGCTTCTACCGTATCGAGGGCACGAAGAAGCAGTATCTCGGCCTCGACGGCGACTATCATGACGTGCCAGTGCCGGATGGCGTAATCCGTTTCGAGGATCTCAAGCGCGGCCAGCAGCCGTTGCTCAAGAACGGCTCGGCCGCTCTCTGGGACATTGGCGATGGCGTCGTCGCGCTGGAATTCACCGGCAAGATGAACGCGCTCGATGGCGATGTGATGAAGATCATCGGTCAGGCGATCCCGCTGGTGCAGAAGGGCTACAAGGCGCTGGTCGTCTATAATGACGGCAGCAACTTCTCGGTCGGCGCCAACCTCGGGCTGGCGCTGTTCGCGCTCAACATCGCCGCGTGGAGCGAGGTGGAGAAGCTCGTCGCGGGCGGGCAGCAGGCGTATAAGGCGCTGAAATATGCGCCATTCCCGGTTGTCTCGGCGCCGGCGGGCATGGCGCTGGGCGGCGGATGCGAAATCCTACTGCACTCCGATGCGATTCAGGCCCATGCCGAAACCTATACCGGACTTGTCGAAGTCGGCGTCGGCCTGATCCCCGGCTGGGGTGGCTGCGGTGAGATGATCGATCGGTGGCGCAACAATCCAGCGATGCCGAATGGGCCGATGCCGGCGGCCTCGAAGGTATTCGAGATCATCTCCACCGCAACCGTTTCGAAATCGGCGGCGCAGGCGAAGGAGTTCGGCTTCCTGCTCCCCGGCGACGGCATCACGATGAACCGAGACCGCCTGTTGGCCGATGCCAAGGCGAAGGCGCTCGCGCTGGTGGATGGCTATGCGCCGCCCAAGCCGCCGGAGTTCCGCCTCGCCGGTGAAAGCGGCAGGGTCGGCATGGCAATGGCCGCGCAGAGCTTTCACAAGCGCGGTCTCGCCACGGATTACGATCTGGTCGTGTCCGATGCGCTGGCCGGCATTCTCACCGGCGGCCCCGCCGATTTGGTAGACGTCGTTACCGAGAAGGACATGCTGAAGCTGGAGCGCGAAGCCTTTACGAAGCTGACCCGCGATCCGCGCACGCTGGCGCGGGTGGAGACGATGCTCGAAACCGGCAAGCCGCTGCGAAACTGAATGTACAGGGTGCGAGCCCAGGAGAGAACAGATGCAAGTGTATCAGGCCCCGCTGCGCGACATGCGCTTCGTGCTGCGCGAACTGCACAATGATGATGGTTTCGGCGGTCCGATGGAGCATGACGATGAAACGGTCGATGCCGTGCTGGAAGAAGCTGCCCGGCTGAACACCGAAATCCTGCTGCCGCTTAATCGCAGCGGGGATGAGGAAGGCTGCCGGATCGAAAATGGCGTGGTCCGCACGCCGGAGGGCTTCAAGGCCGCGTACGAGCAGTTCCGCGAGGGTGGCTGGACGTCTCTCGCCTCCGACCCGAAGTGGGGCGGGCAGGGGCTGCCCGAACAGGTCAACAAACTGATCGAGGAGATGATCTGCGCCTCGAACGTCGCCTTCAGCCTTTATCCGGGCCTCACTCACGGCGCGACGACCGCTTTGGACAGTCACGGATCGGAAGAGCTGAAGCAGACCTACATGTCCCGAATGGTCTCCGGTGAATGGCTGGGCACGATGTGCCTGACGGAGGCGCATTGCGGCACCGATCTCGGCCTGCTGCGCACCCGCGCTGTGCCGCAGGAAGACGGCAGCTACCGGATCACCGGCAACAAGATCTTCATCTCGGCCGGCGAGCATGACCTGACCGACAACATCATCCACCTCGTCCTCGCCCGCCTCCCGGATGCACCGAAGGGCGTGAAGGGCATCAGCCTGTTCCTGCTGCCGAAATATGTGCCCAATGCCGATGGGTCGCTCGGCAACCTCAACGGCGTCACCTGCGGCAATATCGAACACAAGATGGGCATGAAGGCCTCTGCCACCTGCCAGATGATCTTCGAGGATTCGGTCGGCTGGCTGGTAGGCGAGCCGAACAAGGGCATGGCCGCCATGTTCACGATGATGAACACCGAGCGTGTCTCGGTCGGGATCCAGGGCCTCGGCATTGGCGAGGCGGCGTACCAGTCGGCCGTCTATTACGCGAAGGATCGCCTTCAGGGCCGCTCACTTTCCGGCGTGAAGGCGCCCGACAAGCCTGCCGATCCGATCATCGTCCATCCCGACGTGCGCCGCATGCTGATGACGATGCGCGCCTATCTGGAGGGTTGCCGCGCCGTCGGCATATGGGTCAGCCGCGCTCTGGATGCGGAGAAGCTTTCCACCGATCCGGAGGTCAGGAAGCGCGCCACCGATTTCGTCGCGCTGATGACGCCGGTGGTGAAGGCGTTGTTCACCGATCTCGGCTACGATGCCGCCAACCTCGCCGTGCAGGTCTATGGCGGGCATGGCTACATCCGTGAGAGCGGGGTGGAGCAATATGTCCGCGATGCCCGGATCGCGATGATCTATGAAGGCACGAACGGCATCCAGGCGCTGGATCTTGTCGGCCGCAAGCTGCCGGCGGGAATGGGCCGCAACCTGCGCGCCTTCTTCCACCCCGTCTCTCAGTTCATCGAGGATAATGCCGCGGCCGAGGGTCCACTTGCGCCGATGATCGCGGCGCTGGGCCAGGCCTTCGGTGCGCTTCAGCTTTCGACCGCAACGATCGCCCAGAGGGGCCTGAAGGATCCGGAGGAAGCGGGCGCCGCCGCGACCGATTATCTGCGGCTGCTGGGGCTGGTCGCCATGGCCTATTGCTTCGCCAAGGCGGCGAAGGTGGCGGAGGCGAAGCTGACGGATGGCACGAACGAAGCCGGCTTCTACAAAGCGAAGATCGCCACGGCGGCTTTCTTCTTCGATCGTGTTCTGCCGGATGCAACCGCGCGGTTCCTGGCGATCAAGGCCGGCAAGGCGAGCATGATGGCGCTGGATGAGGCGGCTTTTTGAAGCTGTAGAACTCTCCCACCACCCGCTAATGCCGAGTAGAGACCGAGTAACGCGTTAGCGCGTACCGAGGGCTCGTATTGAAGCACGGTCCTTCGATACGCCGTCTCGATACGCCCTGCGGGCTACTCGACAGCTACTCAGGATGAGCGGGGTTTTCAGGGGCTGGTGGTGGAAAGGCCGCACCACCCACAATCACCCGCTCGATCACGTCAATCGTACTGTCTCATTTGCGGCAGAGCCTCCGACTCCCTAAATCCCTGCCAGAACCGGAGGCCCGCTAATGTCTGATTACGATTATGACCTGTTCGTCATCGGCGCGGGCTCGGGCGGGGTGCGGGCTTCGCGGGTCGCAGCGGCGCATGGCGCGAAGGTCGCGGTGGCGGAGGAGTTTCGGGTCGGCGGGACGTGCGTCATCCGCGGATGCGTGCCCAAGAAGCTGCTCGTCTACGGCGCCCATTTCGCCGAGGATCTGACGGACGCCCGCCGCTTCGGCTGGGAAGTGCCGGACTGCAAGTTCGATTGGCCGACTCTGCGGGACAATGTGCTGGCGGAGGTGAAGCGGATCGAGGGCGCCTACGGCACGACGCTGGCGAACAACAATGTCGAGACGATCCACGGTCGCACCATTGTCACCGGGCCGAACAGCGTGCGCGTAGGCCAGACCGATTATACCGCCGGCAAGATCCTGATCGCCACCGGGGCGACCCCGGACGTGCCCGATTTTCCCGGGGCGGAATTGGGGATCACGTCGAACGAAGTGTTCGAGCTGGATGCCTTGCCAAAGCGCATCATCATCGCCGGCGCCGGCTATATCGCTAACGAATTCGCCGGGATCTTCCACGAATTCGGCACGCATGTGACGCTCATCAACCGAACGGACGTGATCCTGCGGCAATATGAGGCGCAAATCCGTGATCGGCTGCTTGCTATCAGCATCGCCAAAGGCATCGAATTCAAGTTTCATACGGTGATGAAGAAGATCGAGCGGCAGGAGGATGGTACGCTCAAGGTGTTCTTCGAGGGCGATTTCGATCCGGTAGAAACGGATATGGTGCTCTTCGCGACCGGCCGCCGTCCCAACACGGACGGTCTCGGTCTCGAAGCCGCAAATATCGAACTGGACGATCGCGGCGCGATCCCGGTAGATGTGGACAGCAAGACTGTGTGCGACACCATCTTCGCGGTGGGCGACGTTACCAATCGCGTTCAGCTCACGCCCGTGGCGATCCGTGAAGGGCAGGCGTTCGCCGATACCTTTTTCGGCAACAAGCCGTGGCGCGTCGATTATGGTTGTATCCCCAGCGCCGTGTTTAGCGCACCGCCGATGGCTGGCGTGGGGCTTACCGAGGCGGAAGCGCGGAACAAGTTTGGCGGCTGCAAGACCTTTAGCGCCGACTTCCGGGCCATGAAGAATGTGCTGGCGGGCCGGGACGAGCGCGCCCTCTACAAGATGGTCGTCCATCCGGAGACCGATGTCGTTTTGGGCATCCACATGATCGGGCCTGATGCGCCGGAAATCCTCCAGGCGGCGGCTGTCGCGGTGAAGGCGGGCTTGACCAAACAGGCGTTCGACGAAACGGTCGCTTTGCACCCGAGCATGGCGGAAGAACTCGTTTTGATGCGTTGACTCTCGGGAATGCGGTTGGCCTGTCACGCCAGCCGTCTATATCGCCACCGGAATAATCAGGAGCTGTCCGATGAAATTCTTCGCAGATACCGCCGACGTCGATGCCATCAGGGAGCTTCAGGAGGGCAACCTGCTGGATGGCGTCACCACTAATCCGACGCTAATCGGCAAGTCCGGCCGTGACTTCAAGGAAGTCGTGAAGGAGATTTGCGGCATCACCTCCGGGCCGGTTTCGGCCGAGGTCGTGTCGCTCGAGCATGATCAGATGATGAAGGAGGCCGAAGTCCTTCGTAAGATCGCCGATAACGTCTGCATCAAGGTGCCGCTGACGATCGACGGCCTGAAGACATGCAAGAAGCTGCGCGATGATGGCACGATGGTGAACGTCACGCTCTGCTTCTCGGCCAATCAGGCATTGCTGGCCGCCAAGGCCCGCGCCAGCTTCATCTCGCCGTTCGTGGGTCGTCTCGACGATATCGGCCAGAACGGCATGGATCTGATCGCCGACATCCGGCAGATCTATGACAATTATGATTTCGAAACCGAAATCCTCGTCGCCAGCGTCCGCCACTCGATGCACGTGCTGGAAGCCGCCAAGATCGGCGCAGACGTGATGACCGCGCCGCCTGCGGTCATCAAGGCGCTGTCGAAGCATGTGTTGACCGACAAGGGCCTGGAAGGCTTCGCCGCCGATTGGGCTAAGACGGGCCAGTCGATCCTGTAAGAACTTCCCCGCCTATATCCGCTCATGCTGAGTAGAGACCGAGTAGCGTGTTAGCGCGTATCGAGGGTTCGTATCGAAGCACGGCCCCTCGATACGCCGTCTTGATACGCCCTGCGGGCTACTCGACGACTACTCAGGATGAGCGGACTGGGTTGGCCGCTTACAAACGCGGTAGGGTCACACCCTGCTGACCCATATATTTGCCGGCCCGGTCGGCATAAGTGACTTCGCACGGCTCGTTGCCCTGCAGGAACAGGAACTGGCAGGCACCTTCGTTGGCGTAGATTTTTGCGGGCAACGGCGTCGTGTTGGAAAATTCCAGCGTCACATGGCCTTCCCAGCCGGGCTCCAGCGGCGTCACGTTCACGATGATGCCGCAGCGCGCATAGGTCGATTTGCCGAGGCAGATGACCAATACGTCCTTCGGCACCCGGAAATATTCCACCGTCCGTGCCAGCGCGAAGCTGTTGGGCGGAATGATGCAGCAGTCGGTTTTGCGATCAACGAAGCTGTTCTGGGCGAAATCCTTGGGGTCCACCACGGCGCTGTCGACATTGGTGAAGATCTTGAACTCGTCCGCCACGCGCGCGTCATAGCCGTAACTGGATAGGCCATAGCTGATGCAGCCGTCGCGCCGCTGCGCCTCCACGAATGGCTCGATCATGCCATGCGCCTGCGCCTGCTCACGGATCCAGCGATCGGATTGGATGGCCAACTATAAATCCCCAAACGTCATCCGGCGAAAGCCGCCGCGGTGGTACCTGCTTCGAAGGAGCCGCCCTCGTCTATCTCGGCTTTCGCCGGGATGACGGGGGAGTGCAAGTCAACCGATCCCCAGATCGCCCGGCCCGAAAGCGTGGGGCAGCAGCTCCGACAAGCGATGGCTGCGCAATTCCCGCCCGTCGCCGCTCGCACAGTAGATAGCGATGTCCCGCCCGCCCATCTGCGCCGCTTCGTTCAGGATTTGCCGGCAGCGCCCGCAGGGATAGATGGCGTCTTCCCCGGCGATCCCGCCGCCGGCCTTCATCATCCCCCCGACGATACCGACCGCCACCACGTCCCGCAGCCGTCCGGCCACGTTCGCCGCCGCCAGCGCCACCGTCTCCGCACAGAGCGAAAGCCCGTAGCTCGCATTCTCGAAATTCGTGCCGGGCACGATCGTGCCGTCCGTCAGCAGCAGGGCGGCCCCGACCGCGAATTTCGAATAAGGCGCGTGCGCGTTGCGGGCAGCCTCGCGAGCGGCCTCGATCAGGACACCGGCGGCGGCCTCGGCCATCGTCACTTCTGTCATGGGTTCCTCATTGCCGGATGTGCAGCACGCAAATGAGCGTGAAGAGCCTGCGCGCCGTATCGAAATCCAGCGCGATCTTGCCTTCCAGGCGCTCCATCAGCAGTTCGGCCGCTTCGTTGTGGATGCCGCGCCGGGCCATGTCGATCGTTTCGATCTGCTGCGGCGTAGCCTTGGCGACTGCCTGATAATAGCTGTCGCAGATCGCGAAATAGTCCCTGATACGTCGGCGGAAACGGCCGAGCGCGAGGATCAGCAACTCCAGATGCTGGCCCTGCTCGGTCGCGATCGCCATCACCAGCCGGCCTTCCTCTACCGCCAGTTTCAGCCGGTAGGGGCCATCATATCCGTTAGGATAGGCGCGCTGAGGAGCGAACCGATTTTCCTCCAGCAGATCGAAGATCGCGACCCGGCGCTCCTGCTCGATATCGGCGCTGCGCCACAGGATCGTCTGCTCGTCGAGCTCCACATCGATGAGGCGCGGATCTGCCATGCCGCCGCTTAAAGGAGCGGCGGAGGAATGAAAACCCGGCCGCATTTCGACGCGCGGTGAGGGACGACCGCGACTTACCCACAGAAGCATGAACCGTTCTTTTTGCGCCCGGGGTTGAGGCCGGGGGCGGGGAAGAGGAGAATGCGCCGATGGCCGAACCTTTGAGATTCATTCCCCCTCCCACCGATAGCGGGCCGGCTCTGCCGCACAATGTCGAGGCCGAAGCGGCTCTGCTGGGCGCGCTGATGATCGACAATCGACTGGTCGAGGATGTCCAGCTGAGGCTGCGGGAGGATCATTTCTACGAGCCTGCGCACGGCCGGATCTACGATGCCGTCCTGAAGCTGGTCGAACGCAACATGATCGCCAATCCTGTCACTTTGCGCCCGATGTTCGAAGCGGATCAGGCGCTGAAGGAACTGGGCGGCCCGTCCTATCTGGCGCAGCTCACCGGATCGGGCGCGGCGCTGATCGGCGCGCGTGATTTTGCAACGCAAATCTACGATCTCGCTTTGCTGCGGGCGCTGATCGGCGTCGGCCGGGAGATGGTGGAGAAAGCGGTCGACACTTCCGAATCGGTCGATCCGAAAGGGCAGATCGAACAGGCCGAAGTTGCGCTGTATCGCGTCGCCGAGGAAGGCGGCGAGCAGGGTTCGGTTAAGACCTTCGGCCAAGCGACCCGCATGGCCGTGGAGCAGGCCGAACGCGCGCTGAACTCGGGCGGTCACGTCTCCGGCGTCACCACCGGCCTCGAAAGCGTCAACGCCAAGATGGGCGGCCTGCACAATTCGGATCTTCTGATTCTCGCCGGGCGCCCGGGCATGGGCAAGACCTCGCTCGCCACCAACATCGCCTTCAATGCCGCCCGCCGGCTGGTGCGTGATCGCGAAGACGGCATTCCGGACGAGAAATCGATCGGCGCGGCGGTCGCCTTCTTCAGTCTCGAAATGTCGGCCGATCAGCTCGCGACCCGCATCCTTTCCGAGCAATCGGGGATCAGTTCGGAAAATCTGCGCATGGGCAAGATCAGCCAGGCTGACTTTCGCAACCTCGCCCGCGCCGCGCAGGAACTGGAGAACTTGCCGCTCTTCATCGACGATACGCCAGGCCTGACGATCGCGGCGCTTCGGACCCGCGCCCGCCGGCTCAAGCGCCAGCGCGGCATCGGCTTCATCGTTGTCGATTATCTCCAGCTGCTGCAAGGCTCCGGCAACAGCCGCGAGGGCAATCGCGTGCAGGAAATCTCCGAGATCAGCCGTGGCCTCAAGACTCTGGCGAAGGAACTCGGCGTTCCTGTGATGGCGCTGTCCCAACTCAGCCGTCAGGTAGAAAGCCGGGAGGACAAGCGCCCCCAGCTATCGGATCTGCGGGAGTCTGGCTCGATCGAGCAGGACGCGGACATCGTGCTGTTCGTGTATCGCGAGGAGTATTACGTTGCCGCGCGCGAGCCCAAACGACCGGGCGAGGGCGACGATGCCAAGAGCTTCGAAGCGCACGATCAGTGGATGCGCGATATGGAACACGCCTTCGGATTGTGTGAGCTCATCATCGCCAAGCAGCGCCACGGCGCCACCGGCAAGGTGAAGCTGAAGTTCGAAAACAAGATCACCAAGTTCAGCGATCTGGCCGAGGACGATTACCGGAACTGATCCGTGCCGCCGCCTCTATATGGACGGTAGCGGCATCTTCAGCTTGATCGATTTCAGCTTTCAGCGCAGTTGAATGCCGGGCTCATCCTCGTCCGGCAATTCGGCGTCCGGCATGAGATAGCGGGACCGCCGCGCGCGTTTCGGCAGTGCAACTGCCGTCGGATCGTTCGATGACGCTGCAACTTCGGCGAGATCGAACGTCGCGATGCGATAGGGGCGGGCCACGTTCCCATCGGCAGCAACTGCCAGCGCCAGAGCCCAACCCACCATACTTCACCCGACTCCTCAATGGTCGAGCATAAAATCTTGGGATTGCGCAGGGGTTCCGCCGCTTAGCCAATCAAAAGATTGGGTCGTCCGCCTGTGGGCGCGTCGGGATCGGCGTGTGGATGCCGCATTCCACCTTATCCCACCCGCGCCAGCGGCCGGAACGCGGATCTTCGCCCGGCATCACCTTGCTGGTGCAGGGTGAGCAGCCGATGGACGGATAGCCCTCGGCCTCCAGCGGATGATGCGGCAGATCCTGATCCGTAAAATAGGCGTTGAGCCGGTCCTTGCTCCAGCCGGCGAGCGGATTGATCTTCAGCTTGGGGCCGGAACCTGCCGCGTCCGTTTCGTCCAGTTCGAACAGAGGCATTGCGGTGCGTGTGCCGGCCTGAAAGCCCTTGCGGCCCGAAATCCACGCATCGAAGCCCTTCAGGGCGCGCTTCAGCGGCTCCACTTTGCGGATCTCGCAGCAGCCGTCGGGATCGTAGGACCAGCGCAGTCCGGTGCGATCCTTGTCCGCCAGAATCCGCGGATCAGGGCGATAGACGCGCAGATCGGTAAAGCCCAATCGCTCGGCCAGTTCGTCGCGATAGGCCAATGTCTCACCAAACATCTTCTGAGTGTTGGTGAAGATCAGCGGGATATCGGTATCGATCTCGCTGACGAGGTGCAGCAGAACCGCGCTTTCCGCGCCGAAAGACGAAACTAGCGCCGTCCGTCCTGCCAATTCACCGGCCAGCAATTCGCGCAGCATGTCCTGCGCCGGCACGCCGGCGAAGCGCGCGTTGAGCGCGGCGACGTCATCGGCAGTGAAAGCCGGACGCACGTCGATCATGTCGATCGCGTGGGCGAGGGCGGCATTAGCCATGACGCAGCGCCCAGACGGGCTGTTTTGCATCCGCCGCCTTCTGATAGACGGCCGGGAAGCGTGCGAGCGCTTCGTTCACCTTGTCCGCGTCCAGCACATGATCGCTCACCAGCGCATCGAAGCCGCAGCGGCGCAGAATCACCACCTGATCCAGCAGCACATCGCCCGCCGCGCGCAACTCGCCGGTAAAGCCGGCTTCCCGCAGGATACGCGCCGAGGAATAGCCCCGCCCGTCCCGGAATTTCGGGAAGGCGATCTCGATCAGCTGCAGCCGATCGAGATACGGCAGAAGCACGCGGACGTCCTCGCCCGGCTCGACGCGGACGGCGGTGGCGTTCGACTGGCCGAAGAAGGCGTCGAGGGTGACGGCTGGCTCCTCATGTGCCTCGTCATCGCGAAAGCGGATCAGGGTCATACCGACGCTTTCTCGTAGATAGCCGCTTTGAACGGATCGGAGCCCACCCGCCGATATGTATCGAGGAAGCGCTCGCCTTCGATGCGGATGCCGCGATACGTTTCCAGCGCCTTCTCGACAGCATCGACGATACCGTCTTCGGAGAAGCCCGGGCCGATGATCTTGCCGACGCTGGCATCCTCCGCGCCCGATCCGCCGAAGGAGAGCTGGTAATTCTCCTCGCCTTTCCGATCCACGCCGAGAATGCCGATATGGCCGGCATGGTGATGGCCGCAGGCGTTGATGCAGCCCGAAATCTTCAGCTTCACCTCGCCCAGATCGCGCTGGCGATCCAGATTGGCGAACCGTTCGGTGATCTTCTGCGCCAGCGGGATCGAGCGCGCATTGGCCAGCGCGCAATAATCGAGGCCAGGGCAGGCGATGATATCGGTGATCAGATCCAGGTTCGGTGTGGCGAGTCCACTCTCCTCCAGTCGCGTCCAGATCGCGTAAAGATCGGCCTTGCGGACATGTGGCAGGACGATGTTCTGCGCGTGGGTGACGCGCAGTTCGTCATGGCTGAACTCTCGCGCCAGCTTGGCCATCACGTCGATTTGGTCGGCCGAGGCATCGCCGGGGATGCCGCCGGTCGGCTTCAGGCTGATCGTGACGATCGCATGGCCGGGCACTTTGTGATCGACGACCTGCTGGTCGAGCCACAACGCGAAATCGGGATCGCTGCGGTCGATCTCGGCAGGCGCGGTAGGGTCCAGCGGCGGCAGGGCGAACATCGCCGCGATCCGCTCCAGTTCGGCGGCAGGCGGATCCAGCGCCAGCGTCTTAACATGGAGGAATTCCTCCTCCACCTGACGGCGATATTCGTCCGCACCGATCTCGTGGACGAGGATCTTGATCCGGGCCTTGTAGAGATTGTCGCGCCGCCCATAGCGATTGTAGACGCGCAGGCACGCTTCCAGATAGCTGACCAGCTCGTCCGCCGGCAGGAAATCCCGGATCAATGGCGCCACCATCGGCGTCCGGCCCTGACCGCCGCCGACATAGACTTCGAAACCCAGCTCGCCGGCCGCATTCTTAAGCAATTTCAGGCCGATATCGTGCAGCTTCATCGCCGCGCGATCCTCATCAGCGCCGATCACCGCAATCTTGAACTTGCGCGGCAGCATCAGGAATTCGGGGTGGAAGGTGCTCCACTGGCGCAGCAGCTCGGCATAGGGGCGGGGGTCGGCCACCTCGTCCGCCGCGGCGCCTGCATATTGATCGGCGGATATGTTGCGGATGCAATTGCCGCTCGTCTGGATGGCGTGCATTTCGACGGTCGCCAGTTCGGCCAGAATGTCAGCCGCGTCGTCCAGCTTGATCCAGTTATACTGGAGGTTCTGACGGGTGGTGAAATGGCCGTAGCCGCGATCATATTTGCGGGCGATATGCGCCAGCATGTGCATCTGCCGGCTGTCCAGCGTGCCATAAGGCACCGCTACGCGCAGCATATAGGCGTGAAGCTGGAGATACAGGCCGTTCATTAGCCGCAACGGCTTGAACTGATCCTCGGTCATTTCCCCCGACAGGCGCCGGTTGCACTGGTCGCGGAATTCCTCGACCCGGGCGTCCACCATCGCCTGATCATATTCGTCATATTTGTACATCAGGCGATACCCTGCTTCTCTGCCTGCACGCCCAGATCGAGCCGCACAGTCGGTCCGGAGGCGCGTATGCGTTCCTTAATATGGAGCGGGACTGGGCCGAGCGGCCCGTCCGCCGCCTCCACCACATAGGGGCCGTTGACGCGCCGCGCCGCTTCCTCGCGCGCGCCGGTCGCCTCGCCGTCCGGTCCTGCCTCCACCGCGTCCGCGATGAAGCGCGACCAGCCGGAGCCGGTCCACCAGATGACATCGCCCGAGACGAGATCGTTGCCGGTCACGAGCTTCACGACGCCATACTCTCCGCCTGCTGAGCAAAACGCTGCAAGTGATCCACTGCGTCCGAAAGCAGCACCACTTCTCCCACGACGATGATCGCC
>Ga0247730_1000160_pt1 | contig 65332 bp, 58 predicted proteins | sample UWRJL073202C2_FD_180959 | JGI IMG/M metagenome (GOLD analysis project Ga0247730, IMG submission 180959) | Plant litter microbial communities from Arlington Agricultural Research Station in Wisconsin, United States - UWRJ-L073-202C-2 | ecosystem: Environmental > Terrestrial > Plant litter >...
CGTTTGCTGAGCAATTGGTAAACTTAACAGTTAAAGAAGTTAACGAATTAGCTCAAATCCTTAAAGACGAGTATGGTATCGAACCAGCTGCTGCTGCAGTTGCTGTTGCAGGTCCTGCTGGTGATGCAGCTCCTGTTGCAGAAGAAAAATCTACTTTCGATGTAATCTTGAAAGAAGCTGGTGGTTCTAAATTAGCAGTTGTTAAGTTGGTAAAAGACTTAACTGGATTAGGTTTGAAAGAAGCTAAAGACTTAGTTGATGGTGCACCGAAAGAAGTTAAAACTGGTGTTTCTAAAGACGAAGCTAACGCTTTGAAAACTCAATTAGAAGAAGCTGGAGCTGTAGTTGAGGTTAAGTAATCACTTAATTTCAATATAACTTTAAACATAGACTCCGACTGTACAGTCGGAGTCTATACCTGTTTATATACATTTCATCTAAGTTTGGTTGATGAGATGTTCACGGCAAACCAAACAAATAGTTTATTCTTAAACTAAATTAACTTTAGTACCTTGGCAAATAAAGTCGACCAAAGAGTAAATTTTGCACGTAGTAAGCACATCATAGATTACCCCGATTTTCTAGATGTACAGTTGCAATCATTCAGAGAATTTTTCCAGATAGAAACTACTTCAGACAACCGTCACACAGAAGGTTTGTTTAAAGTTTTTGCTGAAAACTTTCCAATCACCGATTCCAGAAATATTTTCGTTTTGGAATTCCTTGATTATTTTATTGACCCGCCGCGTTATGATATACCTGAGTGTATCGACCGTGGGTTAACTTATAGTGTTCCCTTGAAGGCAAAGTTGAAATTGTCTTGTAATGATGCGGAACACGAAGATTTTGAAACCATCATTCAGGATGTATATCTGGGTACTATTCCATATATGACCCCTAAAGGTACATTCGTGATCAATGGTGCAGAGCGTGTAATTGTTTCTCAGTTACACAGGTCTCCAGGCGTGTTCTTCGGTCAAAGCCGTCACACGAATGGTACTAAGCTTTACTCTGCGCGTGTGATCCCTTTCAAAGGATCATGGATCGAGTTTGCAACTGACGTGAACAATGTCATGTATGCTTACATCGACCGTAAGAAAAAGTTCCCGGTTACCACCTTGTTACGTGCGATCGGTTACGACTCTGATAAAGACATTCTTGAATTGTTCGACTTAGCCGATGAGGTTAAAGTTAGCAAGTCTGGTTTGAAAAAATATATCGGACGTAAACTTGCCGCAAGGGTATTAAGAAAATGGGTTGAAGATTTTGTTGATGAAGATACCGGTGAGGTAGTTTCTATAGATCGGAACGAAGTGATCTTGGACAGGGATACTGTTTTAGAAGACGAACACATTGATATGATCATCGATGCTGGTGTTAAAACTATCATCTTATCGAAAGATGACGGAGCTAGCCAGGCGGATTATACAATTATATATAATACATTACAAAAAGATACTTCAAACTCTGAAAAAGAGGCGGTTGAAAACATCTATCGTGCTTTGCGTAACGCAGAACCACCTGATGAGGAAACTGCAAGAGGTATTATTGAGCGTTTGTTCTTCTCGGATAAACGTTATGACTTAGGAGATGTTGGTCGTTACCGCATCAACCGTAAGTTGAAAATGGATACCCCTGATCACGTTAAAGTATTAACAAAAGCAGATATTATTGCAATTGTTAAATACCTGATCAAACTGATCAACTCAAAAGAAGAGGTCGATGATATTGACCACTTGTCAAACCGTCGTGTACGTACAGTAGGTGAGCAGTTATATGCTCAGTTTGGTGTAGGTCTGGCACGTATGGCTCGTACAATTCGTGAGCGGATGAACATTCGTGACAATGAGGTTTTTACTCCTACAGACCTGATCAATGCCCGTACTTTATCGTCGGTTATTAATTCGTTCTTTGGAACCAACCAGTTGTCGCAGTTCATGGACCAGACAAATCCTTTGGCAGAAATTACGCACAAACGTCGTTTGTCAGCCTTAGGCCCAGGTGGTCTTTCCCGTGAAAGAGCAGGTTTTGAGGTGCGTGACGTTCACTATACCCACTACGGTAGGTTGTGTACAATTGAAACACCAGAGGGACCAAACATTGGTTTGATCTCTTCACTTTGTGTGCATGCTAAGATCAATACATTAGGATTCATTGAAACTCCATACAAAATCGTAAGAGACGGTATCGTTGCAGTAGATGAAGATGTAATTTATCTTTCTGCTGAAGATGAAGATGGTAAAACCATTGCGCAGGCAAATGCAGCGTATGATGATAAAGGTAATTTCACTACTACACGTGTTAAAGCACGTTATGAGGGTGACTTCCCGATTATTGAGCCTGAGAAATTAGACTTAATGGACGTGGCCCCGAATCAGATTACTTCGATTGCAGCTTCATTGATTCCTTTCTTAGAGCATGATGATGCGAACAGGGCCCTGATGGGATCCAACATGCAACGCCAGGCCGTACCATTGTTACGTCCGGAAGCGCCGATTGTTGGTACTGGTTTAGAAGGCCGTGTTGCACGTGACTCAAGAACGTTGATCAATGCAGAAGGCGATGGTGTTGTTGAATATGTTGATGCAAATGAGATCACTATTAAATATGTACGTAACGATGCAGATCGTTTAGTATCTTTTGAAGGTGATAGCAAAACTTATAAATTAATCAAATTCAAGAAAACCAATCAGAACACTTGTATCAACTTAAAACCAATCGTTAAGAAAGGTCAAAAAGTTGTTAAAGGACAAGTATTATGTGAAGGTTATGCAACTGAAAATGGTGAGCTGGCATTAGGCCGTAACTTAAAAGTAGCGTTCATGCCTTGGCAAGGATATAACTTTGAGGATGCGATTGTAATCAGCGAGCGTATTGTTCGTGAAGACATCTTTACTTCATTGCATATTGAAGAGTTTGAATTAGAAGTTCGTGATACTAAACGTGGAGAAGAGGAATTAACACCGGATATCCCTAACGTTTCTGAAGAAGCGACTAAAGATTTAGATGAAAATGGTATCATCCGTGTTGGAGCCGAGGTAAAAGAAGGCGATATCCTGATCGGTAAAATTACCCCTAAAGGTGAGTCAGATCCTTCACCGGAAGAGAAACTATTACGTGCGATCTTTGGAGATAAAGCAGGTGATGTGAAAGATGCATCATTGAAAACACCTCCATCGATTAAAGGTGTGGTAATTGATACTAAACTATTCTCAAGAGCTAAGAAAACGACTAAAAACGAAGAGAAAGCAGCAATTGAGAAATTAGATAAAAGATACAATTTAGCAACAACTAACCTTAAAGCTGAACTGGTAGAGAAATTGTTCCAGATCGTTAACGGAAAAACATCACAAGGTGTTTATAACGTTTACAAAGAATTGTTGTTCGCTAAAGGTGCCAAGTTTACACAGAAGACTTTAGCTGATCTTGAGTTTGCTCACATCAACCCGTACAAATGGACTACTGATGAGGACAAAAATGATCAGATTAAATTATTGATCCATAATTATGGTATCCGTGTAAACGAAGAGCTTGGTGCTTATAAACGCGATAAGTTTGCAATTAGTGTTGGTGATGAATTGCCTTCAGGTATTGTTCAAATGGCAAAAGTTTATGTAGCCAAAAAACGTAAGTTGAAAGTAGGGGATAAAATGGCTGGTCGTCACGGTAATAAAGGTATCGTTGCCCGTATCGTTCGTGATGAAGATATGCCGTTCCTTGATGATGGAACTCCTGTTGATATCGTGTTGAACCCACTGGGTGTACCTTCACGTATGAACCTGGGCCAGATCTATGAAACTGTATTGGCATGGGCCGGTAAAGAATTGGGTGTTAAATTTGCGACCCCGATCTTTGATGGTGCTAAACATGACGAGGTAGAAGAATGGATCGCTAAAGCAGGTGTACCTGCATCAGGAAGAACCTATTTACATAATGGTTTAACGGGTGAGCGCTTTGACCAGCCAACTACAGTAGGTATTATCTACATGCTGAAATTGGGTCACATGGTTGATGATAAAATGCATGCACGTTCAATCGGACCATACTCATTGATTACACAACAACCATTGGGTGGTAAAGCCCAGTTTGGTGGTCAGCGTTTTGGTGAGATGGAGGTTTGGGCATTAGAGGCATTCGGTGCGGCTAATATTCTACAAGAAATCCTGACTGTGAAGTCTGATGATGTAATCGGTAGAGCCAAAACTTATGAAGCAATTGTAAAAGGCGAGAACCTGCCGACCCCAGGTGTACCGGAATCATTTAATGTACTGGTACATGAGCTGCGCGGATTAGGTTTAGATATTACGTTAGACTAATGTTGAATTTTTTAATGCAGGAACGGACTTTGTCTGTTCCTGTTTTTTAAATTTTCAAATTCAAACAACAGAGCTATGTCTTACAAAAAGGATAATAAATTAAAAAGCAATTTCACCTCGATTACCATTAGTTTGGCATCGCCGGAGGCTATTTTAGAGCGCTCTAGTGGTGAGGTGTTAAAACCTGAGACTATTAATTACCGTACTTACAAGCCAGAACGTGATGGTTTGTTTTGCGAGCGTATTTTTGGTCCGGTAAAAGATTACGAATGCCACTGTGGTAAATACAAACGTATCCGTTATAAAGGTATTGTTTGTGACCGTTGTGGTGTTGAAGTAACGGAGAAAAAAGTGCGTAGAGAGCGTATGGGACACATTAACTTGGTAGTTCCTGTTGCGCATATCTGGTATTTCCGTTCACTGCCGAATAAAATCGGTTATTTATTGGGGCTTCCTACAAAAAGGTTAGACTTGATTATTTACTACGAGCGTTATGTAGTAATCCAATCTGGTTTAATGGAGGAGCAAGGTATCCAATACATGGATTTCCTTACTGAGGAAGAGTACCTTGATATCTTAGATAAATTACCAAAAGAAAATCAATATTTAGACGATAAAGATCCTAATAAATTCATCGCCAAAATGGGTGCTGAAGCATTAGAAGATTTGTTGAAACGTATTGACTTAGATACTTTGTCTTACAACTTACGTCACCAGGCTGCAAACGAAACTTCTCAGCAACGTAAAAACGAAGCATTAAAACGTTTACAAGTTGTTGAAGCTTTCCGTGGTGCAAGAACACGTATTGAGAACAATCCAGAATGGATGATTATCAAAATTGTTCCTGTTATCCCGCCAGAATTACGTCCGTTAGTACCTCTTGAAGGTGGTCGTTTTGCTACATCAGATCTAAATGATTTGTACCGTCGTGTAATTATCCGTAACAACCGTTTAAAACGTTTGATCGAGATTAAAGCGCCTGAAGTTATTTTACGTAACGAAAAACGTATGTTACAGGAAGCTGTAGATTCGTTATTCGATAACTCACGTAAAGTAAATGCGGTAAAAACTGAAGGTAACCGTGCATTGAAATCTCTTTCAGATATCCTGAAAGGTAAACAAGGACGTTTCCGTCAGAATTTATTGGGTAAACGTGTGGATTATTCAGCACGTTCTGTAATTGTTGTAGGTCCGAACTTGAAACTGCACGAATGCGGTTTACCTAAAGATATGGCTGCAGAACTTTTCAAACCGTTTATCATTCGCAAGATGATCGAACGTGGAATTGTTAAAACAGTTAAATCTGCAAAGAAAATTGTAGACAGAAAAGATCCGTTAGTTTGGGATATTCTTGAAAACGTTTTAAAAGGACACCCTGTATTACTGAATCGTGCGCCTACGCTGCACAGATTGGGTATCCAGTCTTTCCAGCCTAAATTAGTTGAAGGAAAAGCAATCCAGTTACACCCGTTAGTGTGTACTGCATTCAACGCCGATTTTGACGGTGACCAGATGGCTGTGCATTTACCTTTAGGTCATGCTGCTATTTTGGAAGCCCAGGTATTGATGTTAGCTGCCCACAACATTTTAAACCCTGCGAATGGTACGCCAATCACAGTTCCTTCACAGGATATGGTTTTAGGTCTTTATTACATTACTAAAGGCCGCAGAACTGACGAAGGACGTGTTGTTAACGGACAGGATTTCTCTTTCTATTCTCCGGAAGAAGTGATTATCGCTTACAATGAGAAAAGAATTGATCTTCACGCATTCATAAAAGTAAAAGTAAATGTTAAAGATAATGATGGTAACATCGTTAACAAATTAACAGAAACTACTGTAGGCCGTGTATTGTTTAACCAAATGGTACCGGAAGAAGTTGGATATATCAATGAATTATTAACCAAGAAATCTCTTAGAGATATCATTGGTGATGTTGTGAAAGTTACCGGTATGGCTCGTGCGTCAAGATTCCTTGATGATATTAAAGAGTTAGGTTTCCAAATGGCATTCAGAGGTGGTCTATCATTTAACTTACAGGATGTTAATATCCCTGTAGAGAAACAAGCTCTGTTAGAGCAAGCTTCTGCTGAGGTTGAAGAGGTAAGGAATAACTATAACATGGGATTCATTACTAACAACGAGCGTTACAATCAGATTATCGATATCTGGACGCGTATCAATAACCGTTTAACATCATTCGTGATGACGCAGTTATCGAGCGATAACCAGGGCTTTAACTCGGTGTATATGATGCTAGACTCAGGTGCACGTGGATCTAAAGAGCAGATTCGTCAGCTTTGCGGTATGCGTGGTTTGATGGCAAAACCTCAGAAATCAGGTTCAGGTGGTGAAATTATTGAGAATCCGATTCTTTCGAACTTTAAAGAAGGACTATCAGTATTAGAATACTTTATCTCTACCCACGGTGCGCGTAAAGGTTTGGCAGATACAGCGTTAAAAACTGCAGATGCTGGTTACCTGACCCGTCGTTTACATGACGTTGCACAGGATATGATCGTTAATGCTGCTGATTGTGGTACTTTAAGAGGTATGTATACTACTGCCCTGAAAGACAACGAAGATGTAGTTGAACCTTTATATGACAGGATCTTAGGCCGTATTTCACTGCATGATGTGTTCAATCCAATTGATGGCGCATTATTAGTAGGTGCTGGTGAAGATATTGATGAAGAGGTTGCTAAAGCAATTGAAGAATCACCGTTAGAAGGTGTTGAGATACGATCTGTATTAACTTGCGAAAATAAAAGAGGTGTTTGTGCTTTATGCTACGGACGTAACCTTGCAACTGGTAAACGTGTTCAAAAAGGTGAAGCTGTCGGTGTAATTGCTGCGCAGTCTATCGGTGAGCCGGGTACACAGTTAACATTACGTACATTCCACGTGGGTGGTACTGCATCAAACATTGCTGCTGAATCTCAGATCAATGCTAAATTTGACGGTATTATCGAATTTGAAAACGTTCGTACTGTAGCAAATGATACAGGTGAAGAAGGTGTTAAACAAATTGTATTAGGCCGTTCAGGTGAATTCAAAATTGTTGAAGAAGGCACTGGTAAGATCATCATGACCAACAATATACCTTACGGTTCATTCTTGTACGTTGAAGAAGGAGCTAAAATTTCTAAAGGTGATAAGATCTGTTCATGGGATCCATACAACGCAGTAATTATTTCGGAATTTGCCGGTAAAATTGAATTTGACGCGATCATCGAAGGTGTTACCTTCCGTGAAGAGTCTGATGAGCAAACTGGTCACCGTGAGAAAGTAATTATTGATACACGTGATAAAACTAAAAACCCTTCTGTAAGGGTTGTAGATAAAAAAGGTGAATTGATCAGACAATACAACATCCCAGTTGGAGCCCACGTTTCAATTGATGATGGAGAAGCAGTGAAAACTGGTCAGATCTTAGTTAAGATTCCTCGTTCTACAGGTAAAACACGAGATATTACGGGTGGTTTACCACGTGTAACTGAGTTGTTCGAAGCACGTAACCCATCTAACCCGGCTGTAGTAACTGAGATTGATGGTGTAGTAACTTTAGGTGGTGTTAAACGCGGTAACCGTGAGATGACTATCGAATCGAAGGATGGTGAAGTTAAAAAATACCTTGTTCCATTGTCTAAACACATCCTGGTGCAGGATAATGACTTTGTGAAAGCTGGTATGCCATTATCAGACGGTTCAATTTCACCTGCGGATATCTTAGCAATTAAAGGCCCTGCAGCTGTACAAGAATACTTAGTTAATGGTATTCAGGAAGTTTACCGTTTACAAGGTGTAAAAATTAATGATAAACACTTTGAGGTAATCGTTCACCAGATGATGCAGAAAGTTCACATTGAAGATCCGGGAGATACTACGTTCTTAGAGAATAACTCTGTAGACCGTTGGGATTTCATGATCGAAAATGATGAGATCTATGACAAAAAAGTTGTTGTTGATGCTGGAGATTCAAATACTGTTAAACCAGGTCAGATTCTTTCTCTACGTAAATTAAGAGATGAAAATTCTCAATTGAAACGTAAAGATTTGAAACAGATCGAAGTTCGTGATGCAAGATCGGCAACTGCTAGTTCTGTATTACAAGGTATTACCCGTGCTTCATTAGGTACTAAATCATTCATCTCTGCAGCTTCATTCCAGGAGACTACAAAAGTGTTAAACGAAGCAGCAATTGCTGGTAAACGTGATAACATGCTTGGATTGAAAGAAAATGTAATCGTTGGTCACTTAATTCCTTCTGGAACAGGTGTACGTGGATACGAGCGCATTATCGTAGGTTCGCAAGAAGAATACGACAAATTATTAGCTTCGAAACAAGAAGAAGAAATAGAAGCGTAATTTATTGTTCATATCATTTAAAAGTCCTCCCGAAACCGGGAGGACTTTTTTTTTGGATGCTTTTTTTTAAATTGATTACCAGCCTAAGGATTAAAAAAAGTAGTTTTGCTTTATGGAAGACCAAAACAATAACAATCAGATCAACATCGAACTTTCTGAAGAAATAGCCGAAGGGATATTTTCCAATCTAGCGATAATCACCCATTCCAATACTGAATTCGTTGTAGACTTTATCAGAGTGATGCCAGGTGTACCAAAAGCAAAAGTAAAATCACGGATCATCTTAACTCCTGAACATGCAAAGCGCTTGATGCTTGCCATGGTGGATAATATTGAAAAGTTTGAAGCGATAAACGGAAGGATAAAAACACAGGAAGAAGCTCCGGGTTTCCCTATGAATTTCGGCGGACCAACAGCGCAGGCTTAAGGAAATTAAACGAGTTTGTTTTCGATATATTCGATTACTGCCGTAGCATGCCCCGGTTCGAACCATTGGATTTCCTGGTCTCTTCTAAACCATGTTAATTGTCTTTTAGCAAAGCGACGGGTATTCTGCTTTATTTTATCTACAGCTTGTTCGTAAGAATGAGTACCATCCAGATAATCAAACAGCTCGGTATATCCGACTGTTTTAAGGGCGTTGAGGTCTTTGTAAGCCGCCAGTGATTTTACTTCTTCTAACAGGCCATCCTGCAGCATAAGGTCAACTCTATGGTTGATGCGCTCATAAAGCAATGAACGGTCTGTATTCAATCCTATTTTAATAATATTAAAAGGTCTCTCTTTTTTGCTGTTCGTTAGAAATGAAGAGACCTTTTTTCCTGTTGACAAGAAAAATTCTAGTCCCCGGATCAGGCGTTGCGGATTAGATTGGTCTGCTTTTGCATAATACTCAGGATCAACTTCAGCAAGCCTGGTTTTAATCGGTTCGAGACCATTTGTTTCAAACAATAGATTCAGTTCATTTCTGATAGACTTATCTGTATCAGGAAGTTCATCTAATCCTTTGGTAACGGCATCAAGATATAAACCAGATCCACCAACCATGATTACTAAATCATGGTTACCGAACAACTCTGTTAACAGACCTAGCACCTGCTTCTCAAAATCGCCTGTACTAAAGAAAGTATTAATAGAATGAGAATCTATAAAATGATGCGTGGCCGCAGCAAGTTCGTCTGGATTCGGTTTTGCCGTACCAATAGACATTTCCTTAAAGAATTGCCTGGAATCAGCAGAGATAATCTCGGTAGAGAAATGCTGTGCCAACGTAATAGCTAAAGCTGTTTTACCTATTGCCGTTGGGCCAGCAATTACAATTAAAGTTTTATTTTTTGCCATTAGATGGCCTTAATAATCCTCTTTACTATCATACTCTTCGTCGCCGAAGTCTTCGTTTTCAGAAAAATCGTCGCCCTCTTCAGTTTCTTCATCAGCATCATCATCGCTCTTGCTTGATGTAGTAATGCCCCTGCCATCCATTGCTTCCAGCTCTTCAGAATCTTCAGGGACAAAGTCCATCTCATTTAAAAAGTCGAAATCGGTAGATACAGGCGTAGATGAAATTGCTGTTGCACCGGAATTTGTGGTATCAAAAATTTTAGGCGCTTCACCTGTACTTTTAAACAATACAGGGTACTCAATATTAGGATCAGTTTGCAAAATAATTTTGATCAGCTCCACATGGAAATCGAAAGGCCGGTCAAAATTGTAGATATAATAAAATTTCTGGTGCGGATCTTCAATAAAGCTGCTCAATTTGGCATTCTCCATCAATACTACACCACGGTCAGTTTTTCTTTGCGTAGGAAGGTAAGCGATCTCATCTCCTTTGATCCAGTGATCAGAACTTACATAAAAAGATGAGGATTTTTCAGCGCTGTAACCCGTTGAACGGTGCACAGCCTTATGCAAATCTTCAAATGTTTGTGTGGATTTGATATCGATCTCTCTAATCACCTCATCGAAATCTTCAAAACTAATTCTAAATCTATAAATTGCCATTTGAGCTTTATTTCTACTTATAAAATTATAAAATAAAATATATTATCATTCTAATATATTCGTTTTTTCGTAATCTGCTTTTGTTATTTGTATGGTACAGGTTTAACGGGGGTAAGCCCGAATTCTTTTCCTTTGGCTAGCATAAAAGCTAACGCTTCGTCAGGTGAATTTGTTATCTCTCCCTCCAGGATAGCTTCCCGTATCGCATTTTTGATTAGTCCTACTTCCTTACCCGCTGCAAGTCCGAACATCTCCATGATATCTGTACCAGTTACAGGAGGCTGCCAGTTCCTTATTTTATCGCGTTCTTCCACATCCTTCAACTTCTGTTTTACGAGTTCAAAGTTATTGCGGTATTTCTTTTGTTTGTATTCGTTTTTGGTAGTTACATCTGCATTGCAAAGTAACATCAGGCTCTCAATATCTTCGCCCGCATCGAATAATAACCTTCTTACAGCAGAATCTGTGACTACCTCCTGTGCCAGTACTATCGGGCGAAGGTGTAACTGAACGAGTTTCTGAACAAATTTCATCTTCTCGTTTAGGGGCAGCTTCAGCTGGTTAAAAATCTGTGGGACCATTTTTGCTCCCCGGTCTTCATGACCATGGAAAGTCCAGCCATGATTTTCTTCAAACCGTTTGGTTGGTGGTTTTGCGATATCATGCAATATTGCCGCCCATCGTAGCCAAAGATCGTCAGTAACTGCACAAATGTTATCAAGAACCTGTAAAGTATGATAAAAGTTATCCTTATGACCTTTTCCATTGATAATTTCTACACCGTATAAATTAGCCATTTGTGGAAATATAATGTGCAGCAATCCAGTATCAAACAGGTATTTGAAACCAATAGATGGCAGGGGCGAAAGGATGATTTTATTTAATTCGTCTGTAATTCTTTCTTTAGAAACAATGGAGATACGCTCTTTCTGTTTGAAAATTGCAGCTATTGCCTGTGCATCAATGTTAAAATTTAACTGAGACGCGAAACGAATTGCACGCATCATCCGCAAGGGATCATCAGAAAAAGTAATTTCTGCATCTAATGGTGTACGTATTAATTTATTGTTTAAATCTGCTACTCCATCAAACGGATCTACCAGCTCACCAAAATTAATCGCATTTAAAGAAATTGCGAGGGCATTGATTGTGAAATCCCTTCTTAGCTGATCATCTTTAATAGTGCCATTCTCTACAATTGGTTTACGGGAGTCTGCACGGTATGATTCTTTTCTTGCGCCAACAAATTCAATCTCCAGCTCTCTGAATTTAAGCATGGCTGTCCCAAAGTTCTTGAATACAGCTACTTTACTTTTTAATTGTTTTCCTGTCAGTTCAGCAAATGTTATCCCATTCCCTAAAACAACGATGTCTATGTCTTTAGATGGCCTGTTCAGGAAAATATCCCGGACATATCCACCGATCACATAAGCTTCGATATTGTTTTCTGCGGCAATATCAGCAAGTACCTTAAAAACAGGATGGACTAAATTTTCTTTCAAAATGAGTTTATTGGTTTGTCTTCGTATTAATAATATGTGAAGCGATCAGGGGGCTTTTATGTTGATTTTTATAAACTTAAGCTATTGACTGGTTCATTGAATTTGCAAAAGTACTAAAACTTACTTTCTAATGAAGGAAAATTGACCCGAAGGACTTAATTTCATTATAGTTGATGCCTTCTTAGTGCTTTTGATTTCCTGTTCCCAGTCCACCACATAATCTGCTGCCTCTTTAATCTCTTCATTGATCTCATCAAATGATTGTGGCGTAGGCTGTCCTGAAATATTTGCTGAAGTAGACGTAATCGGTTTACGGAAGCGTTGCAGTAGCTGTTGCACAAAATCGTGCTTCGCCACTCTGATACCAACACTTCCATCTGCGTTAATCACATTCTTTGCCAGGTTTTTTGCACCTGAAAAAATGATGGTCAGCGGATGTTCTGCATACTCAATCAGGTCATATGCTACCTCGGGTACCTCTGTAATATAACTCTGGATCTTTGAATCATTATCCAGCAGGATGATAAAACTTTTGTCAGATTGACGGCCTTTTATCACATTGATCTTTTCTACAGCATCAGCATTGGTAGCATCACATCCCAATCCCCACACCGTATCGGTAGGATAAAGGATCACACCTCCATTTTTGAGTACAGTGAGTGCCTTTTCAATTTCCGTTTTTAACATGGCGTAAATTTATTAAATAATCTCTGTTATTTAATTTTTTAAGGTCATGTTCAGATAAGAATCCAGCAGTTGTGCAGCAAGTGAAGCAGCATTAAATTTTTGTACGTATATCAAACCCTTAGTCTTCATGTGTTTAGCTAACCCTGGGTTAAGCAGGACTGAATTGATGGCCGTCGCTAATTCGGCTGCATTGTTTGGATCTATATACAAACTGTCTGGTCCGCCGGCCTCTTCCAAACATGACCCTGTAGCTGCAATTACAGGAACTTCACCATACATTGCCTCAATGATGGGGATACCGAAACCTTCATAAAAAGAAGGGTAAACAAATGCGGCAGCCAGCTGATAGATAGCAGGGAGATCTGCGAATGGGATATCTTTCAAAAAGATCACCCTATCTTGTAGATTTAACCGGTTGATCTCTGTAATTACTTGCTGGGCATAGGATTGCTTTTTTCCGACCACAACCAGCATCACATCTGTTGGTACGGCAGGCATTGCTCTGATAATCAGTAACAAATTTTTTCTTTGTTCTATTGTCCCAACATTTAATATATACTTTGCTGGCAGGAGATATTTTTCACGTACTTCATTCTTTTTATCCTGATCTGCCTGCACCTTAAATGAATCGTCACAGCTTTGATAAATAACTTTGATTTTAGCTGGATCAGTGCCATAGTAATGGATGATGTCATTTTTTGTTTGCTCGCTGATCGCGATAATATGATCTGCATGCTTGCAGGCATATTTACTTTTAAAATTATAAATAGTACGGTCTATCACTTTATAATTTGAAGGAAACCGTAAATAAATGAGATCATGTATAGTGACAATCGTTTTCACCGGACTATGGTCCATGCCAAATGGTATCTCGCCACTTAAGCCATGATAAATAGAAATATTATCCTTTTTCAGCTCTTTTTTAATTCCGAAACTTCTCCATAAGAAGGATGGACCAGAACTTTCAGGCAATTTCAGATGGATATTTCCTTTGGAAAAAAAGGAGTTGATCTGCACTGAGTCTTTAACCTTCGGCGTATAGACAAAGTAATGGTTCTGATGGAAAAACTCTGACAGCTGCAGGATCAATGACCTGCTATAGTTACCCAGGCCGGTCAGGTTATTTGCAGCTCTTTTTCCATCAAAACCAATATTCATTAAACAGCTACATTGTTTTCTCTTAATGCATCATTAAGGGAAGTCTTTTTATCTGTAGATTCTTTACGTTTTCCGATGATCAATGCGCAAGGCACCTGGTATTCACCAGCTGGGAATTTTTTAGTATAACTTCCAGGGATCACTACAGATCTTGCAGGAACGATACCTTTGTATTCAATTGGAGTGGGACCAGAAACGTCGATGATTTTAGTAGATGCAGTTAATACTACATTTGCACCTAAAACAGCTTCAGTTTCTACACGTACACCTTCTACAACGATTGCTCTGGAACCAATGAAACAGTTATCTTCGATAATTACCGGGGCACCCTGAACAGGTTCTAAAACACCACCAATACCAACACCACCGCTTAGGTGAACATTTTTACCGATCTGTGCACATGAACCTACTGTAGCCCAGGTGTCTACCATTGTACCTTCGTCAATATAAGCACCTATGTTTACATATGATGGCATTAAGATTACCCCTTTAGCGATATAAGCGCCATAACGTGCAGAAGCACCTGGAACAACCCGTACACCTAATTCTTTATAGTTGGTTTTTAGTTTCATTTTGTCATGGTAGACAAAAGGGCCAACTATAGTTTCTTTCATTTCTCTGATAGGGAAATAGAGGATAACTGCTTTTTTAACCCAGTCGTTTACTCCCCATGAATTTAAAATAGGTTCGGCAACGCGGAGCTCACCTTTATCCAGCTCCATAATTACGGTTTCAATTGCTTCACAATATTCAGTATATTCTAATAAGCTTCTGTCCTCCCAGGCAGCCTCTATTAACTTTTTCAGTTCTTTAATCATTATCAATTTTAATTTTTCACAAAATAAATCAATTTTATGTATTGAGCGATGTTTTACTTATGTATTTTTGATTTTTTATGGCAGAGCAGGAAAAATTACGCATAGATAAATACTTGTGGGCAATAAGATTGTTTAAGACAAGGACATTAGCAACTGAAGCTTGTAAAGCCGGCAGGGTTAAAATGAACGGTCAGAATATAAAGGCTTCAGTAGTGGTAAAACCGGGTGATGTGTACCAGGTTTCGAAAGGGATAGAGAAAAAAGTGATTGAAGTGGTAGAACTTTTATACACCCGGGTCGAATCTAAAATTGCAGTTACCAAATACAAGGATATTACCCCATTAGAAGAAACGCATGCTTATAAATCAATGTTCCATTCGCCGGTATTAACCAGAGATAGGGGAGCAGGGAGGCCAACTAAGCGGGACAGAAGGGAAATTGACGACCTTACTGATAATCTCTTTGATGAGGATAAGAAGGATTAATAATCAATTTTCATTACAGAACTATCCCATAGTTTGAACGCGGCCAAAGCTTCGTTGCGCAGCAGCTGATTTACCGGAACCTTTCGCTTGTCCATTGGTTTTGCAATTTCCTCATAGATAAACTGATCATCGAACCCGATACCTGCAGCATCTGTTTTGGTATTGGCATAGTAGATGATATCGATGCGGGCCCAGTAAATTGCACTTAAGCACATCGGGCATGGCTCGCAGCTGGTATAGATCAGACACCCTCTTAAATCAAAAGTTTGCAGTTTTTTACACGCCATCCTGATCGCAGAAACCTCTGCATGTGCTGTAGGGTCATTTGTAGTGGTTACTTTATTACCACTTTTGGCTATTACCTTTCCATCTTTAACCACTACAGCGCCAAAGGGACCGCCAAGACTTTCAAGTACATTTTTCTCTGACATGGCAATAGCCAGGCGCATAAATTTTTCGTGTTGCTGCTCTTCTCTCATTATCCTTATTTATAAAAATAAACCGCAAAAAAAATGCCCCGATATACGGAGCATCTTTTTGTGATCAGATAGTAGGCTGTTTAAGCTTAAAACTTATTAACAGTGATTAAAATGTCTTGGAAACTTTAAGACTGTTAAAAATCAATTATCCTATTGATCAATAACTATTTTTTATCTGATTTATAACCTTCGTTCAAACCAACAATCACTTCGCTGGTTACATCTAATGAAGCATCAGCAAATAAAATAGCACTATTACCTTTTTGGTAGGTCAGCACCATTTTAAATCCTTTTTCTTTAGCATAGATCTTTAAATAGTCTGCGATTTTATTGTATAATTTCTCTTGTTCTACTGCTTGCTCATTTTGCAATGCTGCACCAGCATTTTGCTGATAAGTTTGCAATTCTTGTTGTTTGCGTGCCAATCTTTGTTCAGTAGATGCTCTCTGATCTGCTGGTAACGTGTTTTGGGTTTGCTGATATTCTGCTACTTCACGTTGAAAAGCTTGTTGTTTAGTACCAAGATCATTTTGTGCAGCTTTCGATTTAGCATCAAGTTTTACTTTAAGATCTTTAAAATACTCATATTTTGTTAATAAAGAATCTGAATTTACATAAACAATAGGTTCGTTATTTTTTACAGTAGCAGTTTCAGTTTTAGCTGAAGAATCTGTATTTGTCGTTTTAGCGTCTTTATTCTGGCATGCAGCCATTACGGAAACTAATGCTACAGCTGTAGCCAGTGTGCTTAGTTTAAAGGATGTTCTGTTCATCTATGGTTTTATTTTTTGTGATTTTCAACTATTTTTCTTTTTTGCCATCTCTTAACGGGCATATTAAAGACATATATTTCAGCAAATATAAAATTTCAAAATTACTATCCTAAACAACTGCTTTTTTTTGAGCGATTAATGGTTCGTTTTAGCCAAATAGTTATCCACATTTGCCTTTAATTGGGCATAATTGGTTATTTTTGAATCTTATTTTTTATTAACATTTATGAGCGAAGAAAAAGATTCAAAGTCAAATTATTCGGCAGATAATATACAGGTATTAGAAGGTTTAGAAGCGGTGCGCAAGCGTCCTTCAATGTATATAGGAGATACGGGTGTTAAAGGGTTGCACCATTTGGTTTATGAAGTAGTAGATAACTCTATTGATGAGGCACTGGCGGGACATGCAGATACAATCACTGTAAATATTCTTAAAGACAACTCTATTCGTGTAGAAGATAATGGACGTGGTATACCTACGGGCATTATGCAGAAAGAACAAAAATCAGCATTAGAGATCGTAATGACGGTTCTGCACGCAGGTGGTAAATTCGATAAAGACACATATAAAGTTTCAGGTGGATTGCACGGTGTTGGGGTAAGTTGCGTAAATGCACTATCTACACACTTAAAAGCTGAAGTCCACCGCGAAGGCAAGATCTGGGAGCAGGAATATGCGATGGGTAAACCTCAATATGATGTTAAAGTTGTTGGGGAAACGGAAAAAAGGGGTACGGTAATCACTTTTACACCAGATCCTACAATTTTCACCCAGACTACAGAGTACCGTTATGATACTTTAGCTTCCCGTTTAAGAGAATTATCTTTCTTAAATAAAGGAATCAGCTTAACACTGACGGATGAGCGTGAAGAGGATGAAAATGGAAAATTCTTAACTGAACTTTTCCTTTCTGAAGGCGGATTAAAGGAATTTGTTCAGTTTTTAGATGGAGGTCGCCCTTCATTAATTTCTGAACCTATTTATGTAGAAGGTATCAAAAATGGTATTCCTGTTGAACTTGCTTTGCAATACAATGACAGCTATGCAGAGAATGTACACTCTTATGTAAACAATATTAATACACATGAAGGCGGTACGCACATTGCCGGTTTCAGAAGAGGTTTAACCCGTACTTTGAAAGCGTATGCTGATAAGTCTGGTTTATTGAAAAATGTGAAATTTGAGATAACCGGTGACGATTTTCGTGAAGGCCTTACTGCTGTAATTTCTGTAAAAGTACAGGAGCCACAGTTTGAAGGACAAACAAAAACTAAACTGGGTAACTCTGAAGTAATGGGTGCGGTAGACATTGCTGTTGGTGAGGCATTAGGTATTTATTTGGAAGAGTATCCGAAAGAAGCCAGAATGATTGTCAACAAGGTTATCCTTGCGGCAACCGCACGTGCAGCAGCGCGTAAAGCACGTGAAATGGTTCAGCGTAAGAGTGTAATGGGCGGTTCTGGTTTACCAGGAAAACTTGCCGATTGCTCGGACAATGATCCTGTTAAATGTGAGCTTTACCTTGTCGAGGGAGATTCGGCTGGTGGAACTGCAAAACAGGGCCGTGACCGTAATTTCCAGGCTATCCTTCCATTAAAAGGTAAGATCCTGAACGTAGAGAAAGCAATGGAACATAAGATCTACGAAAATGACGAGATCAAGAATATGTTTACTGCGCTTGGTGTAAGTATCGGAACTCCTGAAGATGATAAAGCTTTAAATATTACCAAACTTCGTTACCACAAGATTGTGATTATGACGGATGCGGATATTGACGGTTCACACATTACCACATTGATCCTTACTTTCTTCTTCAGATATATGAAAGCATTGATCGAAGCAGGTTATGTTTACATCGCTGCGCCACCGCTTTACCTGGTTAAAAAAGGAAAAGAGCAAGAATATTGCTGGAATGATCAGCAACGTGATAAAGCAGTTCAAAGATTAAAAGGACAGGGTAAAGAAGAAAGTGTTCATATCCAACGTTACAAAGGTCTTGGAGAGATGAATGCTGAACAGCTTTGGGACACTACTTTGAATCCGGCTAATCGTACATTGATGCAGGCTACAATTGAAAATGCTGCAGAGTGTGATCATACCTTCTCTATGTTAATGGGCGATGAGGTAGCACCACGAAGAGAGTTTATCGAAAGAAACGCTAAGTACGCAAAAATTGACGCTTAGTATTTTATATAAATAGTATTGAACAGGCCCTCCTTAAAAAGGGCCTGTTTTTTTTAATCCTTTTTTTACAGGATATAATAGGTTTTATCATTGTGAACCGGCTCTGTTGCCAACTGATGCTCCTGGTATTGGTTGTCATTAAGCATCTGACAGAGATCGCGCTCTATCGTTCTGGAAATTGTAGTAGTTGGGGTATCTGTAGGTTTGTTTTCAAATGGGTCTTGTAAATGGATCGCCATCTTTTCTATCAATAAGAAGGATGCAGCAATTGCAATCACAATTGGTATTTCTATGTAACCGAAAAACTCAATAAGCCCGAATGGCAGCATCAGGATAAACAAGTTAATAGTCATATTGATATACTTGCTATAGGTTACTGGAAAAACAGTGTTTTTAATCCTTTCAGATCCGCCCATGCGATCACAAAGGTTTGATAGTGTCCTATCGATCTCTACTTGCTGGTACGTATTGATCCAACCCTCTTTAACTGCAGTCCTGATGTCGCGTGCATGCAATTCGAGAATTGACATTGGCACGTTTTTATAACGGCTTATGAATTTTAGCTCATCTTCCTTCATTAATCTGTCCAAACCAGCCAGGGGGTCATTGTTTCTCAAGGCCTGACTTAACCCATAGCACCAGGCGATCTGTCTTTTTACGAACCGCTCTTTAAATAGCTGGATCTCTGCAGAATAATAAGGATCGTCAATAAAATACAACAACTGGCGGGTTAATGATCTGGAGTCGTTAACAATAGCGCCCCACAAAATCCTGGCTTCCCACCAGCGGTCATATGCCTGGTTAGAACGGAAAGCAAGTAAAAGGGAGATTACGGTTCCCAGTAATGCAGGAACGGCAATAGGAATGGATATTCTGGTAAAGTGAAAATTCTCGTAAAGGATCACAATGGTAACAGCGTATAAAGCTACCAAAATCAATTCTTTAGTGATTTTACCAAAAATATAAGTTAATGGTACATTCTTTTTTAGTAGCATAGGTCGGCGGCTTTTAATACTTCCTGAACTACAGGCTCAGGAGTAATGTGAATAATTGGGATACCTGATTTGTTAAGAAATAAAACGGGGTCTATACTGTATTTGGAAACTTTACTAAAGGTATAGTCTTCAGGATAGTAGATTGCATCAACATCATTTGCTTCAGCGAAATTTCTGAAAGATGCCATTGTACTACCATAGAAATATTCAATACCTAAAATCTTTACGGTTTTATTATAAGTTTCTTTTAAAGCATAACAGGCACGGTGAAATTCTTCTGGAATATGTGCATAGTCGCTGCTTCGGCGGGACAGCATTAATAAATCAGAGATAGAGTCTGTCAGTTTAAAAGCATGAAAAAAAATGATCTTTACCTCTTCTTTTTTTAAGCTTTTTACCAGGTCGTGGATTCTCAATACTGAGGTCTCATTAAAATCTGTGGGAATAAGGATTGTTTTCATATCACAATAATACCACGTGTAGATTACAGCGAAATAAGAATGAGATTAGAAAGAGATTAGAATTTGAGCAGGTTCAGCTTAACTTTTTAAAGGCAATAAAATGCTGATTGTAGTTCCTGATTCCTGATTGGTTTTGATAGATATTGTTCCTTTATGGAGGCGGACGATGGTTAAAGATAAAGGCAAGCCAACACCGTATCCCTTATAACGACTAGTATTGGATGCGCGGAAAAATGGCTCGAAAACATGTTGTAGTTCTTTTTCTGGTATCCCGATCCCCCGATCTTTAACTGTAATTACAATATTGGCAGCTGTAACCGAAAGTGCCAGATCTACAATACTATTGTCAGAGTACTTACAAGCATTACTAACTATATTGGAAATGGCCAGTTTGAGCAGATTTAAATTCCCATGCAGATTGATGTTGTCAAAGTTTTCTGGCAAACCAGAAAGATCTAATTTGACTTGATTTACTGGATTAATCATGTCTATGCCGCTTTTCACTTCCCAAAGTACCTCATCTATACGGATTTCTTCCCAGCGTTGTTTTTGTCCGTCGAAACCAGATTGGGCAAGCGTAAGCAAGCTAGTGAGTATATTTCCAAGGCGCTCTGCCTCGGATTGGATGGTAATCAGTGATTTTTGAAGCTCCGGATCTGTAATCCCGATTTTAGAAATTGCCAGTTCTGCCTCGCCACTGATTATTGTTAACGGTGTCCTCAACTCATGGGAAGCATTTCCAATAAAATTATTTTGTGTCTCAAATGCTGTTTCTAACCTATCCAGCATAGCATTAAAAGTCTGGGAGATTTCCGCAATTTCGTCCGTTCCCTTAACGGGATCTAAACGCTGGTGCAAATTTTCTGCACTGATCCCTTTCGCCTTTTTTATTAAAGCCCTTATTGGCTTGAAAGTCAGCTCAGAGAAATTTCGTCCTACAAAGTAGGAGAGTCCTACAGATAAAAAGAAACCGGCAATCAATATTTTCTGCAGTCTTTTTAACTCTTGGTAACCATATGGATCTCTCGCAGAAATGATCACGATATACCCATTATTCTCCTTTCTGAAATATTTGCCAGCATAGAACTTATTGCCATTTCTATAACGCGCCATCTGGCCCCTCGAAATTTTATTAAAAAAGCTCGGAGGCAGATCTGTTTGCTGGTTGACCAGTCGTTTTCCAGCTTTATCGGCAATAACTAAATGCTCTTGCTCTGCAGGCAGGCGTTCAAGATATCTGTTACGCATCTCTGCATATCCGGCCGTATTTTCCCCACCCTGTACTTTTATACCAGCAGCGATATTTACCCTGGCTTCCAGCCTTTTGTAAAAATCTTCAAACGCAAACTCATTCGCAAAATACCATACAAACCCGCTTAGCAGTGATATGATCACAGCTGATAGAATAGCGAATAAAAAGGTAATGCGGCGTCTTAAAGTCATCAGGCTGTTTTTTCTTTTAACATATAACCCAGTCCCACTATCGTATGGATCAGATTGCTATCGAAGCCTTTATCTATCTTTTTTCTGAGATAATTCACATAGACGTCTACCACGTTCGTGCCCATATTAAAATCAATATCCCATACGTTTTCCAGGATATCAATCCTTGACAGCGTTTTATTCTTATTTTTTGCAAAAAACTGCAGCAGGCGGTATTCGGTAGCCGTCAATGTGATTTCTTTTTCTCCTCTTACTACAGTTTTTGCGTGAATATTAAGTTGTAAATTCCCTATGGTTATGATTTCATCAATCGGCTGATTACCTGTAAACCTCCTTAGAACTGTACGGATGCGCGCAGTAAGCTCGGCTATCTTAAAAGGCTTTACCAAATAATCATCCGCTCCATTATCTAGTCCTGTTACAATGTTTTCAGTGGTACCAAGTGCAGTGAGCATAATCACAGGAACATGCGGATATTTATTTTTAACCTGTTTACAAAGATCAATCCCGTTAATTCCGGGAAGCATGATATCCATTACGATCAGATCAAAACTATATGCAGCAATCATTTCCAGCGCAATTAACCCATCTGGAGCAACACTTGTTTCAAAACCACCTCCGTTTAGTCCCCGGGTTAAAACGGACACTACATTTGGTTCATCTTCCACGATAAGTATCTTCATAATTAGCTGCTATTTAATTGCCCTGTAAATATAAGATCCTGTGTGGTTATTTACGTGGAAAGGAAAAGAAGATCTTTAACTTCTTATAGTTGATTTTTGCCTGGTATTCGTAGAAAATGTCGCTCCCTAAAATGGCGTCAATCCTGGGATGTCCCATCAGCGTATAAGCTTCATTCACAGATTCAAGGTCCAGCGCCACTGCATGATATTTTTTAATGATCAGCTTGCCGATTTTGAACTTGGGGATAACAGCTTGTATCGTATTGGATGTAGTAAAAAGAGTAGTCGCATTTGTATCTTCTACCGTTATAACATCTTCTACATTGCGTTCTATAAACCCTTTATCAAATACTGATCTTGAAGCACCTGTATCAACTACAGCCCAGCATTTCGATCCAAAAACAACAATTTCCACCAAAAGGTGGAAACCATCGTCATTTAAGTTAATTAGTGTAATAGGAACAGTTACCGTACGCATTAAACGAGTTTCATTTCTTTAAGTACATTGTTCATACCTCTTACCGCTTCTGCACTTTTATTAAAGCTGGCTTGTTCTGCTTCATCAAGGTTATAATCAATAATTTTTTCCCAGCCATTACGGCCGATAATTACTGGTACACCAAGGCAGATGTCTGATTGACCATATTCTCCTTCCAGCGAAACGCTGCAGGTAAAAAGTTTTTTCTCATCACGGATGATACTTTCAGCCAGCGCAGCAACAGCTGCACCTGGTGCATACCAGGCCGAAGTGCCGAGCAGGCCCGTTAAAGTAGCTCCGCCAACCATAGTATCAGCGGCAACTTTAGCTAATGTGTCCGCATCAAGCAGATCTGTAACCGGTAAACTTTGATAAGTTGCATAACGGGTTAAAGGAATCATCGTTGTATCACCATGGCCGCCAATTACGAAGCCCTGAAGGTCGTTTGCATTACAATTTAAAGCTACGCTTAAATAATATTTAAACCTGGCACTATCTAACGTACCACCCATACCAATAATCTTGTTTTTCGGTAGGCCTAATGATTTTAAAGATAGGTAGGTCATGGTATCCATGGGGTTACTCACGACTACGATAATAGCATCAGGGGAAAACTTCAGGATATTTTCTGCAACACCTTTTACGATGCCTGCGTTGATACCTATTAATTCTTCCCTTGTCATCCCAGGTTTCCGGGGTAATCCGGATGTAATTACGGCAATTGCCGAACCAGCAGTACGGCTATAATCGTTAGTTACGCCAACAATTTTTGTGTTAAAGCCTAAAAGTGCGGCAGTTTGCATCATGTCGATTGCTTTGCCTTCAGCAAAACCTTCTTTGATGTCTAATAAAACCAGTTCTTCTGCAAGTTCTTTTCTTGCGATATTATCTGCACAGGTAGCACCAACTGCCCCCGCTCCAACAACCGTTATTTTCATAGGATTTATTTTTTATAGGTAATAAAGCTTATATGACCTTGTATCTGTTTCGTTAGGTGACTGGTATGGAAAACATCCATGTTTCATAAGAATGTGTTTGTTTATAATGAAATAAGCTTAGGCCCAAGTTACCATTTTTACGGGAGTTATAAAAAATGCTTTTTAAAACTTTATCTGGTGTTGTTGGTTTTATGATAAAGAATCTACATTTGTTTTTCTAACAAAAGGCACTATAATGGATAATACACCTGTTGAAAAAGTTGATATAATGTCTTATGCAGGGAAGTGGTATTCACTATATTCTTTTCCTACTTTTATGGATAAGAACTGGCGTGAAACAACAGAAACTTACGTTATACATCCTGATGGGTATTATGCAGTTTTTACTACTTATAAGGTGGCTGGTGACGATGAACAGAAATATATCAGATCTAAACTTTTTGTGGTCCGCGGAACCAACAATGCAGAATTAAAAGCCCAGTTTGTATGGCCTGTAAAGGTTGATTACTGGATTATAGAACTGGCAGAAGACTATTCTTATGTAGTGGTAGGGCACCCTAAGCACAAGTATTTATTTGTAATGTCCCGAAAACCTGATCTTCCTAAAGGTCTGCTTGACGAGATTATAGAACGCTGTCATGCTAAAGGCTATGATACCTCAAAGCTTGTTTCACAGCAACATAAGAAGCTGCTGCAAAAAAGCCATCCGCAACATTAGCTTTTCTTCTCTTACGCATCTGTATTTTATGAGGTGTTCTTCCCTTATTTTACATTTTGGCTAGTTCCGGATTTAAAAAAAAACGTAATTTTGTCGTTCACTTTGTTTACAAGCAAGGATCCTTAATTGCCCACCTATGTATTTAATTTTTGATACCGAAACTACAGGTTTACCTGCCAATTATAATGCACCAGTAACCGATTCCAGCAATTGGCCAAGGTGTATTCAGATTGCCTGGCAGTTACATGATGAGCTGGGGAATTTAATTGAACACCAGGATTACCTGGTGAACCCGGATGGCTTTAATATACCTTATGACGCAGAACGCATACATGGTATATCTACCGAACTTGCAGCAGAACAGGGAATCGATATCCGTGAAGTTTTAGAGAAGTTTAATATTGCCCTTTCAAGATCGAAGTTTGTAGTAGGACAGAATGTTGGCTTCGATGTAAACATCATGGGTGCTGAGTTTTATCGGTATGGTGTAGAAAGCCCGATGGCACAAATGCCGGTACTGGATACTTGTACAGAGGTAACGGCCGACTTACTAAAGATTCCAGGCGGACGGGGCGGAAGGTTTAAGTTGCCAACTTTGACGGAGTTGCATAGTTACCTGTTCGGGATTCCTTTTTCTGAAGCACACAACGCAACGGCGGATGTGGAGGCTACAACAAGGTGTTTCCTGCAGTTGGTAAAAATGGAGGTATTTACTCCAGATCAACTCCAGACAGATCAAAATTACCTGCGGACGTTTAAGGAACATAATCCAGCCGTAATACCAGGCGCCGGTATCAAACATATTAACCTTAAAGCTGCGTCTGATGAAATCAGGAAGAGATTAGAGAAAGCAGAAGATCCGGGTATATCGAGACAGACATTAAAGGATAATAAGCAGGAATTAAAAGATGCAATATTTGCGCACCTGCATAACCATACGCAATTCTCTGTTTTACAATCTACCATTAATATTCCTGGACTAATTGCAGCGGCGGCGGCTGATAAAATGCCTGCGGTAGCGATGACCGATCATGCGAATATGATGGGCGCTTTTCATTTTGTAAACCAGGTGTTAAACCACAATAAAGGTGTAGATGCCCGCAACAAAGCTGCTGAGGAAAAAGGGGAAATACCTTCTGAGCTGCCCCTTACCCCAATCGTAGGCTGTGAGTTTTATGTTTGTGAAAACCATTTAGATAAATCAAGAAAAGACAACGGTTACCAGATTGTTTTGCTGGCCAAAAATAAGAGGGGTTACCATAATCTTGCTAAGATGTCTTCTACTGCCTATACAAAAGGCTTTTATTATGTGCCGCGGATAGACCGTACAGTAATAGAGCAATACAAAGAAGACATCATTGTACTTTCAGGAAACTTATATGGCGAAGTGCCAAGCAAGTTGCTGAACATGGGTGAAAAGCAGGCCGAAGAAGCACTGATTTGGTGGAAAGAACAATTCGGGACTGATTTTTATATAGAAATCATGCGGCACACACAGGATGACGAAAATGTGGTCAACAAATCGTTGATTACCCTTGCTAAAAAACATGATGTTAAACTGGTAGCCACCAATAATACCTATTACATTAATAAAAAGGATGCGAATGCACATGATATTTTACTGTGTGTAAAGGATGCGGAAAAACAAGCTACACCTATCGGAAGAGGCCGTGGTTACAGGTACGGACTACCAAATCAGGAATACTATTTCAAATCTGGGGAGGAGATGAAGTCACTGTTCGCTGATCTTCCGGAAGCGATCCTGAACATCGAGGAGATTGTAGGTAAGATTGAAACTTATAAACTGGCGAGGGAAGTACTATTACCTAAGTTTGATATTCCCGAGGAGTTTATTGTTGCAGAGGATGACAGTGATGGTGGTAAAAGAGGAGAAAATAAATATTTGCGCCATCTTACTTATGAAGGTGCAAAGAAAAGATATGGGGTAATTACCCCCGAAATTGAAGAACGTCTGGATTTTGAATTGCAGACAATTGAGAAAACCGGTTACCCGGGATACTTTCTGATTGTACAGGATTTTATCAGACAGGCCAGGGCATTAGATGTTTCTGTGGGTCCGGGACGTGGTTCTGCGGCAGGTTCTGTAGCGGCATATTGTTTATGGATCACCAATATAGACCCCATAAAGTATGATTTGCTATTTGAGCGTTTCCTGAACCCTGACCGGGTGTCTATGCCGGATATTGATATCGATTTTGACGATGAAGGCCGTGGCAGGGTAATGGATTATGTAATCACCAAGTATGGTGCAAACCAGGTGGCACAAATTATCACCTATGGTACCATGGCAGCTAAATCTTCGATTAAAGATACGGCAAGGGTATTGGACCTGCCATTATTTGAAGCAGATAAGATTGCGAAGTTAATCCCAAATTTAAAGTTAGCCAAGATCTTTAACCTGGATGAAAAAGCACTCAAAGGCGTGTTAAGGGCTGATGAATATGAGCGGGTAGTCGAATTAAAAGATCTAGCAGAATCTAAAAGTCTGAGTGCCGAAACGATACAACAGGCCAGAATATTAGAAGGATCGCTAAGGAATACAGGTATCCATGCCTGTGGCGTAATTATCACACCCGATGATATTACCAACTATGTTCCTGTAGCCATGGCTAAGGATTCCGATTTGTATGTTACCCAGTTTGATAACTCGGTAGTAGAAAGTGCGGGATTGCTGAAGATGGACTTTCTGGGGTTAAAAACGCTGACCCTGATCAAGGATACGGTTAAACTGGTACGGTTAAGAACAGGTATCCAGCTTGATCCTGATGAGTTCCCTATTGATGATGTTAAAACCTATGAGCTTTTTCAGCGTGGAGAAACCATCGGTATCTTCCAGTATGAGAGTTCGGGGATGCAGAAATATATGAAGGAGCTGAAGCCTACGGTATTCGGTGACTTAATCGCGATGAACGCCTTGTACCGTCCGGGCCCGCTAGAATATATCCCAAGTTTTGTCCGCCGTAAAAATGGAGAGGAAGAGATTAAATATGATTTGGATGCTTGTGAAGAGTATCTAAAAGAAACTTACGGAATTACAGTTTACCAGGAGCAGGTGATGCTTTTATCGCAGAAGCTGGCTGGCTTTACTAAAGGTGAGGCCGACGTATTGCGTAAGGCAATGGGTAAAAAACAGAAAGATGTTCTGGATAAGATGAAGCCTAAGTTTGTGGCCCAGGCTGCAGAGAAAGGACATTCACCAGCTACTCTAGAGAAGATCTGGAAGGATTGGGAGGCATTTGCATCTTATGCATTTAATAAATCCCACTCTACTTGTTATGCGTGGATTGCTTACCAGACCGCTTATTTAAAGGCACATTACCCGGCAGAATATATGGCTGCGGTACTAACGAATAATATGAGCGATATCAAGCAGGTGGCCTTCTTTATGGAAGAATGTAAACAAATGGGAGTACAGGTGTTAGGCCCGGACGTAAATGAGTCTATCCTGAAGTTCTCTGTAAACATTAACGGACAAGTTCGTTTTGGTTTGTCTGGCATTAAAGGAGTAGGGGAGAAAGCGGTAGAAAGTATTATTGAAGAAAGAACTAAAGCTGGTAAATACCAGAGTATATATGATTTTGCAAAACGTTCTAATACCAGGACGGTAAATAAAAAGGCTTACGAAAGCTTTGTTTACAGCGGGGCGTTTGACAGTTTCGGTTATCACCGTGCACAATATTTCTACATTGGTGTAAATGATAAGCTGAATGGGATTGAAAAGCTGATTAAGTTTTCTAACGATTTTCAAAATAGTGAATCGACCTCCCAATCGTCGCTTTTTGGCGGAACTGTGGCAGATATGATCCAGGAGCCCACATTATCTGTTGCGGCTACGGAATGGACATTGATTGACCGCCTAAAGTATGAAAAAGATGCAATAGGGATCTTTTTAAGCGGACACCCGCTAGATAACTATAAACTTGAACTGAAAGAATTTTGTCAGCATTCGGTTCGTCACCTTTCCCTTGTCAACAAGATAAGGATGGGCGATACCAATGAAGAGGTTCTTGCGGAATTTGAAAGTGTAAAAAATAGAGAGCTGGTGGTTGGCGGTTTAGTGGTGCTTTCCGAGCAAAGGATGACTAAAACTGGGAAGCCATTTGGAACCATCGTATTTGAAGATTATAACGATAGCTGTCAGTTAGCTTTATTTGGCGAAGACTTTGTGAAGTTTAAGCAATTTATGACTGATGGTTATTTTCTTAGGATCCGCGGCCGTGTAGGAGAGCGTTTCCGAAAAGAGGGGGATTGGGAATTTAAAATTACTTCTATAGAGTTATTATCTGATCTGAGAGATAAATTAGCTAAATGTATAACCATACAGATTCCAATTCAGGGCATTAGTGATGACGTTATCACACAGATTTATTCAATTATAGAAGAAAACACGACGAATACTGATCAGCAGAATTGTCAATTAAGTTTTACAGTTTATGATGGAGAGAAGAATGTATTTCTAGAATTGCCTTCTAAGTCATTGAAGATCAATCCTAATAACCATTTTCTTGAGCAACTTACAGCATTAAACGCCGTAAACTATAAGTTGAACTAATGTCATTTTGACATTAGTAAAGTTGGTGGCACTACAATTGATTATATCTTTGTATAAATAAAAACAACAATTATGGCTTTAGAAATCACAGATGCCAACTTCGAGGAAGTTGTGTTGAAATCAGATAAACCCGTTTTAGTAGACTTTTGGGCAGAATGGTGTGGTCCATGTCGCATGGTAGGTCCTGTAGTAGATGAAATATCAAAAGAATACGAAGGAAAAGCAGTGGTAGGAAAAGTAAATGTGGATAACAACCCACAGATCTCTACGCAGTTTGGTATCCGTAATATTCCGGCTTTATTATACTTTAAAAATGGAGAAGTTGTAGACAAACAAGTTGGTGCAGTTCCAAAATCTGTATTAGCTGGTAAATTAGATAAGCAATTATAATCAGATTATAAATATAACGAGCTAAGAGCATCCGTATTATACGGGTGCTTTTTTTATGCTTCTATATTTTCATCAGTAAATTTTTCCTTTTTGTCAGTTGTACTTCCACTGTCAGCTGCACTGGTCTTTACTGCCTGTAACACGCTATCACTCCAAAAGCAGAATATTGCAAGGGCAATCAACACTGCAAGCTGCTCAGGGATAATTACAATTTCCGTTTTGCTCGTTATATTGAATAAACCTAGCCACGCTGCCATACAAATTACTGAAGCAATAGCAAATAGCCATTTAAAATTTTTGGTACTTCGCTGTAGCCGTTTAAGCGGATCAGCTTTAAGTGTCACAGCCTTAACCACATTGGTCAACAGGATCACGAATAAAACACATAATAATAGATATTTTAATAATCCAATCAGCGGGATTGGTTTTAAAGCTAAAATGTTGGTGAGTAAATACCCTGCCGACATTAACCCACCAATAAATAATACCAGGTAAACTAATATAATTGCTCTTAATATTATTGTATGAACTGGTAGATCGTCATGCATTCCTATTGGGTTAATAGCCGCAATGTATATTTCTTTTGTTAAATTTACAATATGGAGTCTATCTCATCCCTTTCTGGCCCGCAACTCAACAGTAACTTAGACCTACTGGCTAAACTGGTTGTGGAAGGATTTATAACAGGTCTGCATAAAAGTCCTTTCCATGGATTTTCTGTAGAATTCGCAGAGCATACTGCTTATAACAATGGAGATAATGTAAGGAACATTGATTGGAAGCTATTTGCAAAAACTGATAAGCTTTATACCAAGCGTTATGAAGAAGAAACCAACCTGCGGTGCCAGTTTGTGATTGATACCTCTTCATCGATGTATTTTCCAGCAGATACAAAGAATAAACTTACCTTTTCCGCGCAAGCCGTAGCCGCATTAATTTACTTGCTTAAGAAACAGCGGGATGCCTTTGGATTGAGTTTGTTTACCGAGCAGCTCTGGTTAAACACAGCGGCCCGTTCCACTACTGTCCATCAAAAATATTTGCTGAGCCAGCTGGAGCAAGTAATTAAAGCACCGAAGTTAAACATAGAAACCAACCTCGAAAGATCACTTCACCAGGTAGCAGAATCTATCCATAAGCGTTCCCTGGTTGTTATTTTTAGTGACTTGTTAACTACTGTTCATAACCAGGAGCAGCAAGAAGCATTATTCTCTGCTTTGCAGCACTTGAAGTTCAATAAACATGAAGTGATTATATTTAGCGTAAACGATAAAGCCAAAGAAGTAAACTTTATGTTTGAGAACCGGCCGTATGAGTTTGTAGATATGGAGACAGGGGAAACACTGAAAACAAACGCGTCTATGGTTAAAGAAGTCTATTTAACTGGCTACCAAGAGTACAGAAAAGAAATTGCATTAAAATGTGCACAATATAAAATAGACTTGGTAGAGGCTGATATTGCAGAAGGGTTTTCTACCGTATTATCAGCCTATTTGATCAAAAGGCAAAAAATGAATTAGTTTTTTCTGCCTTCTCTGTAACGGCTTAATAACTCTCTTTTAAAAGTTTCCTGTGCCCTGTAGTATTTACCAACAGTTTTAATAGGGAGGCTCGTCTTTAACTTGTTGTAATATTTACGCTCAATATTTAGGTCGCGCTGTTTAAAGTTCAGCTCATTGGTAATCAAAGTTTGTACTTCAGTATCCGAGAGGTCCTCTATTTCTGTACTTTTCCTGAAGCTGATCATTTTCTCCCTGCGTTCCTGACGCAAAGCAGTTTGTTCATTTGTCCATGCAGTATATATAGGCCAGAAGATTTTTGATTCTTCGGGAGTAAGTTCTAATTTCTCTTTTAAATACGAAACCTTATAGGCCTCGATCTCTGTGTTTCTAGAACCTGAACGTTGTGCAGAAACCAAAAATGGAAGGAAAAGGAATAAGATAGCGGCAATTATTTGTTTCATGATGCTTAATTAATTTCTGAGGCCAGATCGTTTTGAGAGTAGTTATTCAAAATGTAGGTCTCCAGTTCTTCATTTTTTACAGCAGCTTTTTGTATTTCGGGTGTATTTCTCTCAATATGGTCAATGATATCCTGCTCATCAATATCATATAACATTTGTTCATTTGCTATGTCAGAGATAGTGCTTTCTTGTGTGAAATTTTGCTGATTAAGATAAAGTCCAAAAGCAGTAACTAAAATAAAACAAGCTGCAGAAGCATACTTTAGTAAATCAGAATGCCATAAACGGACAATTCTTGATTTCTCTTGTGCAGGTGCAGCTTCACTAATTTCTGCTGTAACTTCTTCTATTGTTCTGGCAAGTATGTTTGCCTGTAATTTCTGAAAATAACCATCAGGAATGGTGTTGCCATCTTTTTCGGGCAGGCTTTGTAAAATGCCTATACCTGTTTCTATTACAATACGTGCCTTGAGTATACTGAAATATTGATCAGGTACTGAAAATCCAGACACAGGAATAGCTTCCTTCAATTTTTCTGTATAAACAGTGGTATTGATAGCGTCTGTTAGTGAATTAAAATAGTGTTCAGGAACGCCGAATGGATTTAGTATAGGGAGGCTGGCCAGGTATGGTGCTTCTTCTTTCCATTCATTGTTTTCTACATCATTCTTCATTTTTTTATTCTTTACTATTGCCCGGGGAATATTAGATTTAGGCTTTCAATAAAATTTATATGATATATTGATGGATAAAACGGCAAAAGGTTTAAAGGACAATGTCATCATTTAGCATAAAAACTTCAATTTTTTTTACGGCAATGTGAAATGATGCTTTAAGTGCCCCAACAGAGGTTCCAAGGATTTCTGAAATCTCATCATATTTCAGGTCGTCATAATATTTCATGTTAAAAATCAGTCGTTGCTTTTCCGGAAGGGTGAGCAGTGCCTGCTGAAGTTTCAGCTGGATCTTATCCCCATTGAAATAGGAAGAAGCGATCAGGCTTTCTGATAGTTCTTCTACAACCTCATCCAGTGGGGTTTGGTTGCGTTGTTTCTTTTTATTCAGAAAAGTGATACACTCATTGGTAGCAATGCGGTAGATCCAGGTATACAACTTGGAGTCGCTGCGGAATTTAGCCAGGTTTTTCCATACTTTGATGAATACTTCCTGCACCAGGTCATCTGCATCATCATGATCAATTACCAGCCTTCTTACATGCCAGTAGATTTTCTCCTGATATTTAGAGATAAGCAGGTTAAAGGCTTCGTTACGAGTGCGTTCAATAGAGAACTTTTCTAATATTTCTTCGTCTTCAACCTGCTTCATCAATTATTTCTTTCTTTTTATTACTTTTTGAACTGCTTCAACGATGTTGATCGTATCTAAACCATATTTGGTCATTAACTGATCTGGGGTTCCGCTTTCGCCAAAACTATCATTCACAGCCACAAATTCTTGTGGTGAAGGAAGTTCTGTAGATAGTAAACGTGCAACGCTTTCGCCTAATCCACCAAATTTATTGTGTTCTTCACAAGTAACCACACAGCCAGTTTTAGTAACCGATTTTAAGATCGCTTCTTCATCTAACGGTTTAATGGTGTGAATATTTATAATTTCAGCATCAATTCCCAGCTCTGCAAGTTGTTCTCCAGCTTCAATTGCTTTCCAAACCATATGGCCAGTAGCGATAATAGTTACATCTGTACCTTCATTAACCATCCATGCTTTACCTATTTCAAACTTTTGGTCCGGATCAGTGAATACAGGGATGCTTGGTCTTCCGAAACGAAGATAAACAGGACCTTCGTATTCTGCAATAGCTAATGTTGCTGCTTTGGTCTGGTTATAATCGCAAGGATTAATAACAACCATTCCTGGAAGCATTTTCATTAAACCTATATCTTCTAGGATCTGGTGGGTTGCACCATCTTCACCTAATGTTAAGCCGGCGTGAGATGCACAGATTTTAACATTTTTGTTAGAGTAAGCAACTGATTGTCTGATTTGGTCATAAACCCTTCCTGTAGAAAAGTTTGCAAAAGTACCTGTAAAAGGAATTTTACCGCCAATGGTCATCCCTGCTGCGATCCCGATCATGTTTGCTTCTGCAATCCCGATCTGGAAAAATCTTTCAGGGAAATCTTTTTCAAAAGCATCCATTTTCAATGAACCTTTTAAATCAGCTGTAAGGGCAACGATGTTAGGATTTTTCAAACCTGCTTCATGCAAGCCTACACCAAAACCAGAGCGTGTATCTTTCTTTTCAGTATATGTATATTTTTTCATTTGAGTTTCTTATTGACATTTATAGGTGATGAAATTTACATGAGCCGGTGTTAAGTTCGCTAAGCGGTAAGCCCATGTAGCTTTCATTAGTTCTCTATGTTTGTAATGGTCATAAAGCGATATGCTTTAATCATAAAATAATGTTCCTGAAAAAGGAACGATTAATAATCCCCTAAAGTTTCTTTGTTCTGGCTTAATGCAGAAGCTAATTGCTCGTCATTAGGCGCAGTACCATGCCATTTATGAGAACCAACCATAAAGTCTACACCGTATCCCATTTGAGTACTCATTAAATTAAGAATCGGTCTGCCTTTACCAGTAAGCGATTTAGCATATTCCATTGTCTTAACAATCTCTTCCATGTTGTTACCATTGGAAGTGATTACATGCCATCCGAATGCTTCGAATTTAGCTTGCAGGCTTTCTAATGATAATACTTTTTCTGTAGGGCCATCAATTTGCTGACCGTTGTAATCAATCGTTGAGATCAGGTTGTCAACTTTGTTATGGGGTGCAAACATAATTGCTTCCCAGTTCTGTCCTTCCTGTAATTCTCCGTCACCATGTAAAGTGTAAACAAGAGAGTGGTCTTTGTTCAGTTTTTTGGTTAATGCTGCGCCGATTGCAACAGACATACCCTGACCTAAAGAGCCGGAAGCGATTCTGATACCAGGTAATCCTTCATGTGTTGTAGGGTGGCCCTGAACACGTGAATTCAATTTCCTGAAAGTAGCTAATTCACTTACTTCAAAATAGCCTGATCTGGCTAATACACTATAAAAAACCGGGGAAATATGACCATTTGAAAGGAAGAATAAATCTTCTCCTACGCCATCCATCTTGAAGTCTGTGGAGTGGTTCATAGATTCAAAATAAAGTGCTGTTAAGAATTCTGCACATCCAAGTGATCCACCTGGGTGTCCTGACTGGCAACCGTGTACCATTCTTACAATATCTCTTCGTACTTGAGAAACAATGTCCTCTAATTCATTGATCGTATGTTTCATTTAAATTGGATTGTTTAACTAATCATGACAAATATAGTTTATTCTGTCACTTGTCGTTTATAATAACGTCCCCTAAAGGTCATTTAATGGGACGTTTAATTCGATTTATCTTACTTTTCTAAAAGTTCCAGCACCTGTGCTGTAGAATTTTTAGTATCTACTTTTTTAACAATATGGCTGATGGTTCCTTCACCGTCAATAATAAAAGTTGTACGGTTAGTACCCATATATTTTTTGCCATACATGTTTTTCTCTCCCCATACACCATAAGCTTCAACGATTTTTTTATCGGTATCTGCTAACAAGGTGAAAGGTAAATTGTGCTTTGCCGCAAATTTCTGGTGTGATTTCTCATCATCCACGCTTACCCCTAAAACAACAATTCCTTTGGCGATTAATCCCTGGTAATTATCCCTGAAATCACAAGCTTCGGCCGTACAGCCCGGGGTGTCATCTTTTGGATAAAAATATAGCACTACCGTATTGCCTTTAAATTGAGCTAAGGTGATGGTATTTCCTTCTTGATCGGCCCCGCTAAATTCGGGAGCTTTCTGTCCTTCTTTTAATTCACTCATATTATTTATTTATAAAAAGTAATCGCATACGTTTTTACATTTCCCTTCATGTCGTCTACCACTAATTTAAGCTGGTGCTCTCCTGCTCCGGTGAGTTCATCAAATGTATGCCATAAGGTGGCTGTCTTGGTATCGAACTCCATTAATACCCATTTGCCGTCAATATAGCCATTGAAACTTTTAATACCGGAAAGATTATCCCTGATTTTAAAAGTCATTTTAGCAATACCGGTCATTCTTTTACCATTGGTGATATTTACTGGTGTTACAGTTGGTGCAGTGGTATCTACCGCAATGTAAAAACTGCCAAAGTTTCTTGGGCTGGCTTTAATATACCCATTATCGTAAGTTCCACCCTGTGAAGAGCCACCTGTGCTTACAATTACAGCCTTATCTTTCAAGTCGCCCAAACTTGCATCAGGCTTAATCCATAACTCGAAACCTACATGTAATGGCGTATAATTGTTATGGATTTGGTGAATCGCAGAGTATGCTCCATTAGCTGGTTTAGGCCTGGTTTTATACACGAAGTTAAAGTCGTTATAAAGTGTACCTTTTGGAAGAACTACCTTTACCCCGTCGCCATTAAATTCATTATCCTTATTGTAAGAGAAGGGGATACCTGCAGGCTGATCGGGCGTAGTAAATACTGTATTACCATCTGATTTTACAGAGAATGGTAAAATGCTTTTATTTCCCGATGCATCTGTAATGGTATACTTAAGGATGTGGGGCTGCTGATCGGTAAATTCAATTCGCCCATTGTTCAACACACCGCTATAAATTTGCAATGGATTGCCGGGGTCAACAAAGCTTTTTTGGATGCTTCTTTTACTGCTTAAAAACGCAGGATAATCAATGTGCGAATTTATCGCCTTGCTGTTCTCAAATGCAAATCTTTCTAGCGAAGATGTATATACCTTTTTACCATCCACTTCCAGCTCAATAGAGTAGACGCCATTTAAGCCCGAGGCGCCATTATGTCTGTCTGTTGCTGTTATGCCAAAGCCTACTTCACCACTTACAGTAATTGTATTGTTAATATGGTACTGTCCGCTGCCACCTGATACCTGGAAATACTGTTTTGGCGTATATTCGTTAAATGGTTTTTTATTCAGCTTGTATAAGTACAGAGAATAAATAACCGGAGGGATATTGTCGGGTATCTGTATGCCGAACAATTGCGGGTTAATGGTGTTTTCTGTTTTAGAATCCCTGATTTCAAAATGAAGATGCGGACCACCAGAACTGCCCCTGTTACCAGAATAGGCAATTACATCTCCTTTATGGACCGGTATAAGATCGGCTACTGGAAATTCATCCAGTTCGAATGTTTTTTTCTGATATTCGAGCGCTTTAACAGCTTGGGCTATTTGTGGCGCAAAACGCGATAAGTGACCATATACGGAGGTATACCCATTGGGGTGTGAGATGTATAAAGCCTGACCAAAACCGCTGTTCTGCACGCGCATTCTGGAAACATACCCATCTGCGATTGCATATACTGGGTAACCTTCCCGCTGGTTGGTACGAAAGTCGATACCTGAATGAAAATGGTTACCGCGAAGTTCACCAAAAGACCCTGCTAAAGCAGGAGGGACAATATCAAGTGGCTGTCTGAAATCTACAAGCGGGTATTTATTCGTGCTAAATATCTGCTGGGCATTTACGCTGATAGCTGGTACCGTTAAAAGGCATAAAAAAAGGAATGTTTTCTTCATTAAACTTATTTTATGTCGAAGTTTAGAAACTGCTCTTCTCCAATCCATGCTTCCAGTTTATCTCCCTGGTGAACTTGTCCTACACCTTCTGGGGTACCCGTAAAAATAAGGTCGCCTTTTTTAAGTGTAATATATTGAGAAACAAAAGCAATAATCTTTTCGAAAGAAAATATGATATTTTTTGTATTTCCATTCTGACGGGTTTCGCCATTGATCTTAAGCTCAAACTGTAAATTGTTCAGATCTGGGATATTGCTCTTAGGTATAAAATGACTGATCGCGGCAGAGTTATCAAATGCTTTCGCCAATTCCCAGGGCAGCCCTTTCTCTTTATGGATATTCTGGATATCACGGGCAGTAAAATCAATACCTAACCCAACTTCGTCAAAATAATTAGCCGCAAATTTCTCGGCAATATGTTTTCCTTCTTTACAAACCTTTAGTACAACTTCCAGTTCGTAATGGATATCTGAAGAGAATTCGGGAATATAAAATGGTTTATTGTCCTTTAAAATAGCGGTGTCGGGCTTTAAAAATATGACAGGACTGGTAGGTAGCGGATTGTTTAATTCTTTAGCGTGTGCTGCATAGTTGCGGCCAATTGCAATTACTTTCATTTTAAGCGGGTATAAATAAACGTACTCTTATTACGACGTGATTCGTAAAAGTAACTTTATATCCAGTAAAAAGGAAGTTAAATGAAGAAAATTATAAAACGGAAATACGTTTTACTACGGTCTCTGAACCAGTTACAAAACGAAGGAAGTATATCCCGCTGTTCAGTTTATTAGGAATGGTAAAGGTTTTTGTTTGTTCCCCGGCAGATAAACGCTCGGTTGAAAGTGTGACTACTTCATTTCCCAGCAAATCCATTATTTTAATAGAAACAGTAGATTCACGTTCTAAACGAATTGTAAGATTAATCTGGTCATCTACTGGATTAGGATATACCCTAAGCACAGAAAGGACTTTGTCAGATTTACCTGCACCTGCTTTAGCTCTTGATAAGGTACTGTTATAAGGGGTTAGCGCTGCACCGCCAGGAGTATAGTTAGGACGGTAAGATGGAACATCGCCTTTAATTTGCGGCGTCCTTACGATCCTCTTATATCTGGAATTACTACTGATACTATCAGATTTTTGAGCAAAAACAGAGGTGCCGCAGAACACACTGATGCATAGTATGCAAATTATGTAATAAAGGGAGACCGTTTTCGTTTTTGTATTCATCTATCGCTAGCAAAAGTAGAAATAATTCCACACAAAAATTAAAGATTTTGTGATGTGGGCAATATTTAACACATTTTAACAGTTATAAGGCTTAATATAAGGATTTACGAACAATTGTTTCTAGATTCATCCTGGTATTAAGCCTTATTTTAACTTTTTTGTGTTAAGATCACAAAAATTTTACGAAGTAGCTTTTACATTTAGTTTGCTATGGTGAAATCCATAAAGAAAATACACTACTAGTCCGATTACCAGCCAGATACCAAATCCTATCCAATTGGAGATACCAAGCTCACACATCATATAGAGACAACTTAAAAGTCCGAGTACCGGTATAAGCGACAAGTTTTTTGTGATACAGTAGTAAGTAATCACTATGCAGATGATCAGGAATATCCACATTGGGATTTTATGTTTAAATAAGCTCCAGCCGCTTTCAAATTTCTTATCAGTGGCAATTGTGCTTTTCTCCATGAAAGACTTGTATTGTGCAGCACTTAAACCATTTAAATAAGCTTCGGTATCAATGTTTTTTTCGATAACAGTTAACTGATTCTGCTCGTTTTTAATTTCGTTCTGTACGGTAGCTAGTTCATTACTTGTTAATGACGTTATAAATGTGATAGGATCATTTACTCTGGCTTCGTTGGTAATAAAAGCAGTAGTTTGCGGTTTAAAGAACACAAAGCCGGTAATCACTATAGCAACAAATACGACAGGTATAATGTACTTTGAATTTGCATATGGTATCCTGAATTTTCCCCGCTGTACGTTTGGTCTATTTTGTAACACTAATACGCCTGCACAAACCAGTACAAAAGCGAATAGTGTTCCTATAGAACAAAGATCCGTCACGATAGTGAGGTTCATAAACAAGGAGGGAACAGCAACTACAAACCCTACAACGATAGTTGCAAAAGAAGGTGTTTTATAAACAGGATGGATTTTTGAAAATTTCTTAGGTAATAAACCATCACGGCTCATACTCATCCAGATCCTGGGCTGGCCCATTTGAAAAACAAGTAATACACTTGCCATTGCAAAAACAGCACTGACTGCAATAATGCCGCTCATCAGTTTTAAATCAATTGCATCAAAAACAAATGCCAGCGGGTCGCCTACAGCTAACTGGTCATATTTAACAATGCCCGTTAATACTAAAGCGATGGCTACGTATAGAATAGTACAAATGATAATTGCCCACATCATCCCTCTGGGTAGGTCCTTTTGTGGGTCTTTACATTCTTCGGCAGTGGTAGAAATTGCATCAAAGCCGATATATGCGAAAAACACAGCAGAAACCCCTTTAAGTACACCAGATACACCATTCGGTGCAAAAGGGTGCCAGTTAGCAGTGTCTACATAGAAAACGCCGACAGCGAGTACTAGTAAGATAACGGCAAGTTTTACGACAACCATGGCATTACTTGCATTTTTAGATTCTTTCATCCCCCTGTAAACTAACCATGTAATCAAGATAATGATACCTAATGCTGGTAAATCCGCAACGATGTGAAAATCACCGATCCTTGGTGCGGTGATCCATGCATTATTTGTAATCCTTGTTGCTTCATCCAGATTTGAGTAGCTTTTACCCGCATTAAGCAAAGCTTCAGCATGTTTATGTCCGTTAAAAGCAGTGAGGTAATCCATCGTCATCCAATCCGGCAAATGGATCCCATTGATTCCTAAAGCAGGTATATGGATGGAGGACAGGAGCCCGGTAAAATAATCAGACCAGGAGATGGCCACGGTAATGTTTCCTATAGCATATTCCATGATCAGCGACCAGCCGATGATCCAGGCCACCAGCTCTCCGAAAGCTACATAAGAATAGGTATAGGCACTACCAGAAACAGGAACCATAGAAGCAAACTCTGCATAAGCGAAAGCTGCAAAACTACAGGCAAGTGCCGTAAAAATAAATAGAAAGATAACAGCTGGTCCGCCGTCTGCACTCGCTTTTCCAATGGTGCTGAAAATACCTGCCCCAATGATTGCTGCAATCCCAAATGCAGTAAGGTCTCTTACGCCAAGTGTTTTATGTAGTGAGTCGCCATGTTCACCATAGCCCTTCGCTGCATCTTCTAATATTTTGGTAATAGACTTTTTCCTGAAAAGATTTTCAAACATAATTGAGCAATAAGTTTAGTTTGTTGGGCTGAAATTATAAAAATATACGGAAACTAGTCTAATTTATCCAACTCATCTTTAACAAAAGAAGCCAATTCGTTAATATAACTGCTGCTAAAGTCAAATTTTATACCTGCAGTTTCATATATTTCATTCATTGGCTTAGTATATCCCAATTTTAGGGCTTCTAAATATTGCTGTAATGCTTTTTCTGGATTCTCTTTGTAGTTTTTCCAGATTGCAATGGCACCTAATTGAGCAATTCCATATTCTATATAATAGAAAGGTAGTTCAAATACGTGTAATTGCTTCTGCCAGATGTTACCAAATTCATGTTCCAATCCGTCCCAATTTGCAAAACCAGCACCAAATGTAGTGTAGATCTGTTTAAACGCTTCTTCACGGTCCGCTGCATTATGCGATGGGTTAGTATAAATCCAATGTTGAAACTGATCGATTACCGCTACCCAAGGCAGTGTTTTTAATACATCAAGTAATTGCTCTCTTTTTGCCCTGATCAGATCGGCCTCATTGTCAAAATAAATATGCCATTGGTCCATAGAGATCAGTTCCATACTCATAGAAGCTAATTCTGCTACTTCGGAAGGGCAATGTTTAAAATCGTTCAGTTCCAGGTTGGCAGTAAGGAAAGTGTGGATCGCATGGCCACCTTCATGAACCATTGTGGTGAGGTCTCTTAAAGAACCTGCAGAATTCATGAAGATAAATGGTGCCCCGGTTTCTGCTAAAGGATAATTGTATCCACCTGGTGCTTTTCCTTTTCTGCTCTCTACATCAAAAAGATTATTTGCCTTCATAATCGCCAGCATCTGCCCCAACTGCGGATCGATCGCGTTGAAAGCTGCAATAGTCTTTTCGATCAGTTCTTCTCCATTTTTGAATGGTTTAAGCGCAGGTTTGCCAGAAGTGCTCACATCGAGGTCCCATGGTTTAATGATTTCCAGCCCTAATGCTTCCGCTCTTTTCTCAGCTTGTTCTTTTAAAATCGGAACAATTTCGTTTTCTATAGCTTCATGGAATTTGTAACAGTCTTTAACTGTATAATCAAATCTGCCCATCGCCTGGAACATGTAATCCCTATAGTTTTCGAACCCGGCATTTAACGCAACCTGATGGCGCATAACTACTAATTCATCAAATATGATGTTCAAATCATCTTTGTCGACTAACCGGCGTTGCTGTATGGTTTCCCATGCGTTCTGGCGAACTGATCTGCTCACATCTTTAATCAGTACAGATGCCTGCTCTAAAGTATATTCCTGCTCGTTGATTACTACGCTCATCGCTCCTGAAGCAGCCTGATATTTTTGCTGTGTAACCAGTAAATTAGTAAATAACTCAACGTTCTCTTCTCTGTAGATTTCCAGCGCTTTCTTAATCGCTCTCAGGTATACAAAGTATTTATCATGATCCAGCTCGTCTACAAACGGGCTTTCTACCAATTTTTTGTTTAGCAGGTTGCCAATAGGAGAGATTTTTGGGTCTATTTCTGTTGCAAAATATTGGAAACTGCTTACCAGTTCTTCATTTGCCGTATCACAGCTCATCCTGATGTATCTCCAGGCAAAATCTTCTTCTAAAGCTGCCTCTAATTCACTTTTATCTTTGAGCCACTGTTCTAGTGCAGTTACACTTTCAATAGGCCTGTTCAGTAGTTCGTCAAAAATAGGAGAAAGGTTATCCCATTTAATCTCCAGCTCCTGTGGAATATATGATCTGATTTTTTTAGGTATCGTTAGGTTAATCATCAGTTTAGAATTTAAAAAATGTTCTTAAAAAAGCATCCAGTAAAAAGCATACGGCAAAAATTACGGACGCAAAACCATTGGTAGTCATAAAAGCTTTGTTCACTTTGCTGATATCATTAGGTTTTACCAGCAGGTGCTGATAAATCAGCATAGAGCAAAAGAATGCTACACCCAGGTAATATGCCCAGCTGAAAGTAGTAAAGAATATAGGTGCGATTACGCAAATTGCAGAACAGATATGCAGTGCTTCAGAAAGGCGCAAGGCATTTTTTCTGCCGATTGCTGATGGGATGGAATGCAGTTTTTCTCCTTTATCAAATTCCTCATCTTGTAAGGCATAGATAATATCAAATCCGCTTACCCAAAATAACACGGCAAATGAATAGAGTACGGGTACAATGCCAAATTCTCCTGTTACTGCAATATAGGCTCCGATAGGGGCGAGTGCCAGTCCAAGGCCCAGAACCATGTGGCACAATGCAGTAAACCTTTTGGTATAACTGTAGAATAGTACAACAAAAAGTGCGACAGGGGAAAGGTAAAAGCACAGTTGATTGATGAATGCCGTGGTGATGATAAACAGCACACAGTTAATAATCACAAAGATCAATGCCTCATTTGCAGAAATCCTGCCCGCAGGAATATCACGCATAATGGTCCGCGGGTTTTTAGCATCAATATCTCTATCCAGATAGCGGTTAAACGCCATCGCAGAATTTCTTGCAAATACCATGCAGAGCAAAACCATCAACAGGACGAGCCAGTTAAAAGGGTGGTCTGTAGTCGTTACCCCTAAAAAAAAGCCAATCATGGCAAAAGGTAATGCGAAAACAGAATGTGCAAAAAGCACAAGCGAAAAATACTTCTTCATTTTAATGCTTACTTATATAGTATCTTCTTTAGGGGTAAGGATTGGCATGGCAAAATCAAGATTGGTCTGCTCTATAAAATTAAGTACTTCATCTTTTCCTACGCCCTTTTCTCCTGAAGTAATAAATACAGGCGGGATTTCTTCAAAAAAGCCGGATAGTTCTTTAGTGAAAAGTGCAATGTTGGCTTTCGTTTTAACATTAGACTGTTTATCTGTCTTTGTAAAAGCAAGAACAAATGGGATTTGAATTTCCCCCATCCAGCAGCAGAATTCAATATCAATTTTTTGGGGCGATAACCTGCTGTCGATCAGAACGAATACGCATTGTAAACTTTCTCTTTTAGTAATATAGTTCCGGATAAATTTCTCCCAGCTCTCTCTATTGTTCTTAGAGCTTTTAGCATAACCGTATCCCGGTAAATCTACAATATACCATTTTTCGTTGATTAGAAAATGGTTGATTAACTGTGTTTTCCCGGGCTTCTGTGATGTTTTTGCTAGCCCGTGCTGGTTTACCAGCATATTAATAAGGGATGATTTCCCCACGTTCGAGCGGCCGATAAAAGCATATTCCGGCATGTTGGCGACCGGCAATGCCGAAATCTTGGTATTACTACAAATAAAAGTTGCTGATTTTATAATCATTTGACAAAGGTAGAAAATTAGTTTTCAACAATACTTATCTTTGCTGCATACCATGAACGAAAAAATAACTCCATACCAATCTGCTACAGTAACTAAGAAGGAACAGGTGGCTACAATGTTTAACAACATTTCTGGTACATACGACTTCCTCAATCATTTTTTATCTGTTGGAATTGACATTATATGGCGCAAAAAGGCAATCAGAGAGCTATCTGCGCTTAAACCGCGGGTCATGCTTGATGTAGCAACCGGAACGGGCGACTTTGCTTTTGAGGCGATCAAGATCCTGGCTCCCGAGAAAATAATCGGTGTAGATATTTCTGTGGGCATGCTTGATGTAGCCCGGAAAAAGATCGCAGAGCGTAATTTGCAGCATATTTTTACGGTGCAGACAGGAGATTCTGAAGGTTTACAGTTCGATGATGACCATTTTGATGCTATTACTGTGGCTTTTGGCGTGAGAAATTATGAGAACCTGGAGAAAGGCCTTTCTGATATGCTGCGGGTACTTAAACCGGGGGGTAAGATCGTTATTCTTGAATTTTCTAAACCAACAGTATTTCCTGTAAAGCAGTCTTATAATTTTTATTTTAAGTATCTTTTGCCTGTTTTTGGTAAGCTGTTTTCTAAGGATGCAAGGGCATACACGTATTTAAATGAATCGGTGATTGCTTTTCCTGATGGTAAATCCTTCACACAGCTGATGGAAAAAGTAGGCTACAAAAACACCAACCACCGGTCGCTCACTTTTGGGATCAGTGCAATATATACAGGAATAAAGAACTAGTATGAATATAAAATCGGGACTTCTTTTTTTACTTCTTATCTCCTTTACTGCTGCCCGTGCACAGAATTGGGGGGGCGGGGTAGATGACGAGAATGTCCATTTTGGATTCACATTTAATTATACAAATTCTACTTATAAAATTCAGCGTAAACCAGATTGGAGGGCTCCTTTCAGAGATCCACAGAATGGTGCACTGTTAACAGATTCTTTATCCGCTATTTATAGTAAGTCGTCACCAGGTTTTGGGATAGGCTTTGTCGTAAATGGAAGGATCAGTAATAATCTGGATGTAAGGATGACACCGACCCTGGTTTTTAGTGACCGGCTGGCGGAATATGAATACGTACAGCCGAGTGTAAACAACACGGCCTTTAGTACATACGAACAGAAGGTGTCAGCTACGCTGGTAGAATTTCCTTTAGGCATTAAGATCAAATCCAACAGGAGAAATAACTTCAGGGCCTATATGCTTTATGGGGCAAAGTATTCATTTGATATTGCTTCAAAGAAAAAGACAGACGATGCCGGTCAGGACTATATCTATAAGCTCCTTAAAAATAGAAAGAACTATTTGTCTTATGAAGCGGCATTCGGAATGGACCTTTATTTTGAATACTTTAAAATGTCACCAGAGATCAAATTATCCTATTCTATGAATAATCTGCTGAATAATGAAGAGGCCAATCCTTATAATGCGCCGATTGATAAATTAATGCTGCGTCATGTTACATTCAGTTTATTTTTTGAATGATGCGCCGCTATTAAAAAATCATAGCTTTGAAGGAATACTTATCAGAAGCCTATTTCGAAGTAAGTGGTACTATTAATGATAACTAAATGAGACGTGCATGAAGCTTACCGCTTCGGCTAACGAAATGATTAAAAGTTCATGCAAGCTTCATTGCCGATAAAAAATAATTATAACTAAATGAAAACTGCATTAATAACAGGCGCAACTTCAGGTATTGGAGAGGCTTGTGCACATTTATTTGCACAGCAGGGTTACCGGCTTGTGCTGGTTGCCAGAAGAGAACAAAAACTGCAGGAAATCGGTAAGCATTTCGCAGACAAATATGCGGTAGAGATTAAAACATTAGTAGCAGATGTACGTGTTAAATCTGAGCTTACAACTGTACTGGAAGGTTTGCCCGCAGAATGGAAAACGATAGATGTATTGATTAACAACGCAGGGTTAAGTCAGGGTTTAGATCCGATTGACAAAGGCAATACAGACGACTGGGACACCATGATCGATACGAATGTAAAAGGCCTCTTATATGTTACCAAAATAGTATCTAACTGGATGACCGAAGCTAAAAAAGGGCATATTATTAATATTGGATCTATTGCCGGAAAAGAAGTATATCCGAACGGTAATGTATATTGTGCTACAAAACATGCGGTTGATGCACTAAATAAAGGAATGCGCATGGATTTACTTCCGTATGGTATTAAAGTTACTGCAATTAATCCTGGAATGGTAGAAACCGAATTTTCTAAAGTCCGCTTTAAAGGGGACGAAGAAAAAGCAAAGAAAGTTTATGACGGATTAGATCCTTTACAGGCGCAGGATATTGCTGATGCCATATGGTTTGCTGTTAGCCGTCCGCCCCACGTAAATATTAACGATATGCTGATTATGCCTGCTGCACAAGCATCAGCAACAATAACAAATAGAAAATAGAACAAATAGCAATTATATGGTATCGACAATTATAGATCAGGAAATAAAAAAAGCAATGTTAGCTAAAGACCAGGCCAAGTTAAGAGGTCTTCGTGCTATTAAAGCTGCTTTGTTACTTGCAAGAACTGAAAAAGGATCTGCAGAAGAAATTACTGAAGAAGCAGAAATGAAAATCCTGCAAAGGTTGATTAAACAAAGAAAAGAATCTGCAGACATCTACAAACAGCAGGGCAGAGAGGATCTTTCTGTGATAGAAGAAGAAGAAATAGAAGTGATCAGTTATTTTATGCCTAAACAATTGGGCAGAGAAGAAGTTGAAGTTTTAATTGCTAATCTGATCAAAGAAGCTGGTGCGACTTCTGTAAAAGATATGGGTAAAGTAATGGGGTTGGCTAATAAGGAATTAGCAGGTAAAGCTGATGGTAAATTAATTGCTGAGATTGTAAAAACGCAATTGGCATAAATTGTGTTAGAATTTTTCTTATAAAACATTATTTTTAAAATTAACAGATTATAATGTTTTAATTTAACTTTAGCCTACTAACTTAGTAGCATATTTGGGTAACAATACCAATTATGACTACCGAAAAATAAAATATATACACATGAAATACGAGGTAATAGAAGAGGATGGGTTTAATTTTATAGAGGCCGGTGAAGGCGAAACCCTGGTATTACTTCATGGTTTAATGGGCGAGTTAAGCAACTGGGAGCCGGCAATCGATTATTTTAAAGACCGTTATCGTGTGATAGTACCTATTTTACCTATTTACGAACATCCTCTGCTAACTCTTGGTGTTAAAAGTCTGGCTAAGTATGTTCATAAATTTATTAAGTTTAAAAAACTCGGACAGGTTGTATTAATTGGTAATTCTTTAGGCGGACATGTTGGGTTAGTAGTAACTGCAGCCCATCAGGAAATCGTGAAAGCATTAGTACTTACCGGTAGTTCTGGTTTGTATGAAAATGCTTTTGGAGGGTCTTTCCCAAGAAGGGAAAGCTATGACTATATCCGTGAGAAAGTGCAGTTTACTTTTTATGATCCTGAAATAGCCTCAAAAGAAATGGTTGATGAGGTTTACAGATCTGTTAATGAACGTTCGCGGGTTATTCGTATATTAGCATTAGCAAAGTCGGCTATCCGCCACAATATGTCGAAAGAATTGTCAAAAATAACTATCCCGGTTTCTTTGATCTGGGGCAAGCAGGATAAAGTAACTCCACCAGAAGTAGCGGAGGAGTTTCACCAGTTGCTGCCAAATTCAGAACTGAACTGGGTTGATAAATGCGGGCATGCGCCGATGATGGAGCGTCCCGAAGTTTTTAACGAATATCTGAATACATTTTTAAATAGAATTTTATTAAAATAATGTTTGCATCTGAACTCATATCTAATTCCATCCCCCCGTTGCGGACGACCGATACGGTCCATACTGCATTGGATAGAATGATTGAGTTCAAATTATCTCATCTTCCTGTGATTAACGATTCCCAATATCTTGGTGTGGTGGCAGAAGATGAACTGCTGCAGGTAAGAAATGTAGAAGAGCCAATAGGTGCGCTGTCACTTACTATCCTTAATGCTTTTGTTTTTCAGGATGTGCATGTTTACGATGTGATCAGGGTTTTCCACCAGTTGCAGCTATCAGTTGTTCCTGTCCTGGATTATAAAAATAATTATTTGGGGGCAATTTCTATACATAATCTACTTGATTATACCTCGGAGATCTACGCGGTAAAAGAGCCGGGAGGGATCATTGTGCTGGAGATTAGCAATAGAAATAATTCCCTTTCTCATATGGCACAGATTGTAGAGGCCGATAACGCACAAATCCTTTCTTCTTACGTGCAGGCTTTCGCTGATTCTACGCGTGTAGAGGTGACACTGAAAGTTAATAAAACTGAATTATCGACAATAATTGCTTCTTTTGAACGGTATGATTACCAGGTTAAAGCTGTCTTTAACAGTACGGCCACAGACAACGGTACAGAAGACCGTTATAATTCTCTGATGAATTATTTAAATGTATAACTATTTCTTTAAGCGGGAATACCTGAAGATAGCTATTTCACACGCCCCTTTTATAAACACAAAAACCAGCGGTAATAATGAAGATTGCAATATATGGCAGAGAGTTTAATAACAGTGTTTTACCCTTTGTACAAGATGTTTTTAATGCGCTGGAGTACTACGGGATAGAAATTCTTGTACATCAGAATTACCACAATTTTATTCAGGATAAAGTAAAGCTGCCCAAGCGAATTGGAATTTTTTGTACCCATCCAGAACTATGTAATAATGCCGATGTACTGATTAGTTTAGGTGGTGATGGCACACTGCTGGACACTCTTGCGCTGGTGCGTAATTCTGGAGTACCAGTAATTGGGATCAACTTTGGGCGTTTAGGGTTTTTAGCAAGTATCAATAAAAATGAGATCAAAAATGCAATAGAAGCATTAGTTAATAAGGAGTATTCGCTGGATAAACGGACCTTGCTCAATGTAGAATCTAAACATAACTTATTTGGCGACGAGAATTTCGCTTTAAATGATATCACTATCCACAGACGTGATAACACAGCGATGATGATTATCCATGCGTATATGAACGATGAGTTTATTAATTCTTATTGGGCAGATGGGCTTATCATAGCTACTCCGACAGGTTCTACGGCATATTCTTTAAGTTGCGGGGGACCAATCATATTTCCCAGTGCACAGAATTTTGTAATTACCCCTATCGCTCCGCATAACCTTAATGTACGGCCGGTAATAATTCCGGATGATGTTTCCCTGCGGTTCGAGGTAGAAGCACGCAGTACCAAATTCCTTGTTTCTTGTGATTCCAGAACGGCGACGGTAGACCGCTCAGTGAAAATAACAATAAATAAAGCCGCTTTTCATGTAAATCTTGTACGTTTAAATAATGAAAGCTATCTTACTACTTTGAGAAATAAGCTGCTTTGGGGAATTGATACACGTAATTATTAATATGAGCTTTAAAAAGATAGTGTTGTGCTTAGCTGTTTTTTGTAACCTCTGCGGCACTGCCCGTAGCCAGGTTATGGAAGTTGGTGTAAATGCAGGTGCAGCAGGATATATAGGCGACTTAAATCCAAAGAATCCATTCGAGGTCAGTGGTATAGCTTTCGGTGCTTTTGTGAAAGGCAATCTTGATCCTTACTGGGCAATTGGATTACATTACAACTATGGTAAAATACAAGATAATGATGCAACCTCATTTGATGCGAGCTTCAGAAGGCGGAACCTTAATTTCTCTACACCACTACATGAATTAAGCTTACAAGTTGACTTCAATTTTCTGGAATACTTTTCTGGGGGCGGGGTTAAAAACTGGACACCTTATATATTTACCGGGATAGGTGGAGTGTTATTCAACCCAAAAGCAGAATACCAGGGCCAGAAGTATGAATTGAAATACTATGCGACTGAAGGTAAATCCTATAAAAATTATGCACTTTCTATTCCTTATGGGGTAGGATTGAAATATAGGATAAGTGATCACCTTGCCCTGTTTACCCAAATGGGGTATAGAACCGCACATTCAGATTACCTGGATGATGTGGGTGACCGTTATCCATTAGTAGATGTTTATGGAAAAGTTGATGCAGACCATCCTAAAATAATTAACCTCTCTAATCCTGCTAACCCCGCTCTTCCTTCGAATATTAATCCAGGCGGACAGCGTGGTAATTTTGTTAAAAGAGATACCTATTTTTTTATGCATATCGGCATATCTTATACTTTTCTGTCTGATAAGTGTTATGCTTTTTAATTGGATTTTCAATCCCGCGTTACACAAAATCTGAAGATCAGTCATTTACCAGCTAAGTTTATGATAGAAATAAACAAAATAATCTTATAACTTTGAAATCTTATTTTAAAAGGGGTATGACTAACAATTTGATTAGCAAATCCTTAAAAATAAGCCTTTACAAAGCTGATCATACAGAAATCAATTTTGATTCTTCTGAATGTTATACATTTTAGCCATATTTGCACAAATAATGGGATTTAAAGAACAAATAGATATTAGCCGCTTACCGGAACACATAGCTGTCATCATGGATGGTAATGGAAGATGGGCTAAAAATCAAGGGAAATTCAGGTCTTTCGGACATGAGAGTGGGGTGATATCTGTAAAGGATATTGTTGAAGGGTGTGCGGATATTGGTGTTAAATACCTAACGATCTATGCCTTTTCTACAGAAAACTGGAACCGTCCGATTGATGAGGTTAATGCTTTAATGGAGCTCTTAATTTCTACGATTAATAATGAAACTGCAACCCTTAATAAAAATAATATCAGGCTAAATGCGATAGGCGATATCGCTTCTTTACCACAAAAATGTATTGATGACTTGAAAAGTGCGATGGATAATACCGCTGGCAACACTGCGTGTACATTGACTCTTGCGTTAAGTTACAGCGCTAAGTGGGAGATTCTTGAAGCTGCGAAAAAACTGGCACTGATGGCAAAAGAAGATAAGATTGGTATAGAGGAGATTACTGAAGCGCAATTTTCTTCTCAGTTAACTACTGTTAATATGCCCGATCCCGAATTGATGATCCGCACCAGCGGAGAGCACCGGGTAAGTAATTTTCTGCTTTGGCAGATGGCTTATACCGAGCTTTATTTCACAGAAACTTTGTGGCCAGACTTCAGAAGAGAAGATCTTTTTGAAGCTATTGTAGACTACCAAAAGCGCGAACGTCGCTTCGGTAAAATTAGTGAACAGTTGAACTAATTTTACTTTTAACACTTTTTAACATGTGTTTAAATTAACTTAGCAACGTTTTTTAGATTGTAAATGAAAAGAATATACCAACTCATATTATTGTTATTGGTCGGCTTACCGACAATGGCACAGATTAACCGTACAAAGTCGAATCCAGCTACCCCAACCTTAAAAGTCAACGGAACGGATTTAGATTATTTTCAACCTAAAGAATATATCATAGGAGGAACAACTTTAAGTGGTGCAAAGTTCATTGATAAGGAAGTTATTATTACACTTTCTAAATTAATTAAAGGGGAAAGGATTTTACTTCCAGGCGAAGCAACTGGTGCTGCAATAAAGACTTTATGGTCGCAGGGATTGTTTGACGACGTAGAGCTGAATATCTCTAAAATTGATCAGGATACTGTTTATTTTGACATTGCCGTAGTGGAACGCCCAAGATTAAGTTCCTTTGAACTAAACGGGCTAAGCAAGTCTCAGAAAACTGATATTACGGAGAAATTAAATTCCAAGTCGGGCAAGACAATTATTAACGAAAATACCTATAACAGTACAACAGGAACGATTACTAAATACCTTGCCGAGAAGGGATACTTTTTTACAAAAGTAGACTACAAAACAAAACCTGATCCGAATATGGAAAATGGTGTGGTGCTGCAGGTATTTGTAGACCGTGGGCGCAAGGTAAAAGTTCATGATATAACATTTACAGGTAACAAAGAATTTAAGTCGTCTAAATTGCGGAAGTATCTGAAGAAAACTAAACAACAGGCTTTTTATAAAGTTTTTGGTTCGGGTAAATTCAGCAGAGAAAAATACACAGAAGATAAGGAGACACTAATTGCCAAAATGCAAGACAGGGGGTACCGTGATGCTGCAATTATCAATGATACCACTTACAAACACAACGAAAAATCGCTCTCTGTTAAAATAGATTTGTATGAAGGCCCGAAATATTATGTTGGAAAGATTAACTGGGTTGGTAATGCGAAATATTCTACAGAAATTTTAAATAAGGTTCTTGCAATTGAAAAGGGTAATATCTTCAGTGAAGAAAAACTGAATATTAAACTTCACGGTAATGGTGCAGAAAGTGAAGATGTTTCCAGCATTTATTTGAATGATGGTTACCTGACTTTTAATGTTGAGCCTGTTCAGACTAAAATATATAACGATACTGTAGATTTGGAAATTCGCATCTATGAAGGCCCTCAGTATACAAACAACAGGATTACTGTTAAAGGAAATACAATTACTAACGATAGGGTAGTGCTTCGTGAAGTACGTACAAAACCAGGGGAGAAATTCTCTAAAGAAGCTTTGATCCGTACGGTTCGTGAGATTGGGCAGTTAGGTAACTTTGATGAATCCAAAACTGTGCCTACACCGAAACCAAATCCTTCAGATGGTACGGTTGATATTGAATATGCAGTAGAAGAGAAACCTTCAGATCAAGTAGAGTTGTCAGGTGGATTTGGTGGCGGCCGTGTAATTGGTACAGTCGGACTAACGTTTAATAACTTCTCTTTGAGAAACATCTTAAACCCTAAAGCTTACCGCCCGCTGCCTAAAGGTGATGGTCAGAAGTTAAGTCTTCGTGGTCAGACAAATGGTAAATACTATCAATCTTACAGTTTCTCTTTTTCAGAGCCATGGTTAGGTGGGAAGAAGCCGGTAAGTTTTGGTTTAAGTGCATTTACCTCTTCACAATCAAATGGAATAACAAGTGGTACCAGTGCTCAGAAAATTCGTTTGAATGGTGTTACGGTAAGTTTAGGAAGAAAGCTGAAATGGCCTGATAACTATTTCCAGTTAACCCACTCCATTAATGCACAGCAATACATCCTGAATAACTATTCAGGTTACCTGTTCACTACTGGTACTTCTTACAACTTTAACTTAACACAGGAATTAAGCAGGGACTCCAGGAACTCTCCAATTTTTCCAACAGAAGGATCATATTTTAGGTTTACAATACAAGCAACGCCTCCTTATTCGTTATTAAATAAAACAAACTACGCAACAGCATCGGATAAACAGCGTTATAAATTCACTGAGTACCACAAATGGAAATTTGAGGGACAGTGGTTCCAGAAATTGGCTGGTAAGTTTGTAGTTAAAGCACAAGCCCAGTTTGGTTTCTTAGGATCATATAACCAGGCAGTAGGACAATCTGCATTTGAAAGGTTTAAGTTAGGTGGTGATGGTATGCAAGGTTTCGACTTTTTACAAGGGTCTGAATTAATTACGATGCGTGGTTATGCAAATAATGTGGTTATTCCAGCTACTGCTACCTCGACATCACAGATTAACATTGCACAGCAATCAGGAAGTCCGATCTACAGTAAATATGTGATGGAGTTAAGATACCCTGTAATAGCAAGTCAGTCTGCCACAGCCTACCTGGTTGGGTTTGCTGAAGGTGGTAATACCTGGAATAAGTTCTCTGATTACAATCCTTTTAACATTAGAAGGTCTGCAGGTATTGGAGCTAGAATATTTTTACCGATATTTGGTATGCTGGGAATTGATTACGGACATGCATTTGATAGTATACCAGGTATTACTGACGGGGGTAAACAATCATTCACATTTAGTATCGCCCAGCAATTGGGAGGTTTTAATTAATACACAAATAGAACCTGCATCAGCTGATGACTCTTATAACAAAAGAGAATCAGCCGATGCAAGTTCCATTACCGATAAAAAACAATATATACAGATGAAAAAAATTATTTTAATTAGTTTTTTACTTTTTGCAGGTGTTGGGGCCTTCGCACAAAAGTTCGCCTATGTGGATACAGAGTATATTCTGAAGCATTTGCCAGAATATAAATCATCACAAAACCAGCTGAATGTATTATCTCAGCAATGGCAAAAAGAGGTTGATGCAAATTTTACTGCTATTGATAAGATGTACAAAGCTTACCAGGCAGATCAGGTTTTATTAACTGATGATATGCGTAAACGCAGAGAAAATGATATCATTGAGAAGGAAAAAGAAGCTAAAGAATTACAGCGTCAGAAATTCGGGCCTGAAGGTGATCTTTTCCAGACCCGTGCAAAGTTGCTTAAGCCTATACAGGATAAAGTTACTGCAGCAATCTCTGATCTGGCGAAATCTAAATTCCTGGATTTTATCTTTGATAAGAGCAGTGAATCTACGATGATGATTTACTCGAGCAGCAATTATGACCTGAGCAATGATGTGATTATTAAACTGGGTTACAAACCTGGTACTGTAGTTGTAAAATAGACATACCCCTAAATAAATTATAAAACACAATTATTAAGAACAATAGAAATGAGAAAGTTAATTAACGTATTTTTTGTGGCAGCTGGCTTAGTGTTTACTGCTAATGTTGCAAGTGCTCAGCAAAAGATTGCACACATTGATTCTGAATCAATTTTTGCCAGTATGCCGGAAGCCAAAACTGCAACCGCTACCCTTGATGCCCTTAAAAAACAAAAACAAACTGAGATTGAAAAAATGCAAGGTGAGTATGGAACAAAGTATGATGCTGCTGTTGCAAAAAACAAAACCTTAAGTGAAGCCAATAAAGAAGTTGTTGGAAAAGAACTGCAGGCAATGACAGTAGAATTAGAAGATATGAAAAAACGTATCGATGAGGCTACTCAAAAAGCACAACAGGATCTTGGTGCTAAACAAGGTGAATTGTTAGCGCCTTTAAATACTAAATTTATTACTGCAGTGAAAGCTGTAGCAAAAGAAAAAGGTTATGCATATATTTTTGATATTGCTCAGCAATCTGGTGCAAACAACTTATTAGCATGGGATGGTGGTGACGATGTTACTGCTGCCGTTAAATCTAAATTAGGTATCTCTGCAACTGCAGCAGCAGCAGCAACTCCTAAAAAATAATCTTAAATAAATATATTAAATTGCGGGGCCTGGTATATACCAGGCCCCGTTTTTTTTGTCATGAAGAATAATAAATCTATAGGTATTTTTGATTCAGGTTATGGGGGGTTAACTGTATTCCGTTCGATTGCAGAGAAACTGCCCGATTATAATTATGTATATTTTGGCGACAACGCCCGTGCCCCGTATGGGGATCATTCTTATGAAACTGTTTATCAATATACACTCGAATGTGTAGAGTGGTTATTTAAACAGGGTTGCCCTTTGGTTATCCTTGCGTGTAATACCGCATCCGCAAAAGCATTACGTACTATACAGCAAAAGGTGCTCCCTTTTAAATACCCAGATTATCGTGTGCTGGGGGTGATCAGGCCTACTGCAGAAGTAATAGGTGAGTTTAGTAACTCTGGTACAATTGGGGTAATGGGGACCCGTGGTACGGTCAATTCAGAGTCCTATCCAATAGAAATCCATCATTTCTATCCTGATATTGAAGTAATCCAGCAGAGTTGCCCGATGTGGGTGCCGCTGATTGAAAACAATGAACATGTCAATGCCGGGGCTGATTATTTCGTAGAGAAGTATATCAGCGAATTAATGGCTAAGTCACCAGCTATTGATGCTATCTTGCTAGCCTGTACACATTATCCTTTGCTGATACCTAAAATGACTGCTATCCTTCCTGAAGGGTTTAAGTTAGTTGCACAAGGTGAAATTGTTGCGGACAGCCTGTTAACTTATTTGCATAATCATCCGGAAATGGAAACACGGCTCGGTAAAGAAGGGATAAAACAGTTCTTTACTTCGGGTGATGATCAAGTATTTAATAAAAATGCATCGTTGTTTTTTGATCAAAGTATAGTATCAAAGCAAATCAGGTTATAAATTTCATCTTTTGTAAGTCATTATTTTATAATATTATTGAAAACAAAATTAAAAAAAATGGTCTTTTTCCTTGTTCTATAGGTAGTAAAGGCGCTTTTTGCAATAAAGTCAGCCAATTTAAAGATTGTATTTCTTTCTAGGTTCTGACTATTATTAGCGGTAGATTTGCGGCTCAAACCACACACACAATGAGTGACCAGATAAAACACGAATGCGGAATTGCTTTTATCCGTCTTTTAAAACCTCTGTCATACTATCAGGAAAAGTACGGTACCGCGCTTTATGGCCTTAACAAGCTGTATCTTCTGATGGAGAAACAACATAACAGGGGGCAAGACGGAGCAGGGATAGCAACAATCAAATTAGATGTAAAACCAGGACACAGGTACATCAGTCGTTACAGGTCAATGGCCCAAAACGCAGTCGCAGACATTTTCGGTTATGTTCATAACAAGTTTGTCGACATTCAGAATGAAACACCTGAATTAATGCAGGATGCAGAATGGCTGAAACAAAATGTAAGTTTTATCGGAGAAGTTTTACTGGGGCACCTGCGTTACGGTACTCACGGACAAAACAGCATTGAAAACTGTCATCCCTTTCTCCGTCAGAACAACTGGATGACACGTAATCTGGTTATTGCTGGTAACTTTAACATGACTAACGTAGATGAGTTACTGGAGCAATTGTATGAGCTTGGACAGCATCCAAAAGAACAAGCAGATACCGTTACTGTTTTAGAAAAAATTGGTCACTTTCTTGATGATGAAAATCAGGAGCTTTTTGATACCTACAAAAAGGAAGGTTTATCAAATGTAGAGATCACCCATAAAATATCAGAAAATTTAAACATTGCACACATTCTTCGCCGCTCTGCTAAAACGTGGGATGGCGGATATGCGATCTCTGGAATCGTAGGTAATGGTGATGCTTTTGTATTACGTGACCCTTCGGGCATTCGTCCTGCTTATTTTTATCAGGATGATGAGATCGTAGTTGCCGCATCTGAGCGTCCTGCTATACAAACTGCATTTAATGTTGGTTTTAACCAGGTGCAGGAAATTAAACCTGGACATGCTTTAATCGTTAAAAAGAATGGTACGGTTACACAAGAGATCTTCAGAGAACCTCAGGAAAAACGGGCATGTTCGTTTGAGCGGATTTATTTTTCCCGCGGCAGTGATGCTGAAATTTATAAAGAAAGAAAACAGCTTGGTAAATTATTGATCGGACAGATCCTTAGTGCCGTTAAATCTGATTTAAAGAATACGGTTTTTTCTTTCATTCCGAATACTGCAGAAATCTCTTTCTATGGTTTGGTAGAAGGCTTGCATGAGCACATTAGGAGACTGCAAAAAGATACCTTGATTGAACGTAAAGATAGCCTGACAGACGTGGAGCTTGATGAGTTGTTATCAATGACCCCCCGTGTAGAGAAACTGGCAATTAAAGACGTTAAACTACGTACTTTCATTACGGCGGATGCTGATCGTAAAGAGATGGTAGCGCACGTATATGATACTACATATGGTGTAATTAAAAATGATGTGGACACACTTGTTGCAGTGGATGACTCTATTGTAAGGGGAACAACACTGAGACAAAGTATTATCAAGATCATTGACAGGCTGCACCCTAAGAAGATTATCATTGTTTCTTCAGCACCACAGATCCGTTACCCGGATTGTTATGGTATAGATATGTCAAAAATGGGACAGTTTGTTGCTTTTGAAGCAGCTATCCAATTATTGAAAGAACGCGGAATGGAACATATTATTGAAGAGGTTTACGAAAAATGTAAAGCTTCTTTATTGTTGCCTAAAGAAGAAATTGTGAATCATGTTAAAGATATCTACAGACCGTTTAAACAAGAAGAGATCTCTGCACAGATTACAAAAATTATCACTCCTGAAGATACAGTTGCAGAAGTGGAAGTGATCTATCAGACCTTAGATAACTTGCATGAGGCGATCCCTAATCATAAAGGTGACTGGTATTTCTCTGGTAACTATCCAACTCCTGGTGGTAACAAAGTAGTAAACAAAGCATTTGTTAACTGGAAAGAAGGTAACAACCAGCGCGCTTACTAATATCGTCTAAATATTAAATACAAAATCCGGTGCAGCATGATTACTGCACCGGATTTTTTTGTTAAATATTCTTTTGGTTTACAACTTATGGTTATTTATAATACTTTATAATCACTTCTGCAAATAACCTAAGTGCAAATATTATAATCACTGTGCCTGCAATTCTGTTCAGTACTTTAATGTTCTTTTCTTTAATGCGGTATCTTAGCTTTGCCGCATAGTAGGTTTTAATAAAATCTACGAATAGCTGGGTAGACATTGCGACAATAAAAAAGACCACCTTTTCGTCCATATCATAATGCAGCTGTGCAGAAACTACCCCGCCAACCATTATCCAGAACATCAATGTAGTAGGGGATAAGAGGCACATTAAAAAGCCTTTTATGATATACCCGCTCCTGCGTACTTTTAATATTTCTGACGTCTCGTAATTTACTTTAACTTTATTAATCAGATAGTATAAGCCTACACCAAAAAGGAACAAGCCCCCGATGATACCTATATATGCATTATAAGCAGCGTTATAATTTACAAACTGTGAACTAAATATCGTTAAGCTGATAAAGATTATGTCACTAAAAACTACACCTATAGCTAAAGAAAAACCAGCTTTAAAGCCTTTTTCTATGCTGGTCTTGATCATGGAAAAAAAGACAGGGCCTGTTAAAAACGAAAATAAAATACCTGCGCCTATCCCTTGTAATATTGCTTCAATCATTCAACTCACATATATTTGATGCTAATATCTGATTTTAAAGTATAAATACGCCTATTTTTTTTGCTTCATTTATTGTGTACACTCTACAATTTTTCTTTATGTTTATCCCCTGCAAACATAAGAACGAACAAATTATATGGAAAACCAAACACAAAAAAACTATGGAACAGCGTTGTACTCAATCATCACTGTGTTCTTTTTCTGGGGTTTTGTGGCCGCTTCAAATGGTATATTTATACCCTTCTGCAAGTCACACTTCAACCTTACACAATTTGAGTCGCAATTAATTGATTTTACGTTCTATGGGGGGTATTTCATTGGTTCACTAATTTTATATTTTGCTTCTCAGGCAAGCAAGGTTGATATCCTGAATAAGATAGGCTATAAAAAAGGTATTATCGCTGGTTTGGTGATTTCTGCAATCGGAGCGCTATTGATGGTTCCTGCAGTGCACTCCGGCTCATTTATCTTTATTCTAGTGGCCTTTTTTGTTATCGCTATAGGATTCTCCTTACAGCAAACTGCTGCCCAGCCGTTTGTGGTTGCGCTTGGTGCACCAGAAAGTGGTACACACCGTTTGAATCTTGCTGGTGGGGTAAACAATTTCGGCGGATTAATGGGGCCGGTTATTGTAAGTATCGTGCTTTTTGGTTCGGCCAGTGATGCTGTTGCTAAAACGGTTGAGATAGGATCGATTACCACTTTATATTATGCACTTGCCGGTTTATTCTTATTGGTAGCTATATTTTACGGGATTACTAAACTACCTGAAGTAACCAGTGATGAAAAGATCGAAGCGAGCCCTAAATCAAATGGGCCACTGGTTGTAATGATTGTTGGATTTTTAATGGTTCTGGCTGCCCAGCCGCTTGCTGCAATGACAGGCATATCAGAAGCAAATTTTGTTTATTCTTCGCTGGTTTTTATTATCGGCGCTTTACTATTTGTTTACCTGAAAAAGAAAGAAAACCTAAATCAATGGGGTGCAATGCAATATCCCCAGCTAATCTTAGGTATGATTGCCTTATTTACCTATGTAGGCGTAGAGGTAACAATTCAAAGTAACTTGGGTGCACTGCTTAACTTAAAAGAATTTGGTGGTTTCCACGAGTCCGATATCAAGCCTTATATTGCTTTATATTGGGGAAGTATGATGGTGGGGCGCTGGACGGGTGCAATCAGTGCGTTTAGCCTGACTAAAACGACGAAAAATGTGCTAACGGTTATCGTTCCTTTTGTTGCCTTTGGTGTAATCTTACTGGTTAACCATTTTACGGGTACGGATGTAAGTAATCTTTACGTTTATGGTATTTGTATTGCAATACTTGTTATCGGATTCTTTATCGGACAAGAGAAGCCTGCTAAAACATTGGCGATCTTCGCAACTTTAGGTGTAATTGCTATGATCGTTGGATTGTTTACGACAGGAGAGGTAGCTACTTTAGCTTTCATCAGCGGTGGTTTATGCTGCTCAATTATGTGGCCATCTATCTTCGCACTTTCTATTACTGGGTTAGGTAAATATACTAGCCAGGGATCATCTTTCCTGATCATGATGATCTTAGGAGGTGCAATCCTGCCACCTGTACAAGGTAAACTGGCAGATACACATGGTATCCACCATTCTTACATTGTTCCTGTAATTGGATTTGCTTACTTGATTTTCTTTGCATGGAAAGTGAGTTCAGTATTGAAAAAACAGGGAATTAACGTAGAGGACATTGCTGCAGAAGGAGGCCACTAAATCCATGTTGGATAAACCAAGTTTTAATGATATATATATGAATCTGGCAGTAGATCTTGCTGCCAGATCTCATTGTGTAAGGGCGCATGTAGGTGCAGTGCTTACCAAAGATACCAGGATAATTTCTATCGGTTATAATGGGCCACCCTCGGGGACACATAATTGTGATGAAGAATGGCCGGAAACTGGATGTGACAGGGATTCGAAGGGTAGCTGCTCCCTGGCTTTACATGCCGAAGAGAACGCGATATTATATGCTTCCAGAAATGGATCTAAAATTGAAGGGGCTACCCTTTACTCTACACTTTCTCCATGCATTGCCTGCGCAAGGTTAATCTTGTCATCTGGTATAAAAGTGGTCTTCTTTAAAGACTCTTATGCAGCGTATAAAGGTTTACCGAGTGATGAAGGCGTGGATTTCTTAAAAAGATTCGGTGTTGAAGTGAATAAATACTAACTTTGGCCATGCTAGAAAAAATCATCATTATCGATTTTGGATCTCAATTTACACAATTGATAGCCCGTAGGGTACGTGAGTTGAATGTTTATTGTGAAATACATCCATTTAATAATATTCCGGAAATTTCATCAGATGTAAAAGGTATTATCTTTTCAGGTAGTCCATACTCTGTGCTTCAGGAAGATGCGCCTCAAATAGATTTAGAACGCTTCCATCAAAAATATCCGGTTTTGGCTGTTTGTTACGGTGCACAATATTTCGCACAGCACTCTGGCGGAGAAGTACAACGCTCATCGTCACGCGAATACGGACGGGCAAATCTAAATTTTGTTCAGACAGAAAATAAATTATTAAAAAATATAGCGCTTGATTCTCAGGTTTGGATGTCACATGGTGATACCATCACTAAAGTCCCTGAATCTTTTGAGATCATTGCCAGCACTGATAGTGTACAGGTAGCAGCGTTTCAGGTGAAAGATTCTTTGACCTACGCTATTCAGTTCCACCCGGAAGTGACGCATAGTACAGATGGAAAACAATTACTGGAAAACTTTTTGGTAGATATCTGTGGTTGCAGTCAAAACTGGACAGCAGACGCATTTGTTGAAACTACCATTGCGGCATTACAGGAGAAGTTAGGAAATGACAAAGTTGTTCTTGGCCTTTCTGGTGGTGTAGATTCTAGTGTTGCAGCTATATTATTGCATAAAGCTATCGGAACAAACCTGCACTGTATTTTTGTTGATAACGGATTACTTCGTAAAGACGAATATGAGGCTGTTTTGGAACAGTATAAGCACTTAGGTTTAAATATTAAAGGTGTAGATGCTAAAGATCGTTTCTTAAGCCAGCTTGCTGGTCTTAAGGATCCGGAACTTAAGCGTAAAGCTATCGGCCGTGTGTTCATTGAAGTATTTGATGATGCTGCACATGAGGTTCAAGATGTCAAATGGCTTGCTCAAGGTACCATCTATCCTGATGTGATCGAATCTATTTCTGTAAAAGGACCATCTGCAACTATCAAATCACACCATAATGTTGGTGGTTTACCAGATTTCATGAAGTTGAAAGTGGTAGAGCCATTAAATACGTTATTTAAAGACGAGGTAAGAAGAGTTGGTAAATCACTGGGGTTGGCCGACTTTATTCTTGGTCGCCATCCTTTCCCTGGTCCGGGTCTCGCTATCCGTATCCTTGGTGATGTAACTGCAGAGAAAGTAGCAATCCTTCAGGAAGCTGATGCGATTTACATTAATAACCTTAAAGAAGCTGGTTTATATGACCAGGTTTGGCAGGCAGGAGCAATTTTCCTTCCGGTTCAATCTGTAGGTGTGATGGGCGATGAACGTACTTACGAAAACGTGATCTGCCTTCGCGCAGTAGAATCAGTGGATGGTATGACGGCAGACTGGTGCCATTTGCCATATCCTGTACTTGCTAAAATTTCAAATGAGATCATTAATAAAGTAAAAGGCATTAACCGGGTAGTATATGATATTAGTTCAAAACCACCTGCGACAATTGAGTGGGAATAAAATAGGATACCTGATATTTATTTGTTTCTTCCTTGCGGCTTGTTCGCCCAGGTTAGGAACAAATAAATTACCTAAAACAGCGACAGAGCAGAAGGTAGAGAAAGCAGCCGAAAAGCCCGATAAAAAGTTGACAGAGGCCAATATATCTTTATTGATACCTTTCAATCTCAACAAGGCTAAGATCGGCTCTATGAGCAAGGCAGAAATTGAGAAGTCTGCAATGGCCATCGATTTCTATCAGGGCTTTACTATGGGGATTGATTCTGCAGCTTCAACGGGCATGAACTTCCATGTTAATGTATTGGATACCCGCGATAATGCAATTCAAATTACCTCGCTGATCAATTCCGGAAAACTTTCTGCCAGCAATTTAATTGTTGGGCCTGTATTTCCTGATGGGATCAAGTTCATCACGAATTTTTCTATTACGAATAATATTCCTGTAGTTTCCCCATTAGCGGCAACAAATCCTGATGAGTTCAATAACCCGAACCTAATCTCTGTTGTTAATAATATACAGTTGCATGCAGCCAAGATAGGTGATCATATAGTTAAGGCTTACGATCCGTCGAAAACGGTCGTCGTTTTAATTAGTACAAAGAAGCCTGATGATGAAGTTCTCGCTGCACCATTACGTGCTTATTTTCAGGAAGGCAAGGGAAGCCGCTTTACTTTCGAAGAATATAGTTCTGTATATACAATGGAAATGAAAATGGTGCCTGGTAAAAAATACTTGGTTTTGGTGTCTTCATCAGATCGTTCATTTGTGATTCCTACACTGGATAAGCTGGCTAAAATGAAGAACAATGGCAGTCAAATTGAATTGTACGGACATCCAAACTGGATTAAACAAGATTATAATACAGATAAGCTGCAAGCGTTAAAAACTAAAGTTACTTCATCCTATACGGTCGATTATAAGAGCCAGGCTGTAGTATCTTTCGTAAAGAAATACCGTTTGGTGTATAATTTTGAGCCTGGCGAATATGCTTTCAAAGGGTTTGATATTGGATTTTATTTTGGTAAAATGCTGGCCAGACATGGCGTTGGTTATTTAAGATACCTGCATCAGGAGAAATATAAAGGGCTGCACAACTCCTTTGAATTTATCAGAAATGAAAAGGTAGGCTATTTTAATACCAGTTTGTCATTACTGGAGTATAAAAACTTTGCGTTAAACCCGGTACAATGAAATTAGAGTATCAGATACGTTCCTTTGAACAGGCTTTTAGTAAATATGATGGTGTGCTGCCTTTACACAGGTTCCTGTTTGTTTATTTTAAGCAAAATAAGCAAATGGGTTCTTCTGATAGAAGATGGGCTACCCGATATCTATACAGCTTTTTCAGGCTGGGCAACGCATTAAAAAATGAAGATCAGGTTGTCCGCCTCGCTATAGCAGATTTTCTTTGTAATGAAACAGGCAGCTTAGTGATTAGTGAGCATTTACCACAGTTTGCAGAGCAGCTCTTGCTGCCTGTACAGGCCAAGCTTGCGCTAATTGAAGATGCTTATCCTGCATTTAAACTTTCGGATGTATTTCCCTTCAAAGAAGAATTATCAGCAGATATTGATCATACCGCATTTTTACAGTCATTCTTTGTACAGCCCGATCTTTTCTTAAGTGTGAGACCTGCTACCCGTCAGCATTTAGTAGAGTTAATGGAAAAAGCTGAAGTGCCGGTTAGAGAGATTAGTGAAAAAACGATTGCCTTGCCTAACGGGACTAAACTGGAAAAATTGGTTCCCGACAATGAATATTATCAGGTACAGGATCTGTCTTCTCAAAAAACAGGGGAATTCTTCTCTCCAAAGCCTTACGACTACTGGTGGGACTGCTGTGCGGCTTCTGGAGGGAAATCTCTTTTATTGTACGGTATGGAGCCAAAAATCCAGTTGCTGGTAAGTGATGTACGAGAAAAGAGCCTTAATAATCTGGATGAACGTTTTCTTGCCGCCGGATTGAAGAAGTATCAAAAGAAGGTGCTCGACCTGCAGCAGAATAATGACCAGGATCTTCACGATTATGTTTTTGATGGAATTATCCTGGATGCACCTTGTTCCGGATCAGGAACATGGGGAAGGACGCCAGAAATGTTATGGCATTTTGATAGTTATAAGGTGGAGTACTTTTCAAAACTACAAAAGAATATTGCCGCGAATGTGGTGAAATATCTAAAGGCTGGTAAACCCCTGATCTATATTACCTGCTCTGTATTTAAACAGGAAAATGAAGAGGTAATCGAATACTTAACAGCAAACCTTCCCGTAGCGCTAGAAAGTATGCAGGTCATTCAGGGGTATAATGATAAAGCCGATACAATGTTTGTTGCACGGTTGATAAAAAAATAATTATAAACCCGTATTGTTTCTGAAAAGTTTGATGGCTATTGCGAGTAATATCACGCCAAAAGCTTTTCTTAATACATTTAAGCCAGACTTGCCAAAGAGTTTCTCTAGTCGTTCTGTGTTTTTTAATACGATGTACACAAACATCATATTGATCACAATCCCAACTAATATATTTTGAGTAGCATATTCAGTTTTCAATGATAATAAGGTAGTCATTGTACCGGCACCGGCAATCAGTGGAAAAGCAAGCGGAACAATAGACACTGTCTCTGGTGCTTCTTCATGGAAGAGTGTAAGGCCTAATACCATCTCCATAGCAATACAAAAGATTACCAGTGAACCAGCAATTGCAAACGACGCCACATCTAAACCGATAACTTTTAAGAGTGTTTCTCCTGCAAAAAGAAAGATCACCATTAACACCAAGGCTACTATTGATGCCTTTTCAGATTCAATATGACCAGCTTTCCTGCGTAATTCTATCACTACGGGAATAGAGCCTAAAATATCAATGATAGCAAATAGGACCATTGATGTCGATAAAATCTGACTAAAATTAAACTCCATAGCAGCGTATTTTTTGTAAATGTAAAACGAATAAAACTAAAAAGCCACTCTCAGAGTGGCTTTTTAGTTTTATTCGTTAAAATAAATATGTCGGTTATTTTAATGTACCGTTATACTCATTTCTGATCTTACTATGTTTCTTGCTGTATGCATAATAGATAGCTATACCCAGTGCCATCCAGATCGCTAAACGCTCCCAGCTTACAATTG